>JAABUP010000975.1_pt1 | contig 61332 bp, 61 predicted proteins | sample 5559201 | NCBI WGS metagenome assembly JAABUP01 (sample SAMN10711887, study PRJNA513373) | rock metagenome | isolation source: Antarctica rocks | place: Antarctica | reverse complement strand
TACGCCACGCACCACTAGGTCGATGAAGTGGCCGTCGATGGGCTCGCGGGTGAACCAGCGCCGGAAGTACAGCGGCCCCCGTAGCGCCGAGGCCATGGCGTTGGTGTCCGCTTCGGGCGGGAGCTGCTCTCGTTCGACGGCGCGCTCGAGGGCCGCTCGCATCGGCGCGGCGTGCCGGGCCTGCAGCCGACTGTGGACCTCGGCCATCTCGACCTCACGCTCGGCGGCGTCGATGATCGACGGCATAATCGACGACCACCTGGCGGTGGCGAGCAGGTCCGCGAGCTTGGTGAGGATGGCGCGCAGGTCGTCCTCGAGAGAGCCGGTGTCTGGTGGGGCCTCGTCCTCGTCGGTCATCCGCAGGCACGCGTCGATGATGATCGAGTTCCGGTTGGTCCAGTGGCGGTAGATCGTCGTCTTGGCCACTCCGGAGCGCTTGGACACGTCTTCGATAGTCAGGCCCCCGAGGCCGGACTCGGTGAGCAGCTCCAACGTCGCCGACAGGACCCGCTCGCGGGACAGGGCAACCCGCGGATCGGTCGACGGTACGAATTCTGCTGCCTCCACCGGGGCGGCGGTTGCCTTCGTAGTGGCGGCCGTGACCCTCGCGGGCCGCCCGACCTGCGGCGCCCTCGTTGCGCGAGCACGAGGCTTCGGAATCTTGTTCGTCACGCTTCACCACCTCCTGCTTTGACCTATTCGCTACGATACGATAGCGTAGCGCAAATAAGGCTGCTCGACGCGCAGCCCCGAAACCCCACAGAGTGGAGACAGTCCATGGACCTCGCCTCGGTTCGTATCATCACCGCCAACCTGGACACCATGATCGCCTTCTACGAGCAGGTAACCGGCGTGTCGGCCTCCCGGCCAGCACCGGTGTTCGCTGAGTTGCGCTTCCCGTCGTGCACTCTGGCTCTAGGCGATGCGAGCACCGCGGCGCTGTTCAACGACGCAGCCCGGCCCGCCGCCAACAAAACCGTGATCATCGAGTGGACCGTCGGCGATGTCGACGCCGAGTTCCAGCGGCTCCAGCCGATCGTGACCCAGTGGGAGCAGGAGCCGACCCAGATGCCGTGGGGCAACAAGTCAATCCTGTTCCGCGACCCGGACGGCAACCTCATCAATCTGTTCACCCCCGTCTCGCCGGATGCGATCGAGCGATTCAGCAAGGAGCGCGGCAAGTAGGGCACGAGCAGGCAGCCTGTGAGATTCCCTCCACGGCCATGGCTGCGGTAACCACGCAATGTGTAGACGCTGGGGCCAATCATCCGGGCATCCGCAATTCGGCATAGAGGGCATCCCGTAAGCCCAACGTTGAACGGTGCCAGTGGCCTCGACGGCGGACAGCTCACCTCGCTGACCAGGTCATTCCCGTATGACCCGCCCGGTGAGCTGTTCCGGTGAGGGGAGGTGTTGCGGAGCCGGGCCCCGGGGTCAGTCGAGTTCCAGGTTTCGGGTGCGTTCGACCAGTGCGTTGATCCGGGCGTCGATGTCGTCCATCGTCTGCGTCAGCGTGGTCATCGCTGCGATCGCTTCTTTCTTCTTCTGGTTGGCGGCGGCCCAGTCCCACGCCGGCTGCACGGGCGCCGGCGCCGGTTCGGGTGCAGTCTGACCTGCACCAAGGACGGCAACGAAGTGACCGACTTCCAGCGCTTTGTGGTGGGCCAAGCCAGTGTTGGCCTGCCGGGCCAGGTGCGAGGTGGAGTGCGGGCTCAGGGCCCGGATCGGTTCGGGGAGGTGTCCCCATTGGTTGATCGGCGGGAACAACGCGACGGCCAGGGTTTTGTCGTCGATGGGCTTCGGACCCCGGCACGGGTGATGACTGGTGGCGGTGACTTCCTCGGCTTTTTTCAGCAGGTCGACCAGCGCTCGGGTGGCATGGCGGGTGACGGCGGTGTCCAGGACCCGGCGCCACCGCACCAACGCGCACGGTCCGCACAGCACCGGATCCGCGTCTGCCTCGACCACGTGCACCTCGCCGTGGTGGTCGGTGATCGTCGCGACGCCGCCTGCGACGTGGAGTTGGCCGACGGTCAGTGAGGCGAGTTGCCGGTACGGGATCGGTGTTGCGGCGGCGAGGGTGAGCAGCGCCTTGTCGCGGCGGCCGAACAGCCCGGCGGTCCAGCCGTGCGAGGGCAACAACCGCATCACCACCTCCGCCTGGCCGGGATCGATGGGTTCCCTCGTCGGCAGGACGGGCTGCTCACTCTGGGCGGGGTCGACGGGTGGGGGGTGACCGGCGGCGCGATGGTGGTGGGTGATTGCGGCCAGGCGCCGCCGCAGGGTCGCGGGGGCGCCGGGGCAGCCGGCGGTGAACGCAGAGATGGTGGCCCATTCGGTGGGCAGCGGGCTGTGTCCGGTGGCGGTGCACCAGTCGGTGAACAACGCCCAGTCCGCCGCATACCCGGTCCGGGTGTGGGCCGACAGCACTTTGCCGGTGACCGCCGACATCGCCGGGCTCAATTGACCCGTCATAGATTCAGCTTGAGGACTGCGTTCCCCATCAGGGGGGCGAATTCCCGGGCGTACACCTCGAGCATCTTCGGGTCCTTGTGGCCGGTCTGCCGCATGATCGAATGCGCGTCGGCGCCGGCGCGGAATGCTTCGGTGACGAACCCGGACCGCAGTGAATGACCACCCAGCAGATCCACCTGCGCCGGTGTGTATCCGGCGGCGGCGGCGCGGCGTTGGATCATCATCGCGACCGCGTCCCCGGTCATCGCCTTCCCGCTGGGCTGCCCGGTCTTGTGGACCGTCGGGAACAGCCACCGCTCCCCCACCGGCACTGAACCCGCAGCGTTCTCGGCCGACTCATCGCCAGAAGCGCTGTCAGGGACAGCGGTGTTCCAGTCGTCGGCGTTGCGGCAGCGGTGCTCGGTGGCCAGGCCCCGGCGGCGCATCTGGGCGATCGCGGGGCTCCGCCCGCCGGCGCCGTAGGCCAGCAACAGGGCGCGCCACCGGATCAACGCGCACGGTGGACAGGTCAGCGGGTCCCGACCGTAGGGCAAAGCCCGCACCGATCCCTGCCCTTCCTGATCGGTTTTGGACGACCGGATCCGCACGTGCAACCCGTCCGCCGGGTGCAGGGTCACATCCGAGATTCGCAGTGCGGTGAGTTCGGAGCGGCGGTGCGCCCCCGCGAACCCCATCAACAGCAGCGCGGCGTCGCGGTGCGCGGCCATCCCGGCCGGCCACCCCAGCATCGAGGGTTGCAGCTGCTCGAGCAGCGCGCGGACATCCGCCAGGAGTAGCGGGCTGCGGCGTTTCGGCGGGATCTTGCGGCTGCGCCGTACCCCCGAGAGGGCGCGGCGGACCACCTCGGACCGGCCCGGAGCAGGAAAGCCGGCGGCGGTGTGGATCTGGTTGATAGAGGATGCCCACCGCGACAGCGACGCCGACCCGAACCTCGGCCGGCCGTCGACCTTCCGCTCCTCGGCGGCGGCGGTCAGGTACGCGGCGACCACCACCGGCGACGCCGGCAACACTGCATGCCCAGCCGCGCGCGCCCAGCCGTCGAAACGGGCCCAGTCCGACCGGTACGCCGCCTTCGTCGCCGCCGCCGTCGAGGCGTCCACCGCCGCCCATACCCGGTCGAGAGCCTCGATGGGCAGGCCGTGGCCGGAGTCCCCCGGGGTCTGAAGGTCCGGTTCCAGCGCAGGAACGACGAGAAGCGCGGACGCGTGGGCGAGCGCTCGCTGCTCCCCTACCGCCTCCAACGAACCCTCCTTCTGGCTGTGCCACCTGCCAAGCCGACCCGGCTGACCAGTGACGACGGTCGCTCGTCGGCCGCCAAAAAGATCTTGTCCGGATCTACCGGGTCAGGGTGTAGTCAGTTGCATCCTCTGTTGCACTACCTAGTATAATGGAACACTATACTAGCCAAGGATTTGGGGCCCTCAGTCGCTGAACGGGCTTTTTCGTTGGATTGGCGGGCGGCCAGGCCTTGCGTGGGGGGTCTCCAAGTACCAATCCGTCACGTGACGAATCGGGGCGTTCGGTGACGACGCGCTCGGGTCGCTCCCCGTGCGCCGCTAGTTCCGCGATGGTCGCCGCTGACGCCAACCCGCGCTGCTAGTGCGCTCGCGTTCTGGGTCGGCTCCACCCCGTCCGGATCGCGTCTGCATCGCCCCAGGATCGTCAAGTGCGCTCAGTTGGCTGCGCCTATCGTGCCCCGCGGACACGACAGGCGCAGCCAGTGCACACCCTGCCCTTCCGGTCCGGCGTGGCCAGGACTCATTACAAGGTGCCTACAAGCGCCAGCGTCGCGATCTGCAATGTGAGAATTAATGGACAGTGTCGGTCGTTCGTTCTTCCGACCAGATGACGGCGTGGCCGTCTTCGGGCTGACCTATACGGGCGGAAGGCCCCTGTTGCGGCGCCCAGCCATGGTTTCTGCCTCGCCGTAGGCCTGAGACGTCAGTTCGTCCACGAGGGGCAGGCCGGCGTTCACGTCGGCGCTCAGCCGGTTCACGGCAAGGCGAACGATGTCTGACACCGACAGGCCCTCGACCGGCATTTGCCGACCGGTCCTCTTGAGCCATTGTCGCTGAGCAGGCGTCAAGAACACCGTGAGCCGCTCGTACCGACCAGTAGCCTCAGAGACTAGTGAACTAGTCGCTGCTCCGACGGCTGTGACAGGTGCGGCAACGCTGGTGGGGACAGTTGGCGTGACATCTCGCCTCTTGGTGGCTCGGCCAGAAGGCGCCGCCACCTGGGGCCGGGGCGAGGCGGCCGGCACCATTGGCGAGGCGGTGTCTCCCTGGCTCTGGAGCACCCCCTCGGGAATGAGCTCCCCCGCGACGTCAGGTAGTGGGCTTATCTCGTCGTCTAGTTGACTAGCCTCGCCGCCTCCTCGGCGGTCGCCGGTGGGTTGATCGGAGTCCAATACACCAGTCAACGAGTCGACTGGTGTACTTGTCGACTGATCTCTCAGGGGACTAGTGAACTCAACTACTGGTCCAGTTGGCGACCTGCCGACCTGTGGACTAGTGGACTGCGCAGTTAGTCCACTAGTCGGCACGGCGACTGATGCACTAGGAGACTCGTCCGCCAGAGCACTAGTAGACAGGATGACTGGTGCACTAGGCGACTCGTTCGCTATAGTCCCGATCGGACCGACGCCGAGCGCTGGATCCCACGAAGTCACTAGTTCACTAGTTGACTCACCGCCCAGTCGACTAGTGCCCTTGGCGCCGGCCGAAGCAGCTTCGTCTGTCATAGGATCGGCTGGTAGCTCAGTCACCGAGTCGTCTAGTTCACTAGTGGCCTCATGCTCCCCCAAAGGAACAACGGGTTCCGTATCCTCCGTCAATGACGCACCTAGTGAACTAGGTGCGTCATCCTCTGGAGGACTAGTAGTCAAGTGGTTTGGTTGACTAGTCGCTCTGCCCACTGGTTGCTCAGTCGACTGGTCGTTCGGTTCACTAGTCCCTGGAGCCACTAATTCACTAGTGGACCAGTCATCGCCTGGACCAGCTGAGACATCTACGGCCGGGGGACCGGGCGGGATTACGGGCCGCTCCGGCGGACTCACCGCGGGCGGCTTGCGGCGCCCAGCCTGCAACAGCGCAGACGCAGTTGCTCTCTTAGCCACAGCTGAGTACTCCTGTCCGGTCCAGCACTTCTTTGACCAGTTGCCCGTAGGCATGTGACAGGTCAGGGTTGGCCGTGGGATCTCCGACGACCAGTCGATCGGCGACCTGGTCCTCAGCTGCGACGCGGCGTGGGATGGAGATCTCAAACGTGGGTAGGTTGCTTTCCCTCAGGGCGTCGGCGACTTCTCTAGTCACTCGCGTGCGCGGGTCGGACATCGTGATGAGGACGCCCAGTAGGGGAGCGGTGATTACACCCTCCTCGCGGAACTCATCTGTCCACCCGAGGAATGCTCCAAGCCCGCCGACTGCGAGCCTGGTAGCGCTGACCGGCGCGATGATGTCTGTAGCAGAGACCAAAGCGGCCAGGGTGACCAGGGACAGGCTCGGCGCCAGGTCTAAAATCGCGAAGTCGTAGTCGTCAGCGATAGGAGCAAGCGCCCGGGCGACACGATCTTCCCTCCGCGTCATCGACACGAGTTCCGTCTCGAGCTGCGCCAGAGCGAGAGTGGCCGGCAAGATCGATAGGTTCTCGATCCGGGTCTTCATGATGGTCTGCTCTGTCGGAACCCCTTTCGAGATGATGTCCTGCAGATCGAAATCGATGTCCTCCTCTGGGTCCTCCACGAACCAGAACGAGGCGTGCGCCTGGGCATCGACGTCTACGAGCAAAGTGCGACAGCCGGCTCGGGCGAGACCGGCGGCCAAGTTCACGGCCGTGGTCGTCTTGCCGACCCCGCCCTTGTGATTGGCGATGGCGATGGTGCGCATCTTGACCTCCTTGATCAAGACGAACCGTAAGCGACTAGGCGACTAGTTCCTGGGCGGCGCGCCGTGATGACCGCGCGCTCGTCGAGTAGTGCACTAGTTGACTGGTTGAACTGGAAGTCGGTGACCGGTCCACGCTTGGCTATGAATCCAGCCCGGCCAAGCACAACCCACTGCCCGGGCATTCTGGCTTGGCCCTGGGTTGTGCCGGCGCACGAAGGTCACGGCCATGCGTGACGCGCAATAAGGCGCGCTGCGCAGTTCTGCGCGCTATGCTTGGGCCGTGTCCACCCTCGAGAATCTAATGGTTCGTCACCATATTGATCCTGAGCAGGCCGAGCAAGCGCTGCGGCGCGTCCTGGAACCCAGCGTTCCGTTGACAGCAGCCCAGCTCGGCGAACTGGCCGCTTCCGGGTTCAACCTCGATGCGCGCATCGACACCGACCGGGCTCTCCGCGACGAGGCGGTGCGTCAAACCCGTATCAACACGGCCTTCACCGGCGCTGAAGTCGCGGCCAACAACAACATTTCAACCGGACGGGTCCGCAACAAGGCCGCCGCAGGCGAACTGGTGTTTCTGCTGGTCGGCGGGGCCCAACGGTTCCCGCGGTTCCAGTTCGATGAGACCGGCCGCGTCCCGCGTGGGCTCGACAAGGTTTCACCACACGTACCGCAGGACTGGTCCTGGGTCGGCTACAGCAACTACCTCGCCGTACCCTGCATGGAGCTCGATGGTCGCACGGTGACACCCCTCGAGTGGCTGGCCGCCGGCAAGGCCCCCGCCAACCTGATCGCCAACATGGGCAACAATTGGTGAGAGCGAGGCCAAAATTTCCCGACCCGCCCGCACCGGACAAGCTGCCACCGGCCGATCAGGACGAGGATTTGGTCGGCGTCGATCGGCCGCTGTGGAGAGTCTTCCCCACTACCAGTACCCACGCCACCGCCTGGAACACCCTGCGCAGATGGGGACCGGTCGCTGCGCGATTCGATCCCCATCCGCCTCCGCCGGCCCTGCACACCGATCACGGGGTGCTGTACGCCGGTAGCGACGCAGTAACCGCGTTGGCCGAAGCATTCGGAACCAACCGCACCGTCGACGTCAAAACCGGCGACCCTTGGTTGGTAAAATTCACTCTCGACGTGGGACAAGTCCAGCTACTTGACCTGACGGGTACCTGGCCCACCCGGGCCGGTGCCTCGCAGGAGATTTGGACCTCACCCGATCGGCAGCGAACCCACAGATGGGCCAGAGCCATCGCGACGCGATTCGACACGCTCGATGGCCTGCACTACGGGTCCTCGATGCGCGGCGCCAGCTTCCACAACATCGCCTTCTGGGCGCCCGCAGCATCTGTGATCGCCGCAGCCACGGTGCATTTCGCTGAGCCCTTGGCGCACCCTGCGATGGCAGCGATGATCCAAGACGCCTGCATCCGACTCGGCTATGAGTTTGTCAACTGAATCCAGGCCCGGCAGCGCCCCGGTTCCAGGCCCTAGCTCAATGATCCGCGACGCCGACCGGCCGAGTTGCGCGCCGATCCCTTGGAGATCCTGGGTGCGATCCCGGCCGCAGGCCAGCCAACCAGGGCAGCGGAGCACGTTCCCGCGTCGATTCAACTCGCGCGAGTGTTTCGCTCGACTTTCAAGGAACTCGGATTCGACAACCGGTACACCGCTGAGGGAAGCGACTACTTCGAGATCCTCCGCTGACGAGCGCCCGCATAGCCGTTGAAGCAGACCGCATCGCTGATGTCGTCCCTGACAGCGGAAGGGGATCCCGTTACGGCGTCCACCGTCTTGGTTTCCTGAATACCCGCCGACCGTAGCGGTGCTGCTCTTCACGCCGTTCGGTTCCGGGTTGTGCGTGCCCAGCGTTGCATGCGGGTGGGGCTGCCCTGGTGGTCGCGGATCTCTTCACCGTCGGGTTCGAATTCTGCCCGTACTGCGACGGCCTCGCTGGCGGTGTTGCCCGTGATCGTGAGCAGTAGAACACGCTCGACCCTGACGGAGAACGCCCACTCACTCAGGGCCAAGGCTGCTGCGGTTGCTGCTCCACGATGCCGGCCCTGGGGCAAAAGCGCATAAAAGACCTCGGCTGCGGCGGGATCGCCGTCGATGCTGGCGACGCCCGCCGTGCCGATTGCTCGGTGGTCAACATCGAGCACGGCGTAATGGCCGGACAAGCGCTGGTTGGCGCTTTCGGTGATGCGCCGGCTCCGCCGGTGCGCGGCATCCTCGGTCATTTCAGGCGGGTACAGAGTCCAGCGCACCACATCCGGGTCCCGGGACATCACCCACGCCAGCTCCCAGTCCGCGTCCGCGAGCAGACGGAGCCGCCACGGACCCGCCGTAATCTCGGCGGGCAGGTCTGCGGGAAACGGCATGCCGACAGGATGCCAGGCCAGCGCATCGAGATTGGGCTGCCCGACCGCCGATCCCCTGATCGGTGAGCCGGGAGAGAGTTCGAAGAGCCAGTCCGACGCGACATGAGCCCGTTCATTTGGCAATCTCAGGGGTTGCAGCGACCCACCAGGGGCAGGGCCTTTGCCGTCTTGCCGGTGGCTATCGTGCCGGGGTGCGGGCATTCGTGATCGGCGGTGCTGGTGTGGTGGGTCGGGCGGTGAGCCGGCGGCTCCTCGCCAGCGGCTGGCAAGTCGACGTGATAGGCCGAGACCGGCACCATCTGCCCGGCGATCTGACCGCGGCTGGCGCTCGGTTCATCACCGCCGACCGAGAGGATGCGCCGGTGCTGACAGCGGCTTTCGGGGCTGGCGCAGACCTTTTGGTTGACTGCCTGTGCTTCACACAGGCGCACGCCCAAGCCCTGTTGCCGCTAGGACGGTCAGCTGCACGACCGGTGTGCGCATGCCGACGTGCTTGCTGGTCTTGGCCCTACGGATCTGGTGTAGGACGTCGGCGGCGAACTCGAAAGCGTCAGGGCCGGGATCACCGTCGTGCAGCCGTGATGGACTCGGCGTCGGCGTTGCTGCCGGGCCACGGCTCGCGGTGGACCGACCCGTCGTGGGTCCACGATCAAGATTCCTCCGCGACGAACGGCACACTCACGGAGGTGCCGAGCGGGACAAGATGATGCCGACCATCGGCAGTACTCAACTGCACGCACGGGTAATGCTCTTCCGGCGCATGTTCGGCGCGGACGGCTCTGTCGAAGCTATTGCTCCCAAGGTGTTCTTCGATGGACACGACCTGGTCAAGGTTGATCCATATGTCGTCAGCTCGAAGGATCCTAGGAAAAGACGGTTGTTCTTGCAAAATCACGCAAGAGAATTACGTCATTTTTCCTCCTTCCTTCATGTATCGATTCTCTCTACCCTGAGAGGATCGACGACGGCGTCGGGCCGAAATCAGGGGTGGGCGTCGTTCGTATCATCAGGCCGCTAACCGGCGGCCCCAGTGAAATGGACAATCGTGTATTCACTACACACCTCTGCCCGGGCAACGCTGCCCGGCAAGACAACCACGTCGGCGAGACGGACGACCGTCCTGGCCGCCATCATCAGCGGCATCGCACTCTCCGTGCTGGGCCTGACCGTACCGGCCTACGCGGCCACCACTCGCTACGAAGCCGAATCGGCAGGGCTCGCGGGCGGTGCCGTGGTCTCCACCGAACACACTGGCTACTCGGGCAGCGGCTTCGTCGCCGGTTACACCGACGCCGACAAGGGCATTGCCGCGACGACCTTCACCGTGAACGTCGCCACAGCAGGCAACACCGCGCTCGCCCTCCGCTATGCCAACGGCTCCGGGGCGTCGCAAACGCTCTCGCTCAGCGCCGACGGCGGCACGGTGCAGCACATCACTCTGCCAACCACGACGGACTGGAACACCTGGGCCACCCAGACCAGCTCGCTGACCCTGGCCGCAGGATCCCACACCCTGACCTACGCGTACGGCTCAGCCGATTCCGGCAACGTGAACCTCGACGCGCTCGACGTGTCTCCGGTCGCCTCCCAGCCGGGTTCCGGCGTCAGCGCAGGGCCGCTCTTAGAGGCGGAGTCCGGCGCGCTGTCGGGCGGCGCCGTGGTTGCGACTGACCACACGGGCTACACCGGCTCCGGGTTCGTCGGCGGGTTCACCGACGGCAACAAAGGGGCCGCGCGCGTCGCTGTCCAGGCCATCGTCGGCACCGCAGGCAGCTACAACCTGGCGCTGCGCTACGCCAACGGGAACGGTTCGGCCAAAACCCTGTCGCTCTCGATCGACGGCGGCGCAAACCAGCAGGTCAGCCTGCCTGCGACGACCGACTGGAACACCTGGGGCACCGTCACGACCACGAGCACGCTGACCAAGGCCACCCATACAATCGCCTATTCGTTCGGTAGCGCGGACACCGGCAACGTTAACGTCGACAGCGTCACCGTCTCGGCGACAAGCACAACGACCCCGCCGCCCACCAGCGCCGGACCGGCAATCGAGGCCGAGACCGCCTTCCTCTCCGGCGGTCCCGCTGTAGCAACAAGCACGACCGGCTTCACGGGCACCGGCTACGTCTCCGGCTTCACCGCTACCGGCGCGCGGATGATCCGTACCGTTTCACTGGGTTCTGCCGACACCGCTACCGCGACGATCCGCTTCCAGAACACCAGTGTCTCTGCCCGCAGCCTGGCCGTGCTCGCCAACGGCACCAGCGTCGCCACGGCGACCTTCGTCCCCGGTTCCGGATGGCAGACCACCGCCGTCTCGGTTCCGCTCCGTGCCGGGCTCAACACGCTCGGACTCCAGGCAACGGTCGCAGGATCGGACATAGCGATCGACAGCGTCGTCGTCGCCTCCGAGACGGCACCCGCCACACGTGGAGCGACGGTGCCGTACACCGAGTACGAGGCCGAGGCCGCATCGACAACCGGCACGATCATGCCGAAGAGCCGCGCCTACCTCACCGAGCAGTCGGAAGCTTCCGGCCGCAGCGAGGTGAAGCTCTCAGCCACCGGCCAGAAGGTCGACTTCACCTTGACGCAGCCGACCAACTCGATCGTCATCCGTTATTCGATGCCGGACTCGGCCGACGGCAGCGGCATCACCGCACCGATCGCGCTGTACGCCAACGGGACCAAGGTTAAAGACATCACGCTCAGCTCCGTTTATGCGTGGACCTACGGCGCGTATCCCTACACGAACACCCCCTCGCAGGGGTCCGGGCACCACTTCTTCGACGAGACGCGCGCACTGATCGGCTCGTACCCGGCAGGAACCGTGCTCACGCTGCAAAAGGATGCTTCCTCGACGGCGGCCTACTACGACATCGACCTGATCGACACCGAGGTCGTCGCTCCGGCCCTGGCCCAGCCCGCAGGATCCCTGTCGGTCACGTCGTACGGCGCTACCGGCAACGGCACGACGGACGACACGGCTGCGCTCAACGCGGCGATCTCGGCCGCCGAGTCGCAAAGCAAGGTGCTCTGGTTGCCCACGGGCACCTACAGGATCACCTCGCGCCTGAACGTGCAGGGCGTCACGATCCGCGGCGCGGGGATGTGGTACTCGGTCATCCAGGGGACCACCGGCAAGGGCGGCTTCTTTGCCACCGGAAGCAACGTCACCCTCGCCGATTTCACCGTTTCGGGTGACGTCCGCTACCGCGACGACGCCAACTTCGATGCCGCGATCGAAGGAAACTTCGGTGCCGGGTCGTTCATCGAGAACGTGTGGATGGAGCACACCAAGGTCGGCATGTGGATCGACTCCAGCACCGACGGGCTCTACGCGGTCGGCGTTCGAATCCGCGACACCTTTGCCGACGGGGTGAACCTTCACGCGAACGTGAAGAACACCCGCATCGATCAGAGCGTCGTCCGAAACACCGGTGACGACGCGCTCGCGATGTTCAGCGACGGAGCACCCGTTACGAACGGTGCCTTCACCTTCGACACGGTGCAGACGCCGGTGCTGGCCAACGGCATCGGGATCTACGGCGGAACGAGCAACCGGGCCACCGACAACCTGATCTCGGACACCGTCACGGCGGCCGCCGGCATCGCGGTCGGTACCAGGTTCAATCCGGTCCCGCTGAGCGGCACGACGACGATCGCACGCAACACGCTCGCCCGCACCGGCAGCCTCGAGCAGAACTGGAATTCGCAGCTCGGAGCCCTATGGATCTACGCCGACACTGCCGACATCACGACGCCGATCGTGGTGAGCGACATGACCATCACCGACAGCCTTTACGCCGGCGTCCTGATGAGTTACAACCGCCAAATCACCGGTCCGAAATTTACGAACGTCACGATCAACGGGGCAGGCACCTACGGATTCGACATCCAGGCGACGGGGAGCGCTCAAGTGTCGACCACCACGGTGTCCAACGCGGCCTCGGGCGGTGTGAACAACCCCTCGGGCTACACCCTGGTGCGAGGATCGGGCAACAGCGGCTTCTAGCTGGTCCCGCTCGCGCTCGGCGGGGGTGCGGTGTTAAGGCTGAACGGCCTCGACACTGCACCCCTCGTCATTTCTTGCTCGATTTTCCCTATTTCTTGCAAAAGCGCTCTAGAGTTACGCCCATGTCCCGTCGATTGGCCGAGGTCGCCCGCAAGGTCGGTGTTTCGGAAGCCACCGTCAGCCGAGTGCTGAACGAAAAGCCGGGCGTCGCCGACGCGACCCGCCAGCAGGTGCTCACCGCACTAGACGTTCTCGGTTACGAGCGCCCCACCAAACTGCGCGGAGAGCGAGCGCGGCTGGTTGGGCTCGTGCTACCCGAGTTGCAGAACCCGATCTTCCCCGCGCTGGGAGCGGTCTTCAGCGTCGGGCTGGCGCAGAACGGCTACACGCCGGTGCTGTGCACGCAGACCGCCGGGGGCGTCTCGGAGGCCGACTACATCGAATTGCTGCTGCAGCATCGGGTATCCGGTGTCATCTTCGCCGGCGGCGACTACCAGCGCGCCGACTCGTCGCACGAGCACTATGCCCGCCTGACCGACCTGCACTTGCCGACCGTATTGATCAACGCGCCGGTTGACGGCCTCGGCTTCGCGACGGTCAGCTGCGACCACGCCGTCGCCGCTGAGTTGAGCGTGCGTCACCTGCTTCAGCTCGGGCACACGCGCATCGGCTTTGTCGTGGGACCTAGAGACCACGTGCCGTCCCAGCGCAAGCTGGCCGCCGCGCGCGAGGTGATGGCGACCGCCGGTGTTGCACCGCCCATGGTGGCCGAGTCGGGGTATTCGCTCGAGGCAGGCCAGGCCGCAGCGACCCGGCTTTTCGCAGCGGGCATCACGGCAATCGTGTGCGCAAGCGACCCGCTCGCCCTCGGCTCCATTCGAGCCGCGCGGCGTGCCGGGTTGAGCGTGCCGGGGGACGTCTCGGTGATCGGATTCGACGACTCCGCCCTGATGAACTGCACGGACCCGCCGCTTACGACGGCGCGGCAGCCGATCGAACCTATGGGCAGGATGGCCGTTGAACTGCTTCTGGCTCAGATCGCGGGGACCAGCCGGCCCGCCGACGAATTTCTGTTCGAGCCCGAGCTGGTCGTGCGATCGTCGACGGCGCCGCATCGTGAGAAGGCTACGTCTCTGTAATAAACTTGCACGCAAATGTATGCAAGTTGCTTGCATTAACTTACTCGTTGCGTCATCTCTCTTGCTTCTTTAGATTCAGAGCGTGATCAAAGACGATACGCAGGAACTGCTGCTGAGCGAGGCCGCGTCCTTTCCTTCCCTGCTGCCCACGCCTCCCACCGACCCGATCTGGTGGCGTCAGGCCGCGATCTACCAGATCTACGTCCGAAGTTTCGCTGACGGAAACGGTGACGGCATCGGAGACCTCCGCGGTGTTCGCGATCGCTTGCCCTACCTCAGGGACCTCGGCATCGACGCCGTCTGGTTCACGCCATGGTACGAGTCGCCGCTCAAGGACGGCGGGTACGATGTCGCCGACTACCGGCGCATCAACCCGCAGTTCGGCAGCGTCGAGGAGGCCGAGGTACTGATCCTCGAAGCCCTTGCCCTCGGCATCCGCACGATCGTCGATGTGGTGCCCAATCATGTCAGCAACCGACACGCGTGGTTCCAGCAGGCGTTGGCCGCAGGCGCGGAAAGCCCGGAGCGCGAGCGCTTCTGGTTTCGCGAGGGCCGTGGCGACAGCGGCGAGCTGGTGCCGAACGAGTGGCCGTCGAGTTTCTCCGGCGACACCTGGACCCGCACGACGAACGCCGACGGTACACCGGGCGAGTGGTACCTCCACCTGTTCACGCCCGAGCAGCCTGACCTCAACTGGGATCACCCCGATGTCCGACGCGAACACGAAGACGTCTTGAAGTTCTGGTTCGACCGGGGCGTCGGCGGCGTCCGCATCGACTCGGCCGCGCTCGTGGTCAAGGATCCTGCCCTCCCCGAGATCGACCCGGTCGCTCACTATAGACAGGGCGAGCACCCGAACCTCGACCGTGACGGGCTGCACGACATCTACCGCTCCTGGCGCGCGATCGCCAATTCGTACGAGGGAAGCCGGGTGCTCGTCGGCGAGGTCTGGCTCGCCGACCTTGAGCGGTTCGCGCTCTACCTCCGGCCCGACGAGCTGCACACGGCGTTCAATTTCGAGTTCATGAACCAACCTTGGAATGAACCGGATCTTCGCAAGGCGATCGACGGAACGCTCGCGGCGCACGCTCCGGTCGGCGCGCCGTCGACCTGGGTGCTCTCGAACCACGACATCACACGTCCCGTCACTCGCTACGGGCGTGCCGACAGCTCGTTCGACTTCGCGAAGAAGCGCTTCGGCACCCCGACCGATCTCGCCGTAGGCACGCGCCGGGCGCGTGCGGCCGCCCTTCTGACGGCGGCACTCCCTGGCGCGCTCTACCTCTACCAGGGCGACGAGCTGGGCCTGCCCGAGGTCGAGGATATCCCGCTCGACCGCCTCGACGACCCCATGCACTTTCGCTCGGCTCGGGTAGACCCGGGCCGCGACGGTTGCCGGGTACCGCTGCCGTGGTCGGGTGCCGTGGCACCGTACGGGTTCAGCCCCGACGGCGCCACGGCCGAGCCCTGGCTACCCCAACCGACAGCGTTCGCGGGTCTTACGGTCGAGAAACAGGAGCAGGACCCTGCGTCCATGCTCTTGCTCTATCGCCGGGCGCTGCAGCTGCGCGGGATCGAGCCCTCCCTCCTCGGTGAGACCTTCACCTGGGTGGGGGACTCGGCGACGAACGTGCTGCACTTTCGCCGCGGGGAAGACGTGGTCGTCGTGACCAACCTCGGCGACGAGCCCGTCGCGTTGCCCGAGCACACGGCGATCCTTCTCTGCTCCGATCCCCTCGTAGAGGGTCTTCTTCCCCCCGACACCGCCGTCTGGCTCCGCACCAGTGCCTGATCCCACCACGAACGACCTCCCCGCTAAGAGAAAGAAACTGACAATGAAGTCTTCGCTCAAAGCAATCGCCGCAGCCACCGTGCTGTTCGCCGGCGCCGGACTCCTCACAGGCTGCTCCGGCTCCACGAACGGAGGCACCGCCGCGAACGGCAAGACCACGATCGTGGTCGCCATCGACGCCGGCCTCAAGAAACCGGCAGTGGACACCTTCCACGCCCAGGTCAAGCAGTTCGAGAATGCCAACCCGAACATCACGGTCACGAGCCGCGAATACACCTGGACCGGCACCACCTTCGCCGCCGAACTCGCGGGAGGCACCCTGCCCGACGTCTTCACGATACCGTTCACCGACGGTCGCTCGCTGATCGAGCAGAAGCAGGTCGCCGACATCTCGTCGCTCATCGACAAGCTGCCGTACGCAACGAATTTCAACCCCTCCGTGATCAAGAACGGCGAAGACGCCGCGGGCAAGATCAAGGCCGTGCCCATCGCCGCCTATGGCCAGGCTCTCCATTACAACCGCACCCTGTTCACGCAGGCCGGTCTCGATCCCGACAAGCCGCCGACGACCTGGGAAGGGATCCGGAAGGACGCTAAGCAGATCGCCGACAAGACCGGCCAGGCCGGTTACGCGACGATGACGCAGGCGAACACCGGCGGATGGAGCCTGACCAGTGCCGCCTACGCGCTCGGCGGTCGGGCAGAGAAGAAAAACGGAGCGAAGTACAAGGCAACAGTCGACACCAAACCGTTCAAGGAGGCCCTCACTGATCTCAAGACGATGCGCTGGACCGATGACTCGATGGGCGGCAACTTCCTTTACGACTGGAACGGCATCAACCAGGACTTCGCCGCCGGCAAGCTCGGCATGTACATCTCGGGCGGTGGCAACTATGGATCCCTCGTGTCGCAGAACGCGATCAAGCCCGCCGATTACGGCGAGACCATCGTGCCGCTCGAGGGCGGTGCGGCGGGAGCGCTCGGCGGTGGCACCCTCGCTGTCGTCAGTGCCAAAGCTGACGACGCCGCGAAGCAAGCCGGCGTGAAATGGATCGACTACTACTACATGTCGAAACTGTTCGACAAGAGCGCGACGATCCGCGACGCCAAGACGCAGGCGGCCTCTGACCAGCCGGTCGGCGCCCCCCAGGTTCCGGTGCTCGACAAGAAGTCGTTCACCCAGACGCAGGAGTGGATCAAGCCCTACATCAACGTCCCTCTCGAGCAGATGAAGCCCTACACGAGCAAAGAATTCGACCAGCCGATCATCGCCGAGCCGGAGTCGCAGACCCAGGCCCTCTACGGTGCGCTCGACCCGGTCGTGCAGGCTGTCCTGACCGACAAGAACGCGAACGTCGACTCGCTGCTCTCGCAGGCGAACGCCACGATCCAGCAGCTTCTGGACAAGTGATCCGATGACTGTGCTCGAGAAGGGGCAGATTGCCGGAAGAGCGAAGGAGAAGCGGGGGCGTGATCGCGGCCCGGTCTCCTGGTTCCGTAGCGGCGGCCCAAGCACACTGCTGTTCCTCCTTCCGCTTCTGCTGGTCTTCGGCCTCTTCTCGTGGTGGCCGATCGTTCGCGCCGCGATCATGAGCGTGCAAGAGACGAACCTCGTCACCGCACCACAGTTCGTGGGGCCCTCGAACTTCGAGCACGTCCTGAGCGACCCGCTGCTCGGCACCGCCATCGGGAACACCGTATGGTTCGCCGTGCTGGCGCTGATCTTCGGCTACCCGCTTCCGCTCGTAATGGCCGTGCTCATGAGCGAGGTCCGGAAGCTCAAGGGCCTCTACTCGGCACTCGCCTACCTCCCGGTCGTCGCGCCGCCGGTGGTCTCAGTGCTGCTCTGGAAGTTCTTCTACGACGGGAGTAAGACGGGCGTCTTCAACACCATCTTGGGATGGTCGGGAATTCCGCCGCAGCCCTGGTTGCAGAACGCCGGGACGGCCATGCCGTCACTGGTGCTCGAAGCGACCTGGGCTGCGGCCGGAGGAACGGTGATCATCTACCTCGCAGCACTCCTCAGCGTGCCGCCCGAGCTCTACGACGCCGCCGAGGTCGACGGCGCGGGAGTCTGGGGCAAGATCTGGCACGTGACGCTGCCGCAGCTGCGGGGAATCCTCTTCGTCACCCTCATCCTGCAGATCATCGGCACCGCGCAGGTGTTCATCGAGCCGTACCTCTTCACCGGTGGCGGGCCCGACCATGCGACCCTCACCGTGCTGCTGCTCATCTACCAGTACGCCTTCCAGAATTCGACGGGCGGCGACTACGGCTCGGCGACGGCGCTCAGCATCATGCTTGCGGTCGTGCTCGGTGTGCTCTCCGTTCTCTACTTCCGCCTCACCAAGCGTTGGAGTGTCTGATGACCCTGACAACCCCGACCCGATCCGAGACCGATGACCCGTCCGCACCGGTCGCCGTCGAGACCCCCGCCGCCACGGCGAGCCGCAGGGGCAGGCGGCGACCCGCCGAGCCGCAGACCGATCAGGACCGCAGCATCGTGAGCGTCGCCGACTGGAGGCGGCCGGGTGTGAGGCGACCAGTCCGGATCCTGCATGGCGTGTTGCTCGCGGGGCTCGTCATCCTCGGCCTCGGTCCGATGCTCTGGCTGGCCAAGTCGGCCATCACGCCGACCCAGGACACCCTCCGCACCCCGCTCGCGCTTTTCCCCCACGGCATCGAGTGGCAGAACGTGACAACCGCCTGGTCGACGGTCCACATCGACCTCTACTTCGGTAACACGGTGATCATCGCCATAGGATCCTGGTTCGTCCAGCTCCTCGTCGCCACCACCGCCGGCTACGGGCTGAGTGTCCTCCGGCCCAAGTACGGCCGAATACTGGAGGGCATGGTGCTCTCGACACTGTTCGTACCGGCGATCGTGCTCCTGGTTCCTCTCTATCTGACCGTGCTGAACCCGCCGCTGATCCACACGTCGCTGCTCAACACCTTCTGGGCGGTTTGGTTGCCGGCCGGCGCCAACGCGTTCAACATCCTGCTTGTCAAGCGGTTCTTCGACAGCCTCCCGCGGGAGATCTTCGAAGCGGCCCGTACCGACGGGGCCGGTCCGTTCCGGTTGTTCTGGTCAATCGTGTTGCCCCTGTCGAAGCCGATCCTCGGGGTGGTTTCGGTCTTCGCGATCATCGCGTCGTGGAAGGACTTTCTTTGGCCGCTGCTCGTGCTGCCGAATCCTGCCCTGCAGCCGCTCTCGGTTCGCCTTCCGAGCATTCAAACAACGACTGAGCTCGGCGTCTTCCTGGCCGCCCTGGCGATCTCGACGCTGATCCCGGTTGCACTCTTTGTCGTCTTCCAGCGGATCTTTCTCCGGAGTGCCGGCCTCAGCGGGGCCGTGAAAGGCTGAGGTGTATCAGCGAGGCGTGACGCCGCCCGAGACTGGGGCGCTATCTAACCATCGTTGCGAATCTTCGAGAAAGGTCACCTTGCATTGGCTACGTCGATGTCGGCGCAGCGGTGGGGGAGCTTCTCCGAGATTCACCTTCTGGTGTAGTGGGGTTGGAGGCTGCGGCGAAGGATGATATCGAGCAGCCGGTGTCCGGGTCGACCTCCCACTTCGCCTTGCCGCGGCGGGTCTCGTCGATGCCCAGCACCCGCACCGGCTCGACAGCCAGGGCCAGTACCGGGTCGGCCATCGCGACGACCGCGCGGTGGCAGGTGTTCCATGTGGTGCCGTAGGCGTCGGCGACCTCGGCGACCGACCGCCACCGGTCCAGGACCGCGGCGGCCATCTCCTGCCGAGCTCGGCCGGTGAACCGGGCCCGCGGTGGGATCTGCGGCACCGACTCGGTGAACTGCTTCCGCTCGCACCCGGTGTTGCGGCACACCCATTTCTGCTTGCACCACAACAGGTTCGGAATGTCCGGACCGACCTTCACATCCTTCGGCCGAGTCACTACCCAGCCCTTGGACCTGGTCGAAACGACCGAACATCGCGGGCACCGACCGACCCACTCCGGCGCAGTGCGGACCCGGACGTCGCGTTCGCCGTCGGCGCCGATGCAGATCAGGTCGACCTCGATATCGGTCAACCCGAGAAGCAGTGAACTACAGTTGGACATGCTCGCGCCTCTTGTTCTGGATGCCTGAGAACACCCAGTTCACAAGGGCGCGAGCCCCAGATCAGCCAGCGACACGGATGCCGCCGATCACACCCACCCCGCCCCTGTTAATTCTGAAGAGCCACATTGTCCCGGTCCATCTGAAGACCCCGCTTCACTTGCCGGACCAAGATGACGACTACTGGTGACCATGAGCAAACGCGACAGGCTGCGCGGAGCAGGGTCGGTTCGTCCCGATCGGGGATCGACTACCGGACCGTCGCGAACGGCGCTCCGTTCAATCTCATCGCCAACTGTGTAGGGCCGCGGGTTGCGGAGACATCGCTTGTCGGTCAAGTCCCGGGCAACGTCAGGCGTAGCGACGCGTCTGACAGCAGTCCACGACGTCGCAACGAGAGCGAGATCCGATGAAGGCGAACCACTACGACGCATTCGCCGAGAGCTACACGGCGGACAACGAGTCCAACCTCCTCAACAACTACTACGAACGGCCGGCAGTACTGGATCTTGTAGGCGAGGTCGAAGGTCGCCACGTGCTCGACGCCGGGTGCGGTGCCGGGCCCCTGATCGCCGCCCTGCACGCCAAGGGCGCCATGGTCACCGGCTTCGACGCCAGCGCCGCGATGATCGAACTGGCGCGGCAGCGACTGGGCGAGGATGCCACATTGCACGTGGCCGACCTGAGCCAACCGCTCCCGTTCACCGACGGCGCATTCGACGATGTTGTCGCATCGCTCGTGCTGCACTACCTGCAGGACTGGGCAAAACCGCTGGTGGAGCTGCGGCGCGTCCTGAAGCCAGGCGGCCGTCTCATCCTGTCGGTGAACCACCCGGCCGTTTACAAGATATTTAACCCGAGCGCAGACTACTTCGCCGTGACGCAGTACTCCGAGGAATACACCTTCGCCAGCCACAGCACCGTCCTGACGTTCTGGCACCGGCCCTTGCAGGCCATGACGACGGCGTTCACCGACGCCGGTTTCCGCCTCGCCGTCCTCAGCGAACCGCCGTACGCCTCTTACACCCCGCGTGAGCTAATTTCCGACCTCGGCAAACGATCCTCGTTCTTGTGCTTCATCTTCTTCGTCCTCGAGGTCAGCTGAGATCTCGACCGTCTTTGGCTGGGTGGACCACATGTTGAACGTCATCCGGTGAACGGAACCACCCTCCGAGCAGCCGACGACCAAGATCACGCTGGCGCCGGTTGCCGATCAACCGACTGCGGTCATCATGGTGGTTGTGGACGTGCACGGTGTTGACCCTCGTGACCAAAACTGGAATCTGGATGGACCGCGCGGCGCGGCCCTCTACCCATCCCGCCGACGCCAGCGGCACGGCGGCACCCGCCGGAAGCGCCTGGGCTCCGCTGCTGGCCGTAGTGGCCCGGCAGTCCAGCCATCTAATCGGCATCGATGCCGGATATGTCCAACGAGTCGGGCAGTCCGTGATAGGGCTCGAGGCAGTGATCGCAGCTTATGGGCATGCCAGGAGTAAAAAAAAGCTTAACCATTGTCGCATTTGGTCGTCGGTACCGACATTCAGTTTTGTAAGGCGCGCCAGTGGGTCGGCAGGTACGTCGACAAAGCTAATTTCGAGCATCCGAACAATTTTAAGCATTCGGACAACTTCTGCCTGATAAAACTCGTCCGGACTATGGTCGCATTGTTTTTCAAGGCAAACCCGACAAGGGCCGTGGCTGGTGGGACCTCCAGACACCCAGTACAGACGGTCCTGGCGATGTTTACATTCAGAAATGTCTTCGCCGCAAATCGAGCAGATCGCCTTGGTAAGCAATCCCGGGGAAACTCCGATCCGTTTGTCGGCGAGCTTGACGGGGCAGGCGGTGCTGTACTGACCGTCTTCATAGTTTAGCTGGCAACCGAAGTTCTTTCTGGTCCAGTAACCCAGTTCGTGGAGGAAACGATGTTCGAGTTCAGCCCGATCCGTCCCTTCTGCGTACCAGTAGGTCTCTGCGGCGGCGCGTAATGCCACACGTGCCCGCTGCTCCGCCTGACTACGGGAATATGGCAGTGCCCCTTTTGCAGATTGAGCCAGTTTGGCAGTTCTTTCACCCCGTGCAATAGCCTGCTGTAGCGCTTTGTCGGTTTTAAACTTTGCGGCCGGTCCCGCGTCGGCAAGTTCGGTGGGCAGGACCGCCCAGTCCGCGTCGACGGGTTCGGCGCAGCCGGACGGGTACGGGCGCGGAGGTCAGCGCAATCCTCGACCGCCTCGGTCCCCTTTCCGCTCCGCCCTCGGCCGTCCGGGACGATGACTGATTCCGCCGGCCTGTCCCTCGTAGCTCACCCACTCGAACGCCGACCCGTCGGATGACGTCTCATGTACAACGTCCAGACGGACGCGTTGTGCGGATCTGGAGCCGAAGAATCTAGAGAGCCGGTCCCAGATCGCCGCGCCGGCAATGCTCTCGCCGACAGCCAGCACAACTGGGCCCACTCCCAGCACAATGTGCTGGACAACGTCCAATTCCGCCGACCGTTGTTCAAGGAACAGTCTCTCCGCCTGTTGGTCTGCCCAGGCGATGTCGACCCCCTCGTGGCGGAGTTCCTTCACGAAGTCGGCAGCCAGCGGGGCGTAGACGTTGAAGTTCTGGTCCAGACGGATCGGGAGGGCGACTAGGTTATGTCCTCCCCGAGCAGCCAAGAACGCTTCCTCGATCTGGACACGGGCAGGGCTCTCCGGCATGCCATGAGCATAGAGCCGCAAACTACGCTCCCGTCCCGGCTAACACCCTCGGACGACCGCACCGGCGGTGGCGTGCAGTCGGTCGACCGGGCACTGACCATCCCACTGGTCGAGCGGGACCCCGCGGCTGGCAAAAAAGCGTTCGGTAGGGCGGTTCCACCAATCTGGGCGTAGGGACGCGCCGCACATCGGCCGGAAAGGACGACAGGCTGGCCGCGCTACACGGCGGGTGGCGGCCCCCGCCCGCCACCTCGGAGCTATAGGGCCCCCTTTTCCCGCCAAGCTCTACTGTCTCGGCATGACTTTTTCCGTCGCATACGGGTCCTGGTTCAGCTCGCTGATGCGACTGAACGACCACTCCACTGACCGCTCTGGCGTTGTTCGCCGCGACAACCTCGCGGGAACGGTGGAGGAGGCTCGGCAGACCACCGAGGCCATCACGACCGCCCAGCTCTCCGAGAAGGAGAGATCGGCACTTCTGTTCATGTCCTCATCCGTCACCTTGAACTGCGCCGAGGAGCTCGGCGACGCCAACATCATCAACGAAGGCCGACAGGTCGCCGAAAAAGCGCTGCGTGGAACAACCCCCGACCAACCGCTTCACTTCCAGTGCCGCTACAACGTGGCAAGCGCAATCAGCGCCGGCTGCGACCTTGACATGCCCACCACGTCTCCGGGCACAAGCCGAGTCGAGTGGGAACCGCACCTCATCGACAACCGGGTCGCCGGTCGCCTGGAGTTGCGCGACGCTCGACGGGAGTACTTCGAGATCGGGTCCTCGGACGTTGCAGACGACCACACTCGGTCAGCCGCTTACTGCAACCTGGCCAACCTGCTCGACCACTCCGGCCGGTGGGCGGAAGCGTATGACTTCTACCTTCGTGCACTGCGTCGTTGCCCGGACTGGGCAGTTACGAGTAATACCGCACCGTCGAATATGTTCCTACCACCAGCAATTCCCAAATGTGGTGCGGTAGCCCAGGTTCCGCCATGCGTCCAAACGAGTAGGGCGGTGTGGGACAACGGTCTCACACCGCCGGATGCCACCGGCTCACCCCATCTGAACCAGATGATGCATCCGCCTTCGAGCTGAGATGTTGGGGGCCGGCCCCAGACGCACGTGGGTCCAGGGCCGGCGGGCGCGCAACCCCGGGGGGTGGGTTCCACGTACCGCCAGTTTACGACGTCAAGATCCAAGGATTCAAAGCTGCTCACAGCGCGTTCGGTGATCTACCGCGTGACCCAAGTCGTGGAGCAGTGGGCAGCCGACCAAAACTCGCACGTGCTTCAGCGCCACTGTGCACACAACGCGCCCCGGTCACTGAGTGACTGTGACAGCTACCCGCCGCGGGTACCGGACCCTGCAGTCCGGCAGCGGTCCAACCTGGCCCGGTCACCACCGGCCCAGCGGCGCTTTCGCCCGCCCCCGCAGCCCCCGCAACGCCGTCTGTCGCCTGCAGAAACGATCCAGTTGATACCTGCGGCGAACCGTTGGCGATTGTTCGCCTTATGAGGGAGCCACGATGACCGCTGGACTCCCACTAACAGAGCCGCACGTCCGGCTGACCAACGAAAGGCGAGTCCAAGTGACCTCGAACCCGATTGACCCAGCAGATGACCTCGTCCTCGAGCAGATCCTGAACGCTCGCGAACATTTTGCTCTCTACACCCGGGGAGCAAAGCAGCTCGAGCTGCGGCGCCAGTTGCTGCAGCGCGGCGGCCAGTGCGCCCGCATCCAGGCGGACTTGCTACGAACCACCGGCCTCATTCGATCCTGACACGCAGGGGTGCAGTAACCCCCATTTGGCCCTTCAAAGACCTTCTTCATCAGGTCGTGGCTTCCAAGTGAACCACTCGCTTGGCTTCGCAATCTCCTCGCGGTGCAATTGCCCTCATCAGGATCACTCGGCAAAAGTGAGCTTATTCTGCTCTTGCGCGACACGATTGATGTGGTCTTCGAGGTCACTTGCGTCGGGGCCGGTGAAGGTCTGCCATCCCAGGAGATGCTGACCTGCCGTCCACAAGTACGCCCTTGCAATCGGCGACCCTGCAGAACGAGCGATGGTCCGCCGAAGAGCGTTGTGCAGTGATTCCTCGTACCTGATGTCCGCACCGGCCAGTTGGACTACGAGGTCCGCAATCTTTCCTCCGACTGTGGGCTGAAACACCCGCTGACGCCAGCTCAGACTGGCCACCATATCGGCTGCCTCACTGCTGACAGTACGGCAGCGCTGCCTCTTGATGGACAGCATGCGCTCGCTTTCAGTCAACAGTTGAATAAGGATCTTGTTATTGACCGAGAGCCCGAGTGCCTCGACCGACGCGAGCAGTTGCCGGTGCGCCTCCGCAAGATGCCGATGTTTGCCCAGATGCGCAGCGTGCGAGCCGACGGTCGCACCGACCAAGGCGCCGACCACGGTTCCGACAACTGGAAAGATCGCAGATCCGACCGCTGCCCCAGCGAATATCGACCCGCCCTTGGCGCCGATGTCCCACCCCAGATTCTCACCAATCCTTCCTGCTTCGAGTCCGTTTTTCCTCGATTGATTCGCGCGGTGTAGCGCCGTGACGATCGTAAGAACTGGAACGTGCGCGTCAAGTACGGCTACCACCGCGTCACCGACAACCTCACCTACCATTGGGGCAACGACCTCCAGTACGTGCTCGGCCCCAGGGACATCGAGCAACACGCCAGCATTCGTGTGCGGCAGCACCGTCTCCAGCAGGCTCGGCATCAGCCTTGTTACCGCCTCACCGATGACCGAGGTGCCAATTGCCTCCGTGATGCCGACGATCAGAACGTCGGCAGCGGCCGGGCCAGCGGTGGCCGCGAGCGAGTCAGCGGTGCGGGCGAGTATTTCTCTCGCCTCACGGGTCTGTTGAAGCCGCGCCCGGGTCGTGATCAGATCTAAACGTTGATCCGGCGGGAGTGCATCCACCATCTCACTGACAGCATCCAATACCCGCTCGGCCGAGCCAAAGACCGATGAACCGATGGTCTGCATCGTGGGTGCGTGCGTCGCTTGCCTAACTGACCAGATGAGCTCTGCGACGTCGACCGCCTCGCCGTCGATCACGGCAGGCTCGGCAGCGGCTCGGGCTGCTACCCGATGCCGATTGTGGCTCACCCGGCGAGCGGCCAACGCCACCAGCGCAATAGTCAACAGCAGCGCGGAAAAGGTCAAGATCATCAAAGTCAGCCTTAATCTTGTGTCGATGTAGAAGCCGAAGATTTAGAACGTGATAACGAGGATCCGATTGACCACTTGTTCGGGTTGCTTCACGGGAGGCTGGTAGCTCCGGTCGATGGACACGTAAATCTCCTCGCTTTCCCGAGTAGTGCGTCGTCAAGTCGCGTTCGGTCTGCGTCTCATCGTTGGCCTCGACGAGGCGAACCTTCAGCTGCGCGGTGCACACGTGTTCTCTACTTCTGCCCGCAAACGGACGCGCCACCATTGAACTGGAAGTTCGGTGGGCCGACACCCCCACTGGCGTGTGTTGTTCCGAAGCCACGGCCGCGCTAACTGCCCACGGGGTCCGCCCGAAGCCCCCCTGAGTTTTCCACGCCGCGCCCGCTGTCGTACCGTCACGGACGGCTGATTTCTGTACCAGTCAAGGTGCAAATGTGTGACACAGCGTCACTGCGAGGGTGAGCGGGTCTGGGCCTCGTGAGCAGTCGCAGGGCGTCGCCGACTGGGCTGATCTGCGTTGGACAGAAAAATCTGCGCAGCGGAGTGCCACAGCACCGATCGGCCCGCAGCCCCCGCAACGCCGTCTGTCGCCTGCAGAAACGATCCAGTGATTACCTGCGGCGGACCGTTGGCGATTGTTCACCCTATAAGGGAGCCACGATGACCGCTGGACTCCCACCAACAGAGCCGCACGTCCGGCTGACCAACGAAAGGCGAGTCCAAGTGACCTCGAACCCGATTGACCCAGCAGATAACCTCGTCCTCGAGCAGATCCTGAACGCTCGCGAACATTTTGCTCTCTACACCCGGGGAGTAAAGCAGCTCGAGCTGCGGCGCCAGTTGCTGCAGCAGTTCGACGAAAAACTTCGCGTGACCATCATCGTCCAACCCGAACTGATCCAGGAAATCGACCAGCTCACAACTGAACTCGACAGGCTCCAAGGGTTCCTGACCATCACAAAAGAGACGCTGACCCGAGCTGGCCAACTTCAGATGAAGCAAGGAAGGACCCGACGACGACCCAGGATTCTAAGTTCTCGAACCCGCACCCTTCTTGGTCTGCCGTGACGATGAGGCCGGCGATTATGTTCGGCCGGATCTGGAGGGCGTGCTCGGCGCGAAGTCGCGCTCGGCCGGCGCTGCCGGCGCCCTGGTACTGCGGTATCCAGTACGCCAGCAGATCGTCGGCGGTTTCGGCGTACACCATGGCCTGGCCGGGATCTGTCCAACAGAATCGGTATGGCTGGCCGTCGGCCGTCAGCGGGGCGACCTGGTCACCGTGGTGGTTGCGGGGAAGCAGGTAGGAGAGGCGGCTGTGGTCGTAGGGGATGACCGCGATTCCTGGTGTGGGTTCTGTTGTGGGGGTGGTCACGGTGGCCTCCGGGTGCGGAGAGGATCCGCGTAGATGTCAATCTTACGCGCATTGCCGTAAATAGGGTGGTACGGCAATACGGCAATAAGGGTGAATATGGTCAGATGGCAGATCGCTGCCCGCTGCGGTTCATCAGCCCGGTTGCCCACAGTCGCGTGATCTTCCGAAGCGCGCGTCTCCCCCACCCACGGTTCGGCCCTATGACCTTGCCGGCGAACCAGACGACGCGCACCTCGTGGTTTCTTTAGGCCGTTGCCTAAGACAGCTTCCCGCATCGAGTTCCGACTCTGGGATGGGTCGCTCGACGCATCCCGGATTCAAGCCCAGGTAAAGATGTCCGCAGCCCTGGTCGACTACAGCTCGAGAAACCGAGCCTTGACCTTCACCGGCCCACGAGCAGCAGGAGGGCAGCTCAATCCCGATCACCACGACTTCGCCGACCAAACCCAGCAAGTACGGGGGTTGATCGACGAACTGTTCCGCCGCGATGAAGACAAACAGCAAGGGAGCACGAATAAGCCGGTTCGTCGGTAGAAATCGGCTCCGCTCGGTTTACATCCGCCAAAGATGAAGATGGGCTTGATGAGGTCGAGGTCTTCGTAGAGTTGGTCACCCATACCTGGTTCACTTCTTTGATCTCGGATCCTTGGTGCCGAATGGTGGCCAACAATGATCAGGCGAAATATGGGCTATGGTTCCTCTGGCCGGACCTGCAGGGCCGGCAATGAGAGGAGTCTGTGGTGCTCGCTGTCCAGCTGACCGCTCCGGAGGCAACCCATGCAGAAGGGCCCGTATTCTGCGCCGACTGGGGTGGTCTGCGTTGGGTCGACATGCTCGCCGGCGACATCCTCCATCTGGATGCGAAGACCGGAGCGGTGGAGCGGTGGTCGGTGGGCCGGGTCGCCGCGGCTTTCCGCCCCCGCACGACCGGCGGGATGATCATTGCCACCGAGCGAGAATTCGTCGTTGGCGACTTTGGCGGACCGGTGCGCAGTGTTGGAGTCGCCTTCACCGATCCAGCCATCCGCTTCAATGACGGTGGATGTGATCCAGCTGGGCGTTTTCTTTGCGGGACGATGGCGTACGCCGGGACACCCGGCGCCGGGTCGCTTTACCGCCTGGCTGGCGAAGACATCGAAACCGTTATCGATAAGGTCACCATCTCCAACGGCCTGGAGTGGACGGCCGACGCGGAACGCGTGTTCTACGTGGATACCCCAACCGGCCGGGTCGACCAATTCGATTCAGATGTCGGCGGGGGGCTCTCTCAAAGGCGGCCGTTCGTCACCATCGACCCGGCTGCGGGCTCGCCGGATGGACTGGCCGTCGACTCGCAGGGCGGGGTGTGGGTTGCCCTGTGGAACGGCGGTGCAGTCCACCACTATTCGTCGTCCGGAACCTTGGAGGACGTCGTCGAGCTTCCGGTTCCGAAAGTCACCGCCTGCACGTTCGGCGGCAAGAACTTGGATCAACTGTTCATCACCACCTCCCGTGACGGCGAAAATCCCGCCGCGGGGGCCGTGTTCACCGCTGCCCCCGGAGTCGTCGGTCTGCCGGTGAGACCATTTAGTGGTTGACATTCTGGGACGGAAATGTCCGGATCCCATGTGTACAGCAGAAGAGGTTTCGGTACCGGTGGCCAGGATCCGTGTTCATAAATAACAACGTCTTAGCCTAACTCAATCTCGTCGTAGGCATCGCGACTCACATCTACAACGGCGCCAGATACCATTTCATTCATGCAATGGGCATAAGCCACCTCCACATATCGCTGCCTTACCGCTTCCCGAAGCTTTGCGAAACTCGACTCCTTCGTCCGTCGAACGCACCTTATGATATTCAGGGTGGAAGGCACGCCGGACTCGGACCAGTCGACGGGACTTCTCGTCTCGAACGCGGCACTGACCTGCCCTTCATACAATAGGTCACTTTGATGTGAGAGTGAACCGCCATGTTTCGCTTCCATGCCACGAAGTCTCGGGTCCACGTCTATGTTGCAATACTCAACTTGAAGTCCCATTTCCCAAGGCGTCTTCAATGCTATACCAGTGGCCGGTGCGCTCTTTATGAGCTCAATCTCCACCTGAGCGAGCATTTGCTTGGCCATTTCAACGGCCTTTAGGCTTGCAGGTCTGCCGACGTCACAAAGCTTGACGAAGATCCGATCGATATTGACCGCGTCTTGGCGCCTAAATGTTTCACGGTTTTCGTCATAGAACGTCTTAAGGTGCTCTTCCTGCACGTTTGCCCGCAGCCGCGCCCTGAGCGCAAAGACGATCTGATCGAGCAGATAGGAGTAATAACCATATTCACTTATTCCCACTGGGCCGTACACGACAGCGTCGTGACACAGCACCCCCGCCCGCCTCCGATTCTCTTCGGAAAGTCGATCGAGAAAGGTTTGGTAGCTGATATCAGCAACTATATCGGCGTCCCTTGCCCGCATAAACTGAAGTTTAACTCTGACCGCTTCTTCGAGCGTCTCTTCCTTCGCCTGCACCCGAGGTATCCGTCCGTCGAAGTCAGTCGCCCAAAAACTCGCGTCATTTGTATCGACGGACCGGCTCGCAAAGTCCGTGAGAATCCTCGCGCGAACACAATTCCGAAAAATTAGATCGAACTCGTCGGCGTAGATCGGCTCACCGTCAACCGTCGCGATCAGTCGACCGACCACCTAGTTCGCCACCAGGGTGACGTCGTCGATGTACACGAATGGGTTGCCACTCCCGTTCACGACATCGGTCCAAAAGCCTAGCTCGATCTGTCCGTTCGTCACAACTACGTTCGAAATAGTCACCTTCTGCCAGGTTGACGAACTCGGAACAGATGCCGACAACAGACTGCCACCGTAGTTCTTCGCCTGAAGAGTGCAGGCATTGAACCCGTTACCCGATTTCATCGCCCACGCTGTCAACGTGTATGCGCCGTTCACCAACCCGGTGACCGTCTGGAATGTATATACATTCCAGGTCGAAGAAGTGCTGTAATGCGTCAGATGATACGAGCCGCTATGTCCACCGCCGTTGGTTTCAGTGTAACTCGCACTCGTCGAACCCGACCCGCTATACGTCGACCATCCCGTAGGAGTGGGAGTAGCGAGATCCACCTCAAAACCAGGATTCGCAACAACGCTGTCGAGGGTGACGTCGTCGATGTACACGAATGGGTTGCCACTCCCGTTCACGACATCGGTCCAAAAGCCTAGCTCGATCTGTCCGTTCGTCACAACTACGTTCGAAATAGTCACCTTCTGCCAGGTTGACGAACTCGGAACAGATGCCGACAACAGACTGCCACCGTAGTTCTTCGCCTGAAGAGTGCAGGCATTGAACCCGTTACCCGATTTCATCGCCCACGCTGTCAACGTGTATGCGCCGTTCACCAACCCGGTGACCGTCTGGAATGTATATACATTCCAGGTCGAAGAAGTGCTGTAATGCGTCAGATGATACGAGCCACTATGTCCACCGCCGTTGGTTTCAGTGTAACTCGCACTCGTCGAACCCGACCCGCTATACGTCGACCATCCCGTAGGAGTGGGAGTAGCGAGATCCACCTCAAAACCAGGATTGGCAACTAGGACGACCGGACCCCCAACTGCACGATACTCGTCCGCACCTAAATTGTGTGCCCCTCTGGGAATCGCGTCGCCGAAGAAGTCGAGAGCGCCCGTACCGTTATAACCCACGTCCTTCGCCTTATTGAGCAGGGGCGATGTCGATTGAAGCTTGTAAGCTGCGGCCGTGCTAATTCCCGTTCCTGCGCCGCCGGCGTTCACGAACTGAGGATCTGCAACGATCTTCGCGGAATCAGTGGGCTCACTAGCAGGGTGCGCTCCATAAAAGCTGTTAGAGTTCCAGATCCCACCCGACGCAGGATATGAAGTGGAACCCACCGCGTAGACAATGTTATTGTAGAACTCAGAATTGGCGTCGATATTGTCCGCTGTGATCGGCGTCGAATGATCACTGTCCAGATAGATCACATTGTTGTAGTGCTTTCCGACATAGGGGCGCCTAAAAATCCTTGTCGAGTCATTCTGGCTGACGTTATAACGTACGATATAACCACGCCCTGACATCATGGATTGAAAAAACCCGCCCGCGTTGTCATGGCTGTAGTTGTACTGGAACACCGAGCGATTGGTATAAAGGTCATCATCGAAGGCCATACCATCTTCGGACAAGTTGGTGCCGTACACCTCATTATACTGAATCTTTATGTCGTCACTACACGCAGTCCAAATGGCCGCGAAGGCTCCAACATTGTGTGTTGTGACGTTGCTCACTACATTATGCTCCACTATTGCCTGCGACGTGAAATTTACCACGATTCCGTCGCCTCCGATCGTGGACACGGTGTTGTTACTCACGACTACGTTGGTCGACTTGGCGCTGTTAGGGTGATCCCATGCACCCCGGCTTTCGTCATAGGCCTGAGTATAAATTCCAGCCATGTCGGTGTCATGAATATAGTTGCGGTCTAGGACAAGTTGATCGAAATTCGCGGTATCATTATCGCTGTACTGATTGACGAAGATGCCGCCGAAGAATCTTCCGTCATCGCTATCAATCTTTGTCCTGATTCCATATATTTCGCAGTCTTTAATCGCGATATGGGTCAGTACACCTGCGTTGTTATTGCGAATGTAGACTGCAGTTCGGTAGGTCGAAGCATCTGCTTGAGTGCTCGTGATTGCAAGGCTCTGGATCTCCACGTTCGCCGTGTTGTAGATGTAAATCATGGACTCGGTGTAACCGGAATACATACTCCTGCGGCCCGTGCCATCTCCCATAATTATAGGTTTATTGCCAGAACCGTATTTTGCGAAGATGACCGGGTTCGCGGGGGTTGCATCGGTGTGGGGAACTAATTGGCCGACGAAAGTGCTTCCCGATTTGAAGAGTACGCTCTCGCCTGCATGGAAGGTGACCGAATTGACCTTGGCGAGTGTCTGCCACGGTGATGCGGTCGATGTACCCGTGTTGTTGTCGTTGCCGTTCGGATCGACGTAATACGTCGTCGGGGTCGGCTGGGCTGTCGCAGGCTGATTGAATGTGAATGCGGCGGCGGGTGCGATAGCTATCGTACGTAATATACTGCGACGCGAAAAAGTGGTACGGCTCACCACGACGTTTCCTTTCGTGATTGGGATCCTGTCGGGCCCCAGAACGGCGGTGCGTAGAGACCCTCGGCGAGGACGTGGTAACGATATCGTGGCGGGCGTCACAATTCAAGGGTGAGGACGGCTCACAGTCCATCGCACCGCCCGTTCCGCTCTTCACCGCGCCACCGGCACGCCCTGTCGGCTGAATGGCCAGCCAGACTTTGCGCGCCCCATAGACGCTGCAGTTCGCCGGTTCGACGCCTCTGATCAGGGTTTCAGGCCCTCATCGGCCTTCCCCGGCGATGGGGACGGCCCCGCACATGTTCGTAGTAGTTGGACTGGGCGACCTGCGCACCGGTATCTGGTTGGCCGCCCGCGGCCTGGCCGGTACACCTATGCGGCGGCCGTTAGATGCTCGCGGCGCCGAGCAACGCGGCCGCCTCGGTGTCCGCGCTGCGCACAATCATCGGGTGGGGTGGTTCGGCTGTGGCCAACCCGGCCTGTAGGGACGGTGCGATGACGTCCCAGGCGGCTGTGACGCCGCCACCGACCACTACGGCCGTTGCGGCGAAGCGAGCCAGGTACGGCGCCAATGCAACGCCCAGCGCCCTAAAAGCAGCGTGGAGTACTTGCGCGGCGGCTGGGTTTCCGGATCGGGCGTGTCGCACGATCTCGGCGATCTCGGTGACGCGGCGACCGGTGCGGGATGTGTACGCGGCGCTGATAGCCCGGGTGGAAACGGTGTTTTCCAACGGTTTTCCTCCGATGAGCAGTAGGTCGGCGCGGCCTTGTTCTGGCACATCCGGACCATCGGTCACCAGATGGCCGTCGGCGACAAAACCGGTCCCGACGCCGGTCCCCAGAGTGATACCAACCACGCGGCTGTGGCCGTGGGCCGAGCCGAAGTGGTACTCGCCGAGGGTGAAGGCCATTGCGTCCCCGATGAATCGCACGCATGACGGGTGGGGCTTTATGCGGGTCATCAACTCCATCCCGACGTGCACTCCGGTCAGTGACTCGAACTTGCCGACATCGCGGTAATGGGCGACGCCGGTGGCGTAGTCGAACGGGCCGGGAACAGCCGCGGACCACACCGCCTCGGCGGCGCAGCCAAGCGTCGTTGCGGCAGCAGCGATGGTGTGAAGCAGGGTTTCGGCGTCGGCGTCGGGCTCCAGGTCACGCCGCACGCGGCTGCCCACCTTCCCGGATGCGAGGTCCACAAATGCTGCGGTCACGTGCGAACCGCCGACCTCGATCGCGGGCACCGGCCTGGGTGCGCGCCCCGCCGGTCCGGTCATCGGGTGACAAGGGTGGGGTAGGTGACCAGGTGGGTCGGAATGATGACCCGCTGCGAACCGCCGCTGTGGGGGGCGACGCTCTCCGGGCTGGTGGGCCCGACGCGAGTGAGCAGCAGCCGAGCGGCTTCGCGGCCGACTTGTGCGGCGTCGTAGGCGACCAGGCTGAACGGAAGCCGGAACAGGTCCGCGGATTCGATGTCGTCGAACCCGGCCAGGGCGATCGGCGCTCGATGTTGTTGGAGCACCCGCAGGGCTCCGATGGTGTTGCGGTTGTTGGCCGTGAGCAGGGCGGTCACCGGTTCAGGCTGCGCGAGCAGGCGTCGAGCGGCGGCCTCGGCCTGGTCGACCTCGCTGCGGTGACGGTGGACGCTGCTCTCGTCGATCTCCAGACCTGCGTCCTCCATGGCGGCAGCGAATCCTCGGTACCGTTCCGATCCCGTCCACGATGCCGCGGGCAATCCCAGGAAGCCGATGTGTTGGTGGCCCTGCGCGATCAGTTCGCGGCAGGCCGCGTACATGCCGCCGAAGTCGTCCACCAGGACGTAGTCGACTTCGATGCCCCGCGGCGGGGTTGCGGCTAGAACGACCGGTGAGCCGGACAGCGCCTCGGCTCGGAGGTGATCGTGATCATTGCTGCAGGGAACTACCACGAGTCCGGCGATCCTGCGGGCGGCCATGTCAGCGACCAGGTCGCGTTCTCTGCCCAGGTCGGCCCCGGTGGCTGCGATCAGCAACCCAAACCCCTGTTCGGTGGCCACTTCCTCCATGCCTACAGCCAGTTGGGCGTAGAACGGGTTGGCCAAACTGGTGACGACCAGGCCGATCAGTTCGTGGGCTTGCCCGGATCGCAACCGCCGGGCCAGGTCGTTGCGGCGGTAACCCAGGGCCGCGACCTCGGCGAGAACGCGCGCCCGGGTCGGTTCGGCGATGCCGCGCTCTCCCCGGATGGCCCGGGAAACCGTCATCGGGCTCACTCCCAGGCGAGCCGCCACGTCACGCATCTTCACCGCGGGCGGTGGTTTGTCCTCGCGTGTGCTCAACCTTTGTCCGAATTCATCTGACGAGTGCCTTGACCAGGCGTGCGGACCGGTTGTCCGCGCACTGCACGCTATATTGTCCGACCGCAGCCGGGATCGCTATGGTCTCTGCATAGCCCAGCCCGTGGCGGTGGCCCCGCTCGGTGACGATCTCGACCTGATCGCCCTCGACCAGGGTCAAGACATGGAATCGTCCTTCGGTGTGCTGGGGGGCTACCGCGCTGGCGTCCAGTTCCAATCGGTGCACTTCGAAGAACATGTCCGGGAGTCTGCCGATCAGGTCTTCGTGCCATCCGGTGCCGGAGGTCAGCAGTCGCGGTGATTGCACCAACTGGTCGGCTATCGCCTGTCCGGACCGCGTGGGGTCCAGATTGGCGAAAGCATGGTCGACGTGTACGGGCCGCTGCCGGTCGGTGGCGTCCCGGCGCAGCCAGTCGTAGAAGCGCAGCGAGTACAGGTAGGGGGTGGCGCTGACCTCGAGCACGACGTTGCCGGAGCCGCTGCCGTGCGGGGTACCGGCCGGGATGAGGAACAGCTGATGTTCCTCGGCCGGAAATGTCTGCACGAACTCGGTGATGTCGAACGGTAACCCTTCGGCATGTGCGCCGTGCGCCGCCTTGTGAAAGTTGCTGGGGGAAGAGCCTTCTCGCAGCCCAAGGAAGATGACATTCCGCTCTCCTCCGACCATCACGTAGTACGTCTCGTGCTGGGTGTAGGGCCAGCCGAACACCTCGCGCATGTAGTCCGGTTGGGGATGACAGTGGACCGAGAGATTGCCGCCGTCCACGTTGTCCAGGTAGTCGAACCGGATCGGGAACGACGTGCCGAACTGGCGGTGGACTTCGTCGCCCAGCAGGTCGACCGGCGCCAGCGCAGCCAGTAGCTGAAAGGGGATTTCCACCGCTCGGTCCGCGTTTTCGCCGACGAGGACACCGCTTTCCGGTGCGATCAATTCGTAACCGAGGGCGGTGTTGGGACCATCTGGATTGTGGCCGAGATTCCGTCGGGCCCATTGGCCGCCCCAGGGGGTGCTGTTGAACGTCGGCAGAGTGCGAATGGGCTGCTGCGCAAGGGAACGCACCGTGGCCCGCAGGACATCGCCCGGTAGCCAGGTCGGATCGGTTGGGTCCTGCAGATCCAGCCAGAGATCAACCTCATCGATGTGTTCGTCGCGGTGCCGGTCCAGCAGCGGCCAGTCGATGTAGAACAGACGCTTGGTCGTGGCAAGGACCTGATCAGGGGCGAACAGATTGCGACCTGTGCCGCGGGCGACCGCCTGCTCTGCGTAGCGTTTTGGCAGATCGGCCCACCACAGGGTCCGGACGCCCGGCACCGCCGCTGCGCCGGGGCCGATGATCAACAGGGCGCCTGCAGCAGCGATTTCGGGTCTGGTCAGCAGTTCCGGACGCAGCAGCTCGCTCAGGGCGCCCATTGCCAGGTGTTCGAAGTCCGGGTCCTCGGCCAGGTCCGGCGATCGGGTCAAGCGGACGATTTCCGCCCATTCGCGTCCTGCTGTCCGCATGTCTATGGTCTTGACGGGCCCGCCGAAGTGGGTCGATGTCGCGGCGGTCACGTCCCGGATGGTCGCCGCCCAGTCAAGCGACGCCGGGCCGTCGACCGCCAGACATCGCTGGCCCGAGGCCAACGTGGCCGCGGCCGCCTGCCAGCCGCGACCGACCGCGCCCTGCACGGCCCGGTAATGCGGCCGCGGTTCGTAACGAGTAGTTGTATCAGCTAAGGGATTTACGGTCCGGGTCACATCACGGACTGTAGGTTATGTTATCGATACCTTCAATCTGACGTGGCCTCTTGCGCAGAGCACGCCGGGATCGATAACGTCACTGCCGAACAGACGACGACGTCAAGGAGCGCAATGAAGCCGACTGCTGCGGCGGCCGCGGCCACCAACAGGTCACCCGCTGGCGCGGTCGATCTATTGGCTGGCCAGGTTTGCCGGGCTACGCCTCAGTTCTGTGGCGCACGGCCCCCGACCCGCCCAGTGCTCGCCAGGTGTCCCGGCCGGCAACGGTGACCGGTCAGCCGTGACCGACCGTCGACGGTGACCGGTCAGCCGTGACCGACCGTCGACCCATCCAGGCATTTCCCTTCCTCAGAAAGGCTCCTCGCATGCGAAGTCTCCGCCGGCCACTCGCTCTGGCCACAGCCGCACTCACGTTGATCGCTCCACTGGCCGCGTGCGGCTCGTCGTCATCTGGCTCTACTGCAGCCGGGTCATCCGCGGCGGCGCGTGCGGCAGCGTCGGTGACGTCCGCGGCGCAGGCCCCGGCAGCATCGATGCAGTCGTCCGGGTCGGGCGCCGCGCCGGCCTCTGCTACCAGCGCCCCGGGCTCGGCTGGTTCCTCCAGCGCTGCCGCTGCTGCCTATACCGGCCCGCCGGTCACGATCAGCGTCGAGGGTTGGAAGGGTGGCGGCGCGGAACCGGCGAACGTCGACCAAATCAACGCAGCCTTCGCCAAGGCCAATCCGAACATCATGGTGAAATACGCCTATGTCCCACCGAATGATGTGTATCAGCAGAAGTTGCAGTCGCAGTTGCTAGCCGGGAACGCCGCCGATGTCATCATGGCCGATCCGCAGAAGGTCCAGGCATGGGGTAAGTCCGCTTATCTCGCGGACCTGACCTCGGCCGGATGGACCAGCCAGATTGGGTCGGGTCTCAAGCCGTTCGTCACCTACCAGAGCAAGGTCCTCGCATCGCCGATGGAGCTGAGCCCGGTGGGGGTGTACGTCAACATGGACATCCTGGCCAAGGCCGGCGTGACCGCGCCGCCCACTGACTGGCCGACCTTTCTCAGTGTGTTGGGTAAGCTGAAAGCAGCTAACCTGCCAGGATATTCCTTCCCAGACGCGCAGGGCTTCATGGCAGAGTTCGTCATGCTGATGTCCGCTGCGACGACGGTGTATCAGAAAACGCCGGACTGGGATCAGCAGTTCATGGCCGGCAAGGTCACCTTCCCGAACTCCTACACCACCCCGTTGGAACAGATCAAGGAGTTGGGCGACAAAGGGTTCGTCAACTACAAAGAAGCGGTCGGCACCGACGAGGCGACCACCGGTCAACCTGATTTCATGGCTGGCAAATCGGCGTTCTTTGCCGGCGGGTCATGGGCGGCCGCGGCCATCAAGAAGGCCCCTTTCAAGCTGGCGTTCATCCCGTGGCCGGGCGGCACGTCCGGAGTCGCACCCGGTGTGTTGGTGTTCCCTGGGACGATGTGGACCGTGAATGCCAAGTCGAAGCAGGCGGAGGCCGCGAAGGCCTACGTGGACTTCTGGGCCCAGTCAGCGAACCTGGCGCCGTATCTGTCCGCCGAGGCTGCCATCAGTCCATTCAACGGCGCCGCATCCACCGACGCTTTCCTCGCCCCCATGACGAAGTCGGTCGGACCCGGCGGGGTTGCCTTGTTCCCGTCCAACAGCTGGGATCTGGCCGATCCGGAGACCAAGATCAGATCGATCCTGCAGGGCTTCTTGCTGGGTACCACCGACGTGGCGGCGACCGTGAATGCCATCCAGTCGGCGGCGGCACCCAAGGGCTGAGCTCAACCTGATCCCACTGGGTAATTTCAGAGTCCGGGGCCGCGTTCGGCGTGGCCCCGGACCTAGCGGCAATCGATCGCTTCCAGGGAGGCGAAATGTTTGGACGTCGCTCCCGCCTCACGGCGCTGCTTTTCCTGCTCCCCGCGGTTCTGGTCTACGGCGTCTTCGTGCTGTACCCGCTGTTCCAGGGGGTGTTGCTCAGCTTCACCGACAACACCGGCGGTCCGACGCAGAACTTCGTCGGACTCAAGCAGTACCACACCCTGTGGCACGACCCGGTCCTGTGGGCGGCGTTGCGTCACACCCTGGTGTACGCCGGGTTCGTACTCGTGGCGCAGACCGGATTGGGTCTGCTCGCAGCCAGCGTCCTCAACCGTCGCCGTCGCATCCGCCGCCCGGTCAGCACCATGTTGTTGCTACCCGCGTTGATCTCACCGGTGATGGCCTCCTTCATCTGGTCCTACCTCTACCGACCCGACGGCGGGTTGAACGACCTACTGGCAGCGGTGGGGCTCACTTCTTGGCAACACGTCTGGCTGGGCGAACCATCGATCACGCTGTTCGCTATCGCAGTGGTGAACATCTGGATGTTCGCCGGATACTCCTGCATCATCTTCTTGGCCGGATACGCCGGAATTTCGACGGAGCAGATCGAGGCCTGCGAGTTGGACGGCGCCAATCCTTGGCAACGATTCTGGCGAGTCGAATGGCCGATGCTCGCGCCCGCGCTCACCGTTAACGTCACGCTCAGCTTGATTGGATCACTTGGCGTGTTCGACTTCGTGCTGGTTCTGACCGGCGGCGGCCCGGTCGGGTCGACCCAGACTCTGGCACTACTGATCTACCAGGACATCTTCAACAACGGTGATTTTGGCATGGGCGCCGCAACAGCGGTCGTGCTGTTGATCGTCGTCGTCGTGATATCCAGTGCCGCCACCACTTTGCTACGTCGACGGGAGCGGGCGCTGTGACCGGGAGCGCGACAGTGCGGCGCGAGTCGCCGCGAGCCACAATGCCACCGGATTCCACGCCGTCGCGCAACAGGCGGGCCTGGCGCGGCCGGGTATTCGATGTGGTGCTGGCGATGCTGGCGATCGCCTTCATCATGCCGTTTCTGTTCACCTTGGTCGCCTCGTTCCGAACGGCAACCGACTTGGCGGCCAATCCGTTGGGCTGGCCACGGCATCTGACGCTGGACAACTACCGGATCTCGATCGACGAGATCCACTATTTCTCCAGCGTCGTCAACACCGTGTTACTCACGGTGTTCTCCTGCCTGGCGGTGTCGATCATCGGCGCGATGGCCAGTTATCCGCTGGCGCGGATCACAGCGGCCTGGAGTTCGCTGGTTTATCGGCTGTTCGTGATCGGCCTGACCATCCCGGTCTTCGTGATCATCGGTCCCTTGTACCTGCTCATGCGCAACCTGCACCTGCTGGACAATCGGCTCGGCTTGATCATCATCTACACGGCGCTGAGCCTGCCGGTATCGGTGTTCTTCTACAGCAGTTTCATCCGGCAGGTCCCACCGGAGTTGGAGGAAGCCGCCGCGATCGATGGGTGCGGACCGTTCCGGACGTTCTTCACCATCGTGTTTCCACTCATGCGCCCGATCACCGGAACCCTGTTGACCTTTGTTTCCCTACAGGTATGGAACAACCTGATCATTCCGTTGGTTTTTCTGCAGGACCCCGGCAAGAGCACGGTCATGGCCAATGCGTATTCCTTCGCAAACCCGCACACCTTGCAACCCACCCAGCTGTTCCCGGCCGCGCTCCTGGGGGTGCTGCCACTGTTCGTGCTGTTTCTGATCTTCCAACGGCAGGTCATCGACGGCATGACCGCCGGCGCGGTGAAATGAGCCGGCGCGGCCTGGTCACCGTCGGGCAAACACTCGCGGTGCTCCGGCAACGATCACCCGGACCACTGACCCGCGGAAGCTCACTGGGTCTGACGCTCGCCGGTGCGGAGTCCAACGTGGCCATCGGGGTGCGGCGGCTCGGACTGCCGGCCACCTGGATCGGCCACGTCGGCGCAGACCCGTTGGGCGAAATGGTGGTCCGGGAACTGCGGGCCGAGGGCCTGGAAGTGCTGGTCCGGGTGGACACTAACCGGCCGACAGCGCTGCTGCTGTCCGAACGGAGAACAGCCGACCGGACCCGGGTCTGGTACTACCGGTCCCAGTCGGCAGGCATCGACCTGGCGCCCACCGATCTGCCGCAAGGGGTCATTGGCGACGCCGGACTGCTACACGTCACCGGGATCACCCTCGGGCTCGGCACCGGCCCGGCCGACACCACCCAACGAGCCGCCGAAACCGCCAGCGCCGCCAATGTTCCGGTGTCCTTCGACATCAATCACCGCGCCGCGCTGCCCGACGCGGCCGCGTTCCAAGACCGGGCCCGGCGCCTCCTGCCCCTTTGCGACACCGTGTTCGCCACCGTCCCGGAGGCCAGATTGTTCAGCAACGCCGACGATCTCGACGGGCTGGCCGCGGACCTGCTACGCGTCGGCCCCCGGCGGGTGATCCTGAAACTTGGTGCCAAGGGCGCGATGTCGGCGACGAGCTCCGGTGTTCTCACCCAAGCTGCGTTCGGTGTGACGGCCGTTGACCCGGTAGGCGCCGGCGACGCCTTCGCCGCCGGATACCTTTCCGGAATGTTGCACGGATGGGGCGAACAGGCCTGTCTGACGCAAGCAGCCCAGGTCGGCGCGATCGCGGTGGCCACAGAAGGCGACTGGGAGGGTCTGCCGACGTCGGCCGAGCTGGCCGTTCTCACTGCTTCGACGGACATTCTCCGATGACCGCACCCGGCGATTCGCCGCGCTCAGTTGTGGTCACCGGGTCCAATGGGACCGTCGGGGTCGCAGTGGTGGGCCGACTGGCCGCAGAGAAGGTCACCGTGACCGCGTTGGATGCGCAGGTCACCGCGTCCGCGGCGGATACGCACGGGATCCGACAGGTCGCCGCGGACGTGACCGACGAGGCCGCGGTCACGGCCGCCCTTCACGGAGCAGACGCCGTGGTCCACCTGGCCGCGATCCCGCATCCGACGCTCGGCTCGGCGCGACAAGTGTTCACCAACAACACCAACGCAACGTTCACGGTGCTGGCCGCAGCAGCAGCCGCCGGAATCAGACGAGCCGTGATCGCCAGCAGCATCAACGCCTCCGGCGTGAACCTCAACCCAGGCCTGCTTCTACCGGCATATTTTCCCATCGACGAGAATCTACCGGCGGACATCGCGGATGCGTACTCGCTGTCCAAGGCCGTCGATGAGATGACGGCAGCGATGGCTTTCCGCGCCTGGGGAATAAATGTCATCGCGTTACGGCTGCCGCTGGTACGCCCACTCGCGGCGCTACCCGAGTTCGTGACGCAGGCGGCGGCCAACCCGGCGGAGATGGTTCGCACCGGGTGGGCCTACCTGGCAGCCGAGGATGCCGCGGCCGCTGTGTGGGCCGCGCTGCGCGTGCCGGTGCCGGGATCGCATGTCATCGGACTGAGCGCCGCCGACACCTTGCTGGCCACGCCGTCGGAGGAACTTCTTGACCGTTACGCGCCGGGAGTGCCACGCCGGCGCCGGTTTGCCGGCAACGGGGCGCTGGTGGCTACCACTCGCGCCCAGGCTCTGTTGAGTTTCTACCCGAGATACTCCGTACACGAAATGAGTGAAAATGCAGCGGAAACGGGCCGTTCGCGGCCCGAGCCCGTCTCGCCCGAGGCGCTCCAGCAAAGTGTCCGACCAATGAACACCACACCGCCGGAGTTGTTATGAAAATCACCACCGTAGAGACCTTCGTGTTGTCCAACCGGCTGGCCATGGTCAAGATTTCCACCGATGAAGGAGTATCCGGGTGGGGTGAGTGCACACTGGAAAACTGGGTACGAACGGTCACAGCGGCCGTCGACCGGATGGCTGAACATCTGTTGGGCGCAGATCCGCTGCCCATCACCCGGCACTGGCAGGTACTGGCGCGCGGCGGGTACTACCGGGGCGGCCCGGTGTTGAGTTCCGCGGTCGCCGGGTTGGATCAGGCCCTGTGGGACCTCAAGGGCCGCTGGTTGTCACAACCTGTCCATGAATTGCTGGGCGGTCCGGTCCGTGACCAGGCCCGCGTCTACGCCCACGCCAACTCCCCGGCGGCGATGGGTGATCCCCAGCGAGCACTGCGGCACACGGCAGCCGGATTCGACCTGATCAAGGTCGCCCCACCGCTAGCGCTGGACTACCTCGAAAAGCCTGGCGTTGTCAGGCGTCTGCTGTCCGATCTGAGCGCCGTCCGCGACGCCGTAGGGCCCGATGTGGACCTGGCCGTCGATCTACACGGCCGAGCGTCGGTACCGCTGGCCCGGCGACTGTTGCCAGGCCTTGCCGAGCTCGGTGTGGCATTCGCCGAGGAGCCGGTACGGCCCGAATTCTCCGGGTTCCTCGCCGATCTGGTTCAAGCTTCCGGCGTTCCTATCGCCACTGGTGAGCGGTTGTACTCACGGACTGAATTTCGACCGGTCCTCGAGGCCGGAGTGGCCATCGTCCAGCCGGACCTCGCCCATGCCGGCGGAATCACCGAGTGCTTCCGCATCGCTGCGCAGGCGGAGACCTACGACGCAGTCATCGCCCCGCACTCCCCGATCGGACCACTCGCGCTCGCCGCCTGCCTGCAACTGGCGTTCGCAGTGCCGAACTTCTACGCCCAGGAACAGACCCTGAATCTGCATCTGGAGCCCGCACCGGCCGCCGCGCTGTTACGAGATGCGACCTCACTGACCCCGATTGGCGGTCACATTCCCCGCCTGACCGGCCCCGGACTGGGCGTCGACATCGACGAGGACGCCGTACGAGCCGCTGTGCAACTGGGCCGGCTCGAACCCGGATCGCCGACCTGGACCTATCCCGACGGGAGTTTCGCAGAATGGTGACGGACACGGGAACATCAGCAGCGCAACCAACCTGGTTCACCCAAGCGCTGGGTGCACACCCGATCATGGGTATCCTGCGCGGCTACCCGACCGACCGGACATTGCAATTGGCGGCCCGGGCGTGGGACTTCGGCGCGCGGCTGGTGGAAGTACCCATCCAATCCGCCGCCGCCCTGCACACGCTGGCCGCGCTGGCCGCAACCGATCGAGAACCCGACCAGTTCGTCGGCGCCGGAACAGTAGTCAACGTCAGGCAAGTCGCCGATGCGGCCGCCGCCGGCGCTTGCTTCGTGGTCAGCCCTGGACTCGACCCGGCGGTGGTCGAGGCCGCCGCCAGCCACGGGCTGGCCGCCCTGCCAGGCGCGGCCACCGGCTCGGAAATCCAGCTGGCCCTGCGCCTGAACCTGCGTTGGATCAAGGCTTTCCCGGCATCGGTCCTGGGCCCGGATTGGTTTAAGGCCATGCACGGACCATTTCCGCAGGTGTCATTCGTGGCCACCGGCGGCATCGACGCAGACAACGCCGCGCACTACCTGGCGGCCGGTGCCCGCGTACTTGGAGTCGGGTCCGCCCTGGGCGAGGACGCTCAGCTAGCTAAGTTGACCGAACTCCCGGTCGCGGTGACCAGGGCCGGCCCTGACGTGTAGTCGTCCACCCGGTCGTCGCGACAGTTGCACAAAAAGTTCGGTAGACCAGCTCGTCGACGACACGTCCAGGCGCGACGGCGCGCAACCTTCCGACCGATCCATTTCATTTCGTCCAGAACAAAGGAGTACATCGATGTCACAGTTGAAAGTCCTGGTGTGGGGAGAAAACCGCCACGAACAGGTGGAACCCGATGTGGCAGAGCGCTACCCGACGGGGATGCACGGGGCCATCGCCGACGGGATCCGCGAGAACCTGGGCGAGTCCGCACAAGTCCGCACGGCCGTTTTCGATGATCCGGAGCACGGCTTGACCGAGGCGGTACTAGCCGACACCGATGTACTGACCTGGTGGGGGCATGCCGCGCACAGCGAAGTCGACGACCAGGTGGTCGACCGAGTGCACCGCCACGTGTTGGCCGGCATGGGGCTGGTGGTGCTGCATTCGGGCCACTGGTCCAAAATCTTCGGCAAGTTGATGGGCACCACCTGCACCCTTCGGTGGCGCAGCGAGCACGACCGGGAACTGATCTGGACCATCGACGCGACTCACCCCATCACTCAAGGTGTGCCGAACCCGATCATCATCAACGAGCAAGAGATGTACGGCGAATACTTCGACATCCCGGTGCCCGATGAACTCATCTTCATCAGCGGGTTTACCGGCGGTGAGGTCTTCCGCAGCGGCTGCACGTTCAAGCGCGGGTTCGGCAAGATCTTCTACTTTTCGCCCGGTGACCAGGACTTTCCCGTCTATTTTCACCCCGACATCCGCCGCGTCATCTCGAACGGGGTCAAATGGGCCACCACAGTGCGTCCGGAGCGTTCAACACCGACCCTGCTGCGTTACGACACGGACGATTTCTACGGCGGCCAGGGTTACCAGGGCCCGATCGAGGTCGACGAGGCCACTACTCCATGATGACGTTTCGAACAATCCCCAACGATGGGCATCCGTTGAAGCTCGTCCTGGTCGGTGTCGGCGGAATGGGGCAAGCGTGGCTGGCCGCGATCCAGGATTGCGCCGAGGTGGAGTTGGTTGGCCTGGTCGACCTGAATACCGCGGCCGCCGAGCAGGTCGCCGGCGACCTTGACCCGGGTATCGCGATCGGGACAGACATCGTCGAAGTTGCCGCCCGCTCCCGTGCGCAGGCGGTCATCGACGTCACCGTGCCCTCGGCGCACCACCCGGTCACCACCGCCGCTCTGTTCGCAGGCCTTCCAGTCCTGGGCGAGAAACCGGTCGCTTCGTCAGTAGCACAGGGGCTTTCGCTGGTGGCCGCAGCCCAGATAACCGGCGAACTGTTCATGGTCAGTCAATCGCGTAGGTACAACCAACAACTGTGGGACTTCAAGGAACAGATCTCCGCGCTCGGACCCGTCGGCGTGCTGACCACCGAGTTCTTCAAGGCCCCTCACTTCGGGGGGTTCCGCGACGACATGGATCACCCGCTGCTGCTCGACATGGCCGTGCACCAGCTCGACATGGCCCGGTTCCTGATGCAGGAGGAACCGGTTTCGGTCTACTGCGAGGAATACAACCCGGGCTGGAGCTGGTACCGCGGAGACGCGGGATCCACCGCCATCTTCCAGATGGCTTCGGGAGGGCGGTACATCTTCTCCGGAACCTGGTGCAGTCCCGGCCTGGAGACGTCCTGGAATGGGGCATGGCGGGCCAGTACCGAGCACGGCAGCGCGCGCTGGAACGGCGATGACGACCCCGAGATCCAGGACACGAGGACGAGCCCGGCGGGAACCAAAGTCATAGACCATCATACCGGCCGAACCGGCGACGGTCTGCCTGGCGAGGGCATAGCCGGATCGCTACGCGAATTCGTCGACGCACTACGCTCCGGCAACCAACCGATGGGCGCGGTAGAGTCGAACATCTCGAGTCTGGCCATGGTGGAAGCGGCAATCGAGTCGGCAGCCACCGGCGCGCGAGTGCTACTGGCCGAAAGCATGTCCGCAGCTCTGTCCCAGGCCGTGGAAACCGAGCGCCGCGAAGACGTGGCTCAGATGCTCCGATCCTGGCAGACCGCAGGCGGTTTTCCGGCAAAATGAAATTAACCGGCGAGTAACCGACCCGGTAGCCCGACCACAGGGATGTGAATTTGCACAGTAAGTGATACGGGTTCAGCGAGCGACTCACTGGTCCCGTTGCCGCACGTGTCCGGCGACTCGCCAATTCACATGGAAGGCGTTGCCGGAATGCGCTCCATATACCATATGTCGTGCTTGGGGGAAGTGCTCGGCGACATCGCCAAGGGTAACGGCGACCGCACGCTCACGCAGTTCGGTGCGAAAGTGACGCCGAACCAGCACGCGCTCGCGAACCAGTTCGGGCTCTACGACAACACCTGGTGCACCAGTGAGCCAAGTCGCCCGCATCATGACCATCAACAACCTCGACACCATCACCCCCCGACGCCATCGAAGCCGCCCGCGAGGTCCTTGTCGTCGGCGCATGACCTGGGCCACGTAATTCGAACAGAAGAGGCCAGATAATTGGACAAGTCTTACAGCCGACATCGATGAAAACCAAGTGACAGGGCCGCGCGCAACAGGGCGTCGCCGACTGGGCTGATCTGCGTTGGACAGAAAATCTGCGCAGCGGAGTGCCACAGCACCGATCGGCTAGAGCGAGCCGATGAGATGTCTACGGTGACTGGTCGAGCTCTCGTCGAATGAGCGGTGTCTCCGGGTCACATCGCCCTGCTGCCCAATGGGTTCGGACCCGCTTTGTGATATCGCCGGAGATCGGGCAGACCGAGGTGTGGTGTGCGGAGACGTCGAGCGTGAGCCGACCAAAAGGATACCGGGGCGTTGGCTTCGACACCGTCCACATACCGAATCCGAGATACAACGAATCCCTGACGGTGCCGGCATCTGCGAACATCGTCTTGAGCCGCTCAAGCGGACCCTCGATGAACACCCACTCGTCTGGGACATCGTGGTCCGCGGGCACCGGCAGGCGCCCCCTCGCCCACCCCTCACCCTTCCCGTACTGGCTCTCGACAGGGGCGCGGTCGATGTGAAACATTACCGCAACCGGATGCGTCAGAGGCGAAACCCTGTGCTGCGCAGGCGACATGTTCGGATCCAACTTGGTACGAGCCTTTTGTGCGGTCCGGATCCTGCGAGCGAACCAGATCGCTCGGTTGCGTGTGTAAAAGAAGTTCCGCCACTCCACCGGCTGCCCGGAACACTCAGCCTGAAACTCCATGTGCGGATCTACATCGCTATCCAAATACCGCTGATACAACTCTGCAATCTTCACGACGGTGTTCAGAATCGGCACAATCTGCCGTGCGAACGTCAAAGGCGTAACTTCGGGAGGCTGCCCCGGCCGCTGCTCAGGAGTCTCATCAAAAGCCGCCGGGACGGAATCCTGTACAGGAACACGTCCCCCCGCAACGGATCTCGATGCTTCCCGACGGCCTTCAACTCTCCACCGCTCATCTTATCGAGAATCTCGACCTGCCGGGTCGTCCCGAGATGACAGCAGTCGGCATGCACACTCGTGGCGTTACGAGCAAAATGAGCACTACGCCCCGCGGTGGTCTCGGTGGGCGCCTTATGCACCGCATGAACCAAACAGTCACAGCGTTCGGTCACACACGCGAGCTGCGGCCACTCATCCCGATGATGCTCAATCATGGCCGCATCTACCTCCCTCGACCGATCGCCCGCATAGCGAGCTGTCGTCATCTGCACCGTCGACGTCGACGTGGAACTGCGCTCCCCAGCCATCACAAGTCTCCCTCCGGTGTCTGGTGTGCGTACCGCCATCGGGTGGTGAGGTGGCGCCATCGCAGTTCTGTCCATCTTGTGAGGCCTGGCGTACCCAACGCTGCCGGCAGTAAGGGTAGCTGCATGTGCGGTGCAAGAGTCGCAGAGTGCATCAGTCATACATCAACCGATCTGCCGTATCAACGGTAATACAGATCTCTGGTATGGCTTAGCTCGAAGGTGACATCCAACTCGATGACTCCGGCCTCGGCCAGCGATACCAGGTACCGGGTTGGCGTTCCGCAGCCAGAGGATGTTGCTGGGGGATTGGACGTCACCGTCGATCCCGGACAGCGGCGGTCGCCGGTCGGTGTACGGGTGGCAGATGCCCTTGAGCAGGACCAGTGGGACGGGTGAATCCCACCTCCGCAGATCGGCCGGCAGGTGGACAGATCCATGGTCAGGATCTGTCCAACCTCGTCGCTGAGTTCACTGAAACCTCCCCGGGCCAGGTCGGGGAAAAGAACTGACAGACACGCACACCCCCCCTAGACGTTGCTAGATTAGGGGGGGTATACTAATCTCATGATGGTTAAGGCGAGCAGTCGACGGGACGTTCTCAAAGCACTCCGCAACGCCGGTTGCCTGCAAGTCATCGGAACCGGCAGAGGAGACCACGACAAGTGGGCCTGCCCCTGCGGAAAGCACACTGCCCCACTGCCACGTCACACCGTGATCAGCCCTGGAGTCATTCGGGGCCTTGCGGACCGGATGCAATGCCTACCGAAGGGATGGCTGTCATGAGCTACCAAGTGCGAGCTGTGCGCTGGGAGCGCGGCTGGGAACTGCACATCGCCGGTATCGGCGTCACCCAATCCCACAGCCTCGCCGGCGCCGAACGGATGATCCGCGATTACCTGACCATCGACGGCCACGAAGACGCTGCCACCGCCGGCGTTCACATCACCCCGCAGCTCGATGGCCTTGAACTCGACGTCGACACCGCCCGGCACAAACTCGCCGCGGCTGCCGCCGAACAGCAAGCAGCAGCCGCCCAATGGCGGCAAATCGCCCAAACACTCCGCACCCGCGGACTGTCCGTTGCCGACACAGCAACCGTTCTCGGCGTCTCCAAAGGCCGCGTCTCCCAACTCATCCACTAAACCATCGAAGGTTAAGTCCGTGAACCGCGCTCCCGCTGCCCCGGCCTGCAAGACGCTGCACACCTTCCTCATCCAGCAGACCCGCCGCAGCGGCGCAGCTCATTATGCTAGAAAATGACCTGTTTCCTAGCATAATGAGCGAATGGACAGTCCCTACGCGCCGGGCGCGGGCCTCATGCCGCCCCTGCTGGCCGGCCGCGAAGCCGTCCAAGCACGCTCGCTTGAACTCCTCGTCCGCACCGAACAGTTCAATGCTCCGGGTCGCTCACCATTGATCCTCACCGGAGTCCGCGGCGTCGGCAAGACGGTCAGCCTGCGGGCGATCGCCGGCGAAGCGATCCGCAGAAAATTCATCGTCGCTGCTGTCACCGCCACCCGCCACACCACCCTGATCGATCAGATCGCCTCGACCATCGCAGAACAGGTCGCATCGACCAAAGGGATGCGGGGTGACCGTCGGTGGCACCGCTGGACCGAGCGGCTCGCCAAGATGAACATCGAGATTACAGTCGCCGGAGTGGTCAAATTAGGCCGCACCGTGCCGCCCAACTTGCTACAAGATGGCGGCGACCTGCTCGTCGGTATCCTGGCCGACAGCGCCGCCCTTGTCCGCGGTCATGACCATCCCGGCCTATGCCTGACGGTCGACGAGATCCAGGACGCCGCAGAAGCCGACCTGGCTCAGCTGACCACCGCAGCGCAGCAGCTCGTCGACGCACCCTTGATCTTCATCGGCGCCGGACTTCCCCAAACCCCCGAACGTCTGATGGCCGCCGGATCATTTGCGGAACGGTTCCAGTACCAGCAGCTCGACCCGCTCACCCCACCTGAGGCCGCCGCCGCACTGCTGATCCCGGCCCAGCACGCCGGCGTGTTCTGGGACCAACCGGCCGCCGACCTGGTCCTGAACCTATCGCAAGGCTCCCCCTACCTCATCCAGATGTACGGCGACGCAGCATGGCGACACGCCAACCCAGCAGCCGGCGGCCGCATCACCTACTCGCACGCCCAAGCCGGCCTGATCAGCGCCCGCCACGAACTGCACACCGGTCTGTTCCGGGGACGCTGGAACCGCGCCACCCCAGCCGAACGCGACTTCATGACCGCGATGGCCGCCGCCACAGCAGTCGACGGAACGAGCGCGATCGCCGACATCGCTGCCGCGCTCGGGAAACCCCAAAATCAGATCAGCTACCTTCGTAGCCGGCTGCTGGACAAAGGACTGATCACCTCGCCATATCGCGGCCGGCTCGCGTTCACCATCACGGGTTTTGACCAGTTCGTCACCGACCAATCGACCTGACCTAACGCATTCCGCCGGATCTGATGAGGTGGAGATCCATATGAGTGCCGCCGGGCACACATCCAGCCCCATACATCAGATCAAATCAAATGAGCGTGGGTGACCGGCCGTTGACGCGGGCCTCACTGTTTCGGGGCAGCTTGCATCTCAGCAAAGGTCGAATTCCAGCATTCCCGTAGCCATGCTGCTATCGCCGGTCCCTTTTCAGGGTGAATCACTCGGCCGTGGATTAGAGCCACCACGATGATTTGGGTCCTCCGGGCGACGGTCGACAGATCAGGGCCCATGTATACGCGCGCTCCCGGCGTCCGCACAATCAGGTAAAGCTGATCATCGGCGTTGACGGCGATCCCGTCGAACGACAAGCCTCCGTAGGCCGGGCAACTCGGCATCTCGTCGAACAGCATCTCGTGCGCCTCAGGCACGGCAAAGTGCGTCAAGTTGCCGCGAACGGCGCCGCGATCCGTGCTCATCACATGCCGTCCCAGGACAGCTGGTCTGGAACGGAGAAGGCGGCGCCGCAGGCCGCGCACTGGACGTACTCCGGACCGGTCATATCGCCCATGTCGTTCCAGCCGTTGGTCGAGGCGTTCCACTTGCCGTTGACGACGTCGATCCTGCACCACTGTTCGAGGCCGACGGTGATGACCCGCAGGTCACCGGCGGCGCAGCATGGCGACCAGTCGGGATTGCCAACGGTTTCGCCGTCGGGGTCCGACGGAAGGGTCGGCAGTTCGGTGCCTACGGTATGTATGAGTTCCAGGGCTGCGTCGAGCGCCGCGAGGGCCAGGGCGAAGGTATCGCGCGGGCTGGTGGGCGCGGCCGTTGCTAGGGATGCAGGTTCGTGGGTGGTGTCGTCTGAGCCGGCGATGGGGTGACCATCGGTTCTCCTGTTCTAGTTGAGGGATCATCTCCCTCTCGATGTAGCTTGATCATACAGTAATGAGTGCGCCGCGTGCAAGTCGGACGTGCAGATCGCTGTGCGATGGCGAACTCACCCGCGGGAAAGTCGCGCGTGAGTTCGCATCTCACACGATTCCGGCGGCTTGGATCTGGTACTCGCGAATCGCGGCCTTTGCACTATGGCACTGATTAATGTAGGGTGAGAGTACACCGAGAGGGAAGAGGTCCCTCACCTTCGAACGGGAGGAATCCCATGGCTAGCACCGTCATCCGTGATCGCGCCGCTCGGCTCGCCGACCTCGGCCTGCAGTATGTCGGACCCGGCCCAGCCGCTGGCACCACCTGGGCCTACGACGCGGCCAGACGGACCGTCGTCGTCGAGCGCGAAGACGCAGAGGTCGACGCCGGCACCCCCGGGGCGAAGGGTCGGGCAGTGGTACGCGCCAGCGAACTCATCGCGGCGACCCGCACATCCGGGCACGTAGTCGTCTATGCCGCCGGCGCCCGGGCCGTTGGCGTCCGGGCTCCGCTGCCGGAGCACCTGCACGCCTGCCGCGACCGAAACGGGCGACTCTCGGAAAACCTGGGCGACGAGATCCATCCAGCCGGCGAATGCACCACCTGGGTGCCGTTCAACCCCGCCGCGTTGGCGTCGGTCGACCACATCCAGGCCACTCCGCAGCGGCCGCTCACCGTGATCGGCGGTCCCACCGCGGCGACCGCCACCCAGGAGCCCATCGAAGCCGTGCACGCGGGCACTTGCGGCCTGTGCTGGGGCACCTACCAGGCCGGCGCCTGCATCGTCCTGGCGCATCCGCAGGCCTTCGGCTCGGTACACACCACATGCGCTGAGCGCGCCGATCGCCCAGGAGCGCTGCCCTCTTACTACGCCCATGCTGCCGACTGACTGTCGGTGCACCATGCCACCATCACTCCATCAACCCGAGGAGAACCTCCGATGTCACCAGTACCGCAGGACGCCACGCCAACGATGATGAGCCCGGACGAGGGAAACCGTCGGCTCGCCGCATCCCGCCGACCACTGATCGGCCAGATTGCCCAAGTCGACGCCGTCGGCATCGTCGACCCCAACCTGGCCGTCGTGCGCGGCGTGGCCGCCACACCCGACGTGCTCGGCGGCTATAGGCACCGCATCGAGGTTGAAACCCTCACGGGCGAACGCCGACTGCTCGAGGAAGGAGCGGTCGGCCGCGAATGGGATGACTACGACCCGGACATCACTTCGACGTACGGCGACAATCTGAGAGCTCAACGCATCGCGGCCGGTGAGGACCTCAAGCAGGCTCGCCGGGCGCACCGGGCTACACCGGTCGCGGACAGGTACCTACTGCGTGCAGTCAGGGCGCGTGTTCGGGTTCTTGACGACCTGCTGGCCGAGCACAACACCTGACCGTGACCCGAGTATTGGGTGGCGCAAGCCCGGTCCTTCAGGTCCGGGATAGCCGCTTAGATGGGCCTGCGTTGCTGCTCTACGTACGATTTGATGATCGTCAACGGGGCACCTCCGCAGGACGCCGCGAAGTACGAAGGCGACCAGAGGTGGTCCCGATGCGTGCGGATGGTGAATTCCTGCCGCAGTCGCCGCGAGGAAACACCTTTGAGGGAGTTCACCAGCGCGGACACGGACACCTTCGGCGGGTATTCGATCAACAGGTGCACGTGGTCGTCCTCGCCGTTGCACTCGACCAGTACCGCCCCGAAGTCCGCGCATACCTCCGTGAACACGGACTGGAGTCGGTCATGGTGAGCACCCGTCAGTACCGCTCGCCGATATTTGGTGACGAAGACCAAGTGAGCGTGCAACGCGGAAACGACGGTTCTACCTCGTCTATAGTCATCTTCCTCGTACATAGACCAACATGTTACGGTGGCACTGTGCAGCTCCGCTACCGTTACCGCGCCTACCCGACACCGGACCAGGTGCAGATGTTGGCGCGGACCTTCGGGTGTGCCAGGGTCGTGTTCAACGACGCGCTCCGTGCGCGGCAGGACACCTACGCGGCCGGCGAGAAGGTCAGTGACACCGAGGTGCAACGCCGCGTCGTCACCCGCGCCAAGAGCACCCCAGAACGGGAATGGTTGGGTGAGGTCGCCTCCGTCGTGTTGGTTCAGGCGTGCCAGGACGCCCGGATGGCATACCGGAACTGGTTCGACTCACTGGCTGGGAAACGGAAAGGTCGGAAGGTCGGGCACCCCCGGTTCCGGTCCAGGAAAGACAACCGTCAGGCGATCCGGCTCACCCGCAACGGATTCGGAGTCACCGCAACCGGTGTCCGGGTAGCGAAGGTCGGGAACATCCGGTTGGAATGGTCCCGGGAACTGCCGTCGATCCCGTCGTCGGTCACCGTGATCCAAGAGGCCGACGGCCGGTATTACGCCTCGTTCGTCGTCCAAACCCAGGATCAAGCCCTGCCCGCGGCAACCACCGAAGTCGGGATCGATCTGGGTCTGACGCGGTTGGCGACCTTGTCCACCGGTGAGGTCATCGCCAACCCGCGGCACCTGCGCAGGACAGCTCGGGCGTTGGCCCGTTCGCAACGGTCGCTGGCGCGGAAGGTGAAGGGCTCGAAGAACCGACGCAAGGCTGTGCATCGGGTTGCTGTGCTACATCGGAAGGTCCGGGAGACACGGCTGGACGGGCACCACAAACTGGCGCTTCGATTGATCCGCGAAAACCAAGCGGTCCACATCGAGGATCTGAATATCGCCGGGCTCGGCAAGTCGAATCTGGCGAAGTCTGTGCACGATGCCGGCTGGACGATCCTGGTCAGGTTGCTCCAGGAGAAAGCCGACCGGTACGGCCGTCAGGTCGTCAAGGTCGGACGATGGTTCCCATCGAGTCAGTTGTGCGGGGTGTGCGGGGTGAAGGACGGACCGAAACCCCTCGCCGTCCGTACCTGGACGTGCGGGTCGTGCGGGGCAGTGCACGACCGTGATGTGAACGCAGCCAGGAACATTCTGGTTGAAGGTCTGAGGGTGGCCGCCGGGCTGGCGGACACCAAAAACGCCTGTGGAGCTGATGTCAGACCAGGACCTGTCCTGGCAGTCGGCCGCGAAGCAGGAACCCACCGGAGTGCCGCATGAGCGGCATGGAAGGAATCCCGGGCGTTCACGACCGGGAGGATGTCAACAAGCTGGCGATGTCCCGGCCACCGTCGAAATTTGGCTGCGACAAGAGAGTCCGGGGTCGGGTTGCACTCTCACGCCCAGCTTGACCTATGCACTCATTACCGTATGCTGTAGGTACACCGAGAGGGAGATGGCCCCTCACCCCGACCCAGAAGGGCACACCATGAGCCACCCGACCACCGCCGGCATCACCGCCGCCGTCCTCACCGGCGACTTCACGCTCACGGCTGCGACACTCACCTCCGGCGCTCTGCTCGCCGACCTGTACCGCCTGATCGGATGCGACACGGTCGACCTCATCACTCTTGACGAGGGCCTTGACATGTGGCTCGACGACGAAGGCCTCTACAACAACGAGACCCCGAACCCAGCCGCCACCATGGTCGCTCACCTGTACGGCTTCACCAGGCAGCCGTAGTACGGCGTCGTCGTCTTCACCGGCGGCGTCGACGAAGACGGCAACGCCCTCCCCCTCTCCGACCAGACGATGCGGCGGCTCGCCGAACTCATCGCGCTGGCTGGGCGGATGACGGCCTAACAGCAGGCGGGTTTCTCGGCCTGCCCGCGCCCACCTCGCCGTTCCGCAGGCCATACCCACCACCGACACAGAAAGATGGCCCCAATGAGCCCGAAACACGCAAAACCACCGCGCCCACACACCACCGGCCGGGCGGCGGCGCAGTGAACGACCCAACCGCGGCACTGGCGTACCTGGCTGAAGTGGACACCGCAGACAAGCCCCGAGCGCAGCTGCGCAGGCAAGCCATCCGCGACTCCCGCACGGCCGGCGCCCAGATCACCGAGATCGCCGCCACCCTCGGAATCCGCAACCGCGCCGGCCTCTACGAGATTCTCGAGGAAACACCGCCCCCGCCGACCGCGCCCGCACCCAGACCCGTGATCTTCGTACGCGGCGCCGGCGTCGACCCAGCCACCTGGGCCCAGGTCGTCGACGCCATGCATACTCGCGGCTGGCCGGTGGTCCGCGACCGTACCCAGGCCTGGCACCTCGCCCGCGGCCGCGTACCCGTCGTCCTGGTCGACATCACCCACGCCCAGCCCAGTGTCGGCCTCGTCAAAGCCCGTTACGACGACAACCACCGGCTCGAGCTCCCCTTCGCCAGGACTGCCACACATTTGGATGCCTTGGACCTGGACAAGCTGGCCCTGACCGTCATCGACCACCTCACTGCCGTGCCCGCCGCCGACAAGCAGGAATTGGCCGACGCGTATGAGCCCCCCCCGGACAAGTCAGGCGTCACGACCAGACGGTTCATGTCCTTTCCAGAGCAGCTGTGGGAGCAGGTGCAAAAAGCGGTCGTCGACGGCTGCGCATCCTCGCCATCGCAGCTGGCCGCCGACGCCCTCAACACCCTTATGACCAAACTCGAGCGAAAACATGGCGGACCGTTCCCGCCTGTCGACCGATTGCCCACCGGCCGGCGCACACTCCCGGTTCGAGGCCAGGCCATGCGACCGCACTCGCTCACGCTCGATCAAGTCGAATGGGCTCGAGCCCGCACCGGCGTTGCTGGCGGCGCCGCAGTATCCATGCCGGCCCTATTCGTCCGCGCTCTACAGGAGTACCTCACCGCCAAGGGCTTTACGGTGTCGGCCGCTGACTGACGCGGTGGGAGTTACAGGCTGCGGTGTGGGTCCACGGCCTGACCATAGCCTGAAGGCCAAGTTGTAGTTTCGCCGGCAGGGTTTTTGTCCAATGGTCGAGGTGGATCGCCCGCAGCCGCCGTGCAGCACCATCGCCGTTGTGCGAAGGCGGTTGACCCCGGCAACGGTGACCCCGGTGGCGGTGACGCAACAAACTGCGAGCCAGGTCGGCTGGTCTCCCCCTGACCGTTCCCGCGGCTAGGGACCAACTCACAGTCCGAGCGCCGCCGCGCCAGGCCACGAGCTCAAATCCGCTTCCGGACCGGTGTCGAACGGCGCGAGCGCTGCCCAGCTACCGTTCCCAAATGCGTCCTCGAAGGTCGGAAACCGTCCGTCGCTCACCACGCGCCAGTACGAGGGCACATCAGCAGTCACAACCATCACTCGACCCGCTTTTGCCGCGGCTTCATCCCACGTCGCGTTACTCCGCCCGATCGGCACCAGCGACCACAGGGCACCGGGCTTGAACGCGACATGCATCCCGTGCCGCTCGTGCCGGTACACCGTCAGCGGATAAGCAGGCTCGACGGACGACCAATCCCCTGCCGTGAGCACCTGGGTGAACCCCGCCATCGCCGGCGCCTGTTGGTACATCGCCTCGGCGTGCGCCGCCTGGTCCTCACCCGCGTCGACCTCACCCGCGTCGACCTCGTCCTCGGCGGCCTCGTCGTCGTCCATCTGCGGAAGCAGAACGCGCGCGCTGAGCTGCCACGGCGTAATGAGCACCGTCGGCACCGGCATACCGAACGCCCCTGGCAGCAACTGCGGACACTGCCAGGTCGTCATGCCCGGCCACGCGGCCCGGGCTTAGGCTTCTGCCCGCTGGACCGGCCGCAGGCTCGGGCTGCTGCGAGTCTCTCGATTGTTCGCTCCATTCTGCTAGATGCAGTCGTCTGCGGCAGGTTCCGTCTAGCGGCTGGGGACGGGCTCCTTCGCGGGCGTAGGAGCCGGTGCGGGTGTTTCCCGTGGGGGTAGCACGGGTGGGGTGAGCGGCAGTATTTCCACGCGTCGCGGGTCGTCGCCTTCGCCGATATCGGCCATTGCCAGTTCTCCTGTCAAGTTTTCGTCGGTGGCATGGGTGGCGGGGTGATGTTGATCTGAACCACGATGCCAGCAGATCGGATGCGTCCCAGCAGTTCGATGCCGGAACGTGGTGGTGCGGCTGTGACACCGGTGCAGGGCGGTTTCTTCTGGACGCCCATCCGGCCGAGCAGCCCGAGCCGGGAACGGGCCGCACGGGGCAGCGCCAGCGCGAACACTTCGCCGAGTCTGGTTAGGAGCATCCCTGCGGCGCACAAGCCCAGGAACCATAGATGCAGCGGTCCGTGCAGGGCGATGGTGGCCGGGACGGAGGCGAACAGGACGGCGCTGGAACCCCACCAGGTGTACCGGGCCGGCCGGTAATACGACCAGACCGGCGGCACCCGGCCGCCGCGGCGCAGCAACTGTCCCAGGCATAGCGCCAGGTCCGCCCATACCCCGACGGCAGCGAACACCCACAGCGTCAGGTTGAGTTCGATGGCGGTGCCGACCATCCACGCCTTCGGCTGGCCCAACAGCAGCATGACGGTGAACGAGACAGCCGCTGTCACCGTCCACCAGGCCGCGGATCGGGTACTCATCCGGCCGCGGCGGATCGCCGAGGCCGAGCGCCGGGCAGCTTCGGCCAGCGCTGTCCGCCGCGGATGAGGCGGAGGGATCAACGCCGGATAGTGAGCGAGCATCTCGGCGCGGTCGGTGTGGAAGGCGATGTCCGGGTAGTTCGCGCGCATCGCGGCGACCTGCACGTCGGGGACGCGACGACGGTGGTCGGGTGAGGTCCAGATGGCGATGACCCGGCCGGCCTGGGACCGCCAACCCATCGCCCCTTCGACGGAGATGCCTTCCAACGCGACGACGGCCAGGAGCTTGTCGGCTTGGTGGTACTGCGTGCGCAGTTCATGCAGATCTGTCAGCGAGTACAGCCCACAAGTGCACCGCGGGTCGGGAGCCGCATGCGGCGCTCTGACGCACCCGGCGATACAGAACCCCTTCGCCCAATCGTCGCTGTTGAAACTAAGCGGCAGCAAGAAGCCGTCCGCCGACACCCGAAACGTCCGCAGCGCGAAAACGCCGACCAGCGGCTCCAACCCGTCAACACTCATCCCCGATACCTCTTCATTCAACTGGCTGATTTGGTTTGGTGGTTGGTGTGCGAGGGCCGACCGAGGCGGTCCTCTTCAATCTCACAGCGGCCAAATGCAGTCGGTCCAACCGTACCGGCGGCCCTGTCTCAGGCAGACAGGGGTCTTCCGCTAGGAGAAGACATACGTGGTCACATTCTTCTTTCACAAATCTAAACTAGCCGTATCACCGTATATACGTTAATACGGTTTGCAAGGGATTGACGCAGATCCGGTGCGTAATCGAGGGGTGCGAGGTCGCTTTCTTTAGCTGACGAAGTGGTAGCCGAGTCGAGTACAGGCGTTATGGATCATCGCGGCCATGGCCGGGTGGTTCAGCGGCTCCGCGAAGCGGACCGTGGCGGCGGCGACCGCAGACTCGGCGGGCGCCCACAGGGCGACGTTGTATGCGCCGGCCCCGCGCATCGAGGAGCCGTACCGCAGTCCGTCGAGGTCGGGGAACCGCCCGGCGATCGCCCGGGCCCACCGCTGCGTGCGCCGCCGGTCCGGTGAGGTCGAGATTTCCTGCGACGCGCCGGCCCTGGTGGGCCAGGTGCCGGTCAGATCCAACAGCTGGACGGCGCCGGCCGGGAGGGTGAACTTGACCAGCCAAGGATCGCCGGTCCGGACGTCGACAGTGCGGTTGGCGCCGAACGCCTCGGCCAGCGCGGTGACCGCGTCACTGCCCGCGTACAGCACTCCGTGGTGGGGGTGGTTGGCCGTCGGCGGCGGGTGCGGGTCGAACCGGGCGGCAACCGGCCCCCAGCGACGCAGCGTGTTCCAGGGCGTGGCGTGGACGCTGGTGGTCGGGAAGACCCGCCACAGCGCGGCGGCGACGCCGACCAAGTCGCCGTCCAGGTCGGCCGCCGGCAGCTGGTCGGTGGCTGGCGGATCGGGGAACTTGGGCGTGGCTCTCACCAGGTGTTGCCCATGTCGGCGATCACATTCGCCGGGGATTTGCCGGCGGCCAGCCATTCGATCGGGGTCACCACCCGGCCGTCGAGCTCCAGCGACGGTGTGGCGAGGTAGTTGCTGTAGCCGATCCAGGACCAGTCGTCCGGCACGTGCGGTGAGGTTCTGTCCAATCCTGGCCGGAGCCGGCCGGCGTCGTCGAACTGGAACCGCGGGAAGCGCTGCATCCCGTCGACAAGCAGGAACACCAGCTCACCGGCAGCCGCTTTGTTCCGGATCCGCCCTGCCGAGATGCCATTGTTGCCGGCGACTTCGGCGCCGGTATAGGCCGCGTTGAGCCGGGACTGCCGCAGCGCCTCGTCGACCAGCGCCTGGTCAGGACTGATGCGCGCGTTCACCTCGAAGCCCGAGTCGGCGAGTTCGTCCAGCTCGGCGGCGGTCAGCGGCGCATTCGGCTCCAGCGCAAGGCGCAAGGTCCGCTCCACCTCCAGAGGGTCGACGTGATGGCGGACCAGCAACTCTTCGAGAGTGGACATCACCTCAGCGTACGCGCAATTGCGCGCACCGCGCGTATCTGCGCACGAAGTTTCTGACCATCGTGCGCGCAGTGACCGCTCCACGCAGGAGGGCCGGAGGTGAGATCAGGCAGATTCCACCGGCTCAGGGTCCCGACAGCGCTGACCTACTTGCCGGCGACTCTGCTGAACAGGCTCGTCCAGGCGGCAAACGCGTTGTCCGTCGAGCAACTTACGATGCGGCGATTCGAAGTGCAGGTAAGGAATCGACTGTTCGAACTGTTTCGACAGAGACCGTAATGACCCGGGCGAGCAGGTCGAGGACGTAGCGGGGGTTGCCGGTCTCACCGCGTCGCGATCCTCGTTCTAGACGGTGTGCTTCCGCTCGATTTCGGCATCCCAGCGCAAGTCTTCCTCGAGCGATCGTGGCTGCCGTATCGGCCCACTCTGTATGGCGAGCGCCCGGACGTGCAGGTCGCCACCGGCTGCTGCCTCGTAGTGCCCGGCACTCTGGACGACGTCCGCCGCGCAGACACGGTCATCGTGCCCGGGTTCGTCGACCACTCGCGGGTGTTCTCGGACGAAGTCCTCGACGCGCTCCGCTACGTCCACCGGCGCGGCAGGCGCGTGGTGTCGATCTGCACCGGCGCGTTCGCCCTCGCCGCCGCCGGCCTGCTCGACGGGCTGACGGCAACCACCCACTGGCGCGACGTCGTCGAGCTGGCCGAGCGCTACCCGAAGGTCAACGTCGAGCGCGACGCGCTCTACGTCGACAACGGCACGGTCCTCACCTCCGCCGGGGTCGCCTGCGGCATCGACCTGTGCCTGCACCTCGTCCGCCGGGATCTCGGAGCCACGGCAGCCAACCGGCTCGCCCGGCTCATCGTCGCCGCCCCGCACCGTGACGGTGGGCAGTCGCAGTTCATCGAGGCGCCCGTCGGCAACGTCAGCGGTTCGCTCGCACCGACTCGGGCCTGGGCGCTCGAGCGGCTCGGCGAGTCGCTCACCGTACGCGGCCTCGCCTGCCATGCCGGTTTCTCCGAGCGCACCCTCGCGCGCCGCTTCGTCGACGAGACCGGTCAGTCGCCCCTACAGTGGCTGCTGGGCGCGCGCATCCAACTGGCTCGGGAGCTGGTCGAGACAAGCGAACTCACGGTCGACCAGGTGGCAAAGCGGTGCGGGCTGGGCACGGCCGCCAACCTCAGGTTGCACTTCCGGCGACTGGTGGGCACCACACCGACCGCCTACCGCCGAAACTTCACGGGCGGCTGAGCCAGCTCCGAAACCGTCGCAGCGGGAACCTCATCCGGCGACCGCAACGCGCTCCATCTCAGGACACAACCAAGATCAACACCGTCACCGCAACGGGATCGGTAACCGGGCACTGGCCGGCCCGCCTCGGCGAGAGTCTTCGGTGGGATACTGCTACCCGTGGCCGGAACGGTGTATCTGGCGGGCGGAGGCAGCCCGGCCGACGAAAGCGAGGTTTGGCGCGATGCCTATGCAGGTGTCGGCCGGGTGCTCTATTGGCCGTTCGCTCTGGAGGGGGCGATGCTCGATACCTCGGACGACTGGTTCCGTACCGCACTTCGCGAGCTTGGCTTGGCGCCGGAGGTCACTACCTGGACGACGCTGGAAGGACACGACAGTGTCGACCTCGAGTCGTTTGATCTCCTGCACGTGGGTGGTGGTAACACCTTCCGGCTGTTGGATCACATCCGGCGCCAGGGATTCCTCGGTCCGGTCCGGTCATTCGTCCAGGAGGGTGGCCGCTACTACGGGGGAAGCGCCGGCGCAATCATCGCTTGCGGCGATATCAGGACGGCGGTGGGCCGTGATCCGAACGTCGTCGGGATCACCGACCTCGCCGCTGTGGGCCTAGTGCCGTCACGGTTCGTGGAACCGCACTACCGGGGTGATGAAGAATCCGGCACGGCCCTCGGGGAGCGGATTCTTGGAGTTCCTGAACGCGGTGGGGTGAGTTGGGACGGTCACCGCTTCACCGCCATTGGCAGCCGGACGTATCCGGCGGGAGGCCGGCGAGTCCTGGTCACCCGTCGGCCCCTGAGTGAAGTGCTCGGCACGTGTCACTAGAGGATTGGCTTGCGGGACGCTTGACGGGCTATCAGGTAAATACTTGTCGTCAGTCGCCTGGCCGGAGGTGAGTGATGCCAGGATTGCCAGGTGCGAGTTATCGAGGTGGAGACCACGGCAGGCCGTGTGCG
>JAABUP010000974.1_pt1 | contig 61432 bp, 74 predicted proteins | sample 5559201 | NCBI WGS metagenome assembly JAABUP01 (sample SAMN10711887, study PRJNA513373) | rock metagenome | isolation source: Antarctica rocks | place: Antarctica | reverse complement strand
CCACCAGGTTGAGCCACACGCAGCTCATGATGATACTGATGGTGGCAAAGGTGGCGTCCATCCTGCACAACATCTGACTACTGACCCCTGCCATGCTCAAAGGCCTGACTTTGCAGTGCATGCAGCTGTTACAGGACAAGCGGCATGTGATAAACGTATCACGCATGTGAGCAAGACCAGGCAGCATTTGGGGACTTTAAACCAGAGACACAGGGCAAATCAAATTGACCAGATGCAGGCCAGACAAGAAGTGACAGCAAACACAAGGAGAAGTGCAGATTTGTGAAGACCTGGAGGCATATCCAAGGCCAGTCCTGCTGAGCTTGTTGTACATGAGGGCTGCAATGATACTGCTGCATGCTGCCCACAACAGCAGATACCCCCACCAATGCACTTCTGATGGGCCCAGCCCCAAAGTTGCCAAGCCAAAACCTGGGGCTGCTATTGCCATGCAGTAGCCATACATGCTGCTGATAGACTCTGCACAGACATGGCTTTTGATTGTCAGTGCCATACTGTAGTGGTCCTGGACAGATCGTGGCAGCATTGCTGCAGGCTGGCACTTTCAGAGCAATTTGAACCCGCAAATCTATTTGGTGCCATGCAAGGCAACAGCAGAAACATAGCCATTGCACTCTACTGGTCCCTGAGCTGCAATGGTTCCTCCAGTAGTTGCACAACGTAGTAACACGTATGCTGGCAAAATGTGCACTCCTCATTCTGGGCAGAAACGCTGGTCATTATTTGATGCACAGACTGCAGCTGCTGCAGCAGCTGACCTTGTGCCGTGACTGCACATGCATCATCACTTTCAGGAACACGAGCAATAGTAGGGCAGATTGTAACAGTTCAAGTCATGCATGAGCACAGCACAACATGGCAGGTGGTGACTGTAGGTCTGACCTATGTGCATGGAGGGGTTGGTTGCATGCATGAAGAGCACCAGGGGGGAGGTGGCGAGGGCTGCAGCCTGCTTCAAGCGACTCTTGCGATCCAGATGGATGTAGACGTGCAAGAAGGCTTCTAGGTGTTGCTTTGCCCACTGGCGCCAGGACTGCTCTGTGAAGCCCATCTCCTGGGCAAAGATGGGCACAATCTCTGCGCCTCCCTCTGCAAGAAAGAAAATAAAGGCTGACGCTTTTCAGCAATTATAATGGGAGCCTCCTAAGGCAGACAGTGGCTGCTGTGAAAGCCTGACAGCAACAGCTGCACAGGAATGTGTGCGCCAGAAAAGGAGGCCTCCCTCTGCACCAATGAGCGCACGTGAAGCATGCAGCAGCACAGTTCAGTGGTGCTATCATTGATTGGCAGATCAGCTGTTGGTATGCCAGGCAGTACAGCTAAAGCAAGACGAGACCATACAGAGGCATGTCTGATGGGTTGTTGCAAGGATGAAACATGTGGTTGGCTTGTTTCTGGCATAAGTTATATACTTGGCCAAAAATGAGCCCACAAGACGTGTGCGCAGGCAAGAGCAGACAGGTTTTCAAGTCAAGCATTGGGCAGACGACATGCAGCACTCTGTGGGTGATAGAAACATACCGTCTTCTAGTGTGAAGCCCACATGGCCATCCACATCAGTCACCTTGATCAGTGTCATCTCATCTGCAGATCAATACTGACAATCACACCTCATGATGGTGGGAGCTTGTGGGATATGTTAAGAGACAGTCAGCCAACAGTTCACACATTGCTCCATGGATGGAACAAATGCTGCCAGTGTTGCAGGACACTTGCTAGCCCCTTGCAATGACAACACCAATGATGTCATGTTGCAATGCGCCTGGCTTACAGGTGTGATACTGTGATTGCTAGACAACCTCCACAAGTGTGCGTGCTGCAGCATGCATGCGTGGTGGCAGCAAACAACACTATGTAGCCACTCTTGCTGTACCTCCGTCACTGTAAGTCACCCTAGGAAGGGACGGTATCACATCCCTGGCTGCAGCTTGTGCATCATCATCTTCTGTCTCCCTTGCCGCCCACAGAGATGACTTCTGGCGCAGAGGATTGCTACCAGCAGCAGCTGGCATCATGGCTGGATCTGCCAAGCTTAGTGATTGCCCCTCTGCTGAGGCATCTGCTTCTGCGCCTGGTGCTGATGCTGTCATGAATTTGTTGTGGTGGGCAGGTGCAGGGTTGGTGGGCAGTACAGCAGGAGGAGCAGTGCCTGCCTGGCTGCTTGCTTGAAGTTTGTAGGCCTCTGCAGATCGCCCCATACATGTCACACTTGACTGATGCTGTGTGTAAGGCTGCTTGTTGATGCTTCCCCATCTGCGAACTGAGCATTGGCAACCAAGGGATACTTGTGACGTGCTTTGGGGTGTGATAGCACAGGCAATCACCAGGTGTGTGCAGGGCATAGAGTGGCTGACTCAGCAGAGACAATGACAGTGCAGGGAGGACGGAGCAGAGATGGGGACTGAGCAGGATGAGAACAGAGCACAGATGGGGACTGAGCAGGATGGGGACTGAGCAGGGATGGGGACTGAGCAGGATGGGGACTGAGCAGGATTGGGGACTGAGCAGGATGGGGACTGAGCAGGGATGGGGACTGAGCAGGAGCAGCATGATGCACTACCCACACACAACAAAGGGGCGCGCTTACATGCATACATCGCATCTAATCTGCACGTATGTCCTGCATTCTGCTTGGTGCATGACTGATGGGTACACCCTTTAGAGCTGGCAAGTGTTGCATGACACCAACTACACCAAGCTGCTGGGCAGAAGACAATGATGATGCAGTGAAAGTATGGCAGGAGCACCTTCCACATCCTGCTTGTTGCGGCCCCCCAGGACCAGCAGCTCCTCCCCCGTCTCCAGGTCATCCACCCCTTTGGCTGCACTGCCAGTCTGCCACATGGGCAGCTCCACTGTGGCATTCTGCTTCAGCCCTATCCTCTCCAGGAAGCCTGGCAGCCAGTGAGTCAGCTTGCCAGTGTTGTGCCAGCTCCAGGACCGGGCCAAGGTGCCCCTGCACCACGCCTCACACTTGCCTCAAAATGTGCAAACCCTGGTCATATTATGTTTAGGGTTTAGATTTTAGGGTTGGGATTTAGGCTAGACCCTACATCTACAGAGTCTCTGGCAACCAGGCGATCAGCTGTTCTGTGATCTGCTGGATGACTTGCAAGGAAGATAGTCCAAACTGAGGACATGGTCTTGTGCCAACAGCTTGCTGCTGCTCAGGCGTAACACCAACAAGACTGCTGCAACCAGCCACCATAACGCATGCTATGTGCCGGTTGCAGCCCATTTCTTGCTGTGTTGTTCCTGCCTGTTTGCCAACAAGCAAAGGCCTGTGCCCATGTGTTGCAGCTTCAGCACCAAACGTGTGCAATGATGAGAACAGACTGTGGATACCTGACAGAGCTGCCATGGGGGGCCAGGGGTCCAGGGTAGGGGCTGAGAGGGGACTGCTCCCCTGAGGCTCGGGCGCGGGTGAGGCCCACAGGGGCCCGGTTGGGGCCGTAGGAGGTGGTGATGATGCCCCCCAGGGCTTCAGGAGAGGGAGCCTTCCTGCACATTGCCAGACAGTGGTGGAGCTACACCCCAGCTCCTTATGTTTTGTGTGCAAGGTCAGCAGTAAGGTCAGCAGTAAGGTCAGCAGTCAGGTCAGCAGTAAGGTCAGCAGTAAGGTCAGCAGTAAGGTCAGCAGTAAGGACAGCAGTAAGGACATGGCCATAGGCCAGACATTGGAAAGTTCCAGATTGTCAGCAGTGCACATCTGCTGCCAAAGCACTCTTGCACTGTTAGACACGATACAGTGTGAATGGTAGACAAATGCAAGATGCTCACATAGAATTAGTTTGCACCAGAGGAGCTATGGGTACTGTTATGTGACATGTCAATGTAGGGATGCCTGCAAGTGCGCATGCCTCCTGAGCTACAGTCAAGGCCAACAATTGTTACACCAGTAAAGTTCAGGCAAAAACGTCCAAGGACTGATCCCACTTGCACAAGTGCTCAACATTGAAGACAAGCGCTGAACAGTGATGACACCTGATGATGCTCAGTGGTTTGGCACAGCATGGGCACAAGCGTATGCTCAGCTAGACACAGAGCCAATAGTGCTGACCTGCTGGTGTAGCAGGCAACTGCAACATATACTATGTACAGCAGAATTAGCATGGAAGCCTCCCACGCTGCCAGCTGCCCATTCCACAGGAAGCAGAGCACCAGCAGATTGGCCAGCATGTAGGCAAGGATGTCACGCACAAAAGCTGTCGTGTCTACGACATCTACAGTCCTGATCAGGACCACTGATGCTGTCATGACACAGGAGATGAACAGACCAGAGCCTAGAGTGGAGGCAACTGCCAGGTCCAAATCGACTGCACCGCCTGCATAGCACACACTCTCACTGACACATCTGAGCACAAGATGCTGCTTTCACCTGCGGCTGTGCATGTCAGATGGCAGCGCCATGTGTGCCCAACAGATCAGATGCTTCACACAGCAACTACTATACAGTTGCTACCATGCAGAGATTGATTGCTGGCAAGTCCACGTCCAGCATATCTGATGTGCGTGCCACATTGCAACAAGAAGCAGGTGCTTAACACCTCTGATGTCAGTTGGTCTGTTTGGAAAACGAGACCGGGCAACTGTGCAAAACCGCAAGTTGGAGGATGACATTACAAAGCATTGGACAAGCTTTGCACAGTCAGAACTGCCTGTGCTATTGGTCCACTTTTGGAAAAGTCACAAACACAGAATGCATCATCAGCTGCAGGTGCAACAGTGCATGCATACCAGTTGAAACTGCTGCCAGCTGCGTGAATAGGTCAGGGGCACCGCCAGCAAATGACAGCAAAGTCAATCCAGCTACGGCGGGTGGCAGCTTCATTGTTGCTGATATCCACTGCAAATCACAAAGCAATCGTTGAAGTTGAAAAAGGTGTTGTGCACCAATGAGCACAGATCAGAACAACAAACACTAACAACAGCTGAGTGACACATCAAGTAACGATAGTTGTGCTTTTGTAGGCTGTGCTTATCCAACAGGGACGGACGGACCTCCACAGCTGGCACCAGAAAGACCTCAGCCACCTCAGAAAGAGCGTAGAACAGCAGCAGCATCCACACCAGATATACCACAAACAGCAGCCACTTTTGTGCGCCGGCGGTGCAATAAAAGGCTTTCAAATAAGGGATGTAATGCTCTTCAGCTGTGCAGCTGCTGGTGTCTTGCACGTACTGGCAACTGCAGGACAGTCTGATGTTGCAGAAGAACTGTGACCGAATTCATAGCAGGCAGACTTGACAGCAGACATACAGGTCTACGTTTTCTTGCTCCAGGTCACAGTCCTCGACGTCTGCACTATCGTCTTCGCTGTCTTGGTCTGCTTCATAATCATCGTAATCAACTTCATACTCGAATGGCAACTGCTCTTCTGGTGCAGACCCCTCAGACGCAGCCTCAGGGGCACTGGTGTCGGTGTCGCTTGTCAACAATCGTCGCGTTGGCAGCAGCCTCAGTCCCGCCAAGTCATTCCCAATTCGAATGCGGCTATCTGCAGCTGCAATTTGACTGGCTGCTGCCAATCTGTCGCGGGTCGCAGTCAAGAGCAAACAAAAGGCAATCAGCTGCACCCTGGTGAACATTCTGCCACTTTGACCTAGACGAAAGACACCAAAAACTTCACAATGTGCATGCCCAGCGCATAACTGGCGTGACCTAAGACATCATCGCACCCTGTATTGGCAAGAACACAAGGGCTGACACCGAAGTGAGGCAGAACGCATATTAGTCAGCTGTCACGTGGTGCACATGGACCCATGCTGGGCGCAGCATGCTTCCTCTGGTGAAAGCAGCTCAACTGGTGTAAGCAGTCGCCGCTGTCGCTCAACAAGTTTAGTTGATATTCTCAGCCCACTTTTCCGGCTCGAAAACAGAAGGTGGATGTGCTCATCAGCTCGGGATTTGTAAGGGCATCAGAAGTTTCCGTAGCACTACAGATCACTGCTGTTAGTTGCTGAGGCCAAGTAAACAATCATTCAGTATGAGCAGAGGCACGCGACGAAACGCAGCGGCAGCTACTGAGATAGACGACGAACCTGAGCCGTCCTCGCCAGCTCAGCCCACAGTCAGTGTAGCAGGATTCAAGGAGGAATTTAGCAAATTTACCTTCTTGCAAAGCGTGATTCAGAAAGGGTTCATGCTGGAAGATGAGGCTAAAGACATGTACATGCAGCTCACTGATAGTGACGACGGTGCACTACACGCCAAAAGTCCCTGATCTTGTTGCGCCCAAACAACTCGAGTACTGAACTCGTGTGCTGCAGATGCTGGTTATCAAGATTTCATAGCAAGCATCAATGGGCCTTTGACGTTTTTGAGTCTGAAGCTGAAACGAACAATCTATCATGTAAGATTTGAGTGCTGAAGAGGTTGCCTGCTTGCTTGCTGGCTGTTTGCACAACTGAAAATCGCATCTGCCCCGCAGTTAGATGGTGAGTGGTACATAGCCTTCATCAATGAGGTATGTTGATGCACTGAACTAATACTGTGCATGCATTGCAGCTCCTGGCTGACAGGCACAACATCTCTTGCCTGCCCCCCTCGTTGTCCACTGCTTTCTGGAGTGGCAAGCGACCAGTCACAAGCTCTCACCCCTTCACACCATGACAGATACCCCGGTGGTTTTGTGAGTTGTTGGCTCAACCTTGAACTGGCTGCAGTTGCCTGACGAAGCTTCCCAAGGAGCCTCAACACTCAAAATTCCCCAGAGAGCTTACTTTCAGTCACTGGTGAGTTGTTGGCTTGAACTGGGCTGAAGCAGAACTGTGCTCTTGTGGTCAGACTGATGCTGCCTAGGTGCTGACAAAGACGCCATCAGTAGCTTTCTTGAGCTTAGCAATGGTGTTGCAGTCTACTGACTGAATGAGAGTCTTCTCTTGTATTTTCTTGACACATGACATCAGCATGGTCTCAAAATGCCAACATACCTGTAGGCATGGTGTTGCATGCATGCAGACTGCTCCCCTTGCACACCACACTTATGCCTCTGAGCTGATGTAGTTTTGCATGGCTGATGCAGATAGATGCCATTGCTATGAATGACAACAGTGATGATGGCAAACCATGGGTGCGATCTACAGATGCTGTCAATCTGAATCTGACACAGTCCTCCTTCACGCAGGCCAGCCAAGCTGAGCCTAGCAGCTCACAGGTTCTTTTCTGACCCCTGCTGTCTTTTGCCAGAAAGTGTGCATTTTTCGCCAGTGACTGTGTGTGCCAAAGTTCAATTCTGGCACCCAGGGTCATAGCTAGCTGGGCGGATATGTCACTACCCATGCATGCGTACATGATGCTTGCATGACACAAATCCCTGGGATGCATGACAGCCCCCACCCAGCAAGATGTGCTGTATGCAGGCTCCAAACATGCGCTTGACGCATGCTGAAAAGGAAGAGACCCTCAAACAGCTTGTCACAGAAGGTTGGATAGCGCGAACGCCAGATAGACCTGGTTGTTATAGCGTGGGGGTACGCACATTCTTGGAGCTTGGGCAATATTTGACAGACCTGGACCTTCCAGAGAGCACACGTGATGTATGGCAGAAGTTTCTGTGACTTGACATTTTGCTCAGATTCATGCGCTGCTGGCAGCTTTTTGGGGTCTGTAAAAGAGATGAGCATAGTGTTGCCATCTGTGGTATAGTAGTCCGCAACGTTTGTACATCGAAAATGAAACAATGTACAGTACAACCAGGTTCCAAGAGTCTAGATGTCAGCAGCAGCTGATCTCACAGCCCAAGCCAAACATAACAGCTAATCCGGGTTTGGCTTGACATATGATGCCGTGGTCACAACACTATGGAAATCATGTACTCAGCTTGCTATGCCGCATTGATATGCAACAAACATCGACAGAGACAACTCACTTTCTTATCGTGCCCTAACATTTTGCACGCAACCACTTCATTCGGCAAAATGCAACCAAGTTGACTAGCATTGCACCTGTAATTATGTGCCAATGATGAAACCCTGTGACAACGCAACAGCACCAGCAGCAAGCAACAGTCAGGTGCAGGCACAGGTGTTATGCTGTCAAATGCAGCCCAAAGCCAGGCATGCATCCTACTACATAAACTTTGGAATCGCCACCATAGGTACAGTGCTCATAGGTTCGAGTTGTGTGACTCAAAGTACAGATGCGCTACAGAAGCAGACAGAAATGCAAAAGTGCCATTAAGGTCCTGCGGCAGATGGTTGCTGGCGATAATCACGCAAAAATCGCCTCACTTCCAAAATCTGCTTGCTATTCATCTTGGCGTCGATTTCCAGTACATCATTCAGTTCATCGCTCAGGGCATTGTCCTGAACAGCCTCAAGTCCAAGCAGCAGTCTCACATTACCAGCAACTGTTTGCAAGGTCTCAGCCTGTTGGCTGCTAATCTGCTGTTGACTGCTGAGAGAGCTGTTGACATGTGCCACCAGTGCAACAATGGATCCTGCTGCCTTGTATGAAATGCCAACCACTTCAGATGATTTTCCAGCAGCTTGGTCGGCGTTGCCACTTGAGGTGGGCTGAACAGCAGTTACCCTGCAGAAGCAGATGCACCTTCATATACAGATCTGCAGCAACCAGCTTTGTTTGCAACAGGTACAAACAGCAAGGAAGGCAGGGTGAGCGGACTTGCCTATTGATTATCACAACATATATCTTGGAAGTATGCACATGCCCACATCATATGCTAATGGTATCCAAGTATGCAGGTGCTCACAGTGGTGCAACTGCAAGCTGGCTCAATCACCTCTTGTCTGGGCTAACACACTGGCTAATAGCATTGGGTCCAATGTCTGGTGCACCATCAGTCATTCCATCAGGCTGCTGCTGTCTGGCTTGCACACCACCCTCACTGCTGCTGTCATCCAGATCGATGACAGCAGCAACTGTGCTGTCCTGCATCTTGCGCCTGCGCTGAGCTGGCTGTGTGGTGGCGGGCCCCCCTGACTCACCCCCAACCCCTGTCACCCCATCCTGCTGTGAAGCCACAGTAGTAGGCACTGAGGGCCCCTCTTGGGCCGCAGCTATTGGTGCTTGCCTCTTCCTTGCTGCAGCAGTTGCAGTTGCTGCCTCTGAAGCCGGCGGTGTTGATCCGGGCAGATGTGGCTGACCTGTGTTGGCTGCTTCTGGCTGTGTGGCCACGCCAGCAGAAGGCGTCTTTGGCATGTGCACACCCCCTGCTTCTACTGACTGAACACCTGGAAGGCTGAGTGCTGCCGCTGATGATGCTGCAAAGTCCTCAAAGATGACGCCATTGACTGGCTTGAGGTCAATTTGCCTGCAAGCATGACATTTACTTGCAGAGAGGTCATCATTGAGGTTGAACAACAAAGGCAGGCAGACTTCCCAGCAGGCCATTAACAATTCACACAGTTGTATGATGAACAACCTAGGTGACAACAGCAACACCAGCAGCAGTTCAGCAGACTCATGAGTAGGTCGTTTGGGCTTCGTTTCCACACATGGGCCAGCAATGCTCGTTTCCAAGGCAAACTTAGCAGCTTTGTTACAGCAAAGATGCCCTTGCTGCTGTGCTTACAAATACACCTGTTTACATGGGCATTACCTGCAATGCTTGCACCTCCAGCAATGCGCTTCTGCTGCATCTAGCCATTCAAGCTCATCTGCTGGAATGCAGGTGCGGCACGAGCATGTTTCACCGGCCTTGTCCTTGCAGCACTCACACAGCATGACCTCAGGAGCCTTGTCATCCATGCCGCATCTGTCACACAGGTTGTACTGCCTGAGCACATCCTTTGGCGTGCCTGTGTGTGTGTGCAACGCGCTGATGAACTGGGATGCCAGCCGCTCAACTGGCTTGCTGCAGTCCCACTCAAAGGCCGTTTGGTATGCCTTCTTGGTAGAGTAGAAGGTTTTCGCTCTGAGACTGGTCTGAGATGAGAATGAAATCTGCGGTCACATGTCAAGGTGTTTGTCAACTGCCACATCAATCTGAACACATGCATCCAGAGGAGCTTCAGTCTGTCCAGAAGGCAAACTGCTGGGGGGAGAGCTTTGCAGGCCTGTCAGTACTACTTGCCTGCTGCGGAACCAGCACTGCCTGATTTGGCAATCTCAGCAGCTTGAAGTAGTAACCAACATCTTCTTTCTGTTCCTGCTCTTTCTGTTTGACTGGCCACCACTCTATGACCTGTAGCAACCATCTCTGTACTAAGGCACAACAGAGCAGCGTGCAGAAGCTGTATGCATAAGCTGCATTGTCAAATCAGCAGGCATGACATCACGCAGGTAGCTTCATGTGGCAGGCCATCACTACTGACCTCATATTTTCCGCAATACATGTAACTTGCTGCTCCGCAAACCTTGCGGATAACTTCAAGACTCTTCTTCATTGCATGGGTACCTTGTAGCTTTACGGCATCTTTTTGCCCTGCAGAGCAGTCTCTGTCACAACAAAAGGGCATGCACAGCAGTCAATGGCCTGCTGAGTGTATACCTCACCTACAAAGTAAAACAGGAAGTCTCGCCCATCTTCCTGTATCAAGCCCCCCATATCTTTGCTGATTTGTCCATCTGCACAATGACAGTTGCACTTTGTCAACAAATTCGTCTTCATGTCCAGGAGCACTGCTTAGTGAAGGCCAAAATTGGCCTTGAGTCTTTGTTAGGCTCACCTAAGACCACGGCAGTAGCGTGCAAACCGCCAAGTGGGCTGCTGTCGACTCCATTTCTGAGTAGAGAATGCAGCCCTGCTTCTTTGACTTGACTCCGCGACTCAAAGAATGTCATCGGCACCGGTCCTGCAAAATAGTTTTGGCAAATCAGGAGCGATGCAAACTGCGGTGAGTCAGATGATTCATCACTTTCACTAGGTCACCTGCGTCACTGGCACCGCCATGGGACTCCACGACCTGCAAGTCACGAGCAATCGCATGCACAGTCAATACTGCCACTCTCACTGAGTTGATCGCGAGGCAGACTTTTGTTCTGCGCGCTTTAAAAGGCTACACAGAAACTTGCCTGAAGATGCGGTGACGCAGCCGGGCAGGGCATCGCCATAGTGTTTGTCAGCACAGCTGATGTGGTGATCACGATCTGGCACACAAGCCAAATCCTGCCGGTCCCGAATATTCACATCACAAAAGCCTACAATCGACTTCCTCAACCGTCTATAAATGCGAAGGCGCACTAGACATTGTCTGGATGACTGGTCGATCGGAGTGGTGCCTCTGCGTCTGCATGAACGTATGTGCGAGGCTATGCATGGACGTATGTGCGAGGCCACCACTGGCAACAGCTGTGCAGCCGGCTGCATGATGTTTTCTACAAACGCTGACACCTTACTCTGCTGATGTACGTGTAACCACAACCTCCAATGTCAGCTCTACAAGCGTTGTGCTCGCGGTCGGCCGTCGAGACTCAGCCTCGCCCCAACAGTCAGCAATAAACGCCATGGTTGTTGTCTCAGCACATTTCAGTCAGCGAATCTGTTCTGCATGGCTGTAAGTATAGCCTCCGGAGTGCATTTCAATGCATCGCGCAGCCCCAAAATTGCTTGACTGTAGTGTGCATACTATGCAGTTTCTCTATGATCCAAGCATTTACCCAGCTCTGCAAATCAATGTTTCCTTGTGAAGGTGTATCTGAGATCCAACCTATCAATGAACACCGACACCATGAGGTCCTTTCAAGCGCAAAATGGTCATGTGCAGGCTTTTGACTCTCTGCAGATGCATCATGCTTTTGGGAATTCTGGCCCCATCCTTTTGCAGCAGAATCAGCATACAGTCAATTGGCCTTCAGACAATCACGTATTTCCAGCCAGTTTAATCAAGTTGCATGCCAGTCGCCTTGAGGTGTTGCTGCAAAGCTTTATACACCTGCACCCACAATGATATAATTGTGTTCAGCAACATGCCAATCCAGCAGTGGTGCCTTGAAAGCACAGGGGCAAATCAGCATGACTTGCTTCCTCAAAGTTTTTGCTCATGACTAAGCAAGACAAGTAGGCACCAGGCAGAAATCTGATGCCGTGATGCTCACTGCCATGGCTTGTCAGCAAATGCAGCAGCAAGTACTACATTTACCTTTTGGCAGTCAGCCTTGCGGTCAGTCTGATTGGAGTTCCACTCAGGCATGGGCCACCACTCAGGCCGCAGGTCATCAGTGTACAACTGCACGCATGATACTATTCTATGTCAAAAATACAACTGCACAATACGCAACTTTGCAAATCTTTTCACTGTCAGTAGGCTCAATTGCAACTAGCAACACACAGTTTTGGCACATCTTCCCACTGTTGATTGGCTCATGCGCGACTAGTAACACAGGAGTTTTCTTCAAAATGTTGCTTTGCAGACACAGGAGCTGCAGCTGTAGGTTGCAGGTATGTATCTCAAATAACTGGCTGGCACCAATGCATATGAACATTGCATGGCGGCCAGGCAACAAGCACACATGATCATCACAATGCACTTGTTCAAACGCAGTAGCATAGACTCCTTTACAGATGCAGCAGGAGACATGATTGCAGTAGAAAACACAGTGGTCAACAGCTTTGCAGGAGAGCTCACCTGATGCACAGGCTTCTCCCCATTGAGTAGGCGCTGCTTGTTGATGCACACCTTCAGAGCCCTTTTCACAACCGATGAAAGCTTGGAAGCCCGACCCCAGTCTGCCCAAGGCCGGTCGGCAACTTCTTGCAGAAGCACATCATCATCTGCCTCCACAAAGGCTTCCTGAATCAAAGCCACACCAACTAGCAGACACCATTGAGTGTGTATATTACAGCAGGATACATGCTGCACATATACACAGCAACACGAGGTTTCTTGAAAGCATGATGCAAAGAGCAAAGATTCTCATTACAGATAAACTTAGCAGTATGCCATATTTTGATGCAGATTGATCGATATCTGAAAATAACTGTTGGGTCAAGGGATGCTGTAAACAACACAGACACAAACAGACACAGACAGACATACACACACACACACACCTATGAGGTTGCTATAGATGTTGACTATGAGACTTGAGCAAGCGTGTGGCAGGGCTGAATCAAGGTACCAGGTGAAAGATAGACTTGGCTTGTTGGTAGAAAGTATTACTGGTATAAAGCATATGAGATTGTGGGCTTGCCTGGCCAGGAGATGCTGGCTTGGACCTGCTCTGGGAAGGAGCAGGACTGAGCAGCACTCCAGAGCGTTTGCTTGGGCAGGGACTCTCTGGAACAATGTCTGCCTGGGTTGCCACTGCACGTCCACCTTCTTCATCATTGCTTCCGCCCTCTTGCTTGTCGTCTTCGTCACTGGCAGATCCCTCTTCTTCACCGCCTGCAGCTCCCTGCTGTTCTTCTGCTTGGGACCCCTTCGCAAGGCAACACTGTGCGCCGTTAGAAAGAAGGCTACATGCCTGTCAACTTGCAGCGCTGCACTGAACCCTGTTGGAGCTGTATTGTGGAACGAAGAACTGTATTGTGGAACGGAAAACTGATGTTGACTCACTGATGCCTCACTGCTGTTGACAGCGACATTGAAGAAGAGGCCTTGCATTCACCAGCAGCGTCGAACGGATCTCACGTCAACGCATCTGATGCTTGCACAAAAATGCCGGGCTGAAGAAGAGTGTTTTGCAAGCTCCAACATGACTGCACATGTGGCAGTGAATCCTGCCAATTCCAACATCACTTGGAAGCCAGCAATGTGACTGATGCAAAAGCTGCTCTGTACCTCTGCATCGTCATTGCCCTCACTTCTTGCTTCATTGCCCAGCACGTCAGCAGGAGACGCCTTGTCATCTTCTTCCTCCTCGTCTGATCCACTGCCATTGTTGTTGCCATCAAGCTGAGCAGGTGACTCTTCTTCCTGACCTGATCCAGAGCCCCCAGTACTACCTGACCCAGTGTCATTGCTGCTACTTGCCTTAGGGGTGCTGTTGGGGTCTGCCAGGGGGTGGTCTGCTTCAGTCATATCGTCGCCATCATCTCCTGCATTAGTTGCAAACAAGACAGGTCTCCTACACACAGCGTGCAAAACATAGTTTGGTAGCAGAAGGCCTCTGGGATCTAGGTATTCTATATCTTGCAAAAGCGGTCAATCTGTGCAGCTGGGCAAAAAACAATCACCTGTACAGGTGATTGGAAACTGCAGAGTGACACAGCTGCTATGCATGCTTTCTGCAGGATTTGACACACTACCAGGTGATGCAGATAGTCAAGTGGCACATGCCATGAATAAGAAAGCAAAGATACAAAATTATAGAGGCAACAGCTGTGGTCTGCAGCTGACCACAAATGGCAGTTGATTGTTACAAAGCTACAAGCACATTATCATGGAAACCTTGCGCAGACATAGCCTGCATAGCATGGTGGTGAAGAGCCAAAGCCACAATTGTACAGCACAATAAACCTCATGAGCAGCAGCAGCAGCCAGCCACTTGAATTGTATTTCAATGACTTAAGTCAAAAGCAGTGCGCTCAATTGGACGTTTGATAGTGCGTTCAACAGTGGACTTAGGAAAACAACTGCAATCTGAGTGGCTCATCCATCAAATTATATGAGAGCTCTCACATTAGAAGGCATTGCATAAAGTCAGTGTCCTGAACGAGGTTCACTTGTATAAAAGAGGCCCATTTCTTGTTCAACAGCCTCAGACTATGGGAAAGGATCATGCTGGCTGCTTAGACTGTCTACAAGTCGGTCGAGAGTAAACGAGGCGAAAGCCTGCATGCAGCTACCTGCAACCACCTCTTGCGTTTTCGGGACGTCCTCCTGAAGTTCTTCTGATGACTCAGAATCCACACTGGACTCATCATCAGAGGAGGTCAGGGACATTGCTGAGAGCCCAGGAGTAGTGACTGCTTCAGGATCTAACACCACTTGGGTGGGACCCACTTCTTCTTCCTCAGAGTCTGAGCTATCTACTGAGGAGGTGTCATCACTCGAGTATGATGAGGTGGGTGAAGCCTTGAGCTCAGACTGATTGGCACCTGCACACATGTTGTCTTGCTTGAAGAGTTGCTTGCTTGAGCTACTATGGCTGCATTGTCTGCACACTGCACTTGACCATGATGCTGAACAATTTTCAGCAGCTAGATTTTGTCAGTGGCGTCAATGACAGTCGAGACTGACAATCTTCAGCAATTGTTAGTCTTCACTGGCATTGACGCCACCGGCAAAGTTTAGTTGCAGAGCGCAAGCAACTGGACCAAACATGCAACTCAACATGGATTGTTTTGCATGAATTCTGCTGCTTTGCTGTTGAGCTGGGCATATAGGGGATAAATTGCAATTTGGTCTACACAGCCAATGTATCGCACCTTCTGCTTCAGAGGCCACTGCCTTTGCTGGCGCCTTGCCTTTCAGGTCAGCGCCTGCCTTCTGTGACCCGCCACCTGCTTGCGCCAACACTGTATCACTCCCATTCTTCTGCTTCCCAAGTTTGCTGCCTGAAGGGTCCCCGTTGGCAGCAGCCTTTGGGTTGGCCGCGGCCTTTGGGTGGGTGCCCTCTGTGAGGGGCGGACCAGGGATGGGAGGCATCATTGCCAGTGCATTCGCTCCAGCAACTCTCGCAGCCAAGCCACCTCCCCCTGACTCATTTGCTGCTGGTGGGTTTGCCAAAGCTTTCTTGCCGTTCGGGTCATTGCTTGGCCTGCTCCTAGTCTTCCACACAGTTGCCTTGCCAACTGATGTGGGTGGTTTGGTACGCTGGGAAGCATCACCTGGGCTGCCTTTCTCAGTTGGCTTGGCAGCAGACACGGCTCTTGGGGAGGCTATGACGGCTTTGTCAGCGGCTTTCTGCACAGCTGGCGGCTCTTGCTCGACGTCCTGAAGAAAAGCTTCAGCTTTATGTACAGCACATCCAGACAGTGCTTTTTCAAGATGCCTGAGACTCACACCCAGGACTCATGAGCAACAAAAAACAGCAACAATCAAATTAGGGTTAGGGTTGAAACCCTCAACATATTATTTGGTCTGTTGGCGCAAGCTGAAATATGTACAGCTTTGCTATATGCCCAACTAGAAGAATGACACCAAACAAGGGTTAAAGAAGGACATGAGCTTGACCTGAGAGCGCTCTTCCTCTTGCAGTCTGGCATTAGCTCCCTTGACCTGGCTACCTTCTTTGACCTGCCCTAGTGAAGCAAGTGCAGCAGCCTGCTTGGGTACAGGGGTTGCTGCTTTGGTAGTAGCAAGGGCAGTTACAGGCTTGGCAGCTGACTTGCCCTCTGCAGTCGCTGCTGCTGTCTCATCAGCTTGCAGTGCATCACCTTCCCCTGGTGCTGAAGCTGCAGCCTGTGCAGACATAAGTGGATGGTTTTCAGCTGGCAATGCTGCACATTATGGAGATAGGTACATTGCATCTATCTGTTGTGGCCTTGCTTGAAGCATGCCAGCTAGTGGCGCACCCACAAGGCACACTGTACATGGGGGTTTGCAAACACAGAGATTTTAACAAGATCCCAAGGCAATGCACAAGTGGGCGCAACTATGTGATCTGATCAACATCCAGCAATCAGTCCTCTCACATGCATAGGAATTGTGCAGGACAGTGAGAAACTTCTACATGCGGCTCAGCTTCGTACAAACTCTACCTGATCAGCTTTGCTTTTCTTGCTCTTCTTCTTCTTCCCAACACTCTCCACCTGGGCACTAGGTGTCGCAGTCTTGGCCTGAGCCGGCGCAGCAGCTTTGACAGGGGTGCCAGCCTGGTCAGCTCTGCTCTTCTGCTTCTCTGCACCAGACTTGCTGCTTCTGGGAGCAGTTGCATCATCAACAGCTTCAGCAGCAGCTGCCTTGGCAGACGATTCTGGTGCTTCAGCATCTGCTTGGTCTCCAGCAGCAGCAGCAGCAGCAGCAGCAGTGGTAGCAGCTGGCGTCTGAGACTGGGTGGCAACATTCTTCTTGAGAGCAGCTTTGCCTTTGGAGCTTGTCAGTGCTTGCTGGGCTGCCTGCCCATCTGAGCTTGGCGCCTGCAGCACTCAGTAAGTCAGGTTCTGAAAAACAATGTTGATGTGGGCCAGAAATGTCTTGTGCACTGTTGAAGTCTGCCTTGCGCAGATGCGAGTACAAACTGACAACTGCTGCTACCCTCAGCGTGTAATCAGCAGACTTTGTGCTTGCAAATAAGTTGGGAAATGTGGTCAAATTGACTGTGTTGACTGCGCTGCCACACGTTTTCACAAGCATACAGTCTGTCCATGACACATCACATGCAGCAATGTTGGCCGCTGGCTCAGCAAGAGCACAAACTTGGTCACATACTGACAGCGTCACATTTGCGTGACCTCACAGACCACATCACCCATATCAAAGGATCAGCAGAAGATGCGCAGAACTACACAACTGGTGCACAATCAAAAGAGCGTTTACCTTGATGCCGGCTTTCCTGTTGTTTGCATGGGCAGGGGTGTGCCTTGCCATGGCTTCCTCCTCAGCAGACTCCAGTTCTTCTTCTTCCAGCTCAGGCGGCAGCTTGGCCCCTGCAGGACCAAATACTAGTGCTAGATCTCTCGCATTCTGCCTCTCTCTCGCAGCTTTTCGTCGGGCCTCACGTCGGGCCTCTTCTGCTGATGATGCTGAAATCTCACTGCCTGATGCAGCTCCTGTATAGCAGAACAGTGGCTGTGTACAACCAGATAAGGCATGATGCTCTTGGTGCCTGTGTCTGGACAACTTTTGTGAGGCCGCAAGCAAAGCAGTTTGGTGGGAGCACTATTTAGTCGTACTTGTTAGTAGCTATTCAGGACCACAATTCCAGTAGGAAATACAAATGATCCCAGTGCCATATGTGAACCTGCATTGCAGAACTAAGAAGAAGAGCGCAAACGTGCGATAAAGTGGCAAAAAAAAATTGTTTTGAAGCAATTGAGCAACTGCAGTCGCATGCAGCTGATGCCTGTTGGCTAAGTCCGCAATTTGACCACGAATATTTGTGAAAAAGAAGCTAAACATATTGTGCTGTGGTGTGATTTGTCTCCTTGCAGGAAAGGGTATTGCGCTATCCTAATCAGTGAACTTACTAAGACCTCTGTATCAATTTAATTGAGATAAGTTTTCTGACTTGTCCCGATTTTTTTGTGACTTTTCCTTCAGACAGAAAACCTTAAACAAAAATAGTACTTTTGTTTAGAAATCCGTCCTTGTGTTCCTTCAGGTTAAAAAAGACCTAAAAAACCTTTGCTTGATTGAAAAAGAAACAGGTTGTATCCCTTTACAAAGAAAGAACACAAAAACAAAAAATAAAATTATAAGAAAAATTATTATGGAAAAACACAAAGTAACAACACAGCAACAAAACTTATATAAATAAGAGATAAGTATACCATGTTCAGATGTCACACACAAATGAGATGCAGCAGTGTGGCCGCTCAAACAGCAGCTTTGGATGTGTGGTCGTAACCATGCAGTACCTGCTGCCTGCTCCATGGGCTCATCTTGACCAGATGGCTTGACCATTGTGCCCTTGGCAGTCGAGGTGCCCTTGGAAGCTGAGGTGCCCTTGGCAGCTGAGGTGCCCTGAAGGGGTGTCAACGCTGCTGCATCATCTGCCTGCTGGTCAGCCTTTGACACCTGCATCACTTCTATAGCTGAGCAGAGGGACAATTATGCGTGCTGTCTTGTTGATGTGTCATTGGCAGGCTTAGCTCAGGCAGCTGCAGCAGGCTTATTTATGGGCACCAAGCAATGATGAGGAATGATGTGTAACAGACATAGCGACGATGGTGTTCTAAGCCACTCTGAACTAGCTGACCTTCACAGAATGTGTTCCAAGCATGCATGGCAAGGCTATGGTAAATGGGTGAGGTTCTGGACGCAACTGTTAATATCAAGGCCTGTTTGGCATAACGCTGAATGTGTAAGAGGCCTGGACAAAAATCTGACTTGTGCTCTCGGGTTCGAATCCCACAATCATCACTTTTTTGCAAACCCAGTTTTGTGAAAACCTTTTATTATGCAAAGTCAGAGGTTGATGCATCAGAGCAGGTGCAAATTCTAGACTGGTCAATGCTGTGCTGAACTGCTCAATGTTACACTAACTGTGTTGACAAGAGTGCCAAACGCCACACTCACCTTGCTGCTGCTCTGCTTCCTCCGTTTGGTCGCTTTGGGAGGTTTGGCTGCAGCATCCTCAGCTGTTGGCTTTGCCTCACTGGGCCCTGCTTCACCAGCTGTTGAAGGACCAGCTCCTGCATCACCAGCCCCTGCTGCTGAAGGACCAGCTCCTGCATCGTCATCAGCTCCTGCAGCGCCATCTCTGTCAGAGAAGTATCCTGGCTCTGCCATCTCAGGCATGCCATGAAATGCAGCCAGCTCGGGGAATGACAGCCATTTCTGGAAGACTGGTGCACCTTCTGGGGCCAAAGCCGGTTTAGGCTCTGTTGCAGTTGCCGTCTCTGGGACAGGCACATCATCTTGCCCCGCAACAGCCAGGGACTCCGCTGGAAAATCGTCAGCAGCTGCTGCCTGTGCCGACTTTCTCTGCTTCTTCTTTGCCTTTGGCTTTTCAGCGATTGCAGCAGCTAGGTCAGCTGCCGGGAGGTCTGCAGGGCCTGTGCTGTGGCTGAGTCTGTGCCGCTTTTGCGTGACTGGCTGATCGGCAGTCAGCACGGCTGCTGCTTCTGGGTCAGAAGCAGCAGCAGCAGCTGTAGCACTGTCTTGGTCAGCAGCTTGAAGGCCTGTGCTGGGGCCTGCCCCTGCATCTGGCGTACTGATCAAAGCCTTGTGATTTGCGCTGCTCTTGCGCTTCCTCTGCTTGTGGATAATGAAGGGAGCCGGCTCAGCATCTGCCACAACTTCCAGTGTAGCAGCTGCATTAGCAGACTCATTCTGGCCTGGTTCTGGCGTGCTTGTGCCAGCTGCTGGTGCTTCTTCATCAGCTCGTGACGTGCCAACATCAAGGTCTTTTGCACACTGGTCTTTGGCTGACTGCTTCCTGGTAGCTGATGATGTTGCTGGGCCCGCAGCGGGTGTGGCAGCAGCTGTGTTGGTAGCTGCATCAGCAGTTGTGTTGGTAGCTGCCTCAGCAGCTGTGTTGGTAGCTGCCTCAGCAGCTGTGGCAGTGGAAGCATCAGCAGCTACTTGGGGAGTGGCAGCAGCAGGCAATGAAGCCGCAGCAAGAACGTCACTAACAGGCTCTGCTCTTGTGCCTGCAGCTGCATCATATCTGTGACTGTGCTTCTTCTTCTTCTTCTTTGGCTGCTCACCTGCAAAAGAAACATGAACACTTTTGGACACTATTGAACTGTGCCTAGTTCTCTTCACGGTGTCAGTGGCAGCAAGAAAGTAGAGTGTTCTTTCATCACAGGCATCCTAGTGTTCCTAACACTAGGATGCCTGTGATGAAAGAACAAAGCAAGTCCTGGTGTATGGTATGCACCAATAACACATCACAGGTAGCTTGATAATACTTGCCTTGATGTTCAGGCTGTGAGCACGCCGCTACATCATCAGCAGCTTGTGGGACTGTCTCAGCTGCTGCTGTGCCTTCTGCCTCAGCACCTGCATCTTGGGCCCCTTTGCTGCTGCTTGGGTGGTCTGGGTGGCCCTGAGACACTGCTGGCTTTGCTGCTGGAGCTGATGCTGAGGCTGGTGCATCTGCTTCGGCAGTATGCAGGTCAGCAGCAGCTTCTTCAGCTGCTCGCCGTGCCCTCTTAGCAGCCCTCTCTTCCTTGCGCAGCTTCTTCTCTTCCTTGCGCAGCTTCTTGGCTGTGGCTGCGTCCTGGATGCCAGCATCCTCGGACTCATGTGCTGTTGGCACAGCAGCATGTTCGGCTGCTGCAGCATCTGGAAGCGGTTCATCAGCACTCTGGGACGCCAAAACAGCAGGTGCATCACCGGCATCGTCAATGGAGGCTGCAGGCTGCTGAGCATCATCAAGCTGCTCAGCTGTTGCAGCTGCTTCAGCCTTCCTTTGCTTTCTGGACTTTCTGGGAACGGGCTCTCTCTCACAAGCACCTGGCTGCTCTTCACCCTCAGTGATGCTTGTCTCACGCTGTCGCTTGTTGCGTACAGATTGCTGCGCTGCTGCTGCTGGATGTTGATGAACAGCTGCAGCTGGTGATGGTAGCTGATCATCAACTGCTGCTGCCGGCTGGTCATCAGCTGCTGCTGCTGGCTGGTCATCAGATGCTGCTACCGGCTCGTCACCAGCAACTGCTTCTGCCGGCTGGTCACTAGCAGCTAGGTGGTCTGCAGCACTAATGTCCATGCCTGCCAAACCATCTGACGCCGCTGCTGGCTGTTCTTGGGGAGCAGCTAGTTGTGGTGCCTGCCCCTGAGCGGGTTGCCTTGGCTGCTGGTCGCTGCCTGGATTCTGCTGAGCGAGGGGACCAACTGCACAGCAGACCAGGCGATGACAAGTGTGCACCTTGTACAAAACTCAATCATCAATTATCAGATGGGTTGCAGGTTCGCCATGCAGTAGGAAGCTGTATACTAGGCAAGAAAATTAGATAGAAGAAAGGCTACATGGCAACGGCTTCAAAATGTCAGAAATACTCTTACCAGGAAGCGCCAGCTGTATCGGATGTTGTGAGCCACTTCTTGATCTGTTGATGGCTCCATCCACCTGAAGCACACAGGCCGTTGTTGGACCACATTTCCTGCTACACCACAGGCTTAAGCAGCCTGCTTGATGCTTGATTCACCCGAGAACACCGCGGTCTGAGTGCTGGTTGCCAGAACTCAGTATAGTCCTTTATATACTTGTGTAGGGATGTAATCTATAGCATTAAATGCATCCACATCAAAGCAACATGTCTATCGGCAAAACCAAATGGTAACTAAGCTGGTGCAACTTTGCTGAAGAGGCAGCCATTCTTACACCAATCAATTAGTGCAAGCAAACAGGCTTGCAGTCAGAGTCATCAAGATAGAGCAGCTCACCAAATCATGAGCAAAAAATAACTTTACCAACAATATTTTTTCCGCGTCCTCCAGTAGGTCTGCAAAGCCAGCACTTGAAGTGAAAGGCTGCAGCGTAGACAAAAGGCTTGAAAGTTGCTAAGGAGCAATATGCAATGTGCGCTATACCTTCTAGCATGCAATCTGGAGGGGCTGCCACCTCGCTTATGATTTTTCCATAAACGCAGGTGGTGAATTCAACTTTGGCAGGAGTGACATAGCCGGCGTCTGCATGCACGAGTTGGTGCTCGTCTGCAAGGTACTCTGCATGTTGCTCTGCAAGGTACTCTGCATGCCAGCAACACACGTTGTATGTGGTGAAGATTGTCAAGAACAAAATGCCCGACAGCAGTTTGAAAAACAAACAAGTCCCAAAAAGCTGGTACCATGCTGGCACAAAGTCGTTCTACAAAAGCAAAAGATGAAAGTCCCCTGCAGGATAGATCATATTTGTAAAACAAGCCCAACTTTGAAAAGACTGTTGCATGCACAAAGTGTGTATGCTATGGTATGTTGTACTGTTAAAATGTGGTTTAAGTGCCATGATATGTTGTACTGTGAACATGTGGTGTGAGATGACACATGGCTTTAAGAAAGCACAAGAAGAAATTATGCCAGTACAGTCGTCAAGCACAGAAACAGCAGAGCTGAACCTGGCAGGTCCCTAACCAACATGTCCAGTCTAGCTTTGGCTGCAAAGTTTATCAGGCTGGTCGTCACCATCAGTTTGACACATTGGCTCTTTCTGACCATCTGGCCATCAACAAGCACAAGCGTATTGTCTATGTCTGCCATCTCAGGTGATATGAAGGGCTTCAGAGAGTCTACACACATACAGCGAGGGCTCAGTAAGGCATGTGCGAAGGATGGTGAGTTACGAATGACACAGGTAGTCTTTCGTTTTCTCTATCCGCGAGCAAAGCAAGCTGCATGCTTTGTTATGAATCAGAATATGTCGCAAGCACCGCTGCTGCGAAGTGGTCGGCAATGCCACTCACATTGCAAGTTTCTAATATGTTTTCAGAAATGCCAAAAGGCAGGGGCGTCCTTCACAATGTCAAAGGCGCCAAAGATCTTATGATTGGCTTCGGTCTTCAAACACCAAGTGGGAAAGAGTGGGCTTGCAACCTTGTGCCGGCACACGCGATCGAGAGAAGGTTTTACATATAATCAGAGCTGTTCTCCATGCCCGAGCTTCATAGCACGATGCATTGGGCCGAGATACCAAGGGCAATCCTCGGCACTCAGTGACTCCCAGCTGGGGGCGGAGGGCAACATCGACATGTTGGCCCTCAAAGGAGACAGTGGTACTATGGTAAGCTTCTTCTGGCGCGCGATTAGGGATTCTTGTCGCGTGACGCGTAGCCTCGAACGCATCGTGTCTCAGGGAAGCAGGTCATGTGAGCTACTTGCCTGTTTCACCAGGAAGGCGAAGTACACAAGTGCCAGATCAGATCAGATCACTGGTCTATCGGCAACTGACCTGGACGAGCAGTGACAAGTGCGGCTTCTCATTCATGTGGGACAATTGCAGTAGCTCATCTACAAATTTGGTCTGCTCCTCCTCGACTAAGCTGCAGATAGTCAGCTCGGTATGAGTAAAGGGAAGCGCCCAAGCAAGCTGCCGCAACACATCCTTAGTGTCTCAATCCAGGGGTTGATACCGTGCTGATTGCAAGGCACCTTTCAAGATCTGTTGTGCTTGTTCGGCACATATAGCATAAGTCGATGGCACATCATCCAGGCAGGCAGATTCGCACTGCAGTGAGGGTTCAAGTGCAGACAAGCTTGGAAACCAGGTTCATGACCTGTGCTACACGTGACACCTGCATTGAGCAGCTGCAAGGTGCGTTTATAACTCATGAGCTGTTGCATGTGCACAGCAGCAAATCTCAGCTGCTCCTGCCATCAACAAGATACCAGGCTTGCACAGTGCTGTGCATTGATTGACATTCTGCTGTGTGCCAATTTTATGCAGATTCACTTTCTAAGGATCATCACCAAATATTTTCAGATCATGGTCATGTGCTGTGCACAAGAGTTGAGATGACGATGTCCGTGTTTGGTCAGATGTTGCACCATGTAGCCATTCCGCCAAATTTTGATGTCTCGGGTATGAGCTGCCTATGACTTGCTAGTCAGGCTGTGGATGGGAACTGCTGTGCACAGGCTCTGCTTTGAAGCAATTGGCTGTCACTGCTGCAGACTTGCTGGAAGACGACCAAGACGTATTGAATTTGTATGTATTACTCACCAAGCCGCAGGTATGCTGCTGGACCATGCATGTCTAATGCTCTTCTGTGTGGATGTATGGCACATTTGATTGATAGATATGCGCATGCGCAATTTGCTGCGCTGACCTGTGGGTCAGGATGAGTTTGCTGGTGTGCTTCAGGCTGCTCAACAGCCACAGCAGCCATCAGCTCTTGCCCCAAAGCCGGCTGCAGTGCTGGCCACAACGGCACCTCTGCTGAGTTGTCAGGCAGCAGGTCTGCCACAGACCTCAGAACCAGGTCCAGCCCTGTGTAACACACCAGCTGTCGTGAAGCCAAAGCCAGCTGCTGCCAAGCAACAGCAACCTCACAAGGCTGTGCAGCAGCTGACTGTAGACCGGCAACAAGCTGTCCAAGGTCACGCACATGCAGAACCACAAGGTCAAGCCAGAACTGCATTGCAAGCGTCACATGCAGATGCAGCTGGCCAGCAGGCCAGAGTCAGGAAGAAGAGGAAGACCAAGGTTGATCAGGCCTTACAGGAAATGCCTCTGGAATTGCAGCAGCAGCAGCAGCAGCAGCAGCAGCAGCAACTCAACAAGCAGGTGCATGCATGTGTGGCATCAGTTGCTACTCAGACTGACGCATGGATATCTGCAGATACAGCAGAACTTCTGGAGGGTGATCCAGCACAGGCTGGTGATACGTGCAAAGTGCACAGGCAAGCTGCCCAATGCGGCAACACAACCCCTGTTGTTGCCAGTCCTTACCTCAGCACAGGACGTGCAGTCTCGCTGTGTCCTACAGCACCACTGGCAGCATCGCCCACCAGAGCTAAGGCAGTGCAACGCCAAACACCAGCATTGGAGGCTTGTAAGGAGCAGGATGCAGAGCTTGTTTGCGGTGACCAAGAGAAACCTGACTCAGGCAGCCGGCTTGCCAGAAGGGATCTGCTCAAAGGTCTACATAACCCGACACCTTCAGCGCACAGGCCCAGTCAGGACAAGGCAGCTGATGCTTGCTTCATGGCAGCTGAGGACTCTGTGCCAACTAGTCAGCCAGTGGTCTTGATTGACTCTACCAACACCAGCAAGAAGCAGAAGAAGAGGAAGGGCAAACATGCTTCATCGGGTGTCGCCACAGGTAGCTTCACCCACTGTGGCTCTTCAGCTTGAAGTTTGACTCTGTTGATCTTCTTCTGTGGAAGCCTTAGTGAGTGTGCATTAAAACCCTGACACATGAAAAAGGTACTGCTGCCAGACAGCAAGGCCCCAAAGTCAAGGTTGGTTGCATCCCTGACTGGCTACATCCAGTGAAGCGGTGTTGCTAAGTGCTCTGTTTTGCATCCCTGACTGGCTACATTTGGTGAAGCTGTGTTGCTGAGCATTGTGTTCTGGCAGGTATGCGCAGTGGCGAGGAGAAGATGGACCAGGACCCAGCTGCAGACAGCGCTTTGCAAACAGGGCAGGATGCTGCTCGTCACCCTCACTCCAGCTTCTTCACAGCTGCGGTGGACCATGTACATGGCAGTCCTGGTGCTGTGCCCTCCAAGCAAACCTCCTTGGCTCCTGGACCACACACACAGCTTCCGCCTGACCAGGCTGCTCCAACTGTGCGTAACGCCGTGGCCCAGGCAGCTGACAGGCCTGTAGATCATCACACTCACCCTGCGTCACCTGCAGCGCCTGATGCAGCGCAACTGACCGCAAGCTTGAGGCCTGGCAGCACTGAACAGCCTGACACCAGCCAGGAGCCTGTCCCATTGTGCTCTGGCAAGAGCAATGCCACAGCTGCTGCTGCCACAGATGATCAGCAGGCACCTTTGCCAGTGAGCGCATTGAGACAGCACAGCAGGAAGAGACCCGCTGAGACAGCTTCTGCTTCCACAGCCTCCCAGGCCGGTGCAGCCTCTCCTGCTCCAGACAGGTCTCATGGGGCTGGCAAGCAGAAGAGGCGCAAGCCTGCTCCCAGCTTCCCACCAGGCACAGAAGCCGGTGATGTCATGGCAGATGTCATGGCAGTGCAACACCAAACACCAGCATTGGAGGCTTGTAAGGAGCAGAACATTGACCTTGCCTGTGGTAATCAAGAGAAACCTGACTTGGGCAGCCCGCTTGCTGGAAACTTTCTGCTCGAAGATCTTCATGTACCGACACCTTCAGCGCACAGGCCCATTCAGGACAAGGCAGCTGATGCTTGCTTCATGGCAGCTGAGGACTCTGGGCCAATTAGTCAGCCAGTGGTCTTGATTGGCTCTACCAACACCAGCCAGAAGCAGAGCAAGAGGAAGCGCAAACATGCTTCATTGGGTGCTGCCAAAGGTAAACTTACCCACTGCAGCTTTTCAGCTTAAACGCCCACTCTATTGATCTTCTTCTGTGGAAGCCTTAGTGAGAGTACGGTCACGTATTGACACATGCAACAAGTACTGCTGCCAGACAGCAAGGCCCCAATGTCAAGTTGGTTGCATCCCTGACTAGCTGCATCCGGTGAAGCTGTGTTGCTGAGTGCACTGTCCTGCATCCCTGACTGGCTACATTCGGTGAAGCTGTGTTGCTGAGTGCTTTGTTCTGGCAGGTACAAGCAGTGGCGAGGAGAAGATGGACCAGGACCCAGCTGCAGCCAGCACCTTGCAAGCAGGACAGAATGCTGCTCATCGCCCTCACTCCAGCTTTATCACAGCTGCGGTGGATGATGCACTTGGCAGAGCTGGTGCTGTGCCCTCCAAGCAAAACTCCTCGGCTCCTGGACCACACACACAGCTCCCCCCTGACCAGGCTGCACCAGCTGTGCCTGACGCCATGGCCCAGGCAGCAGACAGGCCGGCAGGTCATCACACTCACCCTGCATCACCTGCAGCGCCTGATGCAGCGCAACTGAGCGCAAGCTTGAGGCCTGGCAGCACTGAACTGCCTGACAGCAGCAAGGAGCCTGTCTCATTGTGCCTTAGGGAGGACAATGCCACAGCTGCTGCTGCCACAGATGGTCAGCAGGCACCTTTACCAGTGAGCGCGCTGAGACAGCACAGCAGGAAGAGACTCAGTGAGGCAGCTTCTGTTTGCACAGCCTCTCAGGATGGCGCAGCCTCTCCTGCTCCAGACAGGTCTCATGGTGCCGGCAAACAGAAGAGGCGCAAGCCTGCTCCCAGCTTCCCACCAGGCGCAGAAACTGGTAATGTCTCAGCAGGTGTTCCAGCAGCACAACAGAGCCGACTTACGCCCACAGCTCCAGCTGAGCCATCAGCTGAGTCATCAGCTGAGCCATCAGCTGAACCATCAGCTGAGCCATCAGCTGAGCCATCAGCTGAGCCTTCAGCTGAGCCTTCAGCTGAGCCATCAGCTGAGCCATCAGCTGAGCCTTCAGCTGAGCCATCAGCTGAGCCATCAGCAGAGTCATCTGTAGAGCCATCAGCTGAGCCATCAGCTGAGCCATCTGTAGAGCCATCAGCTGAGCCATCATCTGAGCCATTAGCAGAACCATCAGCTGAGCCATCATCTGAGCCATCAGCTGAGCCATCAGCTGAGCCTTCCTCCCAGCCTCAGCTTCAGCCTCAATCTCAGCCGCAGCAGTGGGTTGAGCGTCACCCTGTAGATCAGGCTCATGCTGTGTCCCCAGTGAGTCATGAGGCTTCCGCCCAGAAGCAATCCCAGCCTGACCCCCAGCCTGACCCCCAGCCCGAGCTGCAGCCTGTCTCACAGGCCGATCATGACGCCCAACCTCAGCCTGAAAGCCAGCTCGAGCGTGAATCTCATGAGCACGTCGACACTCAAATTCTGCCCCCAGATGCACCTCACGCTTTGCTACAGTCTCACCTCCCCAGTGTGCCAGAAGCTGCCACTTTGGCTGTGGCCCCTTCTGCCATATCACACAGTCAGCAGCAGCCCCAGCTGTGGTGCTGTACTTGGCCTCAGCCTGTCCAGCAAACTCCTTCTCAGCTTCAGCCTCCTGGCCAATCTGAGCGTGAGCCCAAACGTAAGACCCGCCGTGCACCTTGGGTCCGGCCTAAACCCCAACCATATACTGTTGTCTACGACTGCCAAGGCCTCAAGCTTCTGCCTACTGAAGCGCAGCTGCATTGTGAGCGCCTGGTAGCCTCCCACGTGCGAGGCAGCACAAGTGGTGCTGTGGCTGACTACCCTGCCTTGAACTTTGGGAGCGTTGATGGGACACACCTGGCTGCTGAATGGGGTGATGCATGTGACGCCCGTCTGAGCTCTTATGGTAAGAACAGCAACAAGCTCATGGAGGTCCAATGCTTAAATTGTACTGATTCTATCTCTGGGTGCATACCACACACCAGTTGTGCACTTAAGGACCATCATCCCAATATTTGCCTTTGCTTGCCAATGCTTAAGCTTTTGCAACGGTGCCAGAAGAATTGCTGCGCAGCTTCCTGTTTGACAGTGTACACTATAGAGTGTAATGCCCAGGGCATGCAGTGAACAGTACTGCTGCCTGCAGAGCAAGCTTTACAGGCGTCCACCAACCGGTATGATCAGTTTGAGGTGCGCATCCGCAAGCGACTCTGGATGAGGGCCTTCTTGAGGTGGGGCAGGGCAGCAGCTGATGAAGCCCTTGCTGCCCATGACACCTTTGTACAGGTGGTCCTCATGGGTCAGTGCCCAGAGGGTCACCCTGGCCCACCTGACTCACTCCTGTCAGCACAGGTGTGCTTCTTGCCCTGTTGTTTCCCTGGTTGCCTGCTCCTCTTCCTCTTCCTCTTCCCCTTTTCCTTCCTCACTGGCTTCCTCTTCCTCTCCCCCTTCCCCTTCCCTGACGGCTTGCTCTTCCTCTTCTTCTTCCGCGTCGGCTTTCGCTTCCTCCTCCTCTTCCTCTTCTTACTGTTCCTCTTCCCTAGCGGCTTCCTCTTCCTCTTCCCCTTCCCCGGTGGCTTCCTCGTCCTCTTCCCTTCCCCCTCCTCTTCCCCTTTGCCTTCCCCTTCCCTGTTGGCTTCCTCTTCCCTTTCCCCTTTTCCCTTTCCCTTTCCCTTCCTCTGCCTCTTCCTCTCTCTCAGCGGCTTCCTCTTCCTCTTTCCCTTCTCCGGCGGCTTCCTCTTCCTCTTCCCCTTCCCTGACAGCTTCCTCTTCCCTTTCCCCTTTTTCCTTCCCTCTCGGCTCCTCTTCCTCTTCCTCCTCCATCTCCTCTGCTAATTCTTCTTCTTCTCCTTTGTTCTTGGTGTGGCATACGCATGCCTGCTTTGTTCTACACTTCATAGGCCGACCTGACTAGTTGGTGGGTCTGTGCGTCTCACAGCTGGTCAACTCCTCTGTAGACATTGAGACCTAGGTGCGCAAGTCACCTGCACACTCTCTTGGTGCTGATGTCAACTCTTACACACTTGGTGATGTGCAGGCGTGCAAGCAGTACCATGCAATGCTGGTCAAGGTGTATGGCCCCGAGCTGGTGCTGGAGCCCTATGTCATGAGCGTGGATGCCCTGACTGAGCAGGACACACCAGGTCAGGTCCCTTGCGCTCTTCACTATCTGCACTCCTTGTGCACATGTCACCAGCTTGCTCTGTAGGCTTTTGAGCCAGCGCACGTATCATCTGGCTAACAAGAATGGCAAGCATGCTCATTATATGTGCGTGAAGGTGTTCACAGCAAGATTGCTGGATATGCAAGACATCAGCTGTCCTCTGTATACAAGCTTCCTACCCAACTTGCATGGCAGCGTGTGTCTGCCGTTTGGATTTTTCTGAATCTGGTGCAGCAGGGTTGACTGTGAGAACTTGTGCAATATATCATCACAACAAGACGTTGATGCTGATTGCCATGAATGCAGAAAGCGAGGAGTTGCACAACTTCCGCCTACTGCAAAGGCGCTTCATTGTGTACAACCCCAGCAAGGCAGCACACATTGACAGCGCAGCTGAAGGCCTGTTGGCTCTGGCTTCTGGAGAGTATTGTTCAGGTGAAGAAGGGCACTCTTCAGCTGATGAAGGGCACTCTTCGGCTGATGAAGGGCATTCTTCGGCTGATGAAGAGCCCCCTTCAGCTGATGAAGGGCACTCTTTGGCTGATGAAGGGTACTCGTCAGGTGATGAAGGGCAGCTGCAAGCTCCCAATGGGCTGTGTCCAGCAGGCCCCGCCTCTCATGCTGCTACACAATCAAGCCATCCTGGTATGCATCAACCTGTGCTGACTCAATGAGCATCCAGATGCTCTCAGCCTTGCTTACTATCATGCTTTTTCTCTTGCTCTTCCTCCTTTCTAATCCCCACCTTTTTGCTCTACTGATTTTATGTCCATTGCTTCTTCTTCCTCCTGCCCTCTGTTTCATTTCATGCTGTTCATCCTCCTCTCCCCCCTTCTTCTTCATCACCTTTCTTCCTTTTCTTCCTTTCCCTCCCTTTCTTCCTGTCAACTGTTCTTCCTCCGCCCTTCATACCTTCTCTTCTTCTTTCTCCTCTCCCGTCTTTTTTACTGCTATTCTGCAGCTGCTGCTGCAGTTCCCTTCTATCTATTCTGCTGTCATTCTCCTTGTCAGCCCATTTTCCGCTGCTCATGTCTTTGGCCATCTTGTCTCTCTTCATCTCTTTGCTTGTGACATGCTGCCATTCTTGCTGATCCCTCAAATGCATAAGCAATGTTCATATTGCTATCCGGCACTACATTCAAGCACTGCTGTGGCAGCTGCTGTGTCGGGCTGAGTCATGACCACTGCCTGTGCTTCAGACTGGGACGCGACTCTAGCAGGCTTGTGGGAGGCACTACAGAACAAGACCCGGGACCTGACTGTAGGGCAGCTGCAGGAGCAAGCTGATGATGCCACTGCAGCTTCCTGCAACCTCCAGGTCAACACAAATCACTCACTGCCTACCTGCTCCAGTCACACAGCGGACTGCTTAGTTTAGTTGCTGTAGTTAATTGACATCTGTGTGGCAGGGTTGTTACACCTGTATGCATGTCATGTGCTTCCTCCCTGCTCTGGTTTACATTTAGCATAAGCACATGAAACCACATTGTACACACTACCCGCAAGATGCACAGAGCTTCCAGTCTCTTACAGCACCTGCTTTGCTGTGGAATGCAGTATCTTGAGTGTTATCAGTCACTGTCATATCAGTCATCATCTATTTAGTCACTGTCGTCTGATTAGTCATTGTCCACCTGCACAGGAACCTGTTTATCAGATGCCACTGCATGTGGTATCAGATGGGGCCAGTCAGGAAGGTGGTGCCTAAACCCTAAATATAAACCCTAAATTCTAAATATACAGGTGGTGTCAACTGACAGCAGCCAGTGTGCATACTGCAGAATGGCAGTTGGCAGCAGGGCATGCGCACCGGTGAGGTGCTGCCAGATGATGTCAAGATCTGGGACGCCATCACGGCAAGTGTGCAGCGGGCTCCAGACAGCCTTCAGCGCCTCTACTTCCTAGACGGAACCTTCCCAGGAGAGCTGCCACCTGGCTGCGACAGCCATGAGGACATCCCTGGTCACCACCCTCTTCTTCACCCCTTGTGCCCCCAGCGTTATATCGCATCGGTTCTCACCATTATGGTTTTGCAAAACCCTAAACTCTTTGAAACTTCCAATTTTGTTTGGGTCATTTGATAGGTTGTAGGGGTTCAGGTTTTAGCGGCTTTTTGCATTTTTCATCTTTAGGGTTTGAGAACCGATGAGATATAAAACTGGGCCTCTTGTGCCGTTCTGGAGACACCAAGAACTATGCTTGTTCTATATGCTGTTGACTTCTGTGTGCAGCTGTTGCGTTCTTGCCTACACTTGCCACTTTGCTCTGACTTTGCCACTTTGGTCTGCTATGCTGACCCTGCTGCAAGACTGTGTCTGACCACCTGGTCTGCACTGCTAAGTCAGGGACCCTTGGCTGTAGCTTGTGGCACACATTCAGGTGACCATGTTTACCTTGGGAGTTTAGACACACCTCAATTGTTGGACAAGCAAGGCTTTTGGGCCTTCATCACCCCTTCTGTGACTTGGACCTTGCCTGATCAACTTATAGTTGATATAGTCAAAACATGCAGGATGAAAGGCAACTAAATCCATGTGTTGTGTGAGGTGCAGGGTTGTGTTGTGGGGTGGACCAAGCGGTGAATGGCATGCTCCCGGCAGCCATGCGGTCCAACCGGGCAGGCAGCCTCTTCAAGCAGATGTGCGTGGAGAGCACAGGCACCGCATCCTTCACCTTCTTCGCGCCCTGCGGGCAGGCCTCCAACCTGACGGCCTTCCACCAGGAGACCAAGAAGAGGCGCTCCTGGAACTGCGGCTGTGGAGACTTCATTGTGCAGCCCCTCTGTACTGCTGCCAGTGTCAGGTTACCACCCCTACCTCTCAACTGCTTGAAGAGCCAGCCACATCATGACATACAGCTGCATGCGTGTCGTTGGTACATGATGGTTGAGAGGCAGGCAAAGCATGACTGAAAGTATCCGTGGCTGACCTATGAGCCAGCCACCGATTCTTATAGTCATGTTTTGCCTGCCTCTCAGCTGTTGTATACCAGTGATGCCCATGCAGCTGTATGTCATGATGTTTCTCTGCTTATCGGCTGATTTTGCATGAATCTACATGTGCACACAAGACAGACTGGTTTGGAGAGACAAGACTTGTCTTGCACATACCTAGCTCAACATGAGCTGGAAAGTGTTGTTATTATTATATTGATTATTATCATTATCATTATCATTATCATTATTATTGTCGTTATGAGTATGATGAGTCTTATCATTATTATTAGTGTTATCACTATGATTTATACTTGTATCAATTCAACTGGTGTTGTACATGGATGCTGGTGCCTCAGAGTTGCATGTACATGTGCAGGCAGGTGGAGAGGGTGCATGCGGCGGTGTTGGGGGCCCATGAGCGGCACACATGCTTGCTGCCCCTGGAGATGTACCTGGAGGAGGGCATCCCCCTCGTCTGCCACATCCGCGACCAGGGCCATGCCCAAATGGTGGAGCTGCCCGAGCAGTCCTGCCATGCCTTCATCAGCTTTGCTAATGCCCAGAGCCCTGAGCCATCCCTGAAGGTTGGCTCTAAGCGCTGGGAACTGTTTGCTGTGTCATTGTGTGCATTTGGTCAATTGGAGGCTGCTTGGCTGTGTCCGGCCTCGCCACCTCTTGATGCTGCTCTTGTCTGTGCATTGATTACAGGTGCTCTTTGTCACCCAAGACAATTGCAGCAGCGCTATGTGTGCCACATGATGCTTTGTTGTCTGTGCACAAGTGCGTATGACCCTGCTGAAAGGGGATTGCTGCAAAGACTATAGAACAGTCTGCATGCTGCCAGTGCCTGTCAGTCGGTCCGTGTCTGTACATCACTCCCACTATGCCTCATCGGTGCCATGCCATGACTGGCTTACACAGAGATCAGCACAATGTGTGTAAAGCAGCTGTTATTGCTCACCAAGATGATGCAGATACTCACATTTGCAAGTCAGTGCTCACATGTGCCATGCAGCCTCGGGCACACAGTCCTCAGCAGTGGCCAGTCTTTATAATGCGTCATTATTAGTTCAGTCAGTTCAGTGCATGAGAAGCTCACAGCAATATGATTATGCATGCAGGTGTCCTGCAATGACTGGCACATAGAGTCAGAGATGAGCAGCGCATACCTGCTGGAGAAGCTGCTGGCCAGCTGCAGACATGCTGCGGTAGAGGCAAGTCTGGGGTCTGATGATGCTGAAGGGGATGACCCAGACGGCTGGGTGGAAAGCACATATGCCATGCTGCAGCCAAATCACATCTCGCACACTGCCAATGGCAGGGAGCATCTCCGCCTCAATGGCCTCTGGCAGCGCCCCTGGGCTGATGAGATGAAGGTCAATCCAAATTCTTCCCATTTAGCTCTGTCCATTTGTAATCTCTGTGTGGAAATTGACAATCAGATTGTTTGTTGCAAGACCACCGCTCTGGCCGCGGCCTTCTGCACGACACCTGTTTGAGACCTTGTTGCAGATTTGCTGGTGTGAGTTCTGCAATTAAAAACCTCCTAGACACTGAGAGCATCCTACTCTTTTTCCTTGGTCCCTTCAGCAGTGTGGCCTGAGCACTTCAAAATGATGCAGGGTCAAAAGAGCTCCTCCAAGGACATCGCAAAGCAATCCCAGAAGTCCAAGAGAAGCAGTAATGTGAGCGTGCTGGTGGTGCGCCTTGCCGAGAAGGTGCTGGATGCCCACAAGTCCCAGCTGGAGGCTACAGGCTGGAATGCCCTCCTCACGGCACCCGAGGCCATCAAGGTGTTGCAGGTGAAATAAATACCCCATTTTTGGTGTCTGCTATCTGCCCAGTGCATCTCAGGAAGAAAAGAAATGAAAATACAATGTCTTTTGGCGTCAACTTAATGAGAAGCCCAGTATTATACCGGGCTGCCCAGGCATCTCAGGAAACAGTGTTTGCAAATACGCGGAATAGCTGTAATGTGCTCTGGTCTGCGTGGTTGGATATATCACCTTTGATAGCTTCCCTGTTGTGTCACATACAGTGAGGTCAAGCATAATTCCTGAAACAACATCAGTGACTATATCCACCAAGCTGATGTGTTCCTGACAGTACATCGCAATGTTTGTGCAGGATGTGTTGCCAGTCCTGCTAGATCTTTCACTGCGTGCTATGCCTGGCAGCACCAAACAAGGCCGAGACTTCCCATTCACACAGCCCTACATGCAGCATGTGGCTGGAGACGTGCAGCACACCCTGCTTATGACAGGCATGAACACTGCTGCCAAGCTGACACAGACTCTGTTGGACTCAGACGTTTTCTGCAGCCAGTATGCTGATGATGAGAGTGAAGATGATATGGAGCTGGATCTGCAGGCTGATGCAGCTGTCTCCCAGAAGCTTCATGAGATTATCCACAGTGACCAGGTGAGCACAGTCACATCAGCGTTGTGCACATTGTCACAGACTGCAGATGACACAAGGTCATTCTTGTTGCCATGTGTCACATAGTCATCGCCGCACCTTCAAATAGATCCAGCTTAGGAAGCCTGAAAGCATGTTGGCTTGCTTGTGGCAATGAGTTCACACAATGCAAGCCAGCTCACACTCACTGAGTCCTGCATGGGTGCTTGCCTGCAACTCTAATCCTGCTCTGCCTGCAGGTGTTTGCAGTGTACATGCTGCTGAAGCATGCTGCAGAGTATGAGCCTATTGCTGGCCAGGGCAGAGGCGCCAAGACAGCAGATGCTAAAGATGCTGCTGCCTTGCTGGACTGTTTCCATTCACTTCTGGGAGCCTTGAAAGAAGATGAGCTGATGCAAATGGGTCTGCCTGCACTCAGGTTAGCTCCCCATTTTGTGTGGCCACACTCTGTCAGTCTGTGTGTGTGTGTGTGTGTGTGTGTGTGTGTGTGTGTGTGTGTGTGTGTGTGTGTGTGTGTGTGTGTGTGTGTCTGTCTGTGTGTGTGTGTGTGTGTGTGTGTACCTTTTTGTGTGTGTGTGTCTGTGTACCTGTGTCTGTCTGTCTGTGTGTGTATGTGTGTGATTTTGTGTATGTCTGTCTGTGTATCTGTGTGTGTGTGCGGGTCTCTGTGTCTGTCTGTCTGTCTGTCTGTCTGTGCGTGTTTGTCTCTGTGTGTGGGTGTGTGTGTCCACTATACACAGCATGTTTGCTGGCAATTTATCATACCATAGTACTGCATACACAAAACTGGAAAGGCAACACATTGTGTGAAAGCTGCAGCATCTTGCTGTGTGATTGCTGCTGTGTGTCCTGGACCAGCAGACATAGTAGCCTGGTTCCCACAAGTCATGCATTGGCACAACAGCTCATCAACCTGCATGCTGCACGCTCCAAACCATCATCTGTTGCCACGGCGCATGTGCCAGCCGTTTGTCTGTTTGCCTGTGCAGCACGGTCTATGCTTTTTGCTAGTGTTGCATGCTTTGTCACATGATGACACACTGCGGTTGCATGATGCCCTAGGCTAAAGATGTGATTTGCTTGCAGGGCTCACTGGCTGCTGGCAATGCAGCTAGAGTGGCAAGCATCAATGATGCTGGAGCCCTCACTTGATACGCTGGGAAAAGCCAGACAGCACAGGTGTTGGTTGGAGACATTGCATGACATTGCCTGCAAGGACGTAGCAAACCAAAACCATCAGCAATGGCAAGTGGGCAGCTGATGTGCAGCAGTGTAGTTGCCTATGGCATGCAAGTACACGTGCCTCCTTGGCAGAAGTGTGGCACAACAAGCTGTAGCAAAATTTGCAGTGCAAATCCAGTCTTGCTTGCCAGTGGCTGGTTGGAACTGTTACAGATGATCACCGCTTTGCGAATTGACCGATTAAACGAACTGCTGGTTATTTGTACACGACTTGAGTGACTGGAGCCTACGAAACAGTCAAGGATCAAAGATCCAGCTGCGTGTACATGCATGGCTGCAACTGATGATTGTACATAGCTGTTTTCAGAAACCGTGAAACTAGAGAGGAAGCCGGCAGCTGTGGTGAAGAGATAGGCTACTGTGCCAAGTTGGCATGCACATACTCAATTTGGCATTTGGCAGGGCACATTCACTGCCTGCTGCGACTGTCAACAATGCATGCATACTTAGCTGCACCAAGACTGCACTTAGGATTTCAAAACAAGGTACTTTTTGTGTCTTGCTTGGCCAACTTCAGTGCCTGCTCCACATCCTGTGCAGATGCTCTCGAAACAACCTCCATAAAGCTTCCTGGAGACTTGTTGGCAGCTTCAAGTATGCCGCATTGAATCAGCCCAGTCACTAAAACATGAACCCTCTCTGGCTGCACCTCCTTCCATTGCTCGGAATTCCGCACAGCATCGGAAAGGTATTTGATTGTCCGTGCTGCACACAGAAAAACCCTTGCAGACTGTGATGACTCATGGGGCATTTGAGGACATGTCATGCATTTTAAGGGAAATACAGACTTTGGAATGTTAGGCATGTTTGTAGCACTTTGCAGGGGCCCAAGCTTGGCCTTTGATTCTGGCCCAGCAGAGCCATGAATAACACATTGATCCTCACCTTTGCGCCTGCCTTTGTCATCTTGGTGTGCCACTAGCTGCAACAGCCGCATTTCAATGGGTGACAGCCCTCTCATCCTCTTCACACATGCATTCATGCGCTCATCATGCCGCATGCCACGCACATGTTCCACTGTAACGGTACCTGCATGCACACAGTCAACTTTGTTGCAACAGGCTGGTGCATTGTACCTCGCTGGTTGCATTTCAGTAGTCAGTTCAATAACAGGCTTTTTTTCTGGCTTTGATGATGTGGCACAAGCCTATCATACTGGTACTCAATTGCCAATGCAATCCTAAAAACTACTAGTATGTGCAAGGCAAGAGGCTGCCAGCATTCTTGGACAAGGGTCACCCTTATGACTACAGCTGCTGCTGCCATCTTTGAAATCTCCTATATCAAGCTTCTGTCTGTTTGAGTGACAGAAAACTTATTGATTTATGGTGTTGTTAGTTTTGTCCGAGGAAGCATCTCACCTGTACTGTTTACAGCGCTGCTTGTGCCAGGCTCCAAATCAGCCAATGCTTGGCAAGACTTGCTCTTAGCATAGTTGACAGCCTTGGAACACACCGCCAGCAACTCTCTCACGTCTGATGATGCAGTGTTCTTCACCTGCCCATGCAACAACACAGTCATACATGATGCTGACAAAGGCAAGCACGATAAGTCACGACAGGCAAAAACTGCAGCACTCTGCCAGAGTGTCATGTGCTCTGAACGGTGAGCGAAAGCAGGTGGCTACAGCAATGTCAGCCCTGCTGCAGCCTGCTGCAGACAATGAGGTGGTTGCTCAATGCTTGTCTTGTTGATGTGATTCTAAACAGGCAACAGAGATGTGATTCTAAACAGGCAACAGAGACCATTGTTACAATGCCTGCAGATATGACTGGGATGATCAATCCATAGGTGCTCTAGCTGACATGGGGCAGGCTCACCTCGCTAACAACTGTTGAAAGTGCACTAGGCTCTAAGATGTCGTTGTCCCCCAGCCTTGATCGGATGATTTGCTTCAGCTCCCCAAAACTGTAGTGCTCGAACCACAACGACCTATAGCAGTCAAGTGAACAAGACGTGTGCTCTACAGTCTTTTGGAACAATGGTAATGTATGTAGCAAAATGAGATGGCAACTGCATAAGCTTATGCCATAGATAGCGCAAATAGCATTGGCGCTGCATTGAGATGTGAGACAGTATTTCTCCTTGTTTGCACTGAACAGACCAAATGCACAGTTGAGTTTTTTGCCTCACGTCTCAAGAGAGACCGTGTGACACGCATAGTGACAGTCTGTAAAGCCACCAGAGGTCTGAAGCAAGGTGGCAATACATCATCACCACCCCTCATGCAATGTTGCGAAGACTGTGGCACTGATTAACATGGGGCGTGGTAATACATTGAACACCGCCCCTCATGCAATGTTAAGAAGACTGTGGCAGTGGCTAATGTGGGGTGTGGGCTCACTTTGTCTCGCTTGGCATGTCAAGCTCTTGTGGAGCACTTGTCTGCACACATGACACTCCAATGATGACCACCTTGCCATGCTGCTTCCATGTCCCAAGCTTCACAAGCACCTGAAAGCAAGCAAGCCTGTTTGGATCGGATGCAGCCTAGTTAAGTGCAACGACAAGTGTCTCTGACCCTCCCGGGATTTCAGAAAACTAGCAAAGACTTTGCTGGGTTAAAATTCTTCTGGTCTCTTACTGCATGTTTGATTAAGGAAATTAAATCAACCCCTTGCTCATGCAACTTGCTTGACTAGCTCAGTTCAGAAGGAGGCAGGGGCAGGGGCAGGGGCAGGGGCAGGGGTAGGGGCAGGGGCAGGGGCAGGATGAAACAAAACATTAGTGGCATCACTTGCTGCATGACAACCAGAGCAGCACAAAGGATAATCACACACACTGTTACAGCTGTGATCCTGACAGAACACTGTTGCCAAGATGCTCTGAAACTAGCTACAGAGGGCCAGCTTCATCACCTTTCTGCCATCAGCATGTTTGCCCAGCACATCAATGCGGTCCACCACTAGCACCAACTTCTTGAGATCACCTCCTTCGCCACTCAGCACCTCATCTAGAGCCCCAGCGTACTGCCTGTTCTGTGTGTCCCCAGTCACAGCCTGCAATGGAAAGTTTAAAATATCAGGGGCAAATATCAGGGGCACACTGTTACAGCGCTTGCAGAAGCTAAGCCTATACAAGACATGCATCATGGTCCCAGAAACAGGCAGGAGTTACTGCACCCATACATAAGTAGACAAGAAAAGAAAAGGAAAAGAACAGACTATGCCTTTCGGCGTCAGTTTAATGAGAAGCCAAGTACTATACCGGGCTGCCCAGGAGTACGTAAGTAATATCTGGAAAAGAGGCAAGGTAGCATCATGCTGCAACAGACATATACAGACTCAGCTCAACAGATGTCTAAATCCTGAAGTCTACCTCGTATACAGTCCTGCAAAAGAGTTGCACAGTCTGAGCCTGGTATGCATCCACCGTCACAAACTTCCAACCTTCACTGCCGCCATATGGTTGCAAGTAGCGAAACGCCGTGTTGATGACTAGCGTTTTGCCAGAGCCTGAGCAGCCTGACACGTGTAGGTACCTGGCTTCCTTGTCTGCAATCATTCAGCAACAGCAGTCAAGAATGACCTTTGAAAATTTGTGGCAGATATGTGATATGAAACCACAGGTAAATGCCTTTTCACCAATGAAACAAGAGCAGCACAAAGAAGAAAAGAACAGAGAAGACTACGCCTTTTGGCGTCAGTTTAACGAGAAGCCAAGTATTATACCGGGCTGCCCAGGAGCACAAAGAACTATATATGGGTCAGACAGTGATTGCAGTTGCTTCCCCCACATTGATTCAAAAGAGCTCATGCATGTCATTGTAATAACACCAAAAAGGCAGTCATTACAGTCTCAGTCTAGCTCAGTGCACATACTCGACGGTTTGCACGCAACCTTTCACGTTTCCTGTCATGTGAACATGTCATCTGCACATCACCTTCAGCACATGCTCGGTGCATTACTGATGCCATGCTGACCTGGATTTTGTGCAACCCACTCCATCAACTGCGTTGCCTCATCATGTCTGAAATGGAGGTCAGTCCACTCTCTGTTTGGATGCAGCGCAGCCAAGGCCCTGGCATAGGGGTCTGCACCCTGCTTCTTTTTCAGGATCAGAGCTGCCATGAAAACCTCGAGTTCAGGGTCAAGCACTGTTTGGTAGCCTTGCTGGACCTGTGTTCATCAAATAAACTGCTTGGAACCTACAAATTAGTTGGTCGCAGTGTACAGCAGGTTTTGGAGTGCTAAAAGAAATGTTTATGCGGTGTTGAAAAATGGAAATGGTGTGCAGTCTCATGGTAGGCAAAATTTGAGGCAAATGCCATTGCCTGCCCATTGATAAAGGTGCTTGAGGTATCGAAGTTGGCTGGTGTATCTGCAGAAGTAGGTCGGTGGCCACCTGCGCACATCTCAGCTGTGCAGAAAACCTTTCTTTTTCATCAGGACTGTGTCAAGATACTGTCAGCCAAGTGCTGTGTTGCTGCCAAGGGAATCAGTGGGCAGCCCTTTACCTGGACTTGGCAGTCAGCCTTCTGCACAGGGGAGTCCTGGGACTTGCCCAAACTGACCGGCATCTCAGCCTCTGGATTCTCCAGAAGCCTGCCCTGTAAGCAGCAAGCTTGCACTCACATGCATGTCTACACATGCACAAACGAGAGTTTCTGCATGTCAAGGAGCTTGTTGCAGGACAGGACTAGATACAAAACCAGGCTGGATATCAGAACAACTTTCACAATGTGCTGCTGGGTCTTTGTTGAATTTGTGATAAAAGAAGGTTGCACCGTCAACAACCATACATCCAATGCTCAGGGGATCTCTTCAAAGCTGGGCATAACACAAACATGGTTTGAGTGGCTTGCATTTGCTGCACAATGCTGCCCATGGTGGCATCACACGCATCAAACCAACTTGCATGCTCTCCACACACAAGTTACTCTTATGTCATATTGCACATGCTTGCCTTCAGATTCCTTACCTTTTTATCCCTTTCCTGGCAGGCTTCAAGAGGCTCGCTGGCACTGGCAAAGTCTGACCCAAAAGCATACTCAGCCTGTGGCGCAGTGTCTGATGGACTGCAGGACCTTTCACCACGAGCACCCCAAAACCATATATCCCAATCCGGATCTTGTGCATCATATTCACTGCCGCTGTGACTGCCATGGTCACTGCTATGACCATTTTCATGGTCAATGCCACTGGCAGTATGAGTTTCATAGCCATGATGGTGGCCATGGTGAGTGCTATGGCTGCTGTGTGGATCAGGAACATGGTCACGACCAAAGTCACTGCCACTGTCACCATGACTAGGATTGCCCTCTTCATCACCACTGCCGCTATCAGTGCTGTCAGCAGATGCAGAAGGGTGAGTATGCTCACATCTGCTGTCATAGTCAGAGTCGTTTGACTCATCATCAGCATTTGCCATGTCATCTTCAGCATTTGTCATGTCGTCCTCACCAGACCGCAGTGCCACATCACGGCTCATGTTCGGGGTCAGACTAACTGCACACTGCATTGAAGCAAACCCTTTCAGTCTGCTGACTGAAACACACCAGCTTTGTCTGTAACTGTAGCCTCACGCAGTCACAAGTGCAATCACAGACACTTGTAAAGTGGCTTAGCAAATGCCGGTGCGTAGTCCCGATACGTCAGCAGAAACTTTACCTTGTTCGCATGGCTATAGCCCAACTTGCACTGGAAGTGATCGTCGTTGTCCACATCTGCTACGCAGTCCTGGGAGGTTGACTTGTCCCCTTCTCTGTGCACAGATGTCTTGAAGTAAAGTGTGCTGCAAGGGTACCACTCAGGCTTCCCTTTTAGTTGTAAGACCTCACTTGGCTTGTACTGCAAACAGAACAAGACAATTGATATCATTTTCAATGTTACAGTTGCCCTATGTACATGCATTAGCAAGACATAACTGCTGAAACGACAAGCGGAAGCTTTGACAACAGCTGTGCAAAGGTATCCATGACACCTTTGGAATGTTGCGTGCACACATTGGGTAACAACCTAACAGAGATCTGTCAACAAGAACTCCAGCATGACTCAAACATGCAATGCAAGTAGCACATCAATGCGGCTTGTGCTTGCTGAGCTGCACAGAAGTGTGGAAGAGAGCACCTTGTCACGGTCGCACAAAGCCAAGGCTGGATCTCTTGGAGCCTCATACCGCCTGACACACATCCGGTACGTGTCACTCTTACGCTTGCTCTTCTGCAGCCGCAGAATCTCCCCCATGTGCAGATGACCAGATCCACTCAAAAAGCACTCCCGTGCTGTGTGTTTGCGCCCAGGTTTGACATGTGCAAAGAGATCAGCGCCAATGCTGCGCGTGCCTGCTGTGCATGCTGGGCATAGGTACTCACCCTGCGCACACACCCTGATTCAAATTTGGCCCACTTGCCAGACTTGTACTAGGCATTGGGATTGCATGATGATGTAAAGCAGTTTGCATCAAAATTGTGCATGACAGGCCCACAAGCGCCAGTTTGGAGGTATGCACATAGCATGCAACTGGTTAACAGTAACAAAACAGAACGTAAAGTAGACTCCGGTGGAAGTGTCACGTCATATCAGCAGTTGTTTGAATCCCACAATTGTACAAGTCAGAAGACCAAGTTGACATGTTGAGAAGGCATATACCTCTGGGACTTTAAGCAAGGGGGGTGAGTTGCAAGCCAAGTGCACTGAGTCCGTGCACCGGGAGCACTCCACCAGATTTGCTGTGTCCTCCTCGGTTGCTTCCATGCAGCAAACCAGGCAAGTAGGCCGTGCAAAGTTAGCAGAAAACGGCTTCTTCTGGAAGTCAGACTTGAGGCCGCAGATGTACACATTGTCTCCTAAGAAGTAGGGGATGGAGGTGTCGTCCCCTCTGTTGACCTCAATCATGCGAATCTCTTCCCAGCCTTTCTTACGGGAGTGACGTCCTTGTCGTTTGGGGCGGTCTGCTTTTGCTGGACCAGGGCGATTGCGGACCATGTTGGCCTGCGCAGGGCAAGCTTGAGATGCTGAATACATTGCTGGGTCTTAGCATGCAAAGTGCCCAGAATGATGTCAATTAAAAGTAATGATAACAATATTGATGACAATAACAGTACTAACAAAATTCACAACAATAATAATGATGATAATAAATATAACGACAATATTAATAATAATGAGACTGTTACGCTTTCCAGCTCATGATGAGCTAGGTACGTGCAGAACAAGTCTTGTCTCTTCAGAGCAGTCTGTCTTGTGCATCCCTATAAGGTCTACTAAATCAACGTTTTTGTCAATCACGCAATGCAAATATCACCGAAACTAGACCTAGAGCGGCCAAGTGGGCGAAGCCCCTTGACTTCATCAAACAAAGACTCTTTGAGCAGTATATCATTAGTCATCCAGAAAACATGACCTAGCCACCTGAGATGCCCATCATGTCTGGGTAGTGCAACCTGGCAGTGTGCAGGCTGACAAAACTGACTACATGCCATTCATCAGTACATACAACCCTTTGTACACACAACTGTAGAGGCTATGAGTTGTCCAATGTGCAGCAAAGCCATGGGTCACACTATCACTGCAACATACAGTAAAAAAAGGCACAAGCACTAGGCTCTCCAAGCTGCTTGTCAAGACATGTCAAGGACAAGTCTAGCAACCGCAGCTCATCCACCAATGCAGTTCAGTGCATTACTGGAACTTGCAGAGGTGAGCTCGCCCACAAGACCAGTGACTTGCTCATCATGGAAGTGATGTAGGACATATATTTTTTGTACTTATCGGGCATATACTCTAAGCCACTGAGTTACACGCCCCTAGATTGTCTATTAAAAACTGGATAGAAGCTCTCTAAAAGAATAGAATCTGGTTATAATGCCAAGTATACTCATAACAGGATTGCTCACCTGTGTCTGGAAATGTGCTGTTGAAGGCGTAGACACAGCAGCATTAGCTCTGAGTGACTGCCCCAGAGTGGCACCAGGCCTCACTGATTTGGCTGGAGACTCTGTCAAGGCCTCCACATCAGCTGAAGCTTCTGCCGGTCCAGATGTACCATGTAGCAATGTGAGTGGGGTAGGGGCTGGGTTGCTTGCAAGCTGTGTGGCCCCACACGCATGCCGGGAGTCATTGGCCTGTCCACAGTCAGCTTGCTCCTACGGCAAGCCATCAACAACAGCTGCTTTCAAAACAGAGATAGGATCTGATTATTGCAGTTGTCAGTCCCTAACCAAGTAGTCTAGCAAACGGCACTGCAGACAAACACCAAGATCTTGCGGGTATGACAGAAAACAAATGCGCAAATGTACACAGCATCCATGTTGCCTGCACAGCATCTGTGCGTCTGTGCATCCGTTGCCTGAGCTACCATGCAGCTATAGCGGACCATGAGTAAAGCTTACTCAGCATTGCAGTTGCCCACTAAGCAGTACAGAAGATGAAGGACAGAGAATGCGGCTGCATGCAAGTGCACATTGTTGTGGTGAACCTGTAGGTCAGCAGTGCATGCTGAGCCCACTGGTGCATCTGCAACTCCTGGTCTCCCAGAAAATGCTTGAGCTGGAGGAGCTGATTGCTGCTCTGCAGCATATGGACCTGTCTGCACACAACAGTGTGCTAAGACGATTTGACAGTTGTGCAATTGCAGTGCAGAAATGCTAGCTGCTACTGGATGCAGCAATTACAAAAGACCGCTGCAGCAAGCTGCAAATGCGGTCAGGCATGGATTGACAAGAGTCATGTCAGCTTGATCCAGAAAACCTTGTGCAGCCAAGAAAATTGAATAGCCTATGTACGAGGTTGGCTTCAGACAATGTCCATGTAGCCTCAATGGCTGCAGTTTTGATAGGGCACTTCACAAACAAGATTACACCAATACAGCTTTTAGCATTTCCGCTAGGCTATTGGTTGTGTGAGTATGCTAGTAGAACTCTTACGTAGACAAAAAACAAACAGTTGTTCAAGAATGCACATCAGGAATGCAGCCTATGTCAAGCTGCTATAGTCACTAAGCTTTGAAACATGCAGAGGTTCACAATGTTGCTGTGATGAGCATGCATGATTGCTGATGCAGCTGCTACATCGAACACAACGGTGCATGATGAGCTTGACAACCGCAAGAAAATGCAACAGTAGATACTATCTGATGATGCAGCATGTGTCATGCTTCATGACTGGGTAAAGTACCTCTGTCTCTGAGTTGGCGTGGATGCCCTTCAGCTTCTTCTGCACCTCATGTATGGTTGAATCATTCCCACAGGTAGCACCTTCTGCACGCAGAGCAACAAGCGGCTCATATGTACCGAGACTTTGCTTGCTTACTGTTTGTATATGAGAAAGCTGCAATTATGGGTACAGTCCCCTTTTTATGTGTTGTCTTGCAATGTTGGAAGGCTGCCATTTAAACTGCCATAAGCATGACTGCATATATGTGTAATGACCAATCTACTTTCAACCACTGACAGGCAACACAACAAAGCTAACGGCAAAATGAGTTGATGTACTCTCAAAAGACATATGATGGTTGGCATGATATGATGCTCACTTCTTGCTCTATGCGTTGTGTGTCAGCTAAAGCGCCAGCTAATGATGCCACACAACGTATGTGACATGTGTCAAAATTTCCTGCCAGGATGTTGGGTGTATCATGAATGCAAACTGTGTCAGTGCACGGTCAGATGCTCACCAGGAGTGAGCAGAGCCTCTTCTTCTTCCAGGGACCCCTGGCTGGCCTCTCCCTGGAGACTCAGTCTTCTGAGCTGATGACTGACTTGAGCATCATCCTCTGCCAGGGCCTGAGCTGCTGACCATGCTGCATCTGCACATGCATCTGCCTCTTTCATCTCGGTGTCAAACGCTTCACTGATGGATGCTGTAGTTGGCTCTGTCGCCTGCACATGTAAGAATGTGGATCAAGTCCAGCACAACTGCAGTCTCAAAGTGTTGCTTTGTGCATCCCAGTGGATACTGCTAGGCAAAAGACTATACAATGCATTGCATGACAAATCGAACTACAACACAACTTGGTATGCTGAAAAAGTGTGTTGTGCTTTGCTTTTGCTTACAACAATGCTCCAACACCCACAGACACACAAGAGTCTCTGCAAGCAGCTGCTGGGAAAAGCAGTGCATAAGTTTGCGCCAGCAGCAATGACCATAGCACCGATGACAGCATGCACTGGTGTCTGCTGATAGACGTGGACACAATCACAAACAATAAAATGACATGCAAGGATCAATAGAATATCTCCAGAGGAGCCACTTGTGTTATGTTGCAGAGTCGCAAATGCATGCAAGAGACATATGACTGTGCCTCAGCAACAAGAGCTGCGTTGTGCGTGAGTGCATGTTGCAACCAGGAAGCATGGTATCAATACGGCCAGTCTTCGTTTTACACACGTTATATGTGCCTTAAAATCCCAACAACATGCCTGAAACAAGGTGGATAAGTGTACATGGGCATTAGTGGGCGATACTTGCAGGGTGAAGCAATGTTTCATAAAAACTTACCCTTGTTTGAAAGCCTGAAGAGCATCCCACGTCATAAGTCTTTGAAGCCGGCGTTGCCTCTGGCAAGGGTTGAGTGCAAGGCGCCTATGACAGCTGCACACTCTCAGGAGCTCTCTAGAAGCCAACACAAACAGCAATAGGAGATTTTGGGACAGCTTGGGCTGGAGACAAGCCGGCATGCTGTCCTGATTTGGAAAGCGCAGAGGTAGTAACAAAGAAAGTAGGGCTCAGCAAATGAATGTACCTAGGAACTCACATGCATCACTCTGCACCTGTAGGATGCAAGATGGGGCAGCCAATCTTGGTACATGTTTGGCATGAATGCAATGCCTTTCCTCAGCCATCCATGGCTACTCGCACAGACACACACACATGCACGTGTAGTGGGAACTGGGAACTGTCACACAGCGCATGCACTGCAATGGAAACAATATCTAAGCTGCCAGATGTCATTGCAGTTCAGAATTTGTTTGTTACTATGAGACATAGCATCAGCTGAAGCCTATGAAACAACTGGCTCCCAATCTTGGCCATAAACTTCACATGCTTGCTGACCTGCCACTGCTGATCTCTGTGGGCAGGCGGCGTTTGCAATGCAAATGTGGCTTCAGACCAAAGACCAGATGGCGCTGCAGCCGCAGCATCACCTAATGCATCCGCCTTGCTGTCAGCATCCAATACACTTGCATGAGCCTTTTGCTTCTGCACAAACACAGTGATGATGGATCACATGGACAGCATTTCAGCAAGCACACAGCAAGCATATAGCAAGGCCGCTTTGCAGCACCTCAAGACGTCACTTATATGCCTTGTCCAGCTCTTGAGCTGGCAAGTGGATTGTGATGGTGTGCAATGATTGAAATGCATAATGACAACACAAGGATAGGTTGTCTTAAGTGCATCACAAAATCCATGCCCAATACGATTAAGCCAGGATAATTGCTGATTACCTTTCTCAGAGGTGATTTGTCAGCTTTCTCAATTTGAAACGGTCGTCGCGGTGGAACATGCACACTGTTGATCATGGCACGATGCATATATTTCATGCCACAGTTGAAACCATAAGACTTGTCATGCTTGGCCAAATTACCCAACTCCTTTCCCATTTCGCTCATGATGATGTGGACATTGCTCCCTAAAAATGGCACATGCTAAGCTTGCCAAGTGCACCAATGCTAGATACACTGCGATTTGCAGCGCCACTCAAAGTTTGTGATGGCACATTGTCTTCAGTCTATTGCTTGACTTCTGCATGACAAAGTGTGTATGGCGAAAAAGGGTACCTCGAGCTTGATGTGGCTGCACAAACGAAATATGCCTTTGGGTGTCAACGCTGTGTCAACGCTGATCGCCGTGGACTGGACTGAAACTTTGGAGAGTCCACAAATTATTGAGTTCACCAGTGCGCACCACAGTGACAGATAGCATTTTATGAAGCGGGCAAAGTGTGAAGTGTATCTGTGAGTGCTTGACCGAAGCGATTTTGGTAGACCTTTTGGTCACGGATGTGCAATGGTTGCAAAGATGGACTTAGACATCTGGAGCGCGCGCAGTGGATGTACCAAGAACTGTGCAGAACGCCGCAGCAGCAAGAACAAAGTGGGGTTAAACGGCGCAAGATGGCATAAGCGCGCTTGCTAGAGCGTGTGCTGTTTCTAACAATGACACTGAGGTGCGCTGTCTGCTGATGGTCATTAGCAATAGCACAGGTTGTTAGCCATGCAAATGAGCGCGTCAATTTGCGTGAGCGGGTCGATCAAAACGAAATTCATATTGCAGAACGGAAGACCCTTGAGTGGTTTCGGAGCCTGTGTTGAGAATGTCGAGGATAGTCAACGTCGTGCGCAGTGAAGAGGCACCTCTCCTTGCCCTCGTGCCACCAACGGAGCAACTCGGCTCTTTGCGGAAGGCTCATCGTAATAATTTGAACCGCGTGTCGAGCACGGGCCTTATGTCTCTCTTGTGCCGGAGTCAGATATCTCAGATACGGCAGTATGCCGCGGGAGGCGAGTACGGGTGGCCACGCCAGCGGTTCAGATGATCCAGGCCTGAACGTTGCATCACATTCTGTGAGTCAGGACCTGGCCGATACTGGTGCAGACGATGCCCCTGGGGTGCAGGTGGGATTGTTCAGAAACTGATGTGGCGGCCAACTTCAAGCCATGGTCCAAGCCTCTGGGACTCAGCCACCTCTTCAGGTGTGTCATCTGCCTCTCATCCTTCCATGTGTGGCTGTGCCTGAGGTGTTTGCAGAACAGGCATGACTGTCGACATGGATAATCAGTACGTGAGTTGACCCCAAGAAGTTTGTTGGTGATCCGGGACTTGGGCGCCACCAAGCATGTGCATGCTGTGCAACAATTTCCGAGGCTTTTTCACTACTTCAAGCATTACGTTCTTGGCCATGCTGAGCATGTTACCACATCAAGCAAGCTGACTGAGAAGTCAGTGCCTTATATTTTGAGCGTGCTGCAGTGAAACCCTTTCAAAAGTGGTACAGCCTCAGTCATGCACCTGTGCTTGCATTTCCTGATCCTGATCTGCCTTTGAAGTCGTGGTTGATGCCAATGCTTTTGGCTGTGATGCGGTGTTGCTGCAGAATTATCGGCCGGTGGCTGTTCACAGCTACCAAGTTCAGAGAGGAAATATGCATTGGCAAGCAGGAACTGCTGGCTGTGAAGAAATGGCGGTGCCACCTGAAGGGAGCCAAGGAGGCCTCTGCTAAAGTGCTCGCGCTGCTTGGTATTGATCAGCATATGTCCACTACATTGCATCCACACACAGACAGACAGACAAACAGACAGACTAACACGACTTGAGAGGGTATGTTGTTGTTCATTCGTTTTGCTCAGCACAAGTGGGATGTGGCCTTGCGGTGAGTAATGCATAGAGGGCTACTAGCACACTGTTCTGTTTAAACCATGGTGACCATCCCAGGACCCTTGTGAATTTGAATGTTGTCACTTCTTTGCTTGCTGCCAAATCTTTTGTTAGAAGTGTGAGTGCTGATGTGTGCACTGCACATGGATTTTCGCTAAACGCACAGTCATGCACGAGTGAGGATGCTGATCAGGCTAGGCGAGATTTACAGTTGAGTGTTGGTGAACATGAGTTGCTGTCAACCACGTTAATGAGGTTGTTGCATGTGGGCTGGAAAACGCTGCTGAACAAGTGTCTGGGACCATCTCAGGTCCTGTCAATGAAGACTGGTGTGGTGTATGACATGCGTTTGCTTACATGTATGAGCTTGTTGTTCAATGCAGTTCATGTCTCCCTGCTTAAGTGGTACCAGGTCAGAAACAGAGAATCTGCCCCACCTCCTGCTGTGTGAGATGATGGTGAAGAAGAGTGTGAGACTAACAGGATTCTTGCAGGCCTGCAAGCAAGCTACAGATGCCACTGATGTTGTGCAGGATTAAGTGACTAGCTGAATAGCAGAGGCAGACGGCTGCTAGGATGCGCGGGTTTGACAGTGCTGCATCTCAATGGTGATCATGCAGTCAATGACATTGACAAAACAGACAGTTAACATGCAATTGTTGCGAAGCCAAAGCGGGGCATGGGCTGCCCAAGGAAGCTTCTTAAGACTGGCATGACACAGCCTCGAACTGCAGCAGGAGCCGGCCTAGCAAGCATTAATAGTGTTGGGCAGTGCAGGCTGCTAGCAGTGTCCGGTGGTGGCCACAGCTGATCTAGTGGTTGTATGTGAAGTGTTATGTGTGCATATGCATGCCTAAGTGGTGAGAGGGTAATTAAGCTATTTCCAAGTGACCGCGCTGGATGCATGAGTTACAATGCCTGCGGTGCGTGCGTGCATGCATGCGTGCGTGTGTGTGTGTGCGCCCATGCAGAGCCTTGCTTGGCTTTGAAATACAGTCAACTGATGTGAGCCCATGTACGGCACAGTTACAGGGATCCTATGTGCATCAAAGCAATTTAATGACCACTGAACAACCTTGAAACAAAATCTTGAAGTAAATAGGCGTCATGCAACTTCTGTTCAATGCATCAGGTAGTTGCTCCAGCAATACTTGTCTGGAGATTGAGTTGCAAACCAAGACAAGCCAATCGTAAATGTCTGGTTGGAAACTCATTGGCTGCTGTGGGTGTCAGCCTGTGTTGTGCAAGCAAGCATAGCTTGAGCAACATGCTTGAACCCTCAGGCCAACTTACAATACCTCTTGGGGGTTTCATTAATATAGCATTGATATAGCATTGCAGGTAACTGCAATCATTATACTTTGAGAAAGCATAGACAACAGAGACCTGGAGTAGGCTCAGTCAAAACCCTGATCACAACTGTTGTTACATGCCAAAGCTGTAAAACCGAGTCTGCACATAACTACAAAGAGGCACCAATTTTCTAGGAATTTGTGTCATGCCTGTTGACTCCACTGAAGATTCAAAACGTCGGCGATTTAAACCTTCAATGGTGTAAATGATCAATCAAAGAAACATGTGGCAAAAGTGGCAGCATGATTGTTGATGGCAGCCTACACAAAGCCAATGTCATAAAGACGACAAATGAGGGACTGATCAGCTCATGAGCAACGTATGGTAACAACAACAAGATGTTTGTCAACCCGATGTCTTCATGCAATGCTCTGCTACTTCATGTTTGGCATCCTTGTACCCATTAGCGTAGGCTTTCTCCAATACCAAGGAGGCAATGCGTAAAGCCTGCTTTCCAGCCTCTGGGAGGATTTCCTTTGCGTCAATGTTGATTGCTTGCAAGATCTACATAGCAAGCAAAGTAAGTAAAATGTTGGCATGTGTTGACAGCCCGGTATGCAGCACATGCATTCTATGCTTAAGCTTACTACATTCCTCTTAGCACACAAGTGAGATTTGTTGAAAGGACTACTCAACTTACATCAGCATGATGGCGGTGGAACCCAGTGTAAAGAACATGTAATTCTCAGAGTGGATGACATGACACCATCTGCATAGGGAGCAGAGCAAGTCTGTGTGTTCTGATTGAATGGCAGAGGTATTCAAAGTCGCCTTGTTCTCACCTGTTGGACCAGCTCAGACCCTGCTGAGATGTCTTGCATCCTAAGTGTTGATGAAGAGGCCAACTCTGCTTGTACAAGCCACTTGGCATGCACCTGTCACACAGACATAAGGGTGTTTGTTACCAAGATCACATGTACAGATTTTCATGTTTGTCCTAGTTTACTCAAGTCAAGTGCTTACGCCATGGATGAAGCCTAGTGATGGCATTTTGAGAGCCCAGAAACAGCGGGTACTCAGTCTTGTAACTGCATGTCAGTTGTGCAAGTATCTGCCAAAAGAATCACTTTTGGAGTATTGCGAATTACCTGCATATCCTCAGTAGAGGTACCAGTGCCCTCTGGGTGTTGCCTGGGTTCCTGGTCATCATGCAAGCCATCACTGGCCTTCTTGACGGCAGACATCTCTGCACTTGCGCTACACTCAGCATGTCTCTTCATTGCAAGTGAAGCCTGTCTGCTGGCTGGTCCTGCACTGGAGCTGGAAGCTGGCCTTGCCTGGCAATGCGCGCCCATCCCGCCCTGCAAGTCTCCTGTACCAAGAGCTGTGACTTGCGCTGTTTGCATACGCTTGTCTTGGCCGGCAAGCTGCGTTCCATGCGCATCCTCATCAAGTCTGTGTGTTGATTGACCAGGATAAACCTGGTTGCTCTGGTCTTTGTCCACAGCAGCGTCCACTGGAGTGAGACTGAGGGCTTTGGAGGGCAGTTCGCTGCCACATGCATCCTGTTCTGGTCTTGCAGACTGGGCTGTGCTCGCGTACTCATGCTGCATAGCACTTGCTTGGACAACTTCTGTTGTTGCAACCGAACTGGCAGCCAAACTTCCAACTTTGACGGTTGCTACACTGGCGCTGTCCGTGTCCTCTTGTACATGATGCTCGTTGTCTAATTCAAGACAAAGGCCAAATGAATCATGCATGTCAACACTATCAGCTGCAGCTGAGCTTCTGCCTGATGCTGCTTCTTCAGTGGCCTTCTGCCTGCCTTGCCCAATCAAGCCATCGGCGGGAAGGCTTGCTTGCAGGAGAGGCGAGTGAGCTTCACCAAGACCCTGCATTGGCATGTTGAGCTTATGTTCTAACCAGCGTGCACTGGCAACATATGCACAAATCATATGAAGTTGCACGTCTTGTTGCTTCCCTTTGGCAGAATGCAAGCAACATCAAGTGATATGATGCTACATAAGCCTCAACACTTAGAGAGTACACTTTTCTACGTACGCCAAACATGGATGAGCCAGCTTCATGCATGCAATCACAAGGTTTTTGGGTGCTACAACTGGACCATTTGACCACAATGGCTTTATGAATATACAGCCAACCCAGCGTGAAGCACAAAACATCAACATGGACACAACTCTGTTACATGCCAGTATGCTTGCCTGCAAGTCTGCCTCTGCAGGCTGAGTATCATATGTCCCTTGAGTAGGTACGTTTGGCCTTTTGAGGCTGTCATCATGCACGCTCCCTCTCGCTCTCTTGCAATCAACTTCCCTTTCTTGAGGTGAGCACTCCGCTGGCCTCTTGCCACAACTATCAGGCTCACTTGTGCCAGGTAGGCATGCCTGATTGGGTAGGGAGGGCCCTCTATCCTCAGTGTTGAGGGGCAGCATGGCCTGACTCTGTTGGTCCAGCTACACCATAAAAAGTAAGTTTGTGCACAATCCAAATATTGTAATTATAACGAATCCCTTCCTGTTGTAAGTCACTTAGGGCATTCCTAGTCACTCAGTGCAACTTCAAGCAATTACAACTAATGCTTAGCACAGACAAAGGCTACTGAGTGATGTATAGCAAGTCATTGAGAGCTTATCACTCACCGTGATCTGCCCTTGAAGGCATCTGAGACTGCTGGACTGCAGCCATGGCTCCTTCTGACCTTGTGGCTGAGTTTCGGGCGCCTGCATGGTCATTGGTCAAGCCAGTTACATTGCTTATCATGGTTTGCAATGATCCATGTGTTAAGCAGAGGCATGTCAAAGTAATGATGTAGATGAAACAGCAAACTGCAAAACATGTTGCACTGTGCAGCAGGTTCCACGCTCATAGGCACAGCTGCATACCTGCACTTCAGTGCCTAGAGGACTAGAGCATACTGCTTGCTGACAGTGCCTTGGCTCGTCCCTAGGCTTGCTGCCATCTGGTTGGCTGCTTTGATCCCTTGTGTTCAGAGCACTTGTGATGCAATCTGCAGGCTGCATCTCATGCTGGAGGGCTGTGTCTGGTATCTCAGCTGCCTTTGCCTGTTTGGTCTCAAGAACTGTCCCCGGCAAAAGCCTCAGTCCTCCCTTGCCAGTGCCGCCTTTCTCTGCAACAACAGGCATGCGCAATGGGCTGCCATGTACACTCTCAAAGCTTGGCACTTGCAGCTGTGCTTGCTCTTGCATTGCTGCTGCATGTACAATGACAAGTCAGATGCAAAGGATGTACATACAATTGCAACTGTATTCAAACCAAAAGCAGCTGCAAGAAAGGTCCAAGACTTGAGGCTGGAGTTCAGCAAGACGCACATCAACTTGAGTGTGCCTCATGCAAAAAAAACGAATCACTCAAGATGGGTGCAATTGAGACAGACTGGCAGGTTGCCTTGTCAACATCAAACCCTAGCAGTGCTGATGTTCAATGCACAAGTGCTATGCAATACAAGACAAACCAACTACATGACAGAAGCAACAAAGCTATTTACCACTACCCTGAGAAGGTTTGATGGCGTGTGGAGCCTTCGCACCCTCTGCACCTTGTGCGGCTTGAGCTGCATGGCCTGCATGATGATCAGATGATGGATCACGTGCTGTGCCAGCATTAGCATGTGCTGCTTGAAGCGGCTTGCTAGGAAGCTTCTGGCTCTTGGCTTGTGTCTCCTCCTCTGCCTCTGAAGGTTTGCTCTCAAGGGGACCTACACACACAAAAAAGCTGAAATTGGATGCTGCTACATGTGGGCCATGTGCATCACATGCAATTGATTTCAAAGCACTTGTAAGTCTGCAATATTTTACAAAGCAAGCAGTGCTTTGCACAAATCAAGGCAAGTTGCAGAGCTGTCTACCCCACTTGATTATTGCCAGCGCTATGACGGTGTGCTCAGAGACAAAGTCATCACCTGCCACACCACGTCTTGTTGCAATGATAACATGTTGATGCAAGCTGTTGCATATGTGACCTGAATTCATTCGAATCAGGCTCCTTACCCAATGGCTTTGCATCACTTGAGTTTGGCCGCAGCTTGCACAACCTTTGCAAGCCTGCAACAGGGGCTACTTGCTTGCTGCCTTGGGGGGGATGATGTTGACCAACGCCAGCCTGATCAGTATGTTCACTGCCGTTCTTGACCGGCTCATCAGCTGGGCTGTCAAGCTCAGCCACCGAATGCTTTTGCTGACGAGAGGTTTTCCGCCTTTTGCTCCGTGCATGCGCCTGTGGGGATGGCTCCTTATCATGCTTTCTGCTTTCACCAGCACCGTTGCCTTCACCTCTGCCTCTCTTCTTGCCCTGTGTCCTGTGTCTGGGTTTCCCCTTGCCTTTGGCTGTCTTGTGGCTGGGTAGAGGCTCTGAGTCAAGGGCGACTACTGCTTCAGATGCCACTTGTAGGCACTTTGCAGAGGGCTGCTCATCTGAAAAAGAGTCCTTGCGCGCAGTGCCTCTGGTTCTGCCCTTCCAATGGTTCTCATTGGGCTGTCTGGAACCCTCATCTGCCTTGCTGCTACTTGCGTGCTCTTCCCTCGGCTGACGCTGACTGCCTGAAGCTTGACCTGTGCTGTTCAGCGGTCTGCTGTGATCCATGTCGCCCCGTGTCTGCATATTGGGATCATGCTGACTGGCGGAGCAAACCCCTATGCGGGCAGAGTTGGTAGGAGGCAGCTCTGACTGTGAATCTAGTTCCTGATGCATCACGCTAGCTTCCACTTGCTGCTCTTGTTGTTGCTGCTGCTGATACTTGGCGTGGCGGCGCAATATGTCCGTCATGCATCCCCTTGCCTGCCGCTTTTGAGCTGCAAAGTATCAGCAACATTTGTTGAGATGGTAAGCAATTTGCTGACATGCCAAGTGTGACAGATCTTGACGTCTAGAAACAAGAATCAGACAAGTAGCTGAGGATGTTGGTGCATTTAAAGCATACGTTTAGCATCAAGATGCTTTCCAGACTCAATATGTGGCCCTTTTGCATCACCTCAAGGCAGAGCAGGCAAAAGCTGCGTGAAGGCAACATACGAATGCGGCATGGCATCAAAAGGTAGAGGTGCAACACCGTCAAACCAAATACTGTACATGCAGGCAAAGTACACACTTTAGCACAACACCCCTGACAAGCTGTTCTGATCAGCCTACTCCATGGCAGCACACCACATGGCATTGCAAGAGCATAGCGCACCTTGCTGGGCCCCGGTAACAGCTGTAGCGACATGAGCAGTTGATGCTTTGTTGGGGGGTGTAGCAGCAAAAGTAACACGCTTTATGACTTTAGCTGGAGGAGCTTGGTCTGCCGGTGTCAGTCTTGCAGCGTGAGCGCATGAGGTCATGGCCATCTTGCCTGTGCGTTGTATACTGACAGTCGCAAGCTGCACCTGAGTGTTGACACCAGCTTCAGCCTGAGCCTGCAAACAACCCACACAATTCATGGACAGGCATAACTGCATCATTTCTGTTGACAAAGTGGGTGTGCTTTCAATGCAACTTGTTTGCCAACCACCAAATGCTGATGAAAGACAAGCGCGATTGACAGAACAAAGAGCCTGACTGCGTACATTTAAGACAACAACACTTGTAAGATGCAAATCAAGCAGCTTGACAACACTCTCAAACGTAGTACATGCGCTCTTCAACCCTGCAACAAAGACATGATCTTTTCACTTGGTGTGCTACCACAATCAAGTCTGTAAGTCACCATCATTGAACATACTGTGACAGACAAATGTTACCAAAGTGAAGGCTTACTGGTGCAAAAGCCACTTTGGCAACTGCATCTGCACTGTCTAACTCAGCCATGGCATCAGCTGTATGTGGTGGGTCTGCAGGGCCAGCATCCGGCTTGATTTCAAGACTGCTACTATCTGACATGGCTGGCATGGCTGACATGACGGTCAGGAGTGCTGCTGACATTGTCTCCTTGGCTGCCAGCTGCACCACAACAGAACAAGCACAGTGCACCACAACAGAACAAGCACAGTTTGCAATGGAGGTGATTGCATTGCCATCGTACACAGACAGAAAGAATTGGTGTAAGATGTCACATGACTCACTCAAGCTAAAAGTATGTTATGCAGCCTTTAGAATATTGCAATGCAAAGGGATCCTCACCTACATGTCACAAGGGCTGTTGACGAGCTGGTCATACAGTCTTCCTTGTATTCACCACCACTTGGTTCTGTTGCAGCAGTTTCACAACAAGCAAGCCTTGTGCATAGTGTTGCCTGTTGAATGTAAGCCCACAAGCAAGCAACAATGCACATTTCCTGTGTCTTGGGTTGGCACCAATGCAGAGGAATGTGACCTATACGGTGTGCAATCAGCCAACTATCAGTATTGGGCAAGGTTTTGTACACTATCTTGATGCCATATCTCAAGCTCACACAGGTTGTTGACGCAGAGCTGAGGACTAACCATTTTGCTGTGATCCTCCAGCAAGGCCAAGGCACTTTCCACAATGCTCACATCAAAGGCGCTGAGCACTGATCTTACGCCACTGTTGACCCAAAATTCTCGGGTCATGTCCTGCATGACTTGTGACCCATACCTGAGCACTGCTGCCATGGGCTGCAAGACCAACTTGTCCATGTTGACCTGAGTCAATTGCAGCATGCTGCGGGGGTTTAATGCCGCAATCACAGCCTTCCATGCTGCCTCCAGCATGAGAGTAGTTCCCCTGTCTGCATCAGTCACAGAGGGACCATGAGCGCACCATGAAATTGACTGTGACTTGCAATGTTGCAGGAAGGACGCAGTGCTGGCTGTTGCAGTGGTAGTGACTGCACTGAGTTGTGGCAGCCTTGCTTGTGTGGGTGGTAGGGTCATTGAGATACAATAGCAATGGGGCAGTCGATGCGGGATCAAGGTGGTCATGATGTTACAAGGCGGGGCAGCAATGATGGTGATGTAGGCAAGATCGGCAGAATGGGGCGGAGCGATCAAGTCAGATGCTGCAATTTGACTGACGGTGATGATGTGCTACAGCAGCCCACAATGATAGGAGATTTACAAACAACAAAACTGCATGCATAGTATGCAGTGTGATGGCTAGCTGCATGGCATAAAGCTGCGCTGCGCTGGAAGGCAACAAGATCCAGCAAGCGATTAAGCAATAGCAAGCAGCCAGCAGCAAGCAAGTGAGCAAGCAATGCTCAACAAAGCAGCGTGATTCACCTGTGACATGGTCAACAAGCTGGATGCAGGCAGCTACAGCTTTCATGAGAGGCTGTTTTGTGTCTGCAGAACTTGCACAGGCATCTGGGACCGCAGCCAGCAGAGCGCTTATGTAGCCCATGCCAATGCCAGGAGAGGCCAATGCAACATGGCAAAGGTGTTCTAGGCTGGTCTCTGCACAAGTGAGCATTGTCTTTCAAATTTGTGCATGATGATGACAAGATCGGCCTGTGTAGGCTGAACAAGACATAGTGCCGCAATGACTGGTTCAAGGCAGTCTTGGTTGCCAATGCAAATTTACAAGAAGATTGCCAAGGACACAACTCAATACAATGTCGTTGCAAAAGCAACATCAAGTTCAACAACAACTATCCTCAGCTACTAGCAAAGCCATGCACACAAGGATGTTGAGCAATGCATGCATAGCACGTACCAAGCAATTCAATACACAATGCCACCAACGGGAGAGGCATGTGTGCTTCTGCTGCTGGTGCTTGAGAATCCTGGCATGCCTGCAGACATATTTTGACCGCGCATTTACCAATGCAATACAGTCCACAGTGCAAAGCTGACAGAAAGGCACAATGCAATCATCTTCACCTAACTAAAGCAATGGAAGCATGCACATCACTCATGCGACAGCTGTTGCAGCATACACTCACATACAGACAAGCAATGCATGCTTGTCAATTATAATAGCAAATATCAGGCAAAATATGATTTGCACCTGCTTCACAAGTACGCTTGCATCCGCTGCCAAGAAGCATGCCCACAAAGGTATACTTGCAGCTGCCGGATCCTGCAGCAAAGGACACTGAGGCTGCACTGAAGCTGCAGGCGTAGCTAGACCAGATTCTGATCTTGTGCTTGGTGATTTGAGCACAGCCTTATCTACATCTTTTTGGCGCATATCTGCTGCAAAGGCGAGCAGGTAGGTGGCCAATGCCTCGGTGTGGTCCATCACACAGGCTTGTCTGCGACGTGCAACCTGCATTCAAAGAAGTATCAAGAGGCTGGTCACTTATCAGTATGTAATTACATATGAACAATGTCAGCAAAACCACATGTAGAGGACACAAACAAGTCTGAACCTTTCTTCCTTTGCTCAAACAAGTGCAAGTGTGTGTGTAAACATTGCTACATTGAAGATCGCCAAGCATAGGGTTGTTGTACCTGAGTCACAACCAGGTACAAGTTCTGCCATGGCGTGCACCATGACACCACATCTTGTGTAGGGAGTTTCACAACACTTTCCCTCATCTCTGCCCGCATTTCTTGGCTAGCACTTGTTGTCTCTCTTGCACACTGTCCATCAACCTTGCGTGGTACCTGGTACAGACAATATTCCACTTGAGATCTTGTTGTCAGAGGACCATGCTACTGCACTACTCAGATGTACCGGTCAAGTTCCTGTGTGCACGTGTTTTGCAGTTATGCAAATAACAAGTGCATTGATGTGATGACTGGACACTGTGTTGATGGCTGCCATGCAACATTTGAGTAGAAGCGTCTTTCACCTCTGGACTTTTTGCAACATCTGCTTCCAAGCTAGCAGACATTTCCCTGACAAGGCTGACGTTACCAATTGCAACACTCTGTTTCACAAATTCCAGAGGGATTTGCAACACTTGGGCAGCAAAGGCAACCGCAGCAGTGACGTCTTCATCAGACTCAGCAAATGCGTCCACTGCCAGCATGTAGGTTGTGATGGCTCGCATGAGCGCAGAGCACACTTCCATTGCCATTGGAAGATAAACAGTAGAAGACAACTCTGAACGGATGCTTGCACATCCAGGCTGCCAACGGGTTTGGGACTGGTGAGTGAATTGCAGATCTTCCCCTGCATGTATATACATAGTATATTGATCATCAATTTGAGAGTCTGATGGCTGTTTTGAGTTGTATACCACAGCTTAGTATTACTTGGAGTCTCATGCTCATGACCGCATAGCAAAAGAAACCAAACACAGATTGATGCATATCATTTCCATTCAAGCTAATGTGGTACAAAGCAGAAGAGTGTTATAACATTTTTAATTTGCGCAATTGGCAAGCTTGCAAGCAGCTTCAGCAAAGCAGTCACCCAGGCGTGCACCTGTGGTTAGCACCTGCCAGTACATTGAGCACACCCTTGACCATTCCCTTGGCAACAAAGCCTTCAGTGGCAATTCAGAGTCAACTGCATGCAGGAAAGAAGTCTTCTATAACTCAGTTTCATCCCGTTCACATGCATGCTTTGGTTTTTTTAGGCAACTTAGACTGATGGGAGTGTTGGCAGCTCTTGCATATTACATACCAGCTTTTGTGTGCACGTGCGAGTCAAGTTGAGCACGACTCACTATGACACAGGAAAACACATTGCAGCGCGGCACAGCAAGGCACAACATATCGCAGCATAAGATGGCAGTTCAGCGCTGTACAAGTTGGCATGTCAAAGTCACCTGGCAAAATGAAGTTGAAATGTCCATATGCTGGAGCAGCCTTGATGAGCTCTGTGCAGCTGCCAAGCATGGCAACAACAGCTGACATGAGGTACATAAGCCTACTGTCATGATGACCACTCGTGAAGGCTTGTACTGAACTTGAGACCATATGCATAAAGCATGCTCCCAGGGTGTTGAGCACGTGCATGCTTGCTCCCTCTGCACCTTCGTCTTGAACAGGAAGTGTCATCAGCTGATGGCATAGCTCGCTGTACAACTCTTGTGTTGATTGGTGATACTGCATTGCAAATGCACATTGCAATCAGCTTGAGGTGCACAGGCTTGCTTGCAGGCATACTCGAGCAGGATACATGGCGCTTGCCCATGTGTCTGTGCTAAGGTATAAGCACTTGTTGACACCATCTAGGGCATCCAGCCGCTACTTTCTCTGTTGTAAGAGTGCCAATTTGTGCAAACGTGTCAACTTTGCTTTTGCTGTTGTGCAAGACAGTGTTACCTCAGCATGTGCAGATCCGTTATTGATGCTGAACTTTGCTAGACACATGTAGACTCACCTGTTCAAAGAAGCTCGGTTCTGCCGGACTGTCAGATCTGCAATGTTCTACCATGACACAACACATCTTCTGAAGGATAGTTGCCAAGAGTTGCATCTGAACAATGCCACAGGATTGCGCATCAGCCTGTGGCCTGGTGACTGAGCTGTTGATGCCAATCTCATAGCGCAGCTTGCTCACCAAGGCAGCAAGCATATCAACATGTGGCCAACTGTCTAGCCACCTGTCCAAGACCTGCATCATAGGCAAGTCCAGAAGTTGTGTGTGCTGGAAGCAATGCGTGGCTTATTACATCACTTATGTACAACACAGTTAATATAGACACACAGACACACAGACACAGACACGGACACAGAGACAGAGACAGAGACAGAGACAGAGAGACAGAGACAGAGACAGAGACAGAGACAGAGACAGAGACAGAGACAGAGACAGAGACAGAGACAGAGACAGAGA
>JAABUP010000973.1_pt1 | contig 61446 bp, 79 predicted proteins | sample 5559201 | NCBI WGS metagenome assembly JAABUP01 (sample SAMN10711887, study PRJNA513373) | rock metagenome | isolation source: Antarctica rocks | place: Antarctica | reverse complement strand
GCACGAGCCTGATAGCAAAACAGCAGCATGGGTGTGACGCAAAAACAAAATATGCTGTGCCAGCTATAGTTGCAGAGAGGCGGGGTCATGCAAGTTGAATAAGCCAGCTGCAACACGTGAAAAGGACCCTGTGATGACTGAGCGCTACAGCGAAGGCTTGTCTGCTGCGTCACATATGATAAGCTTATTTCAGAGGCTAGTTGATGCAAATTGGGGAGTGATTGCAGAAGCACCTTTTCGCTGGATGCAGACTTGCGTCGTGAAGCACTCTCAGGGGAGTACAAGCCACCACCTTGCTGTGGCTGCATCCGAAATACAGCCACCTGCAGAAGAAGTGTGCATAAACTGCCCTGCTTAGACTTGCCACTACTGCAAGCCGATGTCTGCAACGCAGGAAAAATGCTATATCGCAGCATTCAAAGGACAGGTGAAGAGGATACGTTGATACTAGAACACAGAAGCGATCCACTGATGCAGGTCAGATCCAAGTTGCGATCGTTCATCTTGGGCAGCAATACTAACGGTGTGACAGGCCGGCACGCACATGCTGAAACTCACTGATGGATGTCAACATCAATGCTCACCCTGATAGTTCTGTTGTGCAGCAACCTGCCTAGTCCTCCACCTGGCACCCTTGCGAAAGCCAGTGCAAATGACGGGTAGTTATTAGCGTCTGAGCTCGATCAGAAGCCACAAGCTGCTGCCTTGCTGCTCTCCCGCTGGCGAGTTGCAAAAGCGCTCAACAGTCGTACAAGTGCGGTCCAAGTGTTTGGGTGGCGTTCAACCATGAACCCAGAACGGAGGCCGTACTGAATTCCGTGAGCGTTACACTATTGGTTTATGTGTTTGGTTTGGCTATGACTATACTGATGCATGCAGCAGCGCTTCGGCCACGTCGACAACAACATATCTCTGCACACACGATGATTCGATGAGTAGTATGGGCGCGAGCAGGCTACGAAGCTCGCGTCCAGGAAAGTGTTCCACCTAAGCCTGATCTCACGTATCGGCGGACGTTTGCGAAGGATGTTTGGTCCTTCGAGTGCTTGGCTCCAGCGTTTGCCAGTCACCACATGACACTTTCGTTGTCGTCAGACACCTTTGGGAGTTTTACATGGCTCACAGTCAGGGTTATGCGTTACCTGTGCTGAATCCGGTGACGGACTATGAAAAGATCAAGCGGGTTGGCGAGGGCACCTATGGAGTTGTATGTATGTTCCACCCGTTTCTGCATGCATGCCCTTCTGTTAGACCTGTTTTTAGGCAGTCCTCACCACACAGACACTGCAGACAAGGCAAGAAACAAGAAGACTGGCGAGATTGTAGCTCTTAAGAAGCTAAGGATGGATAGGGAGAGGGACGGTAAGGGTCTTGCTCAATAAGACGTGTACATACTGTCAGATATTTGTGCACTGCCAAGTTTGTTCACGTGAACAGCCAGTTCCCATCCTGCAGGCATGCCTGTCACTTCTGTGCGAGAACTGCGGGTGCTGCAGCAATGCAGCCACCCAAATCTTGTCGAGCTCAAAAAAGTTGTCACTGGAAGCAAGCTAGATAGGTGATGCCTGTCAACGTCATTGCCACTCTTCCACGTGCTGTGCTGTAAGTCTATGCAATTGCAAGTGCTGATGTTCTGCATGACAGAGTGATAGACCTATTGATGTAGTCATGATTGGCCTGCTGTGCATGGTGCGCCCCAATGGTTGCCGGCATAAACGTACATTCCTGCCAAGGCTAATGCTCTACCTCATGAGGGGCATCGGCTATTGTGAATTGTGTGACGTATCACACCTGCATATTTTTATCATCACAAGTGAAAGTCACCAGCTGATCTGCAGTGTGTTTCTGGTGTTTGAGTACTGTGCACATGACCTGGGTCGCTTGCTGGACACCATGCCCAGGCGCTTTCATGAGTCTGAAGTGAAGTGTCTACTGAAGCAGGTATGTTGCTGTCATCAGCTTGACAGCTGAGAGTTTGCTGCCTTATTTAGCAATCACTTGCTGAACATCTCATGCAACACTCCATTCACGCACAGTTATGAGCATCATGTAAGTGTGTATGCTGCAGCTGCTCATTGCATTGCATCTGGACAGCATTTCTGGTGACAATTGCTCAGTACACCACCAGCTGCTCTCCTCTGTGACACTGTTCCACTTCCTGTGCCAACTGTGTGAGCAACAACTCACAATTTGCATGACATGCTGTGTCACAATGTCTATGTGATGCCCCTGCTGCAGTTGCTGGAAGTGATGAACTACCTGCACAATCACTGGATAGTGCACAGAGACTTGAAGCTGTCCAACCTGTTGTTGACTAATGATGGGGTGCTGAAACTGTGTGATTACGGCCTGGCCCGGTATTTCAAGGCGTACGAAGAGGCTTACACTCCCAAGGTTGTCACACTATGGTACAGGTGATTTTCTCAATGGTACATGTATACAGCATAGCCGTTGTTGAGATAGGACAGCCACATTGCTCTGTACGCTTTGCAGTGACCTGCAGCAGCATATGCCAGGCGACTATAAGTACCTGTAATGGAGCAGCAGACACTGCCTTATAGACATGCAGAAACTGCCTCATAGACATTGGATTGAGATCTAGCCCAGTGTGCACAACCTGAGCAACCAAGACATGAGTTGCAACCTGTTCAGGTGGCTAACAAGCTTGACTGTATTGTGCTCAGAAATTACCAACAACATGGCACAATGGCCAAGGTTGCCTCCAACTAAACATCAAACCCATACACTCTGCTTGTCCCTTGTGGGTTGTATGTATGTATTATGCAGAGTGCTTTTCTATCAAAAAGGTACCGAGTCTGGGCGTGACATGATAGGATACTAATGCTTCCTGGTGCCTGGCACAATGTAGCTGCACAGAAGAAGAGCACACTCACAGCATGAGGCAGACTTTCACTGCTATGGACCTGACTGCTGAGTGAGTCATGCTTGCATGTGCACACCCACTAGTTTGCATATAAGCATGTGCCCCCAAAAGATGCACTTACCTCCTGTGGGACAAACGGTGTTTTGTCTTTTGACACTCTGAGTCTTCTCAATCTGACTTTGTTGTGATGTTTCTCGGATACTGGTTTTAGTTCAAAGATGAAAGCATGGTCAGCTAATATGGTCCTTGCAAACAGTGCAGAACCAAACAGTGCAGACCTTTGGCTGCAGAGCTCCAGAGATTTTGCTTGGTCTGGAGACCTATACGGAAGCCATAGACATGTGGTCGGTGGGCTGCATCATGGCCGAGCTCCTGCACCACCAGCCCTTGTTTCCCGCCAAAACAGAGCTGGGGATCCTTGAAATGATGGCAAAGCTGCTTGGAAGCCCAAATGAGCGCATCTGGCCGGTCTGTGCTTTCTGTCAAAGGGAAACCTGTCTCTGACACTTCTTTTGGGCGTGCATTATATTGTCATGTCATTTGTTGGCCTCAAGCAGTATTCTTCAATTTGCCAATCTGCTGGTGACCTGCCCGAGTTTATGACAGATCTGCTTCTGATCCAATGCACACATGGCTATCCAGGTTCGTACATGATCTCTGCAAAATCCCAACGTATTACGCACAACCTTGTTGCGCTATCTACACCAATGCGTAGCGTGTTGCTTGCGTGGGTCTGACCAATCTCAGAGGCTGACAGCACAGCAGCTAATGGGTACTTACATTGCAGTCATGGTGTGTGTGCAGGGCTGTGCCAAGCTCCCAGGACTTGCGCAGTTCCAGCTGCCACACCAGCCCTACAACTATCTTGAAAAGGTAAGCTGCTCTGCCGTCAAGCGATCACCTACAAAGAACACCTCTTTCTGAGTCAGACAGCCCTGTTGCAGCATGACATGCGACCCTTTCAAGGCTGTATCAATAGATTTGCCTAGATCGAAAATGCACTCAGTTGGAGGAGGCCTACGCGGCAAAGAGCAGGCTGTAGATTGTATGTTCTGTTGGAGCTGACACACATCACCACAGCCACCCCCCCCCCCTCCCGCCCCTCCCTTCCCCTCTACTGCGTTGAAGTGGTGACTGATGCCCAGTGAGTTGTCCATTTTCAATGACACCGCAATGCTGCTGTTTTTGCATTCCCATCCAGCACAGATTGATTAATCTGCAGCACACATGAGGCTCAAACGATTTGCACAGGAGCCCTACTTTGCAGAGGCCGTTGTACGCAGGATTCTGAACACAGGTGTCATGCTGATCTGACCCATGCTGATAAGACATTGTGATGGCATGTGGTAGGACATGTTAGTAAGCAGGCAATTAGAGCCTCTATCAGTGTCATGCACGCAGGGACCCAGCCATGTGTTCATGACAGCTTTGTGCGCAGGAGTTTCCGAAACTCAGCACAACAGGGTTGAGCTTGCTGAATGGGCTGCTGACATACGATCCAGACAAGCGCCTGACAGCAAGGCAGGCACTGAGGCACCCCTACTTCAATGAGCCCCCCTTGGCCAGACTGCCCCAGGACATGCCCTACTTCCCCTCAGCTCATGACGCTGATGCCAATGATGATCAGCACAAAAGGTAAAGCTCCCTTTTGCTGACTGATGTTGGGGCATGTTTCCGATGCAAATGGGTTTGATGTTGCCAACGGACTCTGATGTCACGCCTGCTACCCAGCTTCATGTCTAGTGGGCAGCATGCAACTGATGTCATTGGGTTTGTCATGCACTGTGATGCTGATGCTCACATGTGCCTCAAGGTGTGAAATTCAGCCATGCCTTGAGGTGCAATATTATCCTCCTCATGCATACATTCAATGGCAATTTCAAGCATGAACTTGAAGCCTGATGCAACAGAACATCAACCACTCTTCTGAATGTGCTGCACACTTTTGAGCCTGATGACAATTCCTAGCAATTTGGTAATCCTGCTGTTGTTTAGCTGGCTATAGAGTACCAGATCTGGTGCACACACCGTGGCTACTAAGCAGGCAGACCGATTTGGAGCACAACTGTGTACGATGGTCTCATGACCTGTTTTGCATGCGGCTCCATTCTTGGCAAACCCCCTCACATGTTGCCATGAGCGCTCAATGCTAGAAGTCAAGATGATGCCACGGTTGCATGTTGCATTTCTCAGCAGGAGCCTGTCCCCAATGCATGCAAGAAAAGAGGATGAGATTGCATTTGCAGCCAAAATGACTGCATGCTGATTCTGTTTCAGGAGGGTTGCAGTGGACGCAGTAGAAGCACAGGGCGTCAAGCGGCGCCGCACCCAGTTGGATGTTGACAGTGCATTTGGCAGCGTCTTCTGAGGCGAAGGCTTGGCTCATACTTGAGGCCCGTCTGACAATTTGGATGCAAAGATTTTGGACGTGCTAGGGCCACCCTTATTTGTGGTGTATGCTCATACAACCAAAAAGGTCTGCCTTTGTTCTGGTCCAAGGCTGAGCCTTGCTGTAGTAATATTCAGGCTACCTGTCACTAAAGGACCAGGGAACAAGACTGGTCAAAAGCACGGGACTCGTTTGCGCCAAACCAGTCAGATCCAAAGCGCTTTTGACTCGGGAGTTGTTTAGAAAGTGTTTGTGGCTGGTCAGGTACTTGTGGCCAATATTTTGACCATAATGATTACAAAGCAATTCAATCACCTCAAATGGCGGGGCAAACACGTTGTGATTTGCTTTGTCGAGGCAGGCATGATCATGACTAGCTCTAGATCTTCCTAGATGCAGTGACAATAGCAAAAGTAAATTGTGCTTGGTGCTTCTATTTGCAAGCACGTGGCCAGCATTACGCGTACTCTTATATCATACATGCATAATGCCTCCACGCCACTTTGCTCTAGATCTCGTGATTAGATCTTAGGAGACAAGCTACCGGCATGCTGCACGATATAGAGACATGCCTCACCCTTCTTATCTGTTTATCCACACGTGTACAATCTGTATGTTATACGTCTGTTTGCGCGCTATTGATCATGAGCATGACAGCACGTTTGGCATGTACATTCATTCCTCTTGCCGCTTTCACACGTCATGCGTATGTTGTTGCATGCAAATTGACAGGTTGAGCGTTCTCGAGAATGTGTTGGCTCAAGAAAAGCTGGCAAGCCAGCACATTGTTTCGGTGTATGAGACAGGTGTCTAGTGCTCAGCCCATGAAAATGACTACCGTTGACTGCGACAGGCCACACATGTCACCCGTTCAAACTTTAAGCTCGTCAAATCGCCACCTTGCAAGGAGTTTTGCGGTACCGGCGTTGCAAGTTGACGCTGCAAAGAGCATATATCTGAGTTCACGCACAGCAAGACACTGTCTGGGCGCGGCTTTTCTTACATGTGACGCCAGAATCTCGTGTCGCTGCTGATGACATGTGTAGTAGGCTCTGCAGACGTGCAGCCGAAGACTGCTTGTCCCCTTAGTGAGCAATTAATCCAGCCCACGGTAGTGCAGCTGTTCCAAAAATAGACGCTAGCACATCCGACACAAAGTCGGTGTGGCAGCTACCGGACGCGGCTCGACACCTGTGCGCAGGTCCGCTGCACAAGTTCGATCGTGACACCTGTCAGGTGTGGGGTGTCTGCGGCATGCAATGCGGCACAACATCGAACAACTCTCTTCCTTCTTGTAGGAATCAGTTGCTGCCGGATCGCCGTACTTTCTCTTTTCTTGACAGGTCGTCAAACTGTAGTACTGCAGTGAAAGATCGTCGGTAATTTGAGCAAACATGCTGGGCTGCACAGTCGCTCTCATCTTTTTGTGCATGGCGGGCCTGGCCAAAAGCCTCACGCTCAACAGCAGTGTACCGCTTCTCGAGTCGACCAGCCAGCTATTCAATCAAATATCAGCAGACCTTGCACCATATGCAGCTGGCATCAGCAGTTCTATGGTAGACAGTGTATATTGCAGCACCACAGCCCCTGGGTTTCGTCTACAAATCAAGAATCAGGAAGTGTTCATAGCTGGTGAGCTACATGGCTTCCAAAGCAGGAACAGAAACATCAAGCTTGCCCTCCTTGAAGTGGCAAGTCATTTTGCGGACTTGCCAGATATTGACCTGGTCATTGGCTCTGATGACTTCAGCGCTGAGGACCACGGTCATTCCGGCCCCATCCTTGCTCAGGCAAGTGTGCAGCAACAACACATGGTTGTCCAAGTCAGTGTTTGCATGTGCTTTGCAATTCAAGCTTTTCTTAAGCAACGCATCTCATTCATGCACAGCGTGTCAGGCCGTCACAACACTGGAGTACTCGTCATCTGGCACAGTCTCTCAAGTTGTCCTAAGCTGACTACAACTTGGCGCAGGCAAAGCGGCTTGAGCACACCACAGCTGTCCTGTTCCCAGACCACACATTCACCGACTGGCAAGAGGCGGATACAGTTGGCTGGCAGCATCAGCAATACATCATGCACAAGTCTGCACTGCACACTCCATGGGCTACCAAAGATCCCAAGCTGATGTTTCGTGGCAGCAGCATGACAGGCAACAGGGCGATTGCTGCCAGTTTCGAGGCAACTGACTTGGTGGATGTGCGAGTATGGGATTGGGTTCAGGAGCCAGAGCATGATCAGTTTGTTGGCTTGCCAGACCACTGCAAGAGCAAATACCTGCTCAATTGGCCAGGCAATAGCTACTCAGCACGCCTGAAGTACCTGCTGTTGTGTGGTTCGGTGGTCGTGCACAGTGACAATGGCTGGTATGAGTTCTACTATCCTATGTTGAAACATGGACATAATTTCATGAAGACTCGAGCCCTGGCAGAAGTGAGCGATTTCACTAATGGCCTCACGAGCTTGGTCCAACACCTGAGTACCAACCCAAAACGCAGCAGACTGATTGCAGAAGCTGGACAACAATTTGCAACAGATGTCTTGTCTCCACAAAACATCAGAGAGTACTGGTACAGACTGCTCGTGGCCTACTCCCAGTTGCAATCGTTCAGGGTGAAGCTTTGCAGTGATGCAATTCCCTTAGGCGATAGCTTATCGCACCCCCAGTATGTCAGTGCTGAACATCGCACTGGCTGCTGAACAGCGCTGGGTAGCCTCTGACAAGCAGGACTTGGAACACTCAGAACAAGCATGTGAGTGCATGCGGCAAAGAGAGCTACATGTCCATCGCATTTGTGTTCATCTGGTTTTCTGGCACACATGATGCATTGGTGCAATCTCGCTCCAATGCTGAACAGTGTCATCCTGCGGTGAACCTAATCAGCCCTTGACCGCACCTTGTGCAGAGTAGCATTGATCCACTCAAAAACTGCAAAGTACAGTGTAGTATAGTGTTGTGTAGTGCAGTTCAGTGTAGTGCACAAACTGGTATCTGAATAGGTGTTGAGTGAGGTACAGGGAAGCCTGCCTTTGACAAATGACTAGATGTAATGCATGATGCTTTAATGTGGTACAACTTTTAGGCGTCTTTACTGAGCAGGATGCAGCTATGTCTGTATGTCTTAGTAGCCACAAATCTGTACTCTTCTGTGTTGAAGTCACTGGCTACGTGTTTGTTTTGGTTGCTTGATCCTGCATGTGCTCTGAATGACATGCTGCTGCTGATGCTGAGGCCTTGTGTGTAATGTAGTTGCAATACTCATTGCCCGATTCAAGCCGTGATCACATGCGCATGCCACTGCTGCTCAAGCTGTCTGCAGAGCAATGCATGCCTATACTACTTTGGCAGCTGCTCATGTTCCAGAAGCTCATCATCTCAACAATAACCTGTTGTTCAGCCAAAGCTTTGTAAGTGTGTACTGGTGGCTGTTGAGCAGTGTCCCTGCACCTCTGCCTCATCTGTATAACCCTTTTGGTTGGCTCAAATGTATGCAGTGCACAGATCAGAATGATCATTCCGCTTTGGCTGACTAGACCGTCCTGTCACTGATGGCCCATCAGACTCGAGGCTTGCAGTGGTTCCGCAGACAGGGTGGTGGTTGGTTGTCGCCATCCGCGTACACAGCATGCTTTTACAAACGTTGAACTGCGTCCGCAACAAGGCCAGTGCCCTCCGAAACGCAGGACAGGCATCATATCCTTTTGCAGCAGCTGTAGCGCAAAGGCTGCAGCATGCCGATGCCTATGAAGCATGCGGTGACGCCTTGCAAGAGTTCAGAGAAACCGTGCGGGACTTTGCCCAAAGGACAATTGCCCCGCACGCTTCTGAGATCGACAGGCAGAACACGTTTCCAACATCGACAAATCTGTGGAAGGAGATAGGAGAGTTTGGCTTACATGGTAAGCCTGCGCAAGTGCCAAGACGTGGCTTGATGTAGTGTAACAGCAGCTAAGTTGAGCGTTCAGGAGTGCTGCAGGATTGACAGCACCTTCAGACTATGGCGGCTTAGATGTGGGGTATCAGCATCACTGCATTGCCATGGAGGTAAGTGCATTTGATGTGGACTCATTTATCTGAACATGAAACGCGTCTTGAAGGCCCAGCTGTTTACAAGCACAGGAGATCAGCCGAGCTTCAGGCTCAGTGGGCCTGAGCTATGGGGCTCACAGCAACCTCTGTGTCAATCAGCTTGTGAGGAATGCAAATGAGCAACAAAAGCAGCAGTACCTGCCCAATCTCATTGCAGGTAGGTCTGCACAGCACACCAACTCCGGCATCGTTGCATCCATCACTTTGCACAGGCGCAACTCCAACATGACAACACTACCAGATATAAGAACATGCCTGTTTTCTGTGCAGGTGATCATGTTGGGGCTTTAGCCATGAGTGAGCCAGGGTCTGGCTCTGATGTGGTCAGCATGCGGTGTCGTGCTGACAAGCAGGATGGCTGCTATGTGCTGAATGGCACCAAGATGTGGTGCACCAACGGGACTGTTGCCAATACCCTGGTTGTGTATGCGCGCACAGAGCAAGACAAGGGTCCGCACGGCATCACAGCTTTCATCATTGAGAAAGGCATGAAGGTACTGCATGTCCATTCATGATAGCAGCCACACAGCAAGGGGGTGCAAACCAGGCTCTTGTGCAAATGTCTGCTTTGGCCCACCATTACTGAATTGTCCCTCCACATGTGTACACACCATTAGTCTGAGAAGCAGACAGGCAAGAACAAAACTTGCGACTGTCTGCTTTGACTCTGCCTTCCTGCGCTTTTGCCTCGAGTGCATGCATGCTATAGCATGATGTCAACCCACGTGTTATACAGCTATGCTCCAGCTTCATGCCAGCTGCTTCGTCTCGTGCCATCAACCACGTAGATTCTGTTCTTGCATCAACAACCTAAATCAGACAGTAATGATCCCCTTTCAGGGATCAGCTGCGTTGTACCACCCTCAACAGCAGCATGGGAAGCCCTGCAGGTACAACAGACCATAAAGCAGCATCCAATGTGACTTCCTAGCAATCAGCTAGAACCTGCAAGATGAGTCAACCAACTTCAGGTGGTCTGATACCGCTTGCAGGGCTTCCATTCAGCACAGAAGCTGGACAAGCTTGGCATGCGAGGCAGTGATACCTGTGAGCTGGTGTTTGAGAACTGCGAGGTGCCTGAGCAGAACGTGCTGGGTGAAGTGAACAAGGGTGTATATGTGCTGATGAGCGGCCTGGATCTGGAAAGATTAGTGCTGTCTGCCGGGCCTCTTGGGATCATGCAATCATGCATGGATGTGGTGTTGCCTTATGTTGGGGAGCGACAGCAGTTTGGCAAGAGGATTGGGGAATTTCAGGTGGGCCGAGGCATCCAATGTACTGCGTTTCACACATAAGCAAGAAAACAGCTATGTATGGCCAGGCTTGATGCTTCCTGTTTCTGATCGTGCATAACATACAGCAACCGTTTCTGTTGTGCGTGTTTTTGCAAGGTAGTTGAGCTCAACTAGATTGAGCTTGTCTGTACTTTCCAGCCTGTGCTATTTTTCTCTCTGCCGCCAACAGGCATGCACCTGCTAAGCTGAGCCTGCTGTGACTCCATATAGACTATCTGCTGCATGGTGGGTGTCTGCTGCTTGTAGATTGCTGTTGCAGAATTATGCCAGATGACATGTCGAGCGACTGAGCAAGTGTCATTGGCATGCAGCTGGTCCAAGGAAAGCTGGCAGACATGTACACAGTCACACAAGCCACCAGAGCATTTGTGTACAAGACTGCAGAGGCAGCAGATCGAGGCAGAGCAGACCGAAAGGATTGTGCAGCTGTGATTCTGTATGCAGCTGAGCACGCTACAAAGATGGCTCTGGATGCCATCCAGTTGCTAGGTGGCAATGGCTACATCAATGAGTACCCAACAGGCCGATTGCTCAGAGATGCAAAGCTGTATGAGATTGGCGCTGGCACTTCTGAGATTAGACGGATGCTGATTGGACGAGAGCTGTACAAAGAGCATTCATCAGCATGACACACCTGCTCATGAGCACGTACTGTACATGATGTACAATATTGTACAGTATTGATACTGTTACACTTCCTGAACTACCAAAGGTGTCTGAGCATGTGGATTCGGGATAGGCTATGAGTAGTCTTGCATGAAGACTGCATGGTGAAGTACGACTTCACAGACTGTGTCTTTATTGGGGACAAGACTTTAGAAAAAGCCTTGCAGTCACACTGAGCACAGACTCTAGGGGAGGGTCCGTCAGCAGCTCGATCAACAAGTCCAATATCTGCTATAGACGCAATTACTGCTGCGTACTGCATAGCAAGCTCAAGACAAAGCAGTACAACGTAATTGTACGGTTGTGAAATGTCCCCGGAGTCCCCCATCAATAGCCAAAAAGTAGTTACTGTAGGGTGAAATGTGGTTCTTCTTCACGACGCAACCACTAGGTCAGAGTGTTGATGCGGACCGAGGAGGAGGCGAAAGCCGTGCTGTGCATGGTCGGAATTCATGTCAGAGGCGAGTGTTAGTGTCCGCGAACGCCGGCTCTTCGTCAGGATGGGGTAGACCTTCTTGCGGTGTTTACCGGCATGTGCCATCAGTAGACTTTACCTGCGTGCACGGCCCGTGTAACCCATCTGAGGTCTCACCAAAGTGTGGAATGAGGTTTTGAGATTGCTTTGGGATCTGTTTATCACCAGACCGTTTAGCACATTGTGATACGAGCTTGCAAAGCTTCAACATGGACCGCCAGCGTCTGCCACTGCTCTTGTTGGTGGCACTGACAGCATTGTGGTGTCGAGCAGCGGCTCAGTCGCCGACTTCTAATGTCACTCAGTACTTCTTTGGCGGGACCAGCAGTGGCGAGTACACCTTTGCTTCAGCTGGGAAGCAGCGGCCTTGTGAGTTCTGCTCTATTTCTCAGTGTTGCTCAGGGTCCTCACAGTCTTGGGCGTGCATGCACAATGCAAGCTGCACACACGACAACTGCTTGAGTTTTGCAGCTCACGCACATCTCAAACGATACCCAGCCTGAAATTCACAGGAGTTTTCACCACCACACACCTGCCTTGTACAACAGTTGATGGTGCAACGTGTTGCACCAGCACTCGAAAGCTGATTACCTTCCCAGCCTTCTCACTAGCAATGACATAAGTGCCATGAGGTGTCCTTGCTGATGGGCATGCTTGCTTGGCCTGCAGCTCCTCCCCCATCACCACCCCCCTCACCGCCGCCTTCTCCTCCACCCCCCTCACCGCCCCCTCCTGTGGACCCCCGCCAGAGTGCCCTTCTGGCCGTCATCAGGCTGACTGGGGACACCATTCTTCCCCTTGCTTCAGCCTCACAAGTGAGTGCCCTCTCTGTTTCTTCTTCCCCTTGAGCTTTGCATGCGAATGCACTGCAAGGAAGTTTCAGTCATGTTCGTGTCTTAGGCTGAGCTGCATTGCAAGTGGCACATCACCACCAGGCATTTCTGTTGCCATTCGCTCCCAAAGCTGAACTGATGGCGCAGACCCTGACCTTCAAACACCAATATTGCAGCCAATGCAGTCACCACAATAAGCAGCTCAGCAGCATCTGGGTCATATTGCTGATCCTGCTTGGCTTGTCTTTGCAGGCAAAGGTGATCCAAGCACTGTGGCTGTATCTACCACCCTACATCAATAGCACAGCAGACATCACCATCACGAGTGTTACCTCAACAGCATCTTCAAGAAGGCGCAGGTTGCAGGCCACAGCTGGTTCTGCAGATGTGACCACTGAGCTGGATGTGGGCAGTGCCTGTACTGTGGCTGCCACTTCTACAGCTGTCAGTTCTATCGTCACTGGCTCTAAGTTTCTGGTAGGCAGGACTGCAAGTCTTCATGAGCTGACTGTCTCTTCAAAAGGTTTCCTGCTGTGCAATGCTTAGCCCAGTTTACTTGTTGCATGTTGCATGCATGACTTAGGCTGTTCTTTGCTGGTCATCCCAGGCCACAATTGTCAATGGCAATGCAGTTTGCATGTGAGTTGCATGCTCTGCCTAACTGTTCACAAATAGCACTCAAGTGATGCGCTTGGCTCGACGCACTTTGCTCCATGCATTCCCAGCACCAGCAGTTCTTTGCAATCCTTTGCCCGACTGTCTGCCTGTCTGGCTGTTTGACAAGCAACAACTCTGTTTGATTTGCAGACCACGCTTCAGACATTGGGAGTGGCAGCAACATCCACCAGTCTGCTGTCTACTCAGTCCACTGTACCTGGTCTGTACACGACTGTGTGCACCCTCAACAACAGCACTGGCACCTGCCAAGGTGAGCCCTCCACCTGCCCACAGTGCGCATCCAAAGTATCACTTGCAAATCATCACTACCAAAATATCTTTGGTGAATAACACTAGAAGGTGTCGTCAGGAAAGACAGCTGAAAGTGTCGCTGTTGCAGCAGCCATGTGTACATGTATACATTCCGTCATGAAGATCTAAGGTGATGTGAGCATCTGATGAGAAATCTGCTGCTCCGTCAATTTCACCTGCTTACGCACTGTGAGGATGTTGTTTGTACCTTTGTCTCGAACTTTCATCTCAAGTCCTCCCAGCTAGAAGCCATGCCAGAAGCTGTACCCTTGCAGCGTTTAGTGAATGGCCTGCATCTGTACGTATGCTGTCAAATTCAGCCCAGAGCATTTGCGTTGCTTTTTGTGGTCCCTACCACTTTGCCCTTGCATACTGTTCCACTGCTCATAACCAGGGTCATAGCCCCAGCTCTCTATGATTAAGGTCCCCTGCCTGTTCTGTCCAAACCTGACATGGCAGTACGGGAGCAAAGCTGGCTGGCTATGATATTGACAGCTTGCTTGTGTGCAGGCACCAGCACATCCTCAAATGAGGCCAAACTCATCGGCATCATTGTCGGCGTGGTCATCGCCTGCGCACTGCTGCTGCTCATTCTCTGCAGCTGCTGGGTCAAGCAGCGCCGCAAAACTCGTGCAGCAGCAGAGGATGCTGCAGCAGCAAAAGGGGTGCCAGGTGTAGAAGGCAAGCAGGACAGTGTGTATGTACACGGCATCAAGGTCAACACCACTGGGTCCTTTGACCCGGCAGCTGACTTGGCAGCTGTGGACAGCCCAGAGCACAAAGAGAAGATGAAGAAGCTTGCGGCCATGAATTTCCAGAAGACCAAGAGCCCCAGGGGGCAGATTGGAGCCGGGGCGCTTCCGTATAGCCCTCAGAGCGGGAAGGGTTTTGCGTTCCCTGATGTCACGGCACCGAAGGGTGAGGCGTTTGGGTCCCCATTGAGCAACCAGTCCCCAGTCTACACCCCCAGAGGCACTAATGTCATTTCCAAGTTGTTCAGCACCAAGTCTGGGGTCCAGGTCAGTGATTCAGCTGCTACTCTTTCTGTGAAAAGAGAACGTTGCTGCTGAATCCAAAGCCCCATGCAATGTGAGTGGTAGGGTTTGCCTTTGCCTTTGGACGCATTGCCTTTGGAGTGTGTCAAGGCAATTCAGCCTGAACTCTTCTGATGTATGTATTGCATGATGCTGCTCTGGAGCAACACCTCTGATACACATGCATGCCTCATGGCATAAATCAACACTCAGCATTTGCACAACCTGCAGAAGAATGCACGTTCTGGGTGCATCGGCTGTTCTTGCCATAGATTCCACCGGCCTTAGGCAATCTTGTGTGTAGTTTTCAAAACATATTAGTGATGATCACAATGTATCATCAGCATCACTCCCTCTCTGGTGCACTTCCCATAGTGCACTATGGGAAGTGCACCAGCATGTGCACATGTGCTGCTGCATTGTGATCATCACCACCATAACATGCTTGAGAAATTCAGCTGCAAGACCTCCTCAGGTGCCAATGACACAGTTTACAGCTGAGCGGTCGACAGCAACAGAACATATTTCCATCATCAGAAGCACAAAACAAACTTGCCATGGTGCTGCATGACTGCCAAACAGCACAGACTCAGTACACTTAGCAGGTCAACATGCACAGAAAGGCTACAGCTGGGCCACGGCAAAAACGGCCGTAGTGCGCAAAGCAGAGCTGTAATGCAGTGGAAAGGGCACAAGCCTGCTCAGCACAGCTTGAACAAATTTTTCATGCCAATTGCGTATACCCACATATATGATATTCACACACATTCACTGTGATTGTAGGGCAACCCTGCATGGGAGGCATCGCGCAAGGAAGCTGCACGGAAGCAGCGCCAGGTGAGGGAGGATGCCCTGAGGGCTGAGCTGAATGAGAACCGCATGAGGGGCAAGACCACCACTTCTGTCCCTCTTGACTTCCAGCACAGGGCTGAATTCTTCAGGTACACAGCGGCTGCTGTCTTGCATCATATAGCAAGTGGCACCCAATGCGTGAAGCTGATGAATACCTGGCAGTTGCCATGCAAAATGATCAGTGAATTGATCTGTCGATTGGTATTGCTTGCGTGCATGTACTGCTGGCTGGCAAAGTATTGGTTTTACAATAGCAGTACAGAAGTAAACCGATAGTGTCGCCGGCCTGGCTGCTCACGTCTGCTGTGCGCCTTGAGTGCAGTACTCTCCATTGGCAGTTTCTGCCCTGCCCTCAGTGAAATGCCCTGCCCTGCCTTTCCCTGAATCTTCCATGTGAACAAAACTATAGGGATGCATGCTGCCACCTCTAGCAATGATAGCATGGCTCCTCCACAGTGTCAAAGTACAAATACTGTTCTGCGCCAAAATCAGAAGGTCTATATTGGACAGACACAGCAAATGCCAAACAGCTGCTTGCTTGTCTCACACACTGTTGTGGTTCTGCAGATCTGGTAACAAGACCGCAGCCTACTTTCAGAACACCATTGATGTGTTGGCCAATCCAGGGCAGGATGTGCTCATATATGATGTGGAATCCTGGATGGTGTGGAAGGAAGTATGGGATACCTTTGAGCGTGACGGGGTGCCCAAGACAGACAACCTGAATGACATGCAGAGGTACAAAAATCAGCACAATTGCTGCCATACCCCACGGCTTGTTTGATATCTAGACTACAATCCAATATGACTGACTGATGCCTTAGCATTCCTCTAGACGTGCTGCTATCTGTTTGTCAGTAGCACATAATCACATCACTAATGAGCCTACCACAAGCAAACAGATCTGAGTCAGACCAGCATGCATGCCCCATGCCCCATGATCAAGCCACTCTATCGAGAGCAGGTGAAAGGACATTGATCCCAGCCAGCATGTGTTTGCTTCTGCAGGTTCCAGAGCAAGTTCAAGCACTTGTGGGACGCAGCAGAGAGGTCAGTGCGTAGTGCTGATGCCCCCACCGCCCCCCTAGACACCTACCAGGAACCCAACCCAGGGCCCCTGGAGAAGGCCTTGTCAGCTAGCCCTGGTGAAGTGCACAGGACTGCCACCGCACAGCGTGAAATGCTGCAAAGCGCGAAGAGCGGAGTGCAGGCCAGTAGAGGCAGTATGGTGGCTGCGCAGTCGATGCAGAAGCAAGACAGCACACTGATGAGTCTGACTGGCCGACTGGGCAGCCTTTTTCCTTCTAGGAGGAGCAGCGTTGCCAACTACATGCAGCACGAGGACGACTTGACTGGGTCTAGCTATATGTACAGAGACTACTGATTGCATGATTTAGTCTGAACATGTACAGGGATCGCCATGCTGCCGAATCACAGCAGCATGTAGCCTTGACAACCAGCCCAGATGGCCTTCTGTCTGTATGCACTGTTGCCGACTTGCATGCCAGCAAATTCAACACTGATATGCCTGCAGACGGAACTGTTTAACATCTGTTCACTGATCAATTTGTGAGTTGAGCTGGCAATCGCACTAGCTGGCAAATGCGGGCTTACAGAACAACAGATGGAGCCCCAATGGAGTACATACAAGTGCGGCAGGCAATGCTTTCCATTTACACGGCTCCGCAATGCATGACACATTAAGCAAGAGAAGCAATTGACCATGTCTGCACAAGCGTACATTGCCAAGACATGAGGATTGGAATTGTACACCAAACTACAGATCAGCTGTCATTGTCTCTGGAATCGCAACAAGAACTGCACAACTCATGCAAGCTGCAGCAACTATACATATCATATCATAGGGTATATCATAGGCTTTCCAGACTCAGATTGCTGGTGTGTCAAGCATTAAGCATCACTGCACATACAGCAAATAAAAAACGGGCAGCAGTGAATATACAAGCATGAGTTGACACTACCATCATCCCTGCCATCAGCATCGTGACATGCAAACAGGGAGTCCACAGCACTGTCTCAAGCAAATATCAAGTATACACAGTGAGTAGTGCCAAGGCATTTGATCATACACAAAACCAGCCATATCATCTTGCTGGTGAAGTAGAATCTACTGGCCATTCCACAGTTCTGCTTGCTCATCCTAACAATGATCAGCCCATCTCAATGTGCTTGCAGGCCTCTTGACATGTCAAGCTTGATCATTACTGGGATGCTTCAGTTTTTTGCGGCGTTTTGTAGCACGTACAGACGTGATATCCACATCATCATCAGGCCATGTAAAGCAGAAATCAGGAGTCAAGCCGTCTTGCTCAGAGTGAGCATGCTGCACAATAGTTTCAGATGCATCATAGGGCTCTGCTGCTTTTGCATCTGAGGTCACAGCTGATCCTGCAATGAGCCTGATGGTGTTGCTGGCTTCTTGCAGCTTTTCAATCTTGCTGAGCACGCCTGATCTGAGCTCAGCTGTAGCAGCATCTTCCTCAAGTTTGAATCCCTCAGGGATGCTCTCAGGCTTTGCCAACCCACCCAAGCAGGCTTGGATGTGCTGCAAGATGCAGCCTCGCATGCAGCTATCCAACACCTGGAACATGTCTGCTGCCTGCCTAGTCTCATGGCAGTAGTTGAAGGTGTCATGCACCATCTGTACTAGGACCGGCTTGCAATTGGCAAAGGCTTGCTCTAGCATCTTAGCAAGCACCTGGTCATGCAGCAGAGTGTTGAGGGTCTTGAACCGCTGTGGCTTGATGTCATGTGGGAATTCAGCAGCCTCCGCAAATCCAGATGAGATTCGTTCCAGGTATGCTGTGCTGCTCAACGTAGCGTCAATGGCATGCAGCACTGCTCTGCGCATTGCATTGCTTGTTGCCGCCCAGCTGTAGCTTCCCCATGCATGCTGGTTTGCTGCCGCAACGGTGTCAAGGTGAGACAAATTGCAAACCTTGGCCCCTTGATTTGTGGTGATGCTGATTTTGATCTGTGAGGCTGCGAGATCAGCCCACATGCCATCTTGCTGGACCTGCAAGGCAGATAGCAGATTGGCGTTAGCCATGCCTGCAGTGAATGCGTCGTGCATGTGTCTTTTGTAAGGCTTCAAGGGTGTTCAACCAAGATAGGACAGCACCGCGCAGCGTAGCGAGCACAGCACAGCACAGCACAGCACAGCACAGCACAGCACAGCACAGCACAGCACAGCACAGCACAGCACAGCACAGCACAGCACAGCACAGCACAGCACAGCACAGCGTGATACAGTGCATCAGAGCAAAGACTGGCAGGTTGACATGCATGCAATTCAGCAATGCAGAGCAGGCATCAACCAATGCAAGCCATGGCTGTGAAACTGATTGGAGACTCAACTGTACCTGTGATACAAGCACTTTCAGAACTGCAGTGGGATCAAGACTCTCAGGAGCAGGACCCAAGCGTGTAATACTCCTTTGCATCTTGGATAGCTTCCGCTGAATAAGGGCAAGAGCTGATGGCGTCCAGCTTTCCACAATGTGCTGATGGAACAGGCTGTCCAGCTGTGCTATCAGCTGAGAGGTGGTGGTGTTGGACCTGAGCTGCCTCTGTACCTCAGGCGGAGCATATGCTTCTGCTGGGTCAGCAAACAACCTGCTGAAGAGGCCTTGCTCAGCTGATTCTGCCTCAATGAGTGTCACATGGTCTTGGCTGACCCTGTTGACGACTGCCACACAGCCTGCTAGGCCTGCTAGGTCCTTCGTCTCAGCTGAGTTGCCCAGCACTCTCTCAAAGATCTGCTCGACAATGGACTCCTCATCTTGGATTAGATCTGATTTGGTGAGAGCTAGGATGGTTCTGGGAAGTTTGTTGGCATCTCGCACTGCCTTGATTGCCACGCTGCTGTCTAGGCTGGGAATGGTAGCGTCCACAACACAAAGGACCAGAGTGTCTGGAGCATTGATGTAGCTGTTCACCAGGTGCGTGGTTTGCTGATATAGCTCAGGAGGATACATCTGGATCCCTGGGAGATCAAGTAGCTCAATGGTTGGGACATCTGTCTGCACATAGGTAACACAAGTCTGTAACTCTCCATGAAGCTTTGACTCTACTGCTTGGGTGTGTTCTGTGCATGGTTTATGCCAGAATACGAAGAGCATACATGCATGTATGTCAGATACCTAGTGTATTGAAGAGGGCAGACAATACATTGCAGCTGTGCAGTCATTCTTGGCAGAATTGGGCGGATTGTCAGCAATGACAGATGGTGTACGTTGCAGGCTGGCCTCAAGCATAGTCTGTTGGGGTTTTGCAAACATCTGACCTGGCAGATTTTGATGACAATTTCATCATTGGTGATTGTATTCAGGTCCTTCATAATGCCCTCTACGTGCCCCAAGATGTCATCTGTAGACTTAAGAGACACACAAGTGTCCTTGTACCACACTTGCACCGAGGCAGCCTCAGGAGAACTGACTTGCTTCAGCTGAAGTTTGATGGGCCGCTTGGTGCACACATCGCGGTGTCTTGGGAACACAGAGCACTTGGTGATGTTCTCCAGGAGACTGGACTTGCCGGCGCTTCTGCCACCGATCACAATAACCGTGGGCAGCTCAAAAACCAGGTCGACATCGGGCCACAGGGAGTTTACACTTTGGACTGCTGACTGGAAGCGTCCAAAAGAACTATGGTGTAACTGCTTAAAGATGCTTTCCCCATCGAAAAGAGGCGAGGTTTTCTTGACGTACGCTTGCCTAAACTTAGACATGGCTACTTGCACCTGCGTGCATGAGTGGAGAGCGTGTGATCAGCTGTGCGCATCTTTTAGCGTCCCTGTACAGACGCTCTATTGAACATGCATATGATTGTGTCTACCGATCAGTCCCGCGTTGCAAACCACCTCCAAGCCGTTGCGATTGACCTACCTCTACACTGCCATGTCTTGTAGTCGTACTCGTGACTTCCAGCGTTGCACGGCTATCTGGAAAGTCACATCATCCTTTCCTCGTGTGCAAGTGCGGACATAACGTGAAAGTCGACAAGCTTAGGCAAAGGCTGGAGCAAACGCAACACGACTGAACCTCTGCATATGCCATGCATGCTACAAATGTAACAATGTTATTGGTTACAACCTGTTGTGCACACATCTGCAAGATTCCCCTAGCTACACTGAGCTGTATCAAATGCATGCCATCCAACATCATCCCAAAAGGCTCTGCAGGATGGCTTAAGATAGCATTCACCAAACAAATTTCTCTGGCTTTGCTGGCAAGCAAAGTTGACAACCTTTCCTCTAGACTGATTTGGGCTGTGCAGGCATGGAATGCATTATGCAGAACTGAAGCTTTCACATGTTCAACTCCCCCTGGCCATGAGCAAATGAGCAGTCAGCGCCATAGCCACAATTGCCTCCTGGCCAGTTGTAGAAGAGTACTGTTTTGTAGCGTTCAGGGTTTGGCCAGGGATGCCGCTCAGCACGATTGCCACCGTAGCTACATAAGCATGACACATGTTTGGGTTCTCTTCAAATTGAAGGCATGGTTTCTGAGCACTACAACTGCAAACTGGGTAGCAGCATGTAAGGCACCATGCTGGCTCTATGCAATTTAAACTTGCCACTCATACTGAGACACCATAGCCTACCCCGAGAGTAGTCTCACAGAGTTGCCAGCTTCATGTGGTCCAAATCTGCTGCTTGCAGCCAGTATTGTACCAGCTGCTTGCTTACGAAACAGATTAGCTATACACTGCATGTGTTCACAAATGTGTGCAATAGTCAACCACAGTGAACAATATGCTTGACAAGTCACAATAGCTGCTTGAGAACAGCACGTGCACCCACAAAGATGAACTTATGGCCTGTACCTCCGAGCCTCATCCATGGCATCAAGCCGAGCTTGATTCTGAGCTCTTGCACCAGCCAGTTGGGCTGCATAGCGTCTGCCTGCTGGGGCAGCAACATTCTGGCCAGCCTGAGCAGCGATATGCGGACCTGCTTGATCATTTGGCTCATCCCCCACGTCAAACAGGTCACACCTGCAGCCGGCCATGAGTGTGCTGAGACGGCATTCATGCTGCTTCAACGTGAAGAAGGTGACTCATGACAGGCATGCAGTTTAGGATAGCCTGTAAGTCAAAGGTCAAAGACATTGAAGGCTCTGTTGAGCACAGAATTTCTGCATGCGCCAACCAAAACAAACCTTTATTGCTGAATTAGCGCACCTGCACTGTGCCTTCTTCTGGATGTATGCTACACCGCACTCATAGCAGAGATGTGTTCCACATCGGCATTTGATGTGGTTGCACCCAATTCTCCGCTCAATGACATGCCTGCAAGCAGTACTTATATTGAGAATGCTGGCATTGCTTGTTGTGCATGGTCATGCATGTTTGGCATTGTTGTCTGGCCACAAAAGGCCCTCAACACATAGTGAAAGTCATATGTCGCTGAACAACAGCACTTGCTAGAGGCCTCTCAGCAAGGCAAACCCACAGTGCACATGCACGTGAGATGCAGCACAATTTTCCTTAAACTTTTGTTTGCAAAAACAGACAGCCAACATGCTTCAGTCATGACCCACACCTGCAAGCTGGGCATCTCTTCCACCCTTTCTCCTTTGCAAGCAGCAGAGCATCTCCATCATCCATCCTGCTAGCCTGCACATGCAACGCATGACGCGCCTTGTCAGATTGCACACATCTGCATGCCATCTCATTTGCGTCTGTTTACGCTAGAATCACTGCTGTGAGCAACACCGGCAGTTAAAACAAAGCTGGTGCAATGCGTCTCAAGTCATAACAGCCTGCATGCACAGTCAAGGCCAGCGGCAGATGCTTGGTGTGAGCTGCCAGCAGAGACAGCTCGTCTGTGAGGTCTGACCTTGGCTTCTGAACATGACATGCTGCCATGTCCAAAATCACGGCAGAGTGTGCAAAGCTGAGCATGGCACGACGGACAGTCTATCTCTGCATCCATCCCTTCAACCACATTGATCAAGCTGCTGCAGTGCCTCTGAGGGCACCACAGCTTTGCTGAATCTGGAATCTGTGCTTCTGCTTGCAACTGCACAACAAGTGATAAGCTCCTGTTGACTCACCATTAATGCCTTGCCACAAAGGATAAGTATGCAGTACGTCAGAGCATGCTCAGACAGACGCTCAGACAGACACAACACCACAAACACTGCCCCAACTCAAGCACTGGAGCAGGGGTGCACCAATGGTGCCACACATGCTGGACACGGTGCATGCTACTTACAGGTGGACCAGTAGCCAGCAGGTAACATATAGCACATGAGGCATGCACTGCAACATTTTGTGTTGTGCTTCGTAACAGAGTGTTTGGCTGTAAGACACATCAGGGTTAGAATGTCTCAGCTTACCTGGAGGAGCTTATGTATGTCTATCTGATTGCACAGAAGCAGAGTGCAGTCATGCACGGCTATTGTATTGCCACACTCCAGTCCAGGGCAGGGCACAGGAATGCTCTTGCTCTCCATGTGCACCAGTATATGCTGCTCAAGGCAGCCCTTGCAGTACTCATGGAAGCAGCCAGCTATGGCATGCATTGACTCCACAGCCACGCTGTCCATACAGATGTCACAGATGAAGCCTCCTTTACCTTGTAAGTTATACCCTTCCTGCATGTTCCTCAACACATGCAAGACAGCACATTTGAACATGAGACTGTGTACACAGCATGATACAAGAAATGGTAGACCTCAGTGAGCATACAGCCCTGCACGTCTTGGGAACGAAAAGCAAGAGCAGCAACTGCAGTTTGGACATTTGTGGCTTCACCTCTGTGGTGACCTCCATTGCCTCCGCTGAACCTTTGACAGCTGGCAGTCTTGCTGCAGGACAGACGAATGTATCAGTCAGTCACACAGACAGAAGCCTAAGTACCCACAACTGTTGTAGCGTCCTGCTGTATGCAGAAGCAGTTTAGTCTCATGCGGAGCACGGGCTGCTTGACTGCTGGGTTTAGAGAAAGTCACGAGCAAGCATGCATTGCATGCACCGGTGTGGTACCACACCTTCTGCTTTTGACTGTGCATGTAAGAGCTCAGTCAATTTTTGTATGTCAGCAGCTGACATGGCATCTCCCTGAACCTTGCAAAAGGTCATTGCATCATGCACAAGGCTCAGGTGCTCAGCAAGTCTTGAGCTCTGAGCAGCTTGCCAGTCAAAGATCTGCAGCCAAGAAGCATAAGATCTGATTGACACAGCTCTTGCTACCATATGAATCATACATCCAGTAAGCCCACTACCATCACAGGACTACATTCAGTACAGTCAACTGAGCCTGCAGGCCCTCTGTTGGTTACAATATACTCAGCCAGGTACAATGATGGTGTATGTGCATGCATAGCAGTGGCTGGCCCAAAAGCTTATGAGCAGCAGTTGTCGTCACCAATCGTTGGCTTTGCTTGTCCTACATGCCAAATACAAGTGCACTGTGGCAATGTTGCTGACCTGCTCGAGTAAGCTAACTTTGGCGCACAAGACCAGCTGTTCAATATTGTGGTCCTTTGCCTTGCGTAAACCCTCCAGAATCCCTTGCAATTCAGCAGCCTCTTCCACCATGTCTCTGACCAACCCATGGCCAAACCAGACAAGTTCACCTGCATTGTGCCTGTAATCGGTGGACTGCAGAGAGAGCAGGCCAAGTTCTAGATCACTTTCTCTCAGATCATCACGTGACATTGCTGGTCCTCTCTTTTGCAGAATCTGATGCATTCTGGAAGTGTGGACATTCCTGCAGCAGGCAAAGCCAGCAGGCTTCCTGCGGCCTTAACGGGTGTTTGTATGCCATGATAGACGACCTTGCACAAGTCACCTTGCCTTCTGGCATATGCAGATGACTCACTGAGAAAGCTGACCTGCTGGTGAGTACAAAGCAGCAAGGTAACCAAGTTCCGCAGTACTAGTGCTTCTGCTGCATGTGCAGCATATCAGCCTGGTCGCAGCTACAGTATGACTTTGCCGCTGAACGAAGGCTTCTGCCTGCTGTGTGGTCAAGTCGTCATTGGCTGCGAAAGCTTTAGCTAGGCTTTGATCCTTGAAGACCTGAACTAATTGCTCGGTCTGCTCCTTGTGCATTTTGGACGCCATCACGCTGTCAGCCTCGGCTACCATGGCTGTGCTGTGCAGCTCCGCCTTGCAAGAAGAGAGATTCAATCAGCTGCCGGTGCTGCTATCGTTGATTCGCAAGCCCTTGAGGCGACATAGTTGTTTGGGCCGGCTATATTGCCATCGATTGCAGCAATCCGTCAGCGTCAAGCCCAGATTTCTGGCATGGAGCTCCTCGAGGCTCACCTGCACCTGCAAAGCTGCGCGCCGCAGCTTGCAGTCCTCAAGGTCCTCCTCGAACATGCTGCAGAGGGCGTCGCTATCGACCTCCATCATGATCTCGTCCAGCTGCAGCCTATACGCCACTTCAAGGTCCTTTGCCGCGGCTTCTTGAAATGCTACTTCGCGCACCGCATCCTGCACATTTTGCAGCTGCCAAAGCTGCCATCGTTCTGTTGTAGCCGTGTGATCTGCATCACGGCTGTCCATCAAGGCGCACAGTTCTGCTTCAAGACTCAGTCTGGGACTGCCGATGATGTGCCGCACTGAACACGGCGGCTTCAATGCCGTCCACTTCGCACCCACAATAAAAAAAACCCCCAATCAAAGCGCTTCTAGCTAGCTAGCCTGGCTGTGGTAGAATCATGCTGGGTCTGATGCAGCAGCTGCTGTTTCGGCGGCTGCCTTGTAGCAGCTTTCCTCAGAGATACAGCCCTGCCTACCATGAAATTCATGGCTGTGCTAGATGCATGCCACCCCTATTTGTCCCTCCACGGATTTTGTGTTGCACACATGTCTGAGGGAATCGTAGTGACTGTGCTGACAGGTGGCAGTTCGCCGGCTGCTGTACGGGATCATCATCCGCCGTGTCAAACACGGCCAAATTGTTGAAGCACGAATTGTCACATCTATTGGTCTCGCCAATATAGCAAGACTTAAAAGTCAAGCCAACAGGCTGCAATATATTTGTTTGGCTTTGGCGGACGGCCGTCACGCGTCAGGCGCATTCGTCATAGTTCAATGACCCGCAGCCGAGGTTTGCGGTCTGCTGGTGCGACCAAGGATGTTGACGACAGCGAGAGTGTGCTGCGTTTGTTTGAAGATCTGACCATCAGCAGCGTAGCGGATGGTCGCATCGTCTCATTGTCAGAGCTGGACAGGCAGTTGCAAGACTGGTACGAGCAGGAAGGAATCAGCATGAAGAAGTTCAAAGACCTGCTTCGGACCCATGCCATATGTCTAGGTGACTGTCAGGCCTACCACAGCCAGGAAGCCTTAAAACGAGCACTGCGGGCAGATCCAAGCAAAATCATCTCCAGACAGAAGGCCAAGCAGTACAAGTTTGTCAAGCAGTGCTTGACCATTCTATGATTGCTTGCAATGTGTGCATACATGTCTAGACACACTGAGTGTCGCACCAAAAAAGCAATGGATTGATATCAGGGTCCTGGTAGATCGTGCTCAGTTTAGAACAGCTCTTAGATTGTAAAAGGAATCGCTTGAAAACATTGTCAACTGAAGAAGGTGGTCATTTGGCAAGCCATGGTATCCATACAAGGCCATATATGGGCTCTGTTTACCAGATATGGACATTCATTGTAAGACAGTGTGATGCATTGCGCTGCGGCCCAGGCCAAGCATGCTAAAACAAGCTTACTGACTATAAATCAAAGTGAGCACAAGCTAAATGCTCATGCCTACAAGCATGCATGCTGAGCAAAGTAGAGAAGATCACAGACACAATCATAAAGCCATCAGGGTCTGCACAGCGGAACTGGCAAGTGTGTCCTAGGCTGTGGTTGCCTTTGGCTATCTGTTGGACTGCTCAACCTTGCTCCATCCATTGTTGCATTGAGCAGACCTGTACCTTGCACAGCATGTCCAGGAAAGTAATGACCCTGGCGAACATAACAACCAGGATCCCCACGACCATGCCTAGCTGCCCTACAAGCATGCCACTCTGGGCCGTACAAGAATGGCCCAGGATCTGGCAGCAACGCAGGGTGGAATCTACAGTCTGACATCTTCTGACTTTGCTCCACTCCACATCGCAAGCAGCATGCTGCCACCGCTACTGGTGCCACCTGTCTGTTTTGCCTATAGCTGAATGTTGGCTCAGCACGAAGCCCTGGTTGGTCCCCACATGCCCGCTGATGTGTGCTGTTGAGCTGTACAGTGCTGCTAGCCATGCAAGCCTCTGCAGTGCGCTGCTGTTGCTGCTGGCTGTCTTTGCTTGCATGCCTTGGGATAGACACATGAGTTATGTCAGGGCTAGCATGGCCTAGCAACAGCTCCGGCAGCTGTGCAGGCTTCTGAGGCGAGGGCTGCACAGGGGCCAATGCCCTCCTTTCCCTGCACAAATTTCGCCATAGGGTAAGAAAATGCCAGCATCACCTCAAATTCATGCAGCAACAAGCCCTCATCCATTGCTTGCTGTGCAGTGCTACCAACAAGAGCTGCGGTTGCACCCATAACCGGCAAACAACACCCAAAAGCGGCAAAAACCACACATGTTTGAGGCGAATTGTCATGAACTATTTCTGTGGGTACTGCGCTGATCCCTAGAAGCTCATGCATGCCAGGCACAGCCTGTCACACAGTGCCAGACTGACTCTGGTGATAGCCGTTTCAACCAAGGGCCTGACATGCTGTACTTGGCAACACCCAAGATCTGGATGCTGTACTTGGCAACTCTCCAATCAGGCTGAGAGCTACAAGCAGCAATTTCCACATTTTCACCTGTTGCCCAACACCGCATTCACCATAGATGTCAGAGGAGACTCCACAGAACCCATAGCTGCAACTTCTGCATCAGCTGGTGCATGCACTCTGACTGTTCTTCTGTGTTGCACATGGCTTCCAAGCCTAGTAGGGCTGGATGGGGCGCTGCGCCTATGGTGAGACTGGGGTAAGGGGTGTTGATGGTGATGGGAGGGTCTGTGGGGGGGTGACCCCTGACAAGGAGGGCTGTCATCCATGCAAGGCCCTGCAAGCTAGCTACACTGTCACAATTGTGATTTGCATCACTCAACATGCAGCAATTCTGATAGGCACGATTGCATGACACTGATCTGGCTGATCCTGCATGTACCTAGCTCATCACGAGCGTGTTGATTATTGTTAACATTGTTACTGATCTACAATGCAGGCACTGAGAAACAGCCGTGGGCTTACCCACACAAAGACCCAGGTTAGCAAAAGCTTGTGCACTCGTTGGTGCCAGCAAACAAGAATCTGTACTTTGACTAACACAAAGGCACAAGTCAAATGTATGAGTGGTACAACTTTGTTTGAGTCTTTGCCAACATCAGCAAGGTAGGTTGAGTGTGTTGGTCTGTCACAGCGTGGTCATGCAGACAGAAGTGGCTCCTGCAGAGGCTGGACACTCTCCCTGCTGGTGCTTGCATGCTGCAAGGTGAGCGTGTGCACATTACAAGGTGGGCAGATGCATGTTGCAAGGTAGGCAGATGCACACTGCAAGGTGCGCATGTGCATATTGCATGGTTGGTATGCATATTGCAAGGTGGGCGTGTGCATACTGCAAGGTGGGCACGTGCACATTGCAAGGTGGGCATGTGCATATTGATTGAGTGATTGATTGATGAAATCGATTGACTGATTGATTGATTGATTGCTTGATTGATGACTGATTGATGTTGCAAGGTGGGCATGTACAGAAGTGGGAGACCCAACTGACCGATGTAGTGGCCCATGTGTTGATTGTTAAACAGATTGGTAAGCGGCTTGATTGAGCAAAGACCAAAGCTTTACCTAGCAGCTTGTCCAGCCTGAGTCTACTGAAGTCATGGGGCTCATCTGAGCTGATGCTTGATGCGTCCGTGCTTCTGTAACGCCTCTTTAGTGCTTTCAGCTCCCGCAGCAATGCGCTGTACTGCCTGCCATGAAACTACACGCTGTTAGTTTAGACAAATTGTGCATGGCAAATGTGCCATTTTTGGCTGTGATTGGCAGTGATACACCTAATTTGAGCATTGGGTGCATTGCTACTTATGTGAAGCTGCTTCAGGCCTGGGTGTTGTCTCTTGTTTCATGATGATGTGCATGGCAAGCATGCTTTTCCATTGGATGGCTGGGATGCATCGCTGCTGATGTGATGCTGCTGCAGGGCCATCAGCTCCTTCAGCAATGCACTGTAATGCCTGCCATGGACGTTAATGTTGCCAGTTGACAACCTTGAATCTCAACAGCGGCGCAACTTGGGCAAGACAGGAAGGAGTGCATTGGCAATGCTCCAGGCGGGTCTGCATTTACCTCAGTTGGTCACAGGGCGGGCAATTGGTGGTCAATTGCTTGCCATGGGGGGTCAAGTCTGGATCAGCTTATCTCAAAAGCAGTGCATGCAAAACTGACATGGTATTTAGCAGCCACAACACTCAACAGCCAAGTCAGGATGATGCCTTGCAGTCTGGGGGCAAGCTTTTCGACCATGGCTGATAAACCTCAGTCAGGAATTTCAATGTTCGCACAAACTGTGGCTGCTGGACATGGAGACATTAATGTCTTCTGTAATGATATGGCAGCAGGAGGTTCAGTCACCAGTGCACATCTGCCCAAACAACATTGCAAGTCATGACGTAGCACCTGTCACGGTCCTTCAGATCCTCTTCACACTCCTGCAGCTGTGCTTCAAAACCTTGCTGCAGTCGCGTCAGGTCTGCTACGTGCTCAGCTTGTTTTGCTTGCGCAGCCTCACTGATCAGCGTCTTCACCTCTTCCTCATGCACCTGCTGTGAAGCTGGACCCTGCAGAAACAACAGCAGCAACACTTTAAGTTTCACAGGGCACGCCCTCCCAGTTTGGTCACAGAATTCGCTGCATGCACATGTTCCGCTGTCAGTAGCTCTGACCCACACTAGCTGCACCAGCCTGCTACTGCTGCTGCAATCTAATTCCTCCCCCAGAAAAGACAACTGACCTCGCAGAAGTATGCACAGAACAAGGTAATGCAGTGTCTGCAAAAGGAATTAGTTAGGGACGAATACAGCTACTGCTGTCACAATTGTCCATGTGTAGAGCAGGTGCAAAAGGTCTTAACAGCCGGAATCTCATGCGCATGCTGCTGATTATCCAACTCAAAGTTTTGCTTGGCTGATGTGATACCTGACATACTACACCAAAAGCTTATCACAGTCTTTGTATGTTGTTCCTGCCCACATGTTAACTTATGTTCACCACAGATATAGGACTATTGGCAGGCGACATCTAGTGCCTACTACTGCTGCTGCTGCTGCAGTCCAGGTGTATCAGGCCTCGTATCATGCCAATGCATTGTTGATCAGCTGCAGGTGAGACTCACCACAGCTTGAAGCTCGTGAGCATGCTGCTGGTAGATCTCGGCCAGGCTGGCTTCATGCGCCTGACGCTGCTGCCACAGTGCATACTCCACCCTGTTGGTAATGTCATCCTTGAGAGCGTGAATGTTGCCCTGCAGCATACACACATCATGTTAGCTGCATGCACCAAGCTGTGCCCTTGCTGACATGACTGGTGTAGACATGGAGGTTATCAGTGTGAGTGGACCTTATGGAATGATACAGAATGCGAATTTGTGGCTGTGTTTGGCGTGGTGATGTGAGTGCAATTTGGCCAAAAGGCTGCATGCAGCACTGACAGGGTGTCCATCGTCTGTATAGCCCACCGATTTTGCATTTGCAGTTCAGGTCATGCACACTAATGACAGACAGACTTTTACTTACAATCAATGCTGAATATGTGGTACAGCTTGTGCAGCCACCCCTGTGTATCACACATGACCAGCACAGCCGCTTGCTTATCAATACATGCAAGCTTTGATACAGTCGCTGCAAACTGTTTTGCAGACTGGCAGCCTGTTACAGAGACAGGCAGATGCTAAGCATGCAAACATTAGATGAGACCCCCTGGGCAAACCGGTATAACACTTGATTTATTACATTGACACCAAAAGGTGAAGTCTTTCCTTGTCTTTTCTGTTTCTTTGCTTTTCTTTGCTTTGCTTTGCTTTTCTTGTCTTTTCTAAGACAAGACCCACCTGCAGGGCTGCATTCTCCTCCAGCAGCATCTTGACCTGCCCTGTCAAGGGGCTGCTCAGCTTGAGATCACCTGCACCACAGCCAGCAGATGCAACAGACAACGGGAACAGCAGAAAAGAAGACTGCAGCACAGCTAGCTCATGCAACAGACAGTGGGAAGACCAGAGAAGAAGAGAGTGCAGCACAGCTAATCAATGGGAACAGCAGAGAAGAAGAGTGCAGCACAGCTAGCTCATGCAACAGAAGATGAGAAGAGCGGAGAAGAGGAGGTAAAGCAAGGGGATCGGGCGATCGAAGGGGACCTAGGCGATTAAAGGGGAGAAGAGGACAAAGAGCAAGTGGAATGGAGATCACCAGAGGAAGAGGCAGAGAGATGCGACTTTGAAGGAAAGGCCAAAGAGACGAACATTGCAAGAAAAAGGGCCAAGGCAGTCAACATGGTCAGAATCCGTGCTTGTGTCAACCCTTGCATTCAGGGCCTCACGCAGAACAACATCAGGTAATGCAAAAACTAGGAGAGCCATGTGGCCTCATGCGCAATATCCTGCGGGTTACCTGCAGTGCATGTCTTGATGTAGCCACCTTTAATTAGCCCACCCATCGCCTCGTCATGTGCCTTGGACTGCACAAAACATTCATTGGCATTTGGGTTGGCATCATCATCATCAACATGGTCAATGTCATGTACTGAAAAAGCAAGTAGTAGAGCGTACTTTTATGTCTGTCGGCAACAGATGATCGCACAAATGCATCGACAACCTGGTGTTCATTCAGTCAGTCAGTCAGTCAGTCATGAATGAATGAATAATCAGTCATTCAATCTTGCTGATGAATTCATTCATTCATTAATTCATTCATTAATTCATTCATTAATTCATTCATTCATTCATTCATTCATTAATTCATTCATTCATGCATCCATCCATTCGTTCACTTGTTCGTTCGTTCGTTCTTTCGTTCCTTCATTCACTTGTTCGATCATTCGTTCATGCATCATAGGTGTCTTCCCCTAGGGTCAGGTGCACACAGGTCTGAGCAGCTCCCTGTATGAGGCCCTGCTCAATTGTGAATGCTGCTGACCATTCAACCCCCTATTCAGCACATCCATACCGCTGCCTTGCCAGCACAGACTGTGACCTGTTGTTATGACATGCAAAGGCCATTGTTGCCATGAGAATTGCAGAGCCCATATACACATCCCAGACGTTACACAAAGCCTGCCTACAAAGCCAAACCTGTGCGTCTAGCTGCCTCTGATACTTGGCCTGCCGCTTGTCCAACTCAGCCCGGTGCCTTGCTTGCTGCTGCAGCAGCATCCCCCTGTATGCCTCCCTCAGCACCACAGCCCCTCTATCTCCTTCTTGCCCCTGCTGAGACGCCCTGCAGCTGCCAAGGCCTGCCATGCACTGCTGGGAAGAAGACTGACGGGCCCCAGCAGATGGCTGGGGCGCTTGCTCCTCTGAGTCTGAGTCGGATCCGTCAGCAGGAGGTGAGACGGCTGCCGGGCTGTGGGCAGAGGTTGATGGTTTGGGGTCAGGGGTCAGGTTGACTGCTTCCCTGAGCATGGACAGGGCGTCTACTGATATCCCCTGAACAACAACAAGAAGAAGAATACAGCCTTTGCAAGGCAAGGAACCCAGGTTGATGGTTTGGGTTCAGGGCTCAGGTTGACTGCTTCCCTGAGCATGGACAGGGCGTCTACTGATATCCCCTGAACAACAACAAGAAGAAGATTACAACCTTTGCAAGGCAAGGCACTCAGGAGTGTCAGAGTCAGTCTGCTCAACAGCTTCTTGGGAGTCAGAAACTGTCACTTTACATACAGCCCCCCCCTTCCAATTCACAGTATAAATTCACAGTGTAATCTGACCCAAGCAACGCCTAGGGACCAGTCAAATATGTTTCTACATTGTGGAGATGTGTTAGGGGGTGAGAAGACTGATGGGCTGTGACTAGCAATGATTGCCCAGCAGTCAGGCCCAGGGCTTGGCTTGAGTGTCCCTCTCAGCACGACTAATGCCATTATTGACAAAGCCTGCATGGGCATGAGGATGAGTCAAGATGGGGTGAGTCCAAGTCGTAGTCAGGAGTGAGGAAAGGCTTATGGCTGTGCACAGGAGTTGTTGATCTGTCAGCAGGACTCAGTGTGACAGCTTCTTGAAGCTTGGCCAGTGCATTCACTGATATACTGGAGGCGCCCATCAGCCAGGAGGGGGGGGGGGAAGGCTAGCAGCGGGAGGGAGAAGGAGGTTGGTTTGCTGATTGGGTGTGAAAAGAGGTCAGTGCCTTTGAGATTTCCATGTCACTCACGAATACAAGTCATGTTAGGCAGCAGCTTGCGGGCATGACTGTTCAAGCCAAAGGGCTACGCACAGCCTGTCAGCTCTTTCTGAATCCTGCAGCAAGGCAGACCAAAACCGCAGAGCTCATGCCCCAAGAGTTCAAAAGCAGTCAACCTCAGCAACTACTTTGTACTGCTGGCAACTCTACAGGTGTCTTGCCCTATCATGTCATTAATTCCTTGACAACATGTCTTCTTGAGGGCCACATGCGCTGCTCAATGACCAAGCTTGATACTACACAGCTTGATACTTTGTTCTCCTAGTTATGACTGCAGACACCCCCTGAAGGGGCTGTGTTGGTAAGCTCATTGGTGGTGTCATACCACATAACATTAGGCAGACGGAAGCTTCATGCACAGTCCAAGATGCACAGAGAGACAAGATGTACCGGTTGCTGGGTCCTGTGTGTCTTGTTCCGATCCCCACTGCCTGTGGCATGTGCCCCATGTGATCCCAGCATGGCAGACTCAAAGCACTTTTGAGCTGACTTCAACTGCAGGCCCGGCAGAGCATGTTGCAAACTTCCCCAGCATTGACCTACTTTCAGATGAGGAGCAAGGAAACATCTTGCCTTACACTTCTAGAAACACAACAAAACCTTTAGGATATACTGTTTCTTCATCCACTCGGCCAGTATTGCAACTGACGCAAAGGGTGAGGGCTGTAGACAGAGAGCTTGTGGCACTTGTCCATGCAAATATGTGTCACAAGGATACATGCATTTGGCTGTGTCACAGATGGGCTAGAATGCAGCGCTGCGGTTCTGAGCATTGACTGCTGTCAAGATGCTACACTCTGCTGTCACGCGTCAGTTTGCCTTGTCAATGAACCAACTATTGGCACCAAGTCTGTGATAGAAGGCAAAGTTTGGGACAGCTGGCAAAGCTTGGGATAGCAGGCGAAGCTTTGGATAGCAGGCAAAGTTTGGGATGGCAGGCAAAAGTTAACGTGGCAAGCAGAACGATCCTAGAAAGATCTACAAGCAAGACTTGCTGCTGGCAACAGTCATGCACCTGTTCTGAGATGTCACTGGCTTCTTGGGAGATGCTGCTGGCTGCTTTGAGCTCCTTGAGCTGCACAGCTTTCTGCAGAACCTCCTCTGCCAGACCTGCTTTCTCTCTGCACCACACACAAGCGTGTTTAGTCTGCACACCTGAGAACCGCTGCTGCTTTTGGCAGAGCTCTTGTGATAAAGCTGCTGTTGTACAAAACAGGTGAAAAGACAAGGTTCATACAACGTCACCACTGATGATTGCTCATGAGGCGATAGGTACATGAAAAGGCTATCACAGCGTTAATCAAGAAGTGATACTTCAGCAAAATCTGCATGGTGCATACCACCAGAGGTGCACATGCACATGTGGATCTATTTGTAATCTGTTAAGGCCTTTGCTGGAAAAGCTCTTCATCTAGCAGCTAAAGTGAATCCTCAAAGAAGAAATGAGAGCACAGCAATGCTGTACCTTTTCTCTGCATCAAGCGCATCTTCTAGAGCTGCAATCCTTTGGTTCAGATTCCCCACCGTGGTGCCGGGGGGCTCTTCACCCATCCAACCCCAGGCTGAAGGTAAGGGCTGGCTGTTACGCAGCGCAACTCTGTTACGCATCAGCCTGTTGCACTGTGCTGACAGCTGCTTCCAAGATTCATCTGTCACGAGGCCTTTGCTTGATGTTGCGCTTTGCTGCAGCTTGCTGCTGAGCCGGTTGATGTCTGCTTGCAAGGAGTGTAGACTGCCTGTGTCAAACATCAAAACAGTTGCAGGTGTTGTGAGACAGCAGAAGGGGGAGAGGGGGGCAGGGCAAAGGGAGGGGGGCGGATTGGTATATATGGTGCTACTCAGATTGTGGCAGATACATGGTATTCAAGCTTGCATCTAAGGACAGCATGGGCAGGCTTGTTTGCAAAGTCTTTGCTGAAACCGACACCAGCACTGCTACACTGTCTTTGGAAAGGCTGTGCAGGATCTGATATGCAGCCTTGCCAAGTGTAACGCTACTGCACAAGACATGTTGGTGCTGGTCAGTCAGGTCTGTTGCTACATCACCTGCTGAGCAGTCCAGAGTGCTGCAAGCCGCCTGCAAGCGTACGTCCAGATCAGCATCCAAGCGAGTCTGTTCAGCGAGCTTCTGTTCAGCCATCTGCATCTTGGCTACCTCCATGGACTGCAGCTGCTGCACCACATCCTCCTGCAACTCTGCCAACTCCACCAGACGCTGCAGGAAGCAATTGGATTATCATTGCTCGTTTTGTGACTGTTAGCAACATGCAAGTCTGCTTGTCAAGACTTGCATGTTGCTTAAAGAAGCCAATGGGATTGGCACAGAGAGTTGTCTGATGCTTTAGAGCTGCATCATGAGTTTAGAAGTACGTGTGTAGGGACAGAAGCTTGGAAATTGTTCATATGAGTGCAGTCAGAGTTGTGTGCTTTGCATGCTGTGCATTTGATGTGAAGGTCTTGACATTTGTGTCGATGCTATCGTTGCAGACTTGCTGCACAGTTTGGATTACCTTCTGCACTTCCAGCTGCTGCTTGATTGAGCGTCTGTCTTGCACATCAGCTGGTGCAAGTGTGTCCATAAGTGCAGGATTTGAAACTCTGTAGTCTGCAAGCTGCATGTCAAGGACAGTCTGTCAGCCCAGACCATGCAGTCTTTTCAAGTTACTGCTGTCTTTTTGTTGAGAATGCTGCCATATGCAAATCACAAGGTGGACAGAGCAGATAACATACCACAGAAGTAGGTGACTCTATGTCTCCTGACTGTTCCTCAAGATTCCCAGGTATGGCCTCACTTTTCCTGTCACAAGATCAACAGCAACTGCGTGATGAATATGAGGTTGATCTTTCCAGACTATGTATAGGGCTGCAACGTGATCGAGTGCAGACTATGCCAGATCATGCATCAGCAGCCAGCAGCACTCGTGTTGACTCTCACCCGTCGTTCTCCGCAGTGAGAGAGGGCTCGTCCTCCATGCTGGAATGCAAGGGTTTGGAGTGTGTGCGAGCAAGCTCCCTCAGCTTGGCATCTCTCTGATGCCAAAACTGTTCTTCCTGTGCAGAAGTTCACTCCTGTTGTGCAAGCAATGATATGGCGAGACTATGAGTGTGACCTCAAAAAGAAGGCACCTGTTGGTAGTACTCGACCCGGGGACCTGGTAGAAATTGAAAAGCTGGCAGCGTCATCTTCAAGTGTGCAACCTCTGCCCGGGGTAATACACAGCCTTTAGCAGACTGTCTACATGATGACTTGACACCAACGCTATGCAATGCAGTTGTTACGACTGCTAGAAAGCTAAACTTGATCAAGTGTAAGGGCAATACAGCTTTTAGTCATGGCCAGCGAGGGATGCAGATGCTATAATACCCTCGGCAGGAGTCAACTTTGTTGCGTCAGTCGCGCGCGAGAATTGTTGCGGGCTTACCGCAAGCAACTCGCAGAAGCCATGCAACGCGCAGCATTGTGACAGGCTGACTGCATGATGGAAACATTCCATCGGCGAGCCATCAAGCTCCCGAAGGGGACTCGAACAGAGTAAGTATATGACCACCCCCGCTTGCGCATGATATGAGCACGACATGATTCATTTCCTGGTTCGTCATTGGCCTTGCAGGCATTTGACACTCCGCCCACAAGCTGCATATGGCAGCCATGGAAGAGTTGACGTTCTCAAGAACGGCAAGGAAATAGGGCACTTTCTCTTGTCAGGTAAGGCTGTCACCACTATCGCAATGCCATTTTAGCTTGCGCTTACTTGACGGTGTTTTCCTGATCGATGTGATTGCGGACGGTGCTCCCCTAACAAACAATGCTTTGCTTCTGCAGACAAGCAGAGTCTGTCTGACTTCACCTGCACTGTGCGTCATAGACACCTTTTTCTGGGCCTAAGGTCGCCAGCAGCTGGCTCTGCTGAGAGACCCATCCGCACAGGAGGTATGCCTGCATGTCGACAGTGCTGAGAATGTGTGTTTCCCTACCCAGCTTATCAGCTGAATGAACCGTGGCATGCTGCAGCTGCAGGATGGGTGGCATCTGCAGGTGCCAAAGTTGGCAGACTCTGGCAAAAGCTCAGCTGGATGTGCCAGCTGATGGTGGTCCTAGTCAGGATCTGTTTCTCTTTGGCTTGCATCTGCGAGCCAGCTATTGGGGATTGGAATGTACTGGATGGCTTGTGGGGATGCCCATTTGGCTCCAAGGTATGTAATGGCCCTTTTGCATCCATGGGCACTGTAAAACCAGAAGTTTGTGAGAGCCTGTGGTATCAGTGCTTAGATTTGCATTCTCAATTTGCTTATGGCAGCTCACAAAAGCTCACTCATCACAATGCTTATATTCAAATCATTTTTCCCCCTTTTTAAGCAGCAAAACTTTTGGGTTTGCCCTTCACAAAGTGTCTTTGCCAGGCTTGCTTTCTGCATGCCTTCTGCTGAAATTAAGGTTTGTCTGCAGACATGGGCCGACTGGAAGAACATCCCCATCTTCTACTTCCTGTATGACTGGTTGTTGGGGCTGTTGGAAGACGCCCTGTCACCTTTCGAGAGACCCCATAGCATCACCATCACAGCTGCATGGCAGCATATGTTGTGTGTTGCCATCCTGTGCTCTGGCATCTTCCTTGTGGCAGCTTTTAGACTAACATGGCTTCTACTGGTGTACTGCTACAAGGGTAAGATACTTGACTGCACACCTTCTATGCATTCGGCAGGCTATTGTGCATGTGGAGTGCATGTCTCTCTTGGCCAAAAGTGCTTACTGGTACATGTGTGCAGAGAGCTTTCAGACTTGAGGGCACATTCAATGCAGGGGATGTTGCATACCAGACAGCGTCTGTTGCTGCCTGTCTGCACATAATGCATGTGCATGTCACTTGTCACTTCCAACCTAGGGCTAGACAAGCTCTGGCAATGTCAGCCCTGCAATCATTGGTGCAAGCTGTGCAGTTACGTATTCTGATGGCACCTGCACAGTCTGAGATATAATCTCACCCTTCCATCAACAGCAACCTGCTCAGGACTTGCTTGAGTTACATCAGTCTAAACCAATAATTATTATGCTCTGCAGGACGTCACTCACAGGAAGCGCATCTACCTAGCAAGCATCACATGGCAAGGCATCGAGGCATGATCCATGCTGACTCAGACCCTGGTGCCAGTCATCGCCACATGGGCCATGCTGACTCAGATCCTGGAGTGAGTCATCATCATAGTAGCCATGCTGACTCAGCCTCTGGCAGTACAACTCATGCTGGATCAGGTTTCAGCGTCCTTACTCATCATGGCCATGTGCCACATGCTGACTCAAATGCGGTCACTCCTGCTGGACCATCAGAAGGCCTCTCCAAGAAGTCAGGAGAACCAGGTATTGCTGCATGACTTGTTGCGCTGGACACAGCTTTGATTGGTGTACTCTACATCCTGCTGTGCAGTCACAGTTTGCACCATGTCCAACAGATGTGGTCTGAAGCTGGTTTCAGCCAGGTTGTGAATGTCATATCAGGCTACGATGTTCTGTTCCTTGCTGCTGGGCACCATATATCACACTGCAGTTCTGCATGGATATAGCTGAGTGAGTAGTCTCAGGCAGAATGCATGCAGCAAACACAAGCGCTTGCCTTTGCTTTGCACGTAACCTGAACATCATCATAAGCAGTGTATGTGTGTGCATCCTTTTGGTATGGCAAACTTCACTGCAAGCACAGTCAGGTGGATGTTCTCCAGTGTGCATGGTTGCCCTCAAAAGTCTGGTAAGCTCAGCGGCTGCTTTGTGCAGGTGATCTTGAGCGCAGCCCAGCTACCCCTAGCCACTCACCCCAACACCCGGCTAATGGGAGCAGGCCCCCTTCAGCTGCCTTCAAGGATTTGGGCCAAAAGGCAAGCCATGAAGGCAAGTTATCTGGTGGGGCTACAACTGCTGAGGCCAAGCACAAGGGCATAGCAGCAGGGCGTGATGTACACTTTCAGGAGCAGCCAGACAGGGTTAGGCACCACACATCCCACAAGTCAGGTACCCTGCAAAAGGGCTGCTGGTGCTATTGCTGATGCTGTGCTAATGCTGCATTTGGTGTAGGTTGTGAGATTGTGGCTTTGAATCCATAGTCAGTGTCACATGCCTGCAGCTACTCTGGCTCATGTGCTCTGTTCATCCCTGTAATGGTAACGCCACTCAAGGGTTTTGATTTATTGGCTCCTCATGCCCAACCCCTTGTTTCATCACTTCCTTTTAAGCCTTGAATGAATCAGAATTGCCAGCTGCCGATGGCTGCTGCAAACTCATGGATCAACCTAAGAAAGCTGGAAACGTAAGAAAGCTAGAAGCCTAATATTTATGGCATAACATGAAAATTGCCCCTTCTTCCCCCATTTTGTTTGCCCTATCTTGGGGCTTTTCTGCCATGAGTGCTCACCTGCCATATGTGTCTGCATCAACCCTGAACCTGAGAATGAACTCGAAGCCCTAAACACTTAATATTGTTTATGCGGCCAGGTGCTGTTCCTCACTGTCTCAAATGGGTTTGTGGGTTTGCTGACAGGCACAATGTCTCTGGTGGAACAGGCCCACATGCAAACCATACATAAACCCTACTTATAAACCCTGACCCGAGTGCTCACCATGTTGCCTGTGATGCAGGGAAGCATGCCGCCCCAGGTCATGTCAACGCCAGCCCTGCTGATACCCCCAAGGGCCACCCGTCACTATCGCCTCCTCCCCATGATGAGTCATCCTCTTCAGAGTTGACCAACATCCCTGAAGATGCATCACCTTCAGACTTGCCTGGGACTCCTGACGCTGCATCACCTTCAGAATCGCCGGAAATTCTTGAAGATGCACCATCTCCAGATCTGTCCGACACACCAGACGATATGGTTCGTAAAGCAAGATTGGCAGAGATGCGCAAGGCATTGGAAGAAGCAGGCGTAGAGACAGTCTCTCGCGCTGACGCCCGCACCGTTAGTCTTCAAGCTGACAACAAGCGCCTACGTCTTCTGCTTGCTTCCTCACTGGCTCAGCTTGCAGCCACTCAGCAGGGCAGTGGTTATTTCAGAAGGCTGTTCCTTTCGGCTGCTCGATTGGCCAAGTCCGCCTTTCGGCAGGCAGCAGCTGAAAGGCACAGGGCAGAGACAGCACTTGAAAGGCTGAACAGCATTCAAGCCGAGGCAGATCAGACAGCATCCAAAGCAGCTCAGCAAGAGGCTGCTTTGACCAGGCTCAAGCTCACCGCTGAGGCCCGAGTCAGTGAGCTGACAGCTGACATCAAATCGCTGCATGCAGCGCTTGAGCAGACTGCTCTAGTAAGGGACAGGAGAGAGGCTGCTTTTGTACAGGCGACCAAGATGCGCAGCTCTACTGAGCAGCATTTGGTGAAGACCAGAGTGGAGCGTGATGTCCTTCGGTTAGCACTGCAGCAGTATGAGGACAAAGAGGACGCTGGCAGCTCAGCTGTTCCTACTAGAGAGAGTGCTCCAACTTCCACCGCTGCTGTAAGCCCTGCCACCGCTGAGGAGACCAAGACACCTGTTCATTTCTCCACTGTGACCCAGGGAGCCACCGCTGCTGATGAGCCCGCCACTGCTGCTGGCTCTGCTGCCGTCCCGAGTTCTGCCACTGCTGTGGAATTCCACCTTGCTCCTACTTCTTCTCAGGGCGCCACTGCTGAGACTGGCCATGCCACCGCTCAAGGATCTGGCATTGCTCACGACAGAGGCACTGCTTCAAAATCCGCTGTTGCTCAGGACTCTGCCACTGCTGTGGAGTCTACAGCCACTGCTGAAGCTTCCACCACTGCTTGCGACTCTACCACTGCTGAGGACTGCGTAATTGCTCCTCAAGACTTCAGCGCCGTCAACAGCGCCACTGCTGCTCAAGGCTTCGCCACAGCTGGGGAGTCTTGTCTTGCCACTGCACAAGGCTTAGCCACAGCTGGTGAGTCCCATCTTGGCGCTGCTCCAAGATCCACAACTGCAGCTGGCAGCTTCAGCACAGCTGCCAGTCACGCTGCTGCTCAGGGCTCAAATGCTCCAGACTCAGTAGCTGCTCAAGAGTCTACATCTACACTCACTGAAAGCTCTGCTTTTGCAGAGGATTCTGACAATGATGACAAGTCCAACATCATTGCAGACATACACGCTGCTGATACAATGAAGACTGCCGATGAAAACACTACCTCAGCTGAACTACACCAGACTATCTACCAGGCTCAGACTCACGATGAAATGCAGACATATCCTAAGGCTCAGACTCGTGACAAGAATCAGACTCGTACTCAGGCTCAGAACCTCAGCCTGAGTGACTCGCACCATGCCCTGAGCTCTCCTGCAGCTTTTGCAAAGACTGGTGCACACACAGACCCTCAGACAGACCAGCTCCAGATTCCAGCCCTGCATGCTCAAGATGATGTCAGGTTGCAGCAATTGCAGAGGGACCTTGAGAGCAAAGATCAGGTGATCATGCAGCAGGCAGCAGAGATCACCAATCATGCTTTGAAGGCTAGCGGACAGACACTCAAGCTGCAGCAGCTGCAGACTCAACTCAGGGCTCGCGAGCTGGCCTGGCTGCTGTTTGAGATCAGGCTGGTGCCTACTAGGGTAAGTCAATTTCCCATCCAGTTTTGCCATACAGTTTGTGTCTTAACTACAATTTGAGGCAAATATGCTGGATGATGATACAGGACAGATCCTACGTACTTTGCTGTTGCTGGGCTCCTGATCTCATATCATCAGCCTGACACCTGTCATCCTAACACCTTTGGCATTCTGTGCAGATCACATGGCTTTCAGTCCTGACAGTTGAGCTGCACAACCTATGCTTCCATTCATATCCTCAACTTCTCACAGTACAGGAATGTCAGCTGTGTTCACAAGGGGGGCTTGTCTGCAGGGCTTCAAGAATGGCCAGTACGACATGCCTTACAATGCCAAGCAGATTGATGAAGGAGGGTCTGCACACATTTACCTGGAGACCCTCCATGGGGAGCGGCGTGCCACAAAGTATCCCAAGAAGGTAAGCAGCTTCAGGTGCTCTATGCTTCCTTGATAGATTGGATCTCAGATACATGTTCCCAAAGATACACTGATTTGCAGAGCTTGGTAAAGTGCCTGGATCATAAGGGTATTGTGTGAGTTGTAGATACAGTATGCAGTCAAGCAAGGGTTGTGTTAGGCTGCACGATGCACTGAAATGCATTGGAATGCAGCTTGGAGGCTATTTTCAGGTGCTCTATGCTTGCCAAACCCTCATTTCTACATGCACAAATTCTCCCAGTTACACAGCAGTGTAATCCATGGAGCAGCTTGACTGAACCTTTGTTGTTTGTACTTGCTTGGAGGACCCTATGTAGGTGCACCTGCTGCCTAGGCCAAGATGTGTTTGCTATGCTTCCACAGATGCCTTTGCTGCATACACGCTGAAGCCTTGCCTGACATATTATACTACATGCAATGTGTGCAAAGAGGTGTACCCATCTATGCATGCAGTTATGCATGCATGTATGCAGACTGTCAGGGGTTCATGGTGTCATGCTGTGTGCACTGCTCAATTATGTCAGCCCATTGCATGACTGTCAAGTGCACAGGCATAAACAGTCCCCACAGGCACAATCAGTCCCCACAGGCACAATCAGTCCCAACAGGCGTATTTGCTCCCTACAGAGCCTCCTGCTGACAATCAGCAAGCAACATGTACTCATCCTGATAGCACATGAGTATGCTGATGCCACATGGTCTATGTAACAGCAAAAGTCTGCACGCATTCAGCCTTGTCTCTGTGGTGAATTCTCACACTGCATGTTGCTCTTGTGCGGCTGGACAATGCTTTTGATACATTGAGGCTTCACCGTGGAGAACATTGTCAGGTGAAAATGCAGCTGACAAGGTGTTTCAGAGGAAGGAAGCTTCTCATCAGAGCTGAAAACTCCACCTCGCAGGCCATGAGTGCACTTACACTGCACTGACTCACCACCATCACCTGACACTGCCTGTTGGTATGACTGTTCTTCTGACACCATATATCGTGTTGAGACTGCTCTTCTGACATCATGTATTGTGTTGGGACTGTTTTTCTGACATCCTATATTGTGCTGCACAGGGTGCAAAGGCAGTTGGAGAGTTAGCACATGAGCTGCGCATGCACCTGCGTTGTGCTGGTCCCAATACAGTCAAGATCCTGTCTGTGGGGATGGACAAGGTCCCAAGAGGTCCAATGCTGTCTGCCGACGTGGTATGCTTCTCCATGGAGGTGGCAAGCCAAAGCCTGAAGGCCTACATTGGGTGCGTGAATCCTCTTCATCCTTGCAGTGTCATGTTTGGGTGCGTGAATCCTTTTCATCCTTGCAGTGTCATGTTTGGGTGCGTGAATCCTATTCATCCTTGCAGTGTCATGTTCACGTGTAGTGACTGTTTTTGGATGCCTTGTGTTGTCTCCCCCGTCGGGTGTGGTGTTACTGTTCGGTAGCTTCTCAAGGTTGGGAAACAAGGGGAGCAAGAAAGAGGGGGAATGCAGACAGAAAATGCAGTTCAAGTGTGAGAGGATGCAACTCAAGTGTGAAAAACTGACAGTATGACATGTGTCTCTGTTAAGGTGGCCCGCCAGGAGCTGCACCTTAATCTGGTTTTCAGCTGTTCACAATTCCGAAACATCCTTTTTAAAGGGCGTTTACAGGAAACGCCCTTAACCACCCCTGTTTCAGGAAGCTTATAACTAAATAGTGAAAGAAGCTAACCCAAAGTTGGCGCTCTACATGCAGGCAGGCATCAGGCGGCTTCAAGGGATCTAACAGGGATGGTCTTGTCTTTGAGCTGGCTCACACCAAGATCATCCTGAGGCAGGTGGTGCAGGCGATGCAGGGCGTGCATGGCCACGCCACTCTGCATGGCGATGTCAAGCCAGACAACTTCCTGGTAAGCTGTTGATGCCTGGACAAGGCATGCAATAACAATTTCGTTGGTTTCACAAAAGTGCTAGCCGACTTTTGTAAGGTATCTGCGTGGCGACGTCAAGCCCAACAACTTCCTGGTAAGCTGTTGATACCTAAACAAGGCATGAAATAAGAGTTTCATTGGTTTTTCCGCACGTACCTAGCTCATCATGAGCTGGAAAGCGATTTTATTATTATGGTTGTTGTTGTTATTATTGTTGTTGTTGTTATTATTATTACTATTATTATTGATTTTCTCAGAAATGCTAGCCGGATTTTGTAAGGTACTTGCTAGGTGTGCCAGCAGCCTGGACATCATGTTTGTGATGCACACATTGTTCTTGTGGCATGAAGTCATAGATGACTTACATGTGTATGCTAAACACATCAGTTTTATTCTGATGTCTTTCTGAAAGCAGACACGGCTGCTAGTCAGTAAACACCATCAGCAAATGTCAGCCCAGCTGTTCGACCTATTTACACTCCATATTGCAGGTGTTCCTGCATGAGGATTCAGCCCAGCTGGAGTCAGTCAAGATCACAGACTTTGGCCTGGCTAGAGACCTGATGGAGGGCTGCCACCATATCACCCCTACCACTGATGGCACCAGGTACTGCACATTGTGCACTTGCTGCAAAAAACCTTCAAAGTTCTCGGAGGAGGTTTTACACTTTACACTCAAGGCTACATAACCAGTCCTGACAAATGTACAGACTTACTGTTTTTACATGTCTCCCTGGTCAGCATTACTGCATACCCCCATCGCTTCTGTGCTGCCAAGCTTTCTTCTGCTGGATCTGTCTCCTTCTGCTGTCTGAACTCACTCACACACACATGCGAACATGTCTCAAGAGCATCAACATCTGCAACTTCGTATACATCTGTCGAGACTGGAGCATGTAGCACAACTTACTGTAGCACGACTTGCTGAGACGCCACGCTCAGATGAAATGTCTCAAGAATGTGATCTGGCCATGCATTGCTTCTGCAGGGGAACACAGGGTTGGATAGCCCCTGAGATGTACACCCAGAATCTGTCTCCAGAGAAGAGGAAGGGCTGCAGTGTGACGGCCAAGGCTGATGTGTATGCTGCTGGTTGGGTCTTCTTTGAAGTGCTGTGCGGACTGAGCCCCCTGTTGTTCCGGGAGGCCAAAAGCAATGATGACTTTGCTGCAAGTAGGGTCACATTGCCCTGTCTGTTGTGTGTGTATGTGTGTGTCTGTGTCTGTGTGTGTCTCTGTCTGTGTGTCTCTGTCTGTGTGTCTCTGTCTGTGTCTCTGTGTCTGCGCGTGTGTGCTGAACAGCGTCGCAGAAGCGTCTTGCTCATGACTTGTTATTGTGTCATGCAGCACGGTACAGCTGTCATACCATGATGCACATGGTGTCACAGCACAGCACAGCACAGCATGGCACGACAAAGCATGGCATTGCATGGCATAGCATGACAGCTAAGCTGTGCCCTTCCCTACTCAATCTTGGGTCTGTCCAGGGTCATGCTACTCACAAAACCTGCTTGGTTGTGCAGATGCGAAGTGTTTCCCAGCCCTGGACTTCAAAGTCAGACGGCAGGAAGTCAGCATTGATGGTGATGATGACTCACACCATGCTGACATATCCCCAGCTGACTCTCATGCCTCAGACGCTGTTGAGCACATGGATCATGCTGTTGTGGCAGTCAGTGGTGACAGCCTCTCCAATTCAGCCATGAGCAGCAAAGCAGATCACGGCAGCGGTACATTTGAGGCTGACATCATCCACAGGCACATGGGTGTGGGAGACAGCATGACTGAGCCCCAGAGGCTTCAGACAGACTCTGGATGCTCGGCACTTCAGCAGCTCAGAGTGGAGGCCCAGGTTGCTGAGGACCCAGAGATGGTGTCTGTGTATCCTGAGTATCTGTTGCATGGAGTGGGATTGCAGCTGCTCAGATTGTGCATGGCCATGTGGTCCTTGGACCCAGATGCCAGGCCCACATGGAAAGATGTTCTAGAGCAATTGGATGGGATCTGTTGATCAGCATGCTTGACATGGCTGTCCTGTGACTGCCATGGCAGCGTTTTATAACTGCAAGGTGCTTTAGGTCACACGCTTGCAGAATCCGTGCAGTGACATTCAGTTTGTCAGCTCCATCGACTCTGGGCTGCTGCTGAGACTTGACATTGCAACAGCTGTATGTGCGCTAAACACTGTTAAGAAATCGAGATTCGTGAATGAGTAGCAGGTGCTGTAGCTGTCACAGGTATAGGCACTGTATTCACTTAACTGTAAGCTGTGAAGCACTGAGTCAGACTAGGTACAGCAGGTCAAGCAAATGTCGCTGCATTTGATTCGCCACTTTAACGCATTTAGCAGTGCAGTTTCATGCAACAGAACTGTGTGGCGACTTGCACATCAATGCTTCACTTTCAACGTCATGTGGTGAGAGCTGTGACGATAGCATTGAGCTGCCTGCTGTACCTGTACGCATCCATTGTACAGCATGCAACAGGCTGGCTCTAGCTTCTCACATGACATGTGACATTCTGCTGTGTACATGTAAGATAAATATGTGCACCGATTTGCATTGAAGCAGCAGTAACTGCACCAGTGATAATCAGTAACTTGCAGCTGGATGGGTGGAAGTGAGAGGCAGGGGTGGTGATGGGTGCAAATCCTGAGACAACACGCTGCACTGAAATAGTTGTACAGTTGCTTGTCTGACTGTTAATGGGTGCGGTATGCCTTCCTGACTTTCTGAAAAAGGTAAGATGCTGATCGCTTGCCTCCAGCCATGAAAAGTCCTGCCCATGCCTGTCGTCTGCAAAGAAACAGAGTGTGTACCCCACTGGCAGTGAGCATACAGGCAGCACAGAACATGCAGGTCTACATTGCACGGTGGGGCATTGGATGCATCCATTTGTCATGGTGCTAAAGCAACACACGAAGTTTCTCGACATGAGGTGCGCAGTTGCAACGTAACAGTATTGCTGATAGGATGGTGCTCTCTGCAAGTTGCTCATATCCACATTCCGTTCAGACTGTACAAAGTCACTGCACTCATGAGACACATGCATGAGCTTGGCATGTGTTTGCAATTCACTGCTCATGCCTCTGAGTGACAAACCGATTCCAATTCCAATTCCAAGACAGAACAGGACAGGACAGGACAGGACAGGACAGGACAAGACAAGACAAGACAAGACAAGACAAGACAAGACAAGCCTTTCCAGCATTGACCAAAGAACAGGCAGAGCACAAGGTATACTGTGCGTCCCAGAGGGAGTGGACAAACCAACCTGCTAGAAGGGCGCACGATAGCAGCAACTGCAGCTCGCAGCAGTTGCTCATGGGTGCCGGTGTTCACCGTGGACTCTGCAACATGTTGCGCAACTTCTGGATCATCGCACCGGCTCCTGAAGTCAAATGGCTGTGTGGCAGATGCTAGACGCTGCAACACACCCTGCAAAGGAACACAACCTTGGTAGCAGATCAGGTTGCACATGAGTACATGCCATACAGCCTAAGGAGAAGAGGAAGAGGAGTAGGACATATTTGACATCAGCCAACCAACTAGGTTGTACAGATGTGCCAGGGTTGTCAGTAACCTGGTCGAAAACCACCAGTACTGAGCGTGTATCATGTCTAAGCAGCAGCTTATGTGATGTCAAAAGGAAGACAGGGTCAGAATCAGCGCCTGAGGCCACACTTGTTGGTCAGGCAAGCACGCCGTTCAGGCAGGAATGACAACGATAGCAGCAACATCAACAGCAGCAGCAACAGCAGCAGCAACAGCAGCAGCAGCAGCAGCAACAGCAGCAGCAGCAGCAGCAGCAGCAGCAGCAATAGCACTAGCAGCAGCAACAGCAGCATCAGCAGCAGCAACAGCAGCAATAGCACTAGCAGCAGCAGCATGTATAGCTTGATGGCTGACAGAGCATGAACATAATGCAGCATGTCTGTTGTCTCCCCTGATGAATCCTACAGACAAAAAGTAAATTGATTGATTGAGAACACACCAAGGGGAGAGTAGAGATGAGATCCACGCGGGACCTATCACTCAGTTCTTGTCGGAAGGTGTCTCCTGGCCGGCTCACTAGCTTGGCCTTGTCAGCAGCAGGCCCCTGCATTAGCACAGCATTGCCATCAAGTATCAGCCTGTGTTATGAAGTATCAACCTGCTTTATGACTTATCAGGCTGTTTGATGAAATATCAGCCTGGTTTATGAAGTATCAGCCTGTTTTCTGCAAGTTTTGCTACCAGAGTGGAGCTTAATTTGATGTCCAATCCCAGCCTGCACAGTAGCCTAGACCCACCATTTGAGGTACTAGAAAATTCATCATGCTGTCGAGAAGTGCAGTGGTTCTTGATGAAACTGCTGAGTGAGATCAGGACTGCCTGGATGCTGTAAAGTCAGTATCACTGAATGAGACTGGCTGTGCGATGATCAGTCGTGCAAAGCTATTGCGGAATCTGAACACAAGCCCATAATCCCCTCCAAGATACCCATGTATATCTTCATATATATCTTCGATCCTGGTATGGATGCATTGACCACAGCATGCTTGCAGGATGCCAAAGGGACCCAGTTGCGCCCTTTGACGGATACCGAAGGGCGCAACATCTGCCTTCTAGACCATGCAAAGGCACAAGTGCCGTTCCCAACTCCTGAGTTGAAAACTCAAGAGTGTGTTCAGCAATTTGGTTACGTTGTGCAATCAGGTACAGGTATGCAGCCAGCCACACACAAGTTGCTGTGTGGTGCATGGGTGCATGGGTGTGGGTGCATGGGTGCACAGTTGACAGCATGTGCTGTGCCTTGGCAGGAGCATGTTCCCACCTGCAGGCGTTTGTTGTACATGAGTGCCAGGCCCTCTGCACTCCCTGAGGCTATGCGCTCAATCTTTCTGGAGTCCTCAGCAAAGCCCATGCGCACATCGCCAATGTAAGATACCCCACAGATCTTGGCATACAGATCCTGCAGATGGGTGCATGGACACAGTGTGTATATGGGCATGGGCGCTTTCATCAGATCTTGGCAGACAGAGCTTGGCATGCAGATGCTGCAAATGGTGCATGGACACAGTGTGTGTATGGGCATGGGCACTGTCATCAGATCTTGGCATACATACTTTGGCATGGAGATGCTGCAGATGGGTGCACGGACACAGCGTAGGGACGGGCATTTTCATCAGATCTTAGCATGCAGATGCTGCAGATGGGTGCATGGACACAGCATGTGCATGGACATGGTCACAGTCAGCAGACCTTGGCATACAGACACTACAGATGAATGCATGAACTCAGCATGTGCATGGACACGTTCTCCTGATCTTGGGGTCCAGCTCTTAGCATGGAAGTCCTGGCACTGGACTTGTGGACACAGCATGTACATGGACTTCTTATAGCCATTGCACAGCAAATTGAGAAGTACACAAGAGCTGAGCGCGCAGGTGCATCACAAAAGGGATCTACATGGGACGTAGTCGCATGTGTGTCAGTCACTGCAGCTGATGACACCCCATAGTGGTGCAGCAGAGCAGCTTGTGATCAATGCATTGACGTTGCCCGTGTCCAATTTGTGCAGGCAGGTGAGTAGCAACACCAGCAGTTCTTGCCTGCAATGAGAACTGCTCTGGCAACAGGAGCAGCGCCAATGTGAAAGCTGCGTCAAGGTTGTTCTTGCGGGCTATTGGCAGCTTGGCATAATCCTTTAGCATGAGCACAGGCTTCTGCATCCTGCCTGCTATGTACAGGCTGTCCCAGTGGTGCAGGTCATCGTACAGCAGCTGTGCCCCAATGACTCCATACTTGATCATCTGCGCACATTTGTCTGCTGTTAACACCTGCTGGGTCTGTTGCAGTACACTGACCTGTGTCTAGGGTCTTAGCATCTGCTGCATTACTGTGTATGCACCATCTTGATACATCTGAAAACTGTCCACCCAGATCTACCGGATTGAGTCTGGATGCAGCTCATGCAGCAGCACCAAATCCGTTGCCAGTGAAGCGCGTCTATGAGGGGTCTGACAGGCATAGAAAGCATATAGGATCCAGGCTTTGCGTGGTATTGGACTTTGGCTTGAAGTTGCTTCAGCCACTGCAGAATCCTCCAGGCAGTGGTGTCTGTGATGTCTGCAGACATATGAGCCATGGAGGCAAAGACAAATGCTGTGCTGAGTGACTTACATGCCCTCTCCACCAGACAGCTGTATTGAAGTAGGTGCCTGCACCAAGCCTCTCAGCAGTCCACACCACCTGTACCCACACAGAATCATAGTTCAACCACAGTGCACTTCTGGTGTTAGTAAGTAACACAGCCTGACAGCCAAGACAACAGAGCAGACAAGACGAGCTGTAGCATGAATTGTGCAGATGGCATGCAAACATGCTGGTGGTGCTTACAGGAGTTGGTCCAAGGCTACCAAGGATGGAGTAGTGGTGTCGATTTTGCTGGAGATTCTACAAGCAAAGAGAGGCGTCAGCTGCTGCAAGTTCATCGCTGTTCAGGTGACTACTTATGCAATCCGCTGCTTGAACAGACCTGAGCGTGCCACTCATGCGGGTTGTCTACAGCAAATATGAAGTCCAGCATAGGCTTGTTCGTGCTTGATTTGTCGTACAAATCTGGCTGCACAATGACGCCAGAGCCATAGGCAAAGGCATGCTGTACATGCGGGAAATCCTCTAAAACTCCTCTCAGCTGCTTGGCTACACCTGGCCCCACGGACATCAGAGATGTATGGTATCCTGTATATTGCGTGCCCTGAGAGGGTCTGTGATGGACAAGGCCAGTGATGGAAAAGTGGCTAAGCTCAGGCTTTTAGGACTTCAGCGCAGGGCTGCCTGTTGGCAAGCTATGCAGACGACGAAAGCTTTCGATGTGTCCAATGAAGTGCAGTTATTCGCTGATTGAGCGACCGTTCTTGGCCGCTCTTCTTTGCAGTGCCCACATCATCGAGAGCATTGATCAACGAGTGCAAAGGTAATCAGAAGACGGATTCGCAAGGGACGTAAGGTAATGGAGCACAACAGGTGTTGCAGTGAGTTTGCAAGCCTGGCAGGTGGGACCTGTGCACAAAAGTGCATCCGATTGCATGTAAAGCAAGGAGTTGAGTAGTCATGTTGAGTCACGCGAGCCTGTACACCTGCAGGTTACTCATCGTCCTTCTCTGGACTTCCAACCGAGAAAACCTGACATGATGGCTCTATGTCATGTTTGCAGAGCCAATGTGAGTGTGACGATGTGTACGGAGAAGCGAGAAAGTGAAGAATCGACCGTGCAGCCCGTGAATCGCCCGAAGAATCTATGTCCCAGCGATCAACCGGTCGCGACCTCAGCACGTCCCTTTCCGCCTCGACGAGATATCATGAGATAGAAGACGCAGGTACAGCTCGCCTCGATGATGCACTCTATCAACGAGTTTTCTTGGGCCTAACTGCAGTGCCCGCAGGCCCTCAAGACTTTGTTGGTTGGACATCAATATGGGTTGCAGGTAGCTCGCACTTTTGACCTGAGCTGCCTCCCAGGTGTACAGCTGATAAAACAGATAACTTGCATGCTGTTGCAAACTAGAGAGGACTGCAGAAGCAGATAGGCCTTCTTGTGCATAGGAGTGCGGAACGTAGAAAGCTCCCGACCAGATGCGTATCTGCACGACTCGCTCACACCTCACTTGCTGCAAGGATCAGAGCGTTCTCTGCAGACTCAACAGCGCTTGGCAGAGGTAGCGCAACCGATGTGCTCAACATTCCAGTGGATGGCTCCTGTTACAGCAAATCATGCTGACAGGGCCCTGTATGTGTGTACCCTTACTCAACTTGCACTGATGCATGTAGTACAACTGGGCCGCATTATCTGTTTGCAACACAGTCATCTTCTGAAACCTACGCACGTCTGGGCAGGGAGCGACTGCCCACGAAGCTGCCTTGGGTGGTGGTCACGTCACCACCTGGATTGCTGTCGGAGGGCACGTTGTGGATGAGCAGATCACAGCCTTGATGTAACCTGCGCAGTTCAAATGCCCATATGCGCGTCGAACATGACACGCTTGTCAAAAATCACACCATACAACAGCAGGTACACACCTGCAGCTCTGCTACCATAGAATTGCTGATGCAAAAGGCTAAAAGACAGCTTTGTTGTACAGCAGACAGTCTGTCACGCATGCATGTTCCCATGCACACCCCAATTGCGACACTATCTCATGCTTGATGATCACAGGGAAAGCTGGTCAGGTGTTCCTCCTTTGCTGCAATTGGTGTCTTTTGCGTGAGATACTTGCTTGATGGATGATTTTGCTCATGGTTTCTGTGCGCAAACCATGAGCAAAGTGAACCATTCAGCACAGAATATAATGCTATAATGGATGCGGGTATCTTAGCAAGAGGTGCATGTAAGATGCTTGATCCTCAATTGGCAAGCACCAGGTTTTGTTATGACATAAGCTACGCACAGATTCCATAGATGGCTTATAGGTGGTCACCGGACTGCTGCCTTAGGAGGCTTCCGTCATGATCGCTGAGAGCAGAAACTTTTCTTTTTTCTTTTTTTATTGTATAATAATCAAATATAAATACAATGTAATGTTATTTTATATAATATATATAGGTGGTGTTGCTGGGGGCAGGGTTGGACACAAGGGCCTGGCGGCTGCCCTTCCCTCCAGGTGTTTCTTGGTACGAGGTAAAAAACCTCAAATCAAAGTCATTTGTCGGTGAACAGCACCATGTTTGCATCTGCAAGGAAAGCGCAAGCAGACCTGCCATACGTGTCTTCATGCTTGTCTCATGTATTGGAGATGGCTTGAGCTATTGAGCATGGCATGACTATGTAGAGCAACAGAGACACATGCATGTCATGATCATGCAACCTGTGAAATGTATGGGATGCGTTTGCAGGTGGATCAGGCAAGTGTGCTGGACTTCAAAATCAGCAGACTGCAAAAGGCGGGAGCAGGCATGCAGGCTGGCCTAAGCAACAAGGCCTTTCCCCTCAAGTCAGCTTCCTACACGGCAGTTGCAGCAGGTACCTGCAGTGCAGGAATTGACAATAATAATAAGAAAAAACAAAAAAAATAAAAGGAGCGCTTTTCAGCAATCATAACGGGAGCCTCCTAAGGCGGCAGCCCAGAACAATGCAGGGATACCCTTAATGTGCTGTGCACACTTGTACGCCCTATATTGCATATGTATACATGCCTAGTTTCTTGGAAGCTACTGCTGTGACAGCCAGCCTGTGACAAGTGGATCAGACTGTGAATCGTAGCACCCAGGTGAGATATAGTCACCCTGCTGCAGCTACATTTATTCAGTGAACATTTCACCGACGCGGCTGCATGTATCCCGTGAACAGTCTAGCTATGCGGCTGCATGTACTCAGTGAACAGTCCAGTTATGCAGCTGCATGTACTCAGTGAACAGTCCAGTTATACGGCTGTGCGTAGATGGTGTGTAGTCCAAACCTGGTAGTGTGTTGCATTTGATGAGTCAAGCAGTTTGCATGGCTGACACTAAAGTGACACTCAAGTACAATTTGTACATGCAGCTGGTAGCACCACATGCAGTAATGCAACACACAGCCATGATGCTCATGACCAACTGTGTGCAGGCTGCTTTCCAGCTGTGCTCATGCTTGACTGTCTGCTGCAAACATGTGCAGCGCTGTCAGGTCAGGTCTCAAATTTGTGCTATGTGCGTAAGCATATTGTTCTGAGATTCAAACTCTGCACATGTACATGAGAGTGCATGCCACATGAAAGCTGCAACATGTGGTGGAATTTTACTCTGCATGTGTCATGTTTCAAGATGAGTTTTTGATGGTGACATTGCTCTGCAGACTTGTCAGACGCTGACTGGACAAGCACACTAAGGAAGTCTGGCTGGCAGGAGCAGCTGCCTACAGTTTGGGTGGCAGAAGGCCTTCTGTATTACCTGGAACCTAACGCTGTTGCAGCGCTACTGAAGGTGAACAGCTGCCGTGAGTTTGGCTGCAGCCACAATGTGTACTGCATTGTCTGAATCCATGCCTGCCTGCCATACTTACGCGCTTGTGAAGCAGTGCTGCTATGTCATGGCATGGACTGAGTGAAGGCAGACCTGCAGTGTTTGTGAGTGTGTGTGATGACGAAGTTGAAAGTACCTGCTCTGGCATGAACATGAGACAGGCAGCATGCGACTTGCAGGAAGTGGCGGCGATGTCTGCAGTGGAGAGTTTCCTGATTGCTACAGCTTGCACAACAGCGTATATAGACTATGCATGTCAAGTTGCAGCTACAATGGAATCAGGCCTGCTGCCTACACTGAGTGCCGCTGTGAAATGGACCCTGCCGCCTGATGCTCTGACTCACTTTCAGCAGTACAACTGGAAGATACAGCACACTATTGACTTGCTGAAGCAGGCCAAAGAAATGGAATTGCGATTGCAGCCATTTGCTGATGAGCCGCGCTCCCTGGACGAAAGTGAAGCTGCAATTGATTACAAGGTGATGGTCTGTAGCACAGAGATTGTGAGCAAGGTGAAATAGCGATCCAGGCTTGACCAGGCTGAGTATTGCACAAGGCAACGAGTCCTTGCTCACACAGGAGCCCATGGTATCTTATCCTTGGGCTTTTCTTTCATCAATGCTGAAAGGTGTAGTCTTTTCTTTTCTTCCTTTCTTGCTCACAGCAGCACTGTATCCTTCAACAAATTATGCCCTGTAACTGACTTTGCGCCAGCAACCTCTTTGACACATTGCAGCATGTAAGTCAATCAAGACACTACACTCATTTGCATTGCTGACATGAGACCTTGCACATTCAATGCACATGTTGTGACTCAGATGTCATTGTGACATGATGAAACATACCATACATGCCGGCACACAACACAGATGTGCTTGCCAGAGTAGACCTGACAGCACATACTTGCATTAGTTGTGCTTGGAAGCAGCACTTCCTAGCAATGAACATCCAGATTGAGCGGTGATCTCATAGCAGACGTCATGAGCCTGGTCGGACTAGAGTTGTGACCGTTACAATGCAGGCCTTACAGCTGCAGCAGGAATAGTGATCCCTGTGGAGTGCAGCACAGCTTCGGCAGTCAAAGTATATGCCAAATAGTCTGGATTGGTAGTGTATTACATCTTATTGCTGCTGGACTCCTTTCATGTCAGATGCGCTCTGAGTCGGAGCATTCTTGTTCAGAGGATGCGATGCTGAGTCATACTTGGAGGCTTGATTCTGCAACATCATACAGGCCATGTGGTTTTCAGGTGTGGAACAGTTATTGCAATACAGAAACATGGACCAGCAGTGGTTGTCAGCTCTGTGTCGCGACCTATTGACAAGTTTGACATTATGAGACACACCTGCATGTGCTTCAGCTCTTCTTTGTGTCCTTTAATTCCTTCTTTGCTGAGCTCTTCACCAGCATTGTTCCCAGGGTCACTGCTGCCATGGCTTGCAGGCTCTACGTCGTGATGGTGTCTGCAGGCAGGTTGATTAACAGAAGGCCGTACAGTGTCAGGATTAGCATGCTCGACCAAGGTGACGTACTCTGGCTGTGCAATCTTTTTGCCTTCCGGCATAGGGTCCTCGGTCAAGCCAACCTGTGACCTGATCGTTCGCGGTTGACCAGGAGTCTTCTTATCTACAGCCTTTTGGATCGCATCAGCGCCGCCTGTCATGTTGTCCGAACACCTGCACGGATCGATTGATCAGTTTCAACACGTACTGCATCAGCCAGTGGCGCTCTGAGAGTCTACACGCTTCGCAATGGCAACAGACCTTTTCGATTTATTGTATATGCGGGCAAAGCTGCTGGCGCTGCTGCAGACAAGTCACGTCACTTTGCTACAACCACGACACCTAACAATGCTGAGGGGCAACTCGACATGCCGAGAGAGGGCGTTTTGCACAGAGCAAAGGGCGCTGGCAGATTCATTGCAGCAAGCAAGCATCAACTGACGTCGTTAGCCCAGGTGGTGATGCAGGAGCAGCAGCATGAATGCTTGTGCAATCTGCCAGTTGATTGACCATGTCTTTAATCTGCGGCGCCCCCCGGTGTTTTACTGACACAGAGTCTTGATCAGCTAGTGGATTGCACAGCTCCTCCTGCTTAGTAGAGCAGTCGTTAGGACAGACGACCCAGTAGACGGTCATACCAAGAGCGTCTGTCGCTTGCAGCATACTTAAGCAAAGATGGAAGCCCCTTACGCTGTCAATATCGACCAGCAAGCTGCCAGACACTATGCTGACAAGGGGGCTACGATTCTTTTGCTGGATGTTCCTGAGCACACCCACGTTGCTTTTGACCATCAAGTAAGTCTGCTTTGAGAGCTCTGTGATTCGGCGCGCTGCCAGCTGCTCACATGCAAGCCTTGACTGCATGCTTGCAGAGCTTTGTAGTTGGTCCCAAATTCAAGGGAGTCAAGATGCTGCCTCCAGGGACGCACATGGTGTCATACAACGCAGCCAGTCGTACTGGAGACTTTGCACCCACCTCAAGCTTTTTTGCATACTTGGCCCCCAGCCAGGTGTATGTCAGAAGATGGAGCATTGAGCAGGAGCTCCTATTTGAAGTGCCATCTGACGAGGTGATGCTCGCATCCAAATGTACACATTTAGCTACCAACGCTGTAAAGGGTGGCAGTACTAGGTACAGATACGCATCAGCAAAGTTGCACACCTTGCTGCACATGCTTCCTTTGCATCTTCCATCAAGCAGATGCTGTTATGTAGCAAAGGTTGCTGCCATGTCCTGAGCACCCCTCCTGCAGGCAGAGCCATTTCAAGCAGGAGCAAGGCGCTATGACTTTGACCAGAACCTGGCCCCCTACAACTTGCATGCCTACCAGCAGTGGCAGAGCCTGTCAAGCTGCATCTCCCAAGGTGTCGTCAGCAGGCTGTCGCCTCTGCCATCAGGCAACATCAGCATCACAGCTGAGGCTGATCCTGCTCATTTGAAACCTGTTACACCTGCTGAGAAGAAGCTGTATGCGCAGCTTCAACAAGGAAAGACAGCAGCAGAGTCTACAGGTGAGCATAGGACACATCAGTAACAGCTGATGCAAGGAGCAGCAAGGTATCGTCAGTAGCAACTGCAAATGAAGCTTAAGGAAACGTGAAATTATGCACAGCATGGTAGCAGCGATACTTATCTCATAGGCGACCTCCTATGGGAGATCCTTTGGATCAACAGCAGAGCAGGCAATGTCCAATCTGCATCTTGACTGTGCAAGATGGTGTCAGACAGCTGTGCAGCTCGCCACCAGTGTAAAGTCTGACCTGGATGCTGTTAGCCATGCCTCCACTGGCAAAGATATGGTACACAAAGCAGAATGTCACCATTCATCTGGGTCGTGCACAACATGCAGGGAGTACAGCTATGCGAGTGGATGGCGAGCAGCAGTCTGAAGCCACTCCATCAGACAGACAGCAAGACACCTCTGACATGCAGACATCGGATCTCAGACCACAGGAAGGTGTTGGGCGCTGCTACTACACTCAACTGCCAAGATTAGTCAAGGTGCCTCCTTTTCTGGCCCTTCTAAGCTTAAGGGCACATTCCCTGTCTGAGAACCCAGCAGATTGCGTTGTTCGCAAGCTTGATGCATGCATGTCAGTTTTATGGCATGTTGAAAGATGCATGTCAGAGTCAACGCAGGAATGACATGGTACATGGTAACGTATGTGTAACGCAGCAGGAGTACCTGGTCTTTGCAGGATGTCTGCCAGATACAAGGCATCCCTGCTACCAAGCACCATCACACTCCTAGTTACTCTACCTCCAGGCTGCCGCCTCAGGAGGCTCCCTATATGGTTGCTGTAAGGCACAGCCTTTTTCCCCTTCCATCTCTCTTCTGCCCTTTTAAAAATAAAAATGAAAAGCGCAGAAACGCAATATATATATATCAGGTTTTGTCATGAAAAAGAAGGGACTGTGACTGAGTCTTGTTTGTTGTGTGTAGGTGCCGGGCATGACTCCCCAACAGCTTACTGCCCTCAACCTGGACAAGACAGGCTTGCTCAACAACATCCTGCAAAAACACTTTGGCGCTAAGCCTGGTGACCTGCTGGGCGAGCTGCAATTTAGCTTCCTGGCCTTCCTCATGGGCCAGTCCCTGGAAGGTGAGCCTTTGTCTGTGTGTCAGTGCATTAGAAAGAAAAGGCAGCGACTACACCTTTTGGCGTCAATTTAATGAGAAGCCAAGTATTGTACCGGGCCGCATCATCAGTGCATTACATGCTGTGAGCGTTGTTGACGTGTGGGCATGCTGTGTAGTCTTGGGGGCGGCGTAGTTGCGCGTGTCGTATAGGTCTTATATGGAACAGATGTTGCAAGTGTGGGTTGTAGTCATCATTACCGTGACTGTAGCAGTATTGTAGAAAAGGGTGACTGCAGGATGGTCTTTTAATTGATGTTGCAAAACACCTTGATCAAGGAAGAAACAACAATCTGAATCTGTAATAATAATCTGTAGAAAGTGTGTATGTTCATCTCATATATATACACATGTTTTGGTTGTGGTTTAAAAAACTGTGCAGCGCAGAGGACGCCTCTGTGTATGTCTATGTCTGTCTGTGTTTGTGTGTGTTGCTTTCCCTCTGCATTCTTTGCCTTCTGCCTTGCTGGCTATTTGTTGTCACACCACATGGCAATGAGCAGCTGAGGTCAACAGCAGCCAAACTGATGCCTTTTACCTTGCAGGCTTTGCACAATGGAAGGCCATCATCCATTTGCTTCTGGGCTGTCAAGACGGTCCCTTGAAGACACATATACACTTCTTCATCCGCTTTCTGCAATGCTTGCATAATCAGCTACAGCACAGCCTGGTACAGGTGCGTGTGACATTAGATAACATCCTGAGTGTTCTGACATGTGGCATGCATTGATCTGCAAAGCGTGTGTGACTGCCTGCATCTTGGAATGCAGGCAAACACTGTCATTTTCCTGCATTGAACACAATGTAACGTTCTGTGTCACACTCTTTGATGCTTGCAGTATTGTTTATGTGAGCTTACTTCCACTGTGCTGCCTGCCAGCTTCACAAATGGCAGTCCTTGGTGAATGTGCTTGATGCAAGCCGGCCTTTGGGCGAAGCAGTCTCTTGCATGCTTGCAGATGTGTGTGATTGTCTGCTGCAGGAACCAATCTCCCAGAGTGACTCTGAGCCTTCGCCTGGTGCTCCTTTTGGCATTCCAATCATCGAGGAGCTTCTGGCTGACAGCTTTCTGCAGCAGCTCTTTGCACACTTCTTCAGCATGCTCCATGAAGAGGGGGCAACAGTGAATTCCAAACTGCTGGCTGCAAGCAAACAAGTGCAGCAGCTGCTCCAAGAGAAGTTAGGATGGGAATTCGACTTTCAAGACGTAGGGCTTGATGAAGAAGAAGACGAGTACGCACCCACTGTTGTGCAGCTGGATGGGGTGCAGCTGTGAGGTGTGGAAGATGTATGGCATGTACATCACAGTCAATCATGTCTGGCTTGACAATGTGTGTGTCTGTCTTAAAGCGATTTGCAGTCATCAATGACCACTTTCTAAAGCCACAACAACAGATCATCTAATAGATGAAAAGGCTGCAGATGTGCTACAACTGACGCAGCGCGGAGGCCTTTACAATGGCTTTCAATGGCCTGACTTTTCAGGCTACTTGCAGCTATGCACAGTGTTGATGAAAGTTGTGTGAACAGGGCTATCCAACATGCATGCCAAAAATGCTAGCGAATTTCATGGCTTTGAACAGCAAGAAAACGGGACAAGACATTTTAATGTCTGAATTTGAACTTCCCCGCTGGGCTACAGATGCCTCTACCAGCGCAGTTTCCTTGATAGATTGCATCTTAGATACACAAGTCCAAGGATGTACTGATCTGCAGAGCCTGATAACATGCCTGGATAATGGAGATGTGGCACACTATGCAGTCATGCAGAATTGTTTTAGGCTGCGTATTGCGCAATGCATCAAAATGCATCTCAGAGGCTACATTTACAGATGTGATAAGTACAATTGCTAATGCAGCGCTGTCTACCGTAGACAGTGCATGGTACCGGTAGTCAGTACACCTGACCTTTGCCAGAAACAATGCTCTCTGGTGAATGTCACCCACTATAGCATATGCGTGGTCGTTTTGAGAGTCATCATGCTTTTATACGATTACAGCAAGCCAACCCTGGCTCATGCCATGGCATGCACAGGTAGCGGGGGCATCAACATGACAACAAGTACAGATTGCCAGGAGGATGTATCTAACTCTAGACTAAGTTGCAAATGAGGGTGCTGGCTACGCCATGACAAACTCTTTGATAGCTTTGGCACTGATGCCACTGCCAGCATCATGGGAAGGGAAAAAGGTTCTTGTCCCTGGAAGAACAGCTAGGTTTTGCTGAGACCCTTTCACCATTTCAACACTGTTGCTGAAGGGGGGTGAGCCCAAAGAGATGCTTTTGACATTGGAAAACGGCCACCATGCGGAGATGTGCGTGAAGGAATCTGCTGCTATGACTGATCCAGTAGACTTATGGTAGAAAGCCACCTGTCCAGGTGTGTGGCCAGGAACAGCATGGTATTCTAAAACTCCCTTTGGCAGCCAGTTTGCATATGTGAAGACATCTGACACGTCCCCAGACTGTCCCTTTAGTAGCAAGGCTCTACTGCTGGGAACCAGGGTCGAGTTGACGCTAGGACTCAGCCGCTTCAGTATATTGAACTGCAGGTTGTCTCCAGGGACCGATGCATAACTTTTTCCGCCGGAAAGAAATGGCTCTTCTTTCTCATGGTATGCTACCTTGATGTTTGGGTACAAATCAAGCAGCTTGCCCAAGACACCAGTGTGGTCTAGGTGACCATGAGTGACTGCAGACAGAGGCACAGCCTGATAAGAGGCATTAATCTGGGCAAGGTGCTGAACTGCTGCTGTTATGCTACTGGCATGATCAAGGTGGAAATTTTGTAGTGCATAGAAGCATTGTCAAGTAGCAGCAAAGAGTACAAATCAATGGCTGAGGTTCATTGTCTGACCTAAAACAAGCCTAAGTGTGTCTTCTGCTGAGGACAAGGTGGTCTGAATTCCATCCAAGATTGCTCGCTGGTTCTTTGAATTTGTCGTCCCTCCGTCGATCAAGATCCAGGAGTTGGGGCTGCTCTCAACCAGCCACACAGCAACAGGAACGGGAGCTGCGACATGCAGCTCCCAGCTGAAGTTCAGCCTGTACAAGCCAGGTCGCAGCTCTACGAACTTGGCTTGCGGTGTTGGTGTAAAGCGCTGCCATTGCGCAAAACATACGGCACCGATGATGAGAAACGCGCTCGCGACAACTTCGGAGTTTCGCATCTTGATCGCGTGCGAAAGGTTCGGTCGAGCTGGTAAGTTAAATGCGGACACTGTGACTCAACCAAGTGTGCTGACCATATTAAGCGTCTTCACTACTGGTAGGCCTCCGCAGTTGCGCAAGATCCCAACGTTGTCAGCAAATCTGGGCACGTTGACCAATACAGTCAAACCGTATTCCAATCATAGAGCTGACCTGCAGGCCTGAGTACGGCGTCGTATTTCTGGCAAAATTGTGGCAATTGACCGGGTGATTTTGGGTGTGAATTGGCCAGCTCGGCCGGCGCTTTGCCAGGAACTTGCCGGCAAATTGACCGGCAATTGCCCATCATCTA
>JAABUP010000971.1_pt1 | contig 61492 bp, 78 predicted proteins | sample 5559201 | NCBI WGS metagenome assembly JAABUP01 (sample SAMN10711887, study PRJNA513373) | rock metagenome | isolation source: Antarctica rocks | place: Antarctica | reverse complement strand
AAACTGAGACAGGCAGCTCAGTTTTGTAATTCAGACAGGCAGCATTGTTCAGCAATGTCGTGTCACACAACTCAGGTCACACAACTCAAGGATCCTTGCAACGCCACTACAACTCAGGTCAGGACAGTTGTTCAGAGGATATGTGACAGCTGCAACCCAAACACGCCAACGCACATTGACACATCAGCAAGGCCTGCGCTGAGAACAGACCAGTACCACGCCTCATTGAGCAGGGAATTTTACTGAGCCAACAAAGGTCTTTCACCTGAGATTGTACTATGCTGCAAGCCCAGGTACCGTAGGGCCGGAAAGGCCCCCCTGAACCCCAGATGGCTGGCAGGGTGCCTGCACACAAAATCTGACATGGGTTTGGGGAGGACGTCTTCTGCGTGTTCCTAGCTTCCTTCATTGACCATTTGTATTATTCATAACTGTTTGCAATCTGGCACTGGTCATTCAATCTGTGCTGCAGGCCAATGCAGCAGCACAACACAGCAGGCACATTGCGAAAGCAAGCTGGATGCTGTGAGAAGTACTGGTCCTGATAACGCAAGTCAGGCATGGCCCAAGATGTGGATAACAGTTTGCTGCCAGCATACCGAATAGGTTTCCACTGGCCAGGTCCAATGACTGCAGTGCCAGGAAGCTGCCATTTGTTGACCAGGAATCTGGCAGTTGAGGAAGAGGACCGGTGATGCTCAGGGATGTCAAGGCATTGAGGCAGCTAAGACTCTGCCAGACAGGGTCAAAGGATGCCTGCCAAGTGATATTGAGGGGGTATCCTGATGCGTCAAAAGCTGCTGACTGATTCAATGCTGCCAAGGTATGGTTTTCACAGTCAGCAGAGGAATCGTAGGGTGTAGTAAACGCTGCCTGCTGTGCCTGTGTGCATCCAATGTGCAGTACAAGCAGACCCAAACCAGACCACTACTGCTGTGCTGGCTGAGTCCATCATTAAGGCTCTGCAAGCCAAACAGACAGCTGTGACTATGTGCGTTGCATTCAGGATAATCCCCCGTGACAAGGAGTACCTGTGAGGCTCAACAGCCCAATGCTACTTTCGTGACAAAGTCGTGAATCAAGCCAGGGTATTCAAGTGAAAAGACGGCTACCGGTAGCTACACGTCTTGTTGGTTGATGACATCAGCTTGATGTCTCCTGATCGAGTGTTTGGGATTAGGCGGCTGTAATCGTTTGCGCCGCGAACATGGTGAAAATCTCGAACGTAGCTTCAAGCGCGGCTAAGCCTGCCTGCAGCGGCATTGTCACTCACATCTCGTTGTCGTTGAGTCCGAGATCTGTAGGGGCTCCATATGCACGTGAACTTTTGGCTGGTCAGGCTTTCCCGAAATGCTGCAGCACTCAGACAGTAATACATACGCCACGCTTGCTCTTACCTTGACATAGACGGGAGATTATATTTTTCTATACCGCACATGTACATCTATGTACAAGCATGCAGGGGTCAAGGGTACGACGCAGTACGAATAGCGACTGCAGTGCGACCGGACGAGGATTCGCAAAATTGCTGGAAACGTAGTGAGGATCTGGTCGGTGCCGGCGTTGACTTGCAACGCCACGCTGCTGCTATCGCAGCTGCAGAATTACTATATCACGAACCTCTCCAATCCCCGAATTTCCAATCAAGCATCAAAGCGTGAATATGCGGCCCGTATACCGTCATAGCCATGAACTATCATGTGTGCATGCGCCTGGCAGCATTTTGCATGGCAAGGCTTGAATGTTGATGTCAATCATGATCAGCACACAGCAACAGAGCATACTACCAGTATGCAAGTACGCAGCCACCATGTATGTACTGTATAGTAACTGTGACATAATGAGTAACCATTTGTACTATACAGTAATTGTCATGCAAGATTGCTTGAATGATGCAATTGCAAGTCAAGCATGAGGAGCTTCCTTATGGAGCTGCAGCTGTGTCTGAGAGGATCGGGACAGACGTGTTGTTTGTCCCAACCTACGCTAAAACATCGTTGTTAAGGTGTCGGTCCAAAACCTGAGCAGAGCTAAGCCAATGCCAAGCCGAATTTGAGCTTTGGTCGCTGTCCAAATGCATTCTTAGCTGAAGAGTGCAGTTTCGGGAACTTGTCATCGGATTTATACCACTAAGAAAATGCATTCATTGTGCACTCGCAGTGGACCGCATGGATCGTTTTATAGAGTCTCATATTTGGGAAGAAGATTGACCATGGAATGCCAGGTCATCAAGTCCGTGCAGATCAGGCAAGCTCCCGCAAACAAGTCCTCATGACCCCTCGCTTAGCCATGTACTTCGGCCAGAGTATCGGCTTTATATGACTTGTACTCGGCTGATTTTCTTGGCATTGTCACTGGCATAAGTCCGTCGACCAATCTTGGTGCTGACTGCAGTTGCGCGTCAGTGAGGCCACCGTTTGCAGCCTTAGATAAGAGTCGGGTTGAATCACCGCCGCCGCTGCGAACGTAGTTGATTGCGATTTATGCTACATGATCCGCGAGTTTTTGGCTTGATGGCGTTGGCCCATCAGATGGTCAACGAGATCCGCGAAATATGAGAGCCCACACTCTCAAACATCTCTAGGCCATACGCGACAGCAAACTTACAATTCACAAATAGATCATTCAAACAACTCAGCCAACACTACATTGAGGATTTTTGCTTGCCAAGGCAGTCATGCAAAGCCATAGCAGGACTTGCTTGCCACAGAGTCCTCAGCTTTCTGCACAGCACTGGAGACGTACGCCCCACTTGCTGCGTCACCAGCGCCGGCTCACCTTGTACGCAGCTCAAGGTCAGACTGGCACAGATTTTGCTAGGTATGCTCAACCTGCTCCTGCAGTTGATGTGCATCCTTCCTTTGCGCCCAACTAGCCTGTACCATGATTTGCCTGCTATGCCAATTGCACACACGACTTGTCTAGCTGAACTAAGTTGAACCTAATTGGAAACTTGTGTCTCATCTGCATCTTTTGCAGACAACAACAAAGCAGTACAAAAGGACCCAAGAGTAATGGCACATCTGCCGGCAATGGCGCAACATACACAGGCCAAAGCACAGGAACAGAGAGGGACCAGAGGAAAGCCATTGCTGCCAAGATCAGGTCACTGATCTTCCCAAGCTCAATCTTCATAAGCTGTTGCAAAGCATGCCAGACCTGCAGCATGCATCGACCTGCAGTGCTTGCTTGATCTTTCACACTGACAGCTCGACATAAGCATCTGATCAGCTAGCAAAACCTGCATCTGCAGTATCCAGCAGGCAGTCCTGTAAAAGGACAATCTACATTGCATCAGCCCCACCCTCAGACTGCAACCTGCATCGATCTTCCTGTAGCTTTTGCCACATGCTCGTTGTGAATCTTGAAGTCGCACTGACTTCTGAGTGCAGTGCTGCAAGAAGCTCCGGGCTGCCGCCTCAGGAGGCTCCTGTTATGCTGAATTGCTGAAAAGCGTAAAGTTTTCTTTTCTTTCAGTGCTGCAAGAGCTTTGGCAAGGAAGCTGGCAGAAGAGAAGCAGGCAGCTGTGAATGCAGCCAAGCAAGCAGCTGAGCACAGCATGGACGAGGAAGAGCTGGAGGCCATCAAGCAATCAGTTGAGCAGGCCACCGCAGAAGCTGCTAGGGAAGCTGCCAGGGCAGATGCCCTGGCTAGAGCTGCTCGCCAGATGGGCCCTTCAGGATCGTCACAACTCTTTGACTTGGAGCGACTCAGGGTAGGAATCAGTCATCTGTCATGTCTCACAAGAGGACCACTATGAAATGCTGCTGCTGATGTCTGTATAGAATGACATTTCATAGTCTGCATTGCACCCACTAGGGACGCATATGTGCCCCACATGTGACAATGCTTGATCAGGCTAAGCATTGCTCATACTTTTATCCTGCTGAGAACTGTTTGCATTTTCTTGTCACAGTTGTGGCTGCCGTCGCCAAGAGTGACATTGCTGTCATTGCCCACATGCTTGTGCCCGATGGTTGTTGCTCTTGGTTGCAGAGTATCAAACTTCAAAACAGCACATGTGGTTAGTTGATTGGTTGACTGATTGCTTGATTGATTGATTGATTGACTGATCGATGGATTGAGCGATTGATTGATTGATTGAGTGATTGTTTGTTTTGCGCCAGGCAGAGAATGAGGCGCTGCAGCAGCTGGTTCTGGAGGTGGCCCACAACAAGCAGGAAGCACAGCGCAAGGTCGCTGGCCTGAAGCAGAAGTACAGTAATCTGCTGGCCAAGGTAGGTCTGGCACACAGCTTTGCATGAAAGATTGCTGGCCTGAAGCAGAAGTGCAGTAATCTGCTAGTCAGGGTAGGTGTGACACACAGTTTCATGTGATGCCATGAGCGGGCGATCTACTTCATTCCAAGGGGACGCATGTTTACGACGGTTTTGAGATTTTTTCTTCTGTTGAACATGATAAACAATAGTCATTCTTATGCTTTCCAGCTCATGATGAGCTAGGTACGTGCAGGATAAGTCTTGTCTCTTTTATGATGTACATGTGATTGTCAAATGCCTCATGACTCTATGCACTCTTGAATTGCATGGTGCAAGTCTTCAGCTTGTGCATACCAAACTCTTGCAATCTGTCAACATGGCTTGTCGGGCAACCAAAAGTAGTGTATAATTGTATCTGGAAAGCACCTCTCACTAGAGCAAAAACTTGTGACTTGCATCTTCTAGGCCATGGTGCGACCACTTGTCTGAGCACATGTCATGAGTGGTGCTGTGCTGTTAGATGAAGCAAAACAAGACCAGATGGCTAGCAGCATGCAATCTCTTGACAGCACCCATACAATGTCTGCTGGACCCCTTGAAGTCTGTGACACTCTTCCCGCACACAGCAACACTCTGTCCACAGCATTGCAGCGCCAAATTTGCTTAATGGAGTCGTGCCAGAACCTCTGTGTTCATGTCTTCACTGGTGCTGTATAGATTGATGAGGCAGAAGAAGACCAGATGGCTTCTGCCAGCCCCCAACAGCCTGACCCCAGGGAAAGTGCGGCAGCAGAGGCTGATGAAGAAGGGTCAGATACAGAACCCCCTCAGGTCACTTGCAGAACTCTGAATCCAACTTTGAATCATTACAGCTTTGCTCTTCAGTCAAGCCCTCATGCACTGGCACACCTATCATCTGTTGAAACAAGGCCATGTACTGCATGACTAATCCTGTACTGCATGTCCATTGACAGTCTGTTACGCCTGAACTGCATCACTAGTGCACAATGGCTGGACATTCCCAGGTGTGAGCGCATGCTGTTGCATTGACACTCCAGCTCTTGCTGTCATGAAGACAATCATCACATACACAACCGTGGCTGAAGTGTGAGGCAACACAGGTACCCGTTCAGCTCCTGTCATGGCAACAACCAAAGTGGTGCACAGATAATTCCACATACGGGGAGACTGTTTGCATGTACGTAGCTCATCATGAGCTAGAAAGCTTCTTATTATTATTATTATTGTTATTAATACTCTTACTGTTATTGTTATCATCATCATCATCATCATCATCATCATCATCATCATCATCATCATTATTATCATTATTATTATTATTACTATTATTATTATTATTATTATCTTGATTGTTATTATTAGTGTCTGCAGGAGCAGGCAGTACTAGCCAGAGAAGCTTTGGCCCGAGAGGGAAAGCTGGAATCCACCCTCCAAGCTTGTGCAGCAGATGCAGCTCGCAAAGGCAACCCTTTCTTTGTCTTGCCTCAAGGTACGCACTCCAACTGGACCTAGTAGAAATATTTACCAAACTAAGCTGCTGAAGCGGTTTGTACTCACCAACATGCTGTTTCCACTGGGTTTCTGCCGGTTGCCTGCAACATCCAAAGCTATAGGCTGTTCTCAAAGCGGGGGTGATGGTGCACCCTGTTTGCACCACTGAGGAGGGATAACACATCTCCACTTTGTAGAAATGCGGTTTCACTGTCCGCAGGCATTTGTGAGTTTATTATGATATTTCTGATGTAGAGATGACATTTTTGAACTAAAATAGACGATTTGGGACTTAAAAGAGCTGCTACTCAGCCTCAGCTTGTGCAGAGGGGTGGTCCACTCACACGCATCTCACTCCGGGCTGCTGCTTCCAGAGCCTCCCATCATGATTGCTGAAAAGTGCAACCCTTTCTTATCTTTTCTTTTGTGCAGAGGGAGTGACAGTGGGGGAGACCAGTACCCTGTACTACGACAGGCTGAAGTCTTCTTTTTTTCCGTTTATGCAGAGAGGGTGACAGTGGGAGAGATCAGTATACTGTACTATGACAGGCTGAAGTCTTTTCTTTTCTGTTGTGCAGAGGGGGTGACAGTAGGGAAGACTAGTACGCTGTACTATGACAGGTTGAAGGGCGCCTTGCCTGCCACCTCCATTATGATTGCTGACAATTGTAAATCTTACTTATCTTTTCTTTTGTGCAGAGGGGGTGACAGTGGGGGAGACCAGTACCCTGTACTACGACAGGTTGAAGGGCGCCCTGCCCGCCACCTCCAAGCTCATCTTCAAGGCAGGGCTCAACAGATGGGAGAGCATCCAGCTAAAGGACCTGGCAAGGGCAGAAGGGCTGAACCCCGCAGATGGCTCTGAATGGTGGTCTGTCGACATTCAAATGCCCAAGGCATGACCCTGCGCACTTGCCTCGTATTCCCCTGTTGTCTGTCTGTGCGCATGTCTGTCTGTCTGTCTGTCTGTCTGTCTGCTCTCCTTGTATGTCTGCCTGTCTGGCAAACAAGAGACAGATAGGCAGACATGCAAAAACACAATGAGCAGACAGACAGACAGACATGTGCTTATACAGACAACATGACTGTGTCTGTCTGTTTGTCTGTCTGTCTGCCTCATGACATAAACACCTGCACTCCTCTGCCCAGCGGTTTCTCATGGTCAAATGCTTTTGAGTTGGACTGCTGCAGCATGTGGGAAGTACTGGTCTGTATGTCAGCACACCCAAAGTATTATGACCGGTAACCTGCAGCTAGTTGTAACCTCTGTTGTGACCTGCTATAGCCTGTCATTCCTTTTTGTCACCCTTTTTGTCACCCCAGACTGCCATACAGGTACAGGATCTGTACACAGTTGAGTGCCTTACCAAGGAGCTGCTTGCTGATGCTGACTAGCACACGTTCAACAAGTAGGCGACTGGCTGTGAAATGTCTGATCATTGCCATGAGGCAATCCATTTACCAACAAGAGGTCATAGGGATGTTTTGAGCGTAGGTACCTGTTCAGAAAAGAAAAGACAAGCAAAGACTACGCCTCTGGCATCAATTGAATGAGAAGCCAAGTATTATACCGGCCTGCCCAGGGCCATCCTGTTCATATTGCTGCAAGAGTTCCAGACGCACCTGCTGCAAACTTTGCTTGTCCTGATGGACTCTCAATAGAGTTCAGATGAGCCCTAGCCAGTTACAGCTGTGTCTTGCAGGACACGTTTCAGGTCCAGTTTGTGATCAACGATGATGTCAGTGGCATGGTTGACAACAACAAGAACAGGGACTATGAGCTGCCCCTGCTGAACCCCCCCAGTGAAGACCAAGTCACTGAAAGCCGGGCAGAGAGAATCAAATCGTGGGAGATGCGAATTCGCCAGGTAAGGGTCCCAATTACCACGTTAGGGTCCCAATTTGCCAGGTTAGGGTCCTGATTTCCTGGGTTAGGGTCCGAATTTGCCAAGTTAGGGTCCCAACTCGCCAGGTTAGGGTCCCAATTTGCCAGCCTAGGGTCCCAAGTATGCATTGCGCAGTGTTAGACAACAGGGCTGCTGTGCCCCTGCTTCTGCATAGACTAGCATGGACTAGTTTTTGGACAATGCATTTCTCATGCCATGCTGCATTGCAGATTGAACCTGCTGCAGTACTGGGATACATTGCCATGTCAATACTTGCAAACCGGCTTCAGGGTTGATAAACCTGTATCGATACTGCAGCAGCTGTCATCAGTCAATGTCCAGCAGAGGCTGTTGTTCAGGACAACTTTGACCTTTGTCTTTGCACACCTTGAAGGTATGGTATCTCTGATCTGAGTAATATTATTGAAAAACAGGGCAATCCTGACTGAAATCCTCATCCTGGAATTGGTTTGACTAGCACATTGTTATGGCTGCTCTGGAGAGTCAAGACTTGTCCTGGACATACCTAGCTCATCATGAGCTGCAAAGCGCTTTTAACATCATCATCATTATCACGATCATCATCATCACCATTATTGTTGTTGTTATTATGCAGAAAATTGATGCTGAAGAGGCAGCCATATGGGAAGAGATGCTGTCTGCAGCAGACTTGGTGCAGGAAGAAGCCAGGCAGAGGTACAAGAAATCCAAAGAAAGCAAAGAGGTACATAACAGCTTAAAGAACAGTGCACCGCACACTCCCAAATGACATCTGCACAAGGATTGCAAGCATTGTGATCTCTGTATCTCAAAGCCGTGCTGTGGCATGTGATGGTGCATGAGCTTGCACATGCACCTGCTTTGCTATTCAATGCATATGTACCTGTGCCAGAAGACACCATGTGTGTCATGTTAGTTTCAAATACTGCCACCATGACCGGCATATGGAAACTGCAAGCGTATGACGACCATATGAGTGCTGGACCATCTGCCGATACTGTTCCCAACATGTGGAGCATGGCACCCTGAGCAGCCCGGTATAATACTTGGCTTCTCATTAAATCGATTCCAAAAGGTGTAGTCTTTTCTTTGTTTTTCTGGTGCATGGGACGCAGAACAAGCCTTCCGACAGGGCAGCCCAAACATCTCAATCCTTGGGCTCATCAGTCAGAACGCCATGAATGTCGCTTTTTTTGTTGCTGCAGAACGAGCTCCCAACATATGGTGTATGGGACGTAGACCCAGCCTTGCCACAATGCAGCTTCAACATCTCAATCCTTAGCCTAATCAGTCAGCAAAAGTTGTTTTTCTTTGCTGCAGAAAGAGCTCATGAAAGAGGCTCGCACCATTGTTGAAGAGCGGCGCAGCGCAGTGGTGATGGGCATTCGTGGAGAGTCTGGAAGGGATGGGGTCTTCCAGTGGGTCACTGGGCCCCCTACAGCCGGCAAGCCAGCCACCCTGGCATATAACAAAAACTCTGGTGGCCTACGGAACTCTCAGGTAAAGAAAGAAATGAAAAGTTTATGCTTTTCAGCGATCATAACAGGAGCATCCTAAGGCGGCAGGCTGAAGCAACTCTCAGGTACCACACAGCAACCATTGAGTACCAACCAACTGCAGGTACCCCGCATGGTGTTGAACGTTCATGCAGAAACCATGGTTGATGCTTGTCTCAGAGATGACATGCGCAACAGCTGCTGCATGCCTGCATGCGTGACAGTGACAGCAGCAAGCATTGTTGCTCAAATGACAGCTGGCAAAGCATCATGAGACACGAAGTAATCGATCTGCAAAACATGTATGGTTGTGATCACAGTCAGTGCGACTCCATTGACTACATGGTCTGGCAAAGCAGCTTAGTTGCCATTCAACAGTCAAACCACAGTGTCTAGCCACTACACGTCCAAATACCACTCAAGGCTGTAATTGGGCTATCTGTGCACAGGAACAAAGCGCCAAAAAATCTATTAGTCTTCTGCAACAGCTGTTGTGGCCACTCGATAGTCGACTGACAGTGTCTGGCTGCTGTACGTCCAAGCATCACTCAAGGCTGTCACTGGCCATCTGTGCACAAAAGCAAAGCAACAAAGAAGCTAGTATTAAATGCAGCAGCTGTTGTGGTGCAGGGAGTATTGTTACATTTGGGGCATGATGGCCATCTGTGCACCAAGGCAAAGCATCAAAAAGCTATTTATTAACTGCAGCAGCTGTTGTGGTGCAGGGAGTATTGCTTCATCTGGGGTATAATGGCTGTCATAGGCCATCTGTGCACCAAAGCAAAGCACCAGAAAAGCTATTAGTCTTTGTGTTCTGGTGCAGGGAGTATTGTTACATCTGGGGTATGATGGCTGGTGGGAACAGGACATGCAGGAGCTGCCCTTGAAGCGCATGTCAGATGCCAAGGTACTCATAGTTTTCAAGTTTGTGTATGTGACTAGACAAATTGCAGCAGAATTATGAACAGTTGACAACCATTGCAAGTCTTGTGTATTGTCAGGCAACGCTACAGCCACTGCCTGTACCCTTGTGGCAACTTATGAAGTGTTGCATTTGCCCATTGTTGTGTACAGAAAAGACAACGCAACACTGCAAACCGTGCCAGTGCTGTATAAGGTTAATTGCACAGTCACTTGTCTGCTTACTGCTTGTACCTTCATGGCGACTCGGCAAGTGGTGCAACATGTGGGTGCAGGTGTCTCAGCACAATCTTGCACACCATGGCGACTGGTACAACTGCCAGATTGATGTTCTCGACACAGCCTTTGTGCTGGACTTTGTCTTCAGCGACACTGCCAGACGCAGCTGGGACAACAATGCACAGCAGGTGATCACATCTGCTGCAGCATCTGCAATCCTGCAGTGAGCAGGAACATGCTGTGCCAAATTGTTGTAGGGAGTTCTGTCATCTTGCAGGTCATGCACTCAACTGCTGTTGGGGTTTTGCTTATGTTGCTCAGCAGAGAACCCAAGGGCCTGAGTTCAAATGGGCCTGCTGCTGTGCCTGACCTGTATTTTGCCTTGAGCTGCTTGGAAATGCACAATTTGCTTTACATTGGGCTGGGCTCTACATGTTGAGCTGTACTGCACAGGATTGCTCATGCACATGCTCATGCTCGTGTCCATGCTCATGCTCATGCTCATGCACATGCTCATGCTCATGCTCATGATCATGCTCGTGCCCATGCTCATGCTCATGCTCATGCTCATGCTCATGCTCATGCTCATGCTCATGCTCATGCTCATGCTTGTATCCTATGCTCATATGTCATGCTCGTGTATCATGCTCACGCTCTCAGCTCATGATCGTACCCCATGTTCATGCCAGCTGTGTGCTGTGCCGTGCTGTGCTGTGCTGTGCTGTGCTGTGCTGTGCTGACTGGAAGGCTTCCTCTTGCTGACAGGACTTCCACTCAAGAGTGGAGGGTGCAGTGTCAGGCGACGACTTGGCTCGCCTGCTGTACAAGGCCTTCAAGTCTGGCCATGAGCAAGAAGATGAACAGGGTGCTGCTAGGGCAGCTCAGAGTGCAGCGTGCAAGCTGGAGATCAAGGTACATCATTCTACAATACACACTGCATGGTTGAGTCACAGATGCATGCCCAGTAAAGCCTGAAGCGTCAAGCTGAGTTGAGGCGCTCCCGGCTGCCGCCTTGGGAGGCTCCCGCTAGGATCGCTGAAAAGCGTAAACTACTCTTTTCTTTTGTTTCCGGGTTGAGGCGAGATCAGGCACTGATGCTTGCTTTCATGCTGGAGCAGCGTGCCTAGGGTAGCTGTATGTAGCTGTGCTGGCTCCAGAGGCACAATTCACTCCTTCAGCTTTTATCTATTGATCATACTCACTCACTCGCACACTCACTCACTCACTCACGCACTCACTCACTCACTCACTCACTCACTCACTCACTCACTCACTCACTCACTCACTCACTCACTCACTCGATCACTCACTTGCTCACTCCCACATTCTTCACTGTGTCATTTGTGCATTCAACAGTGTGCTCACTTACTTACTGGATACCTCCTTTGTGCCTCCTTCATCCCTCGCCATCTTCTTGTCTTCCTGTTCTTTGCTGCATGAACTACACACCACCTGTATGTGACTCTAAAGCATTACGCTTCACATGTTATGCCGTCGGTCATGCTTTCCTGAGGACTTGACAACGCATCTTGACAACCCCCTGAGGCTCAGTCCAATGCCCTACCCCCCCCTCGCGGGATCGTTGCCTCTCAGCAGCATCAAGCTTTCTCTTTTACCAGTTCCAAGCTTGGGTGTTGTGCAGGCCAAGGCGGGGAAGAAGAGGCGGGAGCTGCAGCGGCAGGTGCTGTTCACCATGCCCATCAGACCCAAAGCGGGTCAAAGCGTGAGGGTGTACTACAACCCTGATGTGACCCCCCTCAGAGGCCGCCCCGAGGCATGGCTCAGAGGAGGCTGGAACAGGTGAGCATGTCATGCTGGGGATAAATCAGCTCTACAAAATGGTACAGAAAAATCAGAATGTTCGAAACATGCATTTCATAGCATGCTGCTGGTGCTACACACCAGTAGACACACCAGCAGACACACCAGTAGACACACCAGTGAACACACCAGTGGACACACCAGTGGACACACCAGTGGACACACCAGTGGACACATCAGTGAACACACCAGTGGACACACCAGTAGACACAACAGTAGACACACCAGTGAAGACACCAGTGGACACAACAGTAGACACATCAGTGGACACACCAGTGGACACAACAGTAGACACACCAGTGGACACAACAGTAGACACACCAGTGGACACACCAGTGGACACAACAGTAGACACACCTGTGGACACAGCAGTAGACACACCAGTGGACACAACAGTAGACACACCAGTGAACACACCAGTGAACACACCAATGAACACACCAATGGACACTTCAACAGACATATCAGCACACACACCCGCGGACACAACAGCAAACACATACCCACCTGCTGTTGCCCTGTCCTCATCACTCACATGTTGCAATCACCAATCACAGCACACAAGTGTATCTCGGTGTATTACAGTGTGATTCAGTGTATTACAGTGTAACACAGTGTCATACAGTGTAATTTGTGCACTGCAGGGGCGCACACCAAGCCCAGATTGGCCCCCTAGAGCTGAAACCCGTAGTCCCAGGGGGGGTGGGGTTCCTGCAAGCTGAGGTGCAAGTCCCAGAAGATGCATCAGTCCTGGACATGGTGTTCTCGGACAGTGGCACCACCAGCGGCGGCTTCTTTGACAGCAACCATGGGTTGGGGTACCATGTGCCCATCAGGGGTAGCAGGGTGCCCCAGCCCAGCCTTAGCATCTGCCATATCTCGGTGGAGATGGCTCCCATTGCTAAGGTGAGATTGGCCTGATCTTGTGTACATGGTCTTGGTTTTGTGACACCTGGAACTTGAGAAGATAATGTTTTTGGTGCAGTTTTGAGACAGTTTCTTTTGCTGTTGCCATGGACAGCTAAGATGCACAATGTGTCTGGTTTGCTTGTTTGTCTCTGTTGTTGGATGCATCAAGGCTTGTGCACGTAAAAGCGATGGCAAGTAGAGTCCATATGCAAGCACATTGATTGTTGTGTGAGCTGTTGATCAAATGTGGCATGCACAAGATGCGCCATGCTGTCTCTCTGAGGATGTTTGCTTGCCTTCAATTGCTGAAAGGCAGGCACAGCTTGTGTTGCCTTTCCAGGTGTTATTGAAAGGCAGGCACAGCTTGCGTTGCCTTTCCAGGTGTTATTGAAAGGCAGACACAGCTTGCGTTGCCTTTCCAGGTGTTATTGAAAGGCAGACACAGCTTGTGTTGCCTTCCCAGGTGTTGTTATCAAAAGGCAGACATGGCTTGTGTTGCCTTCCCAGGTGTTGTTATCAAAAGGCAGACATGGCTTGTGTTGCCTTTCCAGGTTTTGTTGCTGAAAGGCATACATGGCTTGTGCTGCATTTCCAGGTGTTGTTGGAAGGCAGACACCGCTTGTGTTGCCTTTCCAAGTGTTGTTATTGAAAGGCAGACACCGCTTGTGATGCCTTTCCAGGTGTTGTTGTCAAAAGGCATTCATGGCTGGTGTTGCCTTTCCAGGCTTTGTTATTGAAAGGCAAACATGGCTTGTGTTGCCTTTCCAGGTGGGAGGCATGGGGGATGTGGTCACTGCCCTGGGGCGAGCTGTTCAAGAGGAAGGCCACAAAGTGGAGGTCATCCTGCCCAAGTATGACTGCATACAGTATGATGAGGTATGTCCGCCCAAGCTAAATTGTATAGGATGCAACAAGGTTGATCGGCCTGTTTGTGATTGCATGCAGAAGACAAGTAAAGCCCCTTTGGGACCAGGAAAATGGCTGCAAAGCCCGCTGGTGGACATGCTGCCCTTGCTGCTGTAAATCTGGCTGTGTTTGCAGCATTCACAGCAGCCTTCTGCTGCTCTGTAGAAAGGGATGTGCGTAGTTGCCTCCTTTGCTGTACCTTCTTTGCATGTAGTGCCCATCTGGCTGCACTGCCAGGAACCCTGCTGGCCCCTCAGCTGATGAATCTCATCTCAACAAGCTTGCATTGCGAGCAACTTGCTTGAGATTCATCACATCCCAACAAGCAAGCTGCTAGCAATGCAAGCTTGTTGAGATGAGATCCATCAGCTGAGGGGCCAGCATGGTTCCTGCAAGTGCAGCCAAATCAGCACTGGTACTTCTTGAGTACTCAAGTCTGAAGGTACTTACCTGTTAGTGATGCTGCTCAAGGCTGGCCGTCAGACAAGTGATGACTAAGATAAAAGACCGCCTGTTCCTTGTAGGCTTTGCAGCCAAAAATGACAGGCTGTACACTGGAAAGCGTCAACTAAACAGCAGACTGCGCGGTCTGAATGTACATGATCTGGAAAGGTCATCATGCACAACTGTGAGAGCACAGACCCTGGGGAGCTGCTGTTCATATGGCTGTCCATGCATACATCCATATGCATGTGCTATGTTTGTGTATAGGTATGAAAAAGTCTTGACATGTATGTTACCATGTCTGTCCATATGTCTGTCTATGTACACACGGCAAGTATGCAGGTACAAGAGTTGAGCCAGTCGGGCGACTTCTTCTGGAACAACACCCAAGTGAAGGTGTGGCAGGGCCGAGTGGAGGGTCTAAAAACCACCTTTCTAGAGCCATGCAATGGCATGTTCTGGGTGGGCTGTGTGTACGGCAGGAACGATGACGCCAACCGCTTCAACTTCTTCTGCAACGCTGCGTTGGAGTACTTGAGGAACCATGCAGGCGGCAGCAGGTGTGCTCTGAATGCTGAGTACTGAGTGTTTGTTGTGTTGTGCATGAATATTGTGCATGGTATTGTGCAGATGACATGCATGCATGTTGTGCATGGTGTTGTGCAGATGACATGCATGCATGTTGTGCATGGTGTTGTGCAGATGTCATGCATGCATGTTGTGCATGGTGTTGTGCACATGACATGCATGCATGTTGTGCAGATGTCATGCATGCATGATATGCATGGTGTTGTGCTTGGTGGCGTGCATGATGTCATGCATGCATGTTGGGCATGCTAAGCGTGCATGCTTGGCCTAGTTTGTATCTGCATCTTGGTTTCCGCATAGTGCATCATGCTCGGGGTTGATGCCAGGATGCATAATCATGCTCAGAATTAGCCTCTCAGAGCGGCAAGTATGGCCTAGTACCTACCTAGCTTGTGCTCTGGCAAGGGCTTCAAAGATTTGCCTGACCAACGCAATGCTGTACCACGTGCAGCAACAGGTTCAAATCTGCACAGCTGAACACAGCCTCACCTGATCAAAGGACTGGTGATGCATGCTGTCTTCTGAGCAAAGGTTTCATGGGCGCGCATGCTCTCCTAGCGTGACAATTCCCACCAAACAAAACGCAGGCGTACCCGCCACTGTAACCACAAATGCTGTGATCCTACATTACTAAGATGCCGTTGTATGGCATCTTAAATTCCACCAGTTTGGCAGATGTTGTCAAATGAGGGCTGTTATCAGAGGAGGGCTGTTGCGTGCAGGCCTGACATCATCCATTGCCATGACTGGCCCACGGCCCCTGTCTGCTACGGTGACAAAGGCCCCAGCAAGTCTGTCTTCACCATCCACAACCTCAACTTTGGGGCTGATCTCATTGGGCGCGCTATGCAAGCAGCTCAGGTACTTCAACAACCCAGCATCATTTGCTTATCGGTCTTATTGTACATCAAATACTTCAGGAAATCAACAGATCATACACTTGTTCTGCCAGCATCTAGTGTTGTGAAATGATGCGTCGGATTTTGTTGCATAGCAGGACATGACAAATAATGCCACAAAGCAAGCAATGCGCTAGTCGGGTTTGTCACTGAGTCCGCATCGTTCAGTACCAATGAGGCGTACAACAAGGCTCATGCATCTCCCTACCTGAATCAACCCTAAAACACAGCTGCATGCGGTTGCTCCTTAAGTACCATCCCTGGCAATCATGTTTGTAGCTCTGTATCTTGTGCTGTTGATGCTCTGCAGCCCATTGCAGTATGATAGAAAAGTCTGAACAGTTTTTGACAGAACACAAAACTTACATGAGAAATGGGGGGGAAAAGTAGCAGATGAGCCACAAGGTCTCCCACAGTTTGCGTGTAGGCTACTCAGCAGTGTGAACCTTTGTTGACCATGCAGGTGGGGACAACAGTGTCCCCAACCTATGCAGCAGAAGTGAGTGGGCACCCATCAGTAGCGCCCCACATGAACAAGTTCTTTGGAATCATCAATGGGATTGATATGGACATCTGGGATCCCCAGTCAGACCAGTTCCTGCCCAGGTGAGCGCTTCCTTGCTCTCAAGGATACAGAAACATCAAATTGGTCACAGAAACTGCCGTTTCACAGTGCAAAGCTTGGGTCAGAAATCCTTGGGGCATCAGCATCAGGCATGTATACATCAGGGAGATATTTCAGGCATCTCATGAGGCTAAACTGAAACTTAACACACACTTGTTGCATCAAGCTTTGACCTATCAAAGACACACAGCCCAAGGTGCAGTGTGTACCGTCTGCCACAATGCAATCATTGAATGCAGTCCATCAGACTATCACTGAGCCCACTCGTCATGGATGTTTGTTTTGTCACCTGCCATCCATGAGCCTACGCAGACCTTCTCATTGCGCCAGACAGCACACACCTCAGCTTGTGTTTTGCCTACTTGACAGGTCATATCATGATGCAATACACATTTGTAGTGACTAGCCTGCTTAGGCTTGTCATATGGGGCATTCAAATCTTGACTGGATACCGTCATACTCAGGGTCCTGCCCTTCCCCCTGTTGAACGATGATGTCATTGCCAGATGCAGCAGCAGACCAGTTGTGATGTATCCAGGCAGGGAGGTTGGTGTGCAGGCAGGTAGCTGTCAGTTCAGCTGTCCACCAACAGGGGGGTCCGTCCCCTCACGCTCTTCAAAATGAAAGGAGCTTTTCCCTTCACAGGGAAGGGAGCCTTTCCCTTTGAAAAGCTTGAGGGAATGACTGCCCTGTTGGTGGACAGCTGAACTGACAGCTGCCTGCCTGCACACTACCCTCCCTGCTTGGATACCTCATAGGGCCCCAACACGTCATTTGCAAACAGATACAGCCTTGTGATCTATCTAAGCATTGCAGACCTGCCATTGTACTGCGCAATGTGCAAGCAATCTGCTGTGCTGCAACAGGCAGATTTGACCATTCTGGAAGCGCCATGTTGTGCTGCAGAACAAACTTGGTGACAGCATGAAAGCAACTGTTGTGCTGCAACATGACTTTGGGGCAGGGCGAAAGCAAACTGTTGTGCTGCAACAGCAGGTTTGGGACAGTGTGGAAGCATTGTGTTTGTGCCGCAACAGGAACTAACTCCGGGCTGCTGCCTGTGGAGGCTCCCGTCATGATGCTGAGAAGTGTAAACTTTTCCTTTCTTTCTGTAACAGGAACTTCAGCGTGAATGAAGCAGAAGAAGGTAAGGCGGCCGCCAAGTCAGAGCTGCGGCGGCGCATGAATCTGTCCACAGCTGACGTGCCCATTGTAGGGGTGGTCACCCGCCTTACTCATCAGAAGGGCATCCACCTGATCAAGCACGCAGCATGGAGAACCCTAGAACGTGGCGGCCAATTCGTCCTGCTAGGGTCTGCACCAGACTCTAGGGTCCAGGCCGAATTCAATGCCCTAGCCGGTGATTTGGGCCGGCAGTACCCCGACAGGGCCCGGCTGTGGTTTGCCTATGATGAGCCGCTGAGTCACCTGATCTATGCTGGCTGCGATATGTTCCTGGTGCCCTCTGTCTTTGAGCCTTGTGGCCTCACACAGATGATTGCCATGAGGTGTGTAGCACAAGCACACATGTCTGTGCGTCTGACCAGCTGAACAATTCGCTGAAAGCTGCTGAACACTGTCATTGTTCATCTGCTGAGTTGCACATGGCATGATGTTGCACTTCACACTGACTTGATGTTGGTTGCACATTGCATCTGCAAGGCTGTATTGTGAAAGTGCTGCAGCATCACTGGTAGCTGCGTTACCACATGTATGCATGTCTTGAGGCGTGCAGTGCATGATGTGCTGTGTGATTGCAGCTGGATGTGAACACTGCAGGTGCATAACAGCACACCCATCAGTACTAGGTAGCATTCAGTACCATTTGTCACAGCACATTTGCTAGCACAATATAGCATTTGTTACGGTGTGCATTGTTAAATGAAGTCCCCTCTCTGACAAAGTCTGGCAAGCTAGCCATGACGCCTACCACATCCTGTCTTTGCCATGCTCAGCTTAGTACAGGCATGATGCACATTCATGTTTACAATCAGAAGCGTGATGCACATTCATGTTCACATCCAAAAGCTGCAAGGGTAAGGGGCACAGCAGGCCAGACCTGAAACAAGGCTCCTAACCTCATCTTCCTTTCAGCAGCTCCCCCAACAGAGAAACTTGACTTACCCACACCTCATGCCCCTTTTCCCCCAGCCAAAGCTAGAAGCTGTCGTCAATCCTATTGTTTCCTTGATGTTCATGCTGACTGCTGTGCTTTGCAGGTATGGCACCATTCCTGTGGTGAGGAAGACAGGGGGTCTGAATGACACTGTATTTGATGTGGATGATGACCAGGAGAGGGCCGCAGCCGCCGGCATGGGGACCAACGGCTACAGCTTTGAGGGGACTGACCCCGGCGCTCTCGACTATGGCCTCAACAGGTACACATGCAACCCATTGTAGCAGGGTACAATGAGTTCAGGGGCATCTAATGCGCAATGTGGGATACTGCCCTACATCCATCAGCCAGCCAGAGTGGTCAGTCTGGAATGATCCCTGATCAGAGCATTTTAGCACTGGAGCTTCAGGTTTGAGATTAGTCAGATGCATTGTGATTGTTGACTGACGCAAGGGCAGGCTCTACAGGCGACTTATGCATTTGATGACTCAATGGTTGCATGACTCATTGTGGCAATGTGTACGTGTGCAGGGCATTGTCATCCTGGTACAATGAGCAGCAGCTGTGGAGGCAGCTGGTCAAACGTGTAATGGACCAGGATTGGAGCTGGGCCAACCCTGCCCTCGACTACATTGAGCTGTATTACAAGGCCCTCAGGAGCTGAGAAGGGCTGCTTCGAAGCTCGAATTCAGCAGCTGTCGGCGACATTTTCAAATAAGATTGAACCTTTATAGCACAAGATATTGAACAGACAGCTTAGCAGTTGACACTGGCTGAGTAAGCCATATTTATGTCAGAGCTTATCAAGCAAGCTTGTAGAAACTGCAAACAGTCCATGTAGGCTAGAAGTTGCAAATACAGAAAAGGCTTAGCAAGTTAGAAGAGTATTACGTCTTTGCTAATATGTTATGCATGACAGTAGCAATACTCCGTGCAGATGTGGTGCCAAACAGAAAAGCAGTTGAGCCCTTGCATGAACACAAAGTGTTTGTCCTTCAAAGCAACTGACATCTTGTTCAAGAGAAAGTGCAGCTAGCACAATCATATCTGCATGCTAAGTGCCATCATTGTTTCCCGCAGCATGTGAATTACCGAGATCATCATCATCAATAACAAGCACACTTTCAAGCCTCGTGATCACACATACGAAATTGTATCTTGAAGCCGTACTTTGTTGTTGGGCAGACGCTTGACAGCTTTGCACAGCAGTGCTGCCAAGTTTGTGCTAGCATGACGAGAGCTGCAGGGCCAATGCACTTCATCACACTGTGGTGCCAGAATGAATTTTGCCTTCTTGCAATAGCTGTTGCTGTAGCAGCTAGGGCGGAGCCTGTCTGTGGTATGCCAGCTGACCCCTGGAGGATCTGCCCCTAGAGGGCTGGCCCTTGGCTTGTTGCTTGAACAGGCTTGCACTGGACAGCCCTTCATGAGCATCACCTCAGCGACTAGCAGCCTGTTAGCATCAGAGCAAGTTGACATGCCTTACTTTGCTCCCTCCAGTGCCCAGTATCCACTCCATCCCAGCTTCGGCTCAACAGCACAAATGTACGAGATGATGCCTCCAAGATTTGTGTGGCCTTCAGTCCCATTGCAGATCTGAAGTGCACCCTTTGTCCTGCAATCGTCCTGCCCTCTGCAGCCACTGTTTTTTGTCCATACAGCATCTGGGTGGCAATCACAGTCATGCCATGCAGCACCCATGCCATCCCTTCAGTCCCAGACATTCTGGTCCAGTGTCTCAGCAGGCTCCCCAAATATCAACTTCCAAGTGTACTCAAACACCATGCCCTTGTCCCAAGAGCTCAGCTCACTGCTGTCTGCCAGCCAAGAGAGGCACTCAAGGTAGAAGGCTCTAGGGTGTGCAAGAACCCTATGCTTCTTCACCACAAATTGGCCGCCCCCTTGCACATACAATTCGTCTGGCAAGGGTCCTAATTCGTGCCCTAGCACCTGCTGCCATGCTGTCGTGATGCCGTGGGCTGCCTTGTGATGGTAGTCATTCTTGTTTAGATGCCGAACATGCTGGCTGAGATGTATATGCCACAGGAATCCGGCTCGGTTGAGGCTTGCAAAGCCTGGGATGGTGTTCCACTGTATCAACTGCACATCTGCATCCTGCAGCCAGAAAGGTGTAGGGTTCATGTTGAGCTGAGGGTGAAAAAACAGATCATTCAGTGCAGTGCAATCTGGCTGCTATCTGTGCTGCAGCCAAACTGAACTCAGACGCACCAAACAATGCCAAAATGAAGATGATTATTGCAGGCAGGACCCTTTAGGAAGCTTGTGGGTCAGTAAGGCTTCAAGGAGTTGAGCTTGCTGTGTACAGCATGACACTGGGTTGACATGAAGGCAATGACACTGGGTTGACATGAAGGCAATGACACAGGGCCTGAGCAGACGGGAATCAATGCCTCCAAGAAAACCCCCAAACCCAAGCAGCAGGCAAAAGCCAAGTACATCAAGCATATCACATTCTTACACATCACATGCCTACATGAGCAGGCCCACACTAAAGTGTATGACTGCACCGTTCTAAGAGGCAGGTATGCTGCTGCAAGAGCTGTGGGTGCTATCTGGTGTTAGCAGATGCTATAGGCATGAGCAAGCTGTGAGGCACAACTCTGAGGAGTTGTGTGAAAAGAAAATTAAACTTTACGCTTTTCAGCGATCATAACAGGAGCCTCCTCAGGCGGCAGCCGGGAGCTATGACCATAGGCTATAGCTGAGGGGTTGTATGTGAGCAGGAGCTGGAGAACCATAAAAGTTGTGTGTCGAGTTTACCTTATCAAACCCTGCATCGCAGCGATGCGCATGAATGAACACCATGTGTTCTGGCAGGCAGTCATAGTAATCCATTATAAACTGTAAGTATGCTGCTGCCTCGTTTCCATTATGCACAGGTGTGTGATGAGTGGCTGAGCTGCCAAGGGTGTTGTACACTACAAATGGCATGATGCCTTGCAGGTGCAGTGCCATCCAGGATACATCTTCTTCGTACCTGCAGGATACAACTCAAATGTTGGCTTGTGTTCAGGCAAGGAAGACGTGATAGCCTGCTCTTGAGCAGCTGCAGCTAGGTGTGGTTCAGCCTGCCAGAATGCATTTGGACTGCAGAGTGGTTTCAGGCAGGTATATACACTACAATATACTGTGGGTCGAACCTGGCAGCGATCAACAGACTGTCCCGTCCGACGACCTCTGAACCCCACCAAATGCCGTCAAGACATCTCATCTGCAACCAGCGATGCCGCTCATATCACTTGAGGTGTTACCACTGTGTAGCAGGCTTGTTCTACTGCTTCACACTGGTAGATTCTATCACGTTCTTCCTTTCACCTGTTGATCATTGCATAGTACACAGAGCAAGTTCGCGCACGCCACACAATAGATCGCCGTGCAGGCAGTAGCACTTCCCATGACGCGTCGACTTCAGCTGCACGGGATCAGGACGGGGTGCAGCTACCTGGCGCGTCAGCAGAGTTGACATCAAATTGCTTCATTGCAAGTGATGCTGAACAACTTGGATTTGATTCAGTGAGTCCGGCACGCGCTGCAGGCACAGATCCTCTGCAGTTGCGGGCGCGTCTCCGCGGTGTAGTCATAATTACGTGACACGGCGTTCAATCAATCAATCGATCAATTTTCATTTCTTTGTATTAGGACTCAGCAGGGGAGTCAACTGGGAAAACAATATTCACTCAGCACTAAGCATTCAACATCGGGAGCGCTAGTTGCATGCGGCCATGCAGCATGGCAGACGGCGGCTGTGTCAAGCTGACGTGCTGAGTGGTCAGCTGCACATCTGATACTCAAGCAAATTGGGCAGGCCGCATGCGCATGTGCAGACCAGTCACGACAGTTAGTTATCACGTATTTGGGAACCCTAAATTGAGTTGTACTAGACACAATATGTGCTGTTTGTCATCATATGGTGATGCATGGTCATGAGATGGTAATACCTACTATCAACAGCGAGGCACTCCTGCCAGCACGTATTTTCTGCCACAATGAGGATTGACATTCACACCATAACACACAATATAAAACAGCAGATGCACATGTGAAGAGCTGGCAGGCAGCAGTGCTGTTAACAAGGCATTGAAGTACTTCTAGTTTCCTTTGATGAACACAGTGACGTCATCGAGATACACTTTATCCTGGCAGGTCATGACACTGCAAGCCTGGGGTCCGACCCTGCAATGTTGATTGTCCTTGAATTAAACAGCATGACTTGCAAGCCCAATCGGGCCCGTACAATTCAATCATTGTACGAGCCCGATCATGTAACCATGGAAAATCAGCTCAGCGCTTGCATGTGCGGGGTCAAAAACAAGTCACTAAGAGAACAACAGCCGTCATCACAACCTTGTCTTTCAACTACTAAGTCTGTTGACAATTCAAATGTGCACACTTGATGTGCACAATTGAACAATACAGCATTTCAATCAATGGTTCCTTCAAGTGGGCGCTACTAGCAAAACACTCAAAAGGCACCCAACACTCAGCTCTACATATATGCTTGTTTGTTGGTACCAGCAAGCGTTGTCTACACTTCTGTTGGATCTCAGTTGCAAATCACGTTATGCATCATTTGTTCTTTCCAGCCATTTGACAATGCCATTTCACTTCTGTCAGCACACTCAACGTGCAATACTCAATGCCACACAAACTTCACTTCTGAGCAACACTCTGGCTGAGCAACTTCCTGTGAGCTGACTTTCAATTGACAACTCAGTCAAGCTGCAGCTGCAACTTCAATCTTGCATTGCACTAGTGGCTGGACACAGACACACAATATTGAATGTCATCACTGCTTGACAGCTCGTAAACAGTCTCTAGGGTTGTGATAAAGAGAATCTTCTTGAGGATGCAGTACAGGTGAGGACAGAGTCTCGAGCCATTTGGAGTGGTGCTGCTATCATGACCATGCTGTGATTAAGCTGCAGCAGTACTACTGTCATGGTCATGCTGTGATTGAGCTGCAGCGATGTTTTGGATCTTCTGCTTGTCTGTATGGCACGCTTTGAGCATACTGACACTGTAGCTGTAGACCAGCTGGGAGACAGCGGACTCGGCAGGATGTCTGAAACTGCTGACATGCGTGTTTCTTGCATGTTTCACACAATCAACACTGCCCCTGACAGCTGACAGTAAGGTCTTCGCCCGTTCATATATCAGTGTAGCATGATGCTGACAATCAAGGAATTGTATCAGCACTTTCAGCTCCAGATGTTCTGATCCAGGACAGCAGCAGCCTCGCCAAAGATGCTTTTCCAGGTATATTCAAACACCATGCCTTTGTCCCAGGGACTCAGGTCCAGGCTCTCATCAAGCCATGTGAGGCAGTCCTCATAGAAGCTTCTAGAATGCGCCAGAACCCTTTCCCGCCGAACCAGGAACTGACCACCACCATTGACATACAGCTCATCGGGCAGCGGTCCCAATTTGGCGCCAAAAAGCTGATCCCAGGCAACAGTAACAGCTCGCGCTGCTTGTTTGTGGTAGTCAGTCTGCTGCTGTTGCTGCTGTGGTTGCCTGCTGTGCCTGCTGTGTTGACTAATGATGATATGCCATAGCAGATTGCTGCGGTTGAGGCTAGCAAAGCCTGCAGTTGACTTCCAGTTGACAAGCTGCAAGTCTTTGTCCTGCAGCAGCAGCAGCAGAGAATGAAAGGCAGGGAAGTACATACAATGCATCACACATCTGCACAAGTCATGCAACACGATGCACAGTTCATATACATTGACAATCTGCCCTTGCCAAACATGTATACAAGTTCAGTATATGATACGACATGCAGCAGTGGCAGGATCGGTGGGCTTGGCATTGCTGCAATGCTATAACATAAGAGCATACATACAGCATGATGTTCAAGACTCAATTCATGCTCTCAGCAAAACATGCATTCAACAGGTTAATTTACCGATTTAAGTCACCAAATCAAAACTGGTTTGCGATACTCACCATGTCAAAATCTGGGGCAACCTTCATGTCGCGTCGGTGCGCATGTATGAAGGCTATGTAGGCTGGCAGGCAGTCATAGTAGTCAACTATAAATTGCAGGTATGCTGCAGCCTCATTGCCATTGTGTACAGGTGTGTAATGCGTCGCAGAGCTGTCTTTGGTGTTGTAAACCACAAAGGGCATGATGCCTTGCAGGTGCGTGGCCATCCAAGACACATCCTCCTCATATCTGCAAAAAGGTTCAGGCAATTCAGATCACCTTCCAGCAGACAGAACGTTGCTGAGCATTTGATACTTTAGTGAGGCCAGGAGTGACCAGCAAGCAGAACAGGGCTAACCTAGCTGCAACAATCAGACTGTCTTCTCCTATGCTGTTGGGCCCCCACCAACGTCCTTCTATGCAACGTGTCTGCAAATCATGGAGTCATTCGAGAAGCGCTAACAATACAGCAACCCAGCAATCCTACTCTCGCTATCGCTCCAGCCAGAGTCCGCACCTGACTACTCTGGACTTGGAGCAGAAGGGACAAGACAGTCAATACGACCGCCAGACGTGCTGCACGTAAGCCCATCAGCTTTCTAGGGCTGTTGTCGGACTGCAAGCTGCAGCTGCCGTTTTCTGCACTCGCGGCAGCCGCGCAAACTTCATGATTGCCGAAAGAGGTAGACTACAACAAGGAAGCGCAGCTTGCAAAGTTCCTGCATTTGTGCATGGCGGGGGACGCAGTCAAACGCCCGTCCTGATGCAGGAGGCAAGCTGCTTATGCAAGTGCAGACGGGTTGACGATGACTCATAAGCTTTCACGTGCAGGATAGCTCGATCATAAGCTGCGGCAACGATCATGAGCTGCGGCAACTTAACCAATAAATGCAGACATAAATGCACGCTCAAGAGACATGCCGAGATCTTGAAAGAGATGGAGAAGCAAACCAGACAGTGTGCTTTGGTACTGTATGGTGCTAGAGAGCTGAATCAGATGCCCAACAACCAAACAGCGTGAAGAGTCACAGAAAATGACTAGGTTCTCAGCCACAGAAAGATTACAAAAGCTACAGACTTTAAAAATTGCAAGGCAGACTTTGCAATCACTACAGCAAATGAGTCTCTGATCTTCACAATGGGAACCCGATCCTCAGCTGAGATGCATTCAAATTTTCGAAATGGTTCACGGTCACAATCATGAATACAAAGAGACACTGGTGTCAATGTACCCATCACTGCATGCAGAACTCATTGCCAACATCATGTATGAATCCTCAACATTACCACCAAACAAGTCCTCCCCCTATACTGAGGCTGATGACCAATGGAAGTCTGGCTGCAATGATAGTTAACTTGTTGAACAGTATGTCTGCAACGACACCAAATCCAGCTCTGATCAGATCACGGCCAGCTCAAACAACCACGGTGATGGGTGCCATCAAGGTGGGTGTTGGGGGGTTGCCAGACACCACCAGGGAGCTGTCCCCCAGCCCTCAGAGCTCCATCAGGGTAGGGCATTGTGTGAATCTGCAACCCATACATCAATCAGCTTTACACAGATGGTGTACCTGTACCGTATATCTTATACTCAATCTAGGTCTCACAGGTACAACAACAGCTGGAAAAGCAAACTGATTAGAGGACAAGCAGAGATGCCTGATGATGGCACAACTAAGCACAACATTGATGAGCTCATGTAGTGGGCAAGTCCCTTGAGGGACTTGCCCACTACAATGTGCAATGCACCATGCTTGAAAGCAAAGATTGCTTGTTGGACAGCAGCTATATTGACTACACAAAACATGGCAGACATGCTGCTATGCTGCTGAGATGTTGAAACACAGCAATATCAAAGCCACCAGGACAAGTGAGCAATGTTTGTCTCTTGGCGCAAGTTTCTGAGCTGACAGTTCATGAAATTGCTCAATGACTGCAACACAGTGTGTGACAACTGATCAACGTGAATTACAAATCTAGGCCTACCTGAGCGTATGCGCGCCCTTGCTGCACATACTCACTGAGTACTGTGGGAACATCAACATTGATGAAGTCAGGCAGCACTTCCAGGGGTCCCACAAACGTAGCCGGTGTGACAGTTGCTGCTGCTATCAAACCAGAAGTGGTGGATCCAGGAATAGGGTCAAACTGGGCTTGGAACAGGGGAATAGCTACAGACCCATTCATGCTACTGGTTGCAGGGAGATGAATGTGAGCCACAAGCAGCTCAGTGACGCTGTCAGCCACCAGTTGGTAGGTGATGTTGTTGCTGTCTGTGTTGAAACTGACCAGAAGGAAAGCTTCACCAACACTGGGGTCGGAAATGGGAGGGAGGATCTGGCTGCCTGCAATAAGTGATGACTGCAATTGCCACATGAATCCACCTCGATAAGCTCATGCACATGTGCACCATGACTGACTGCACCGCAGGGCCCAGACATTGCGCGTGCATCGGCATGCCGCATGCACATGCAAGTGCGCAAGTACAACGAGTGCGTTCTATGGAACGTCCACTCAGCCTGCTTATGTATAACAGTACAAACGTAGTGTACAATGCAAATAGGGACGGACATCATCGTGCGCGTACCTGTAAGGGTAAGGTTGTACGTCGTGGTTCCGCTTTGTGCGCAAACAGCGGTCAAAGCGCAAAGACTGAATAGAATTGCAATGCATCGCTTCATGGTGCAAAGTTTGTGCAAGTGGCAGCGAAGCGCGAGTTGTGACACAACCCGTGCGTTCAGTGAGCACTAGCTGCAGCAGCAATCGAGATTCGCCAGCAAACTTGCGAACCAGGGCAGGGTCAACACGCAAGTACACAAGACAGTGAAGCTTATCTTCTTAGATGTTGCTGAGTGCGTGATGTACTCACGGCCAAAAGGCTTGCTGATGGCATGCCTGACCACGTCAAAAGGGATTCTAACGGGGTTTGGGGCTCTTGGATAAACATAATAGCATTAGTCATTTGCACTTTGCACTTCATCTCAAGTCGCAGATTCGCATCACCTATTTACAAGCTGGAATTGCAGACCAACACAATGCAGACCACTTTTCGTCCTGCTCACAGTCTGCCAAGCTTGAGTGGCATCATCTGATCTTTGGCTGATCAAATGGTACATCCTCAACCATTGATAGGGCCAGTAAGATATTGCAGCCAGCTCAGCTAACAGCCTGTTTGGTCAGCATATACTACAGTGGGATCCCGATATTCTATGCACTTGCTAGCGGCCTGCAGGCTGCCAGAGGTTCCGTCCTGACAGTGACTCAGTGTCCCAGCATAATGACATGGCATCTGGTCTTCCCCATCGGATGCACATGCTTGGGAATAAAATTCAGCGTTCCGAGCACCTTCCCAGGTATTGTCTGGCTGAATCCCCTAATTTAGAAGACTAAAAATGTAAATTGATTGATTGATCGGAAGAAGCGGAAGTGTGCGCACTTTTCATGTGCAGTCGAACGAGAACGAGCCTGCACAGGTAGGCCCTGATGCGCTGTACTCGGCAAGGTGATGTCTACTTGTTTCTATGGGATGCCCATCATGAATGGCGATGTGTCACTTGAGGTGTAACAGTTTCTGAGAGGACGTGCAGCTTTATCCAGGCTGAGTGATCTCGCAAACACACCACCATGTCCACCACCAGCTCAGACGCTGTAGATTGCTCGCTTGCAAGCTACAGTCACAGGATCAACGACGACAGTAAGTCAATTGCGTTGACTGTCGTGAGGCCCATATACAGGCAGCTCTGGGCGTCAACATGCTGTGCTCTGCAGGTGAATACGACTGGTGTATTGTCCCAGACTCTGGTTACGATGTTATCGTATTTGCTGGAATCGCAGTGCTTGTTGCCTGCTGCTTCCGCGGCAAATTCTCCAACCTTATGATCCTGATAGCAGGTATGCACGAAGCTGTGGCCAATGCAGTAAGACCCTGCAGGCAGGGGTCACGTTGAGTTGTGCCCACAGGCGGAGTTCTGCAAGGCTTCATGTTCCCATTCAACCTAGGCAGGCTGGGCAACGGCATCACCTGGTGGCTTGGCATATCACCTTACGAGCTCTTCTTCTACATCTTCCTGCCACCCCTGCTTTGTGACTCAGCTGTCAGGATAGACTTCTTTCTCTTCAAGCAGGTACAGCCAAAGCTGCTGCATACACACTGGATGCTAGCACATGCTGCTCCCCATTCCCTGGGAGAACACCTGGTCATAATGTTGCCATTCCTACAGGTGGCAGCACCCGTGATCATTCTGGCGTTTCTTGTGGTGGCTGGCAGTTGCGCCCTCATGATCCCAGTCATGCTGTATGTCTTTCAGCTGCACAGCAAAGGCTGGACTTGGCAGTATGCTGCCCTGTTTGGCTCTATGCTCGCCTCCACTGATGCTGTGGCTATCATAGCCACAATGAAGTCAAGTAAGCTGCTTCCTGCCATGTTATCTAACCATACCAAAATAATGCCCGTCTACCGCAACACCAACCACTGCTCAGGTTGTGCCTTGACATGCCTACTTCTGTGGCTGCAGTGCACAGTCTGGGTTTTCGGTGTGAGCTTAGTGTGTTATGTCAGACCACATGCTAGTCAGCCTGCCATTCGTCAGGCATCAAGGCGATGCATACAGTGCTCTGCAGCAGGTGACAATATGCAAGCAGCTGACCTTTGTTGGCATCACTGCACCATCTTTTTAACAGTAATCCCCACTGACGGTGGCAACATTTTCATACACAAAGTCCAGCAGCAGCCAGAGCAGCAGCAGCAGCACCTTTATGAGCAGCACCCACAGAAGCAGATGAGTTCTCAGCAAGACAGTATTTACAAGCCGAGCATTGCAATCATCGGCAGAAGCAACAGCAGCAGAGTCAGCTGTCAGAATTACTGGCAGTTCAAGCAGACTCAGTGGACCAGAGCTTTTCCTGCCAGGAAGCATGCATGAGCATCGGCTGTGTTGCATCATGTGCATGTCATGGCCTGCTTATGCTATGCATCTGCATTCCAGGAGCTGTTGCCTGTTTCAAGACTGCTGGAAAGACTAGCATCAGTTATGCTGTGCATTCCTATGCATCAGAGGATGACAATTAGGGCAATCTTGTATGAGATGTTACAGCATTGCTGTGCATAGTGGCAGGGCAGCCCAGCACACCCCACCAAGCCCAGCACAGCACAGCACAGCACAGCACAGCACAGCACAGCACAGCATAGCAGCAAGTTGGCATGGCCATTTGTAGCATGCAATACCAGCCGTACAGCACATGCATCAGTGAACTATCACTGCATGTCAGCAATGTCTTGTGCAGGACCTAGCTCATCATGAGCTGGAAAGCTCTTTAACACTGTTATAGTTATGGTTACCTTCATCATCATAAGATCAATAATAAAAATAATAATTATCAATGTTATTATAAATATTTATTTATTTGTTTATTACTATTATTAATCTCTTGTGCTTTGCAGGTGCTGGTCCCAAGCGGTTGCGCACCATCTTGGAGGGCGAGTCCCTGCTGAACGACGCCTCATCCATCACCCTCTTCATCGTCTTCCTGGAGCAGGTGCAGTCCTATGAAGCGGGTGAAACAGCAGAATCAGGCGGCAAGGTTCTGGGCACCATCGTCAAGAACATCGTCGTCCTTGCAGTCGGTGAGTCAAGCACCACAGTACATTGCCATCGAATATTAGTAGTAATAATCATAATGTACAGGCATGCCAGCTAATCGTTCTTGCCAGGTACCTACTACGTGTGCCTAAACCCTAGTCCTGTGAGCCAACATGCACTAACATGACACACTAGATTGCACCCAAGGGGTGTGCGCTGACAGCGCCAGTGCCACAGACACATTTCCATTGCCTTCTAGCAAACCCAAGATCCATCCTGTATGCTTTGCTCACATGGTATCTGACTAGCGGCCAGACCCTGGCTAGCAGCTGCATTCAGATTGGTGCAATGTTACTACCAATGTGTTGCTGACAATCTTAGTAACTCGTGAGCTGAGCGTGCCAGCAGCTGCCTGTCAGTTGACAAACGCCTACTGTGCACATCCCATGTCTACCTTACAGCTGTAGTGTCTTGCACCTAAGTTTTGAGCTGAGTGTCACACCAAGACCATGGTTAAAAGGTGAAAGTTGGATTGTTGGTCATCTTTGTATCAATTTTCTCAAGTCCAAAACTCAAGTTGCTTCATTGCAGGTGGCTTTGCCATTGGGCTAGGATTTGGGTTTGGTGTCCAAGTCATGATGAAATGGCTGAGACAGCAGGGAGCCACTTCTGACCAGCAGGTATTTCTCTGCCCATCATGACTGTGGCCAGTATGTCTACTACATCTGCCAGCACGTCTACTACACCGGCCAACATGTCTACCACATCTGCCAGCACTGCTGTCTACTACATCAGTCAACATGTCTACCACATCCGCCAGCACGTCTACTACACCGGCCAACATGTCTACCACATCTGCGAGCACGTCTACTACATCAGTCAACATGTATACCACATCTGCCAGCACGTCTACTACATCAGTCAACATGTCTACCACATCTGCCAGCATGTCTACTACACCAGTCAACATGTCTACCACATGGCCAACAGCTACCTGGTCTGTATCCAGAAGGGGTTCAGTGTTGTATATTTGTATATGGACTGACAGCACACCTTATGCAGGATGGTAGGGACATGTTCAAACAGCTTGTGTATGTGTGGTGCGTTTAATTGCATCCACCGTATGCTGGCATGCACACACAGGTTTCAGTTGTGATGGGAAGTCGCCCTGCTGCTGCGGCACTGTGCAAGCTGCATGATCTGGAGGCACAGAAGTTATCTTGGTAGTGAATGGTTTTGGCAGAAGACTGGCACTTGGCAACCCCATTGTGGCTGCCCAGAAATGCCCAACAGGCTGTACTGACTATCTGAATTGTAGTTCATTCCTGGAAAGCATCTGTTCAGTGAATTCATGTTGTGCACAAAACCACACTAGGCAACCAATACCTAACTTTGCTTCAACAGAACCCCATCAAGAAATCCATCAAAGTTGGGAAAATGTAATGACATGATACATTGTGTAATGCAGTTGGCCCTGACCTTGGCAGGAGCTTACCTGTCATTCTACGTGGCAAATGGCCCCTGCGAGTTCTCAGGCAAGCCCCCTTCAAGCCCTGCTTGGTTCTATTCATTTTCACTCTGCTGCCCTTGTTCTCTAAACATGCCTACAGACTCATTTGTGCATCACAGCATGTGCCTCATGACCTTGTCATCACACTTGAGACAGGCTTTTGCAAGTTTGAGTGCATAACACAACACAAGCAGAATGCACAACCCCTGGGATACAGCTGGTTTGGTGTCAGCAGAATGCACAATCCCTGGGATACAGCTGTCTTGGTTTCAGCAGAATGCACAATCCCTGGGATACAGTTGTCTTGGTCTTTGCAGAAGCTGCATCACCAGCTGCTGCTGCTGCTGCTGCTGCTGCTGCTGCTGTGAGCTACCCACATGAGCTGTGCGTTTTCAGGTGTGATTGCTGTGGCAGTGTATGGTCTGTATGGAGCTGCGACTAACAAATGGGACATCTCCCTGAAAATTGAGGCACACGGCGCATTCGATGCTTTCTGGGAGACCATGGCCTTCATCGTGAATGGCATCATCTTCTTCTACTCTGGCGTGGCTTGCATCAACTTTATTGTCAGGTATGGCAGGCTGTTTGGTAAATACTGTCAAGTGTTGGAGATATATGGACATGTGCTGAGGGTATGGGATGGGATGCTTGTGCAAACTTCATCTGCTCAGGCTGCTAGCAAGTGTCTTCTTCTTTGCTCAGAGTGTTTACATGTATGATGTAGCTGAGGCAAGCAAACAAGCAATGCAGGTTTTATTTCAGGCTAGGCACCAACTGTTGACAGCTACTGCTTGAAATGCCAGACAGCAGTACATCAAAAAACTGCACTGTGTATGTCACAGACAGTACCTTGCCATGATTGCTTGCTGCCAGTCTCATCTCCTTGCTTGATAGGCCAATTAGCCAGTCTCACAACAACTTTCGTGCTCTAGTGCTTGCCACTGAATCACAAAGTCTCTAGAAGGCTTAGGTTCAGGTTCACATCTGTGTTGCCCCTGATGCTAGCTGCTGCAAAATGCAGGACTTCTGGCAGGTCCCAAGTCTAAACCCTGTGCAACAAACCCATACCTCTTTCCTGGTTGCAGGTCTTCCAGTAGCCTGTACGCCAACAACAGCTTGAGCGTGGCTGCCTCTGCCCTATGGAGGCTGCCTCTGGTCTACCTTGTGCTCAACTTCATCAGAATTGCTGCAATCATGGGTAAGCAACTTCTCAGCAACTTTTCAGCACACTCTTCAGCAACCTTTCAGTAACTTTCTAGCAGATTTTCAGCAGATATCTACCAATTTTGCAGCCAGTGTGCAATCTGCCTGCAGCGCGTCCCACTGCCAAACGTGCCTTCAGCACCAGGTGTTCAACTCCATCATGACTGCTGCAATCTTGAGTGAGGAACTCTCGACATAACAACAATTGGATTTTCCGTGTTTGTTTTGTCAGCAGACTAGGCCTGCAATGGCGTGCAATGATTGTGTCAAGAGTGTTGCAAGATCATGAATCTTAAATGTAGGCCTAAGCCTATGCTGCAGTAGCCAGGTATTGATGTTGCTTGTATGCGCCAAATCACAAGAGAAGAGCTGCTTTGCACAAGCTGTTTATGGCCAGTCTGGCATGCAGCTACTGACGCGGCGGCTGCTTGCTTGTGCAGGGTTCAGGCCTTTGTACAAGGTGTTGAGGCGGGACATGAACTCTAGGGAAACCTTGTTTGCTGGTCTGGCTGGACTGCGAGGCTCGGTGTCCCTCATTCTGGCTCAGGCAGTCATCACAGAAGACAAGGGCGGCGACAGCACCAGTCAGGTAGGAAACACAATTCTAGAAAAGGAAAAAGGGGGGAAAACAATTCCCGAAAGGGAAAAGGGAGAAAAGAGGGGGAAAAGGAGGGGAAAGGAGGGGGAAAGGAGGATGCAGATGTTCACACACACATGCACACACAGATACATTCACATGGAGATGTGATGGGCAGCTCAAGTGCAAAGCTGAGTGGATTCATGTCTGCGTTAGAGCTGCCCATCACATCATCATGTGAATGTATTTGTGTGTGCATGTGTGCTTGAACATGTGCACGTGTATGTATACGTATGTACACGTTATATACATCACACACTGTGTATGTACAATCTCACATGCAAGCATGTATAGTAAATACGCCTGTGTACCTGCACCTGTCTGCATACTTACCCATGCACTTTTCTCCTGTCCATGGATCAGCCATAAAAATAATGACAACAATAACAGCAACAATAACAATAGTAGTAGTAGTAGTAGTAGTAGTAGTAATACTTATAATGGTAATGGTAATGATAATGATAATAATAACAATACCAATAATAATAATGATAATAATAATAATAATAATAATAATAATAATAATAATAATAATAATAATAATAAATAATAACAATAGTAATAGCAATAACAATTATAGTAATAATAAACAAACAAAAAGCAAAGGCTTGCTGCCTGGACAAGCATGCCTCTGACTGAGGTTGAGCCTGATCAGTCAGCAAACCTTTGTTTTGAGTGCAACCACTTGCAGAGGCTCACCTAGCACATTGCCCAGCTTGTGCAAAGAGTGCGAGAGTTTAGCCCCAAGTTCCTAATGACTTCAACTTTGACTGCTGACTGCGTCAGCCTTTTGCCAACAGCTTATACCGTGCCTGGCTGAAAAGTTGAGTCTGGCTAGGGTTTGCTGGAATCTGAACAGCTGGGCTTGCAAAATTGGGTGTGCAATCCCTGTGGTATGGTGACTGATGTGTCAGTTTGGGATGCACATCAATGTTCAAGGCCACAGGAATGCAAATGTGTGTAAGCAGACTTATGATGCCTGCTGTAAGTGCAGGTGGTCAAGGCTGAGATGGTGCTGTGGACTGCTGGCTTTGTGTTGCTGACCCTGGTCATCAATGCACCCTTGCTTCCCATGGTCCTGCGCCTCACCGGCCTCAACAAAGGTACTGTTTCAATGTGTGTGTGTGTGTGTGTGTGTGTGTGTGTGTGTGTGTGTGTGTGTGTGTGTGTGTGTGTGTGTGTGTGTGTGTGTGTGTGTGTGTGTGTGTGAGAGTGATATACATGCTTGTTTGCAACATGGCATGTCTGCTGCTAAATTGCATGTTTGCTGTACATTTGTATCTGTAGCATGGTTGGTTTGTAAATAAGAGAGAGATTGCTTTGAGTCTGTCCAAGGTGACAGATTCTGGGGCCTGCACTTTTGAACTTTGCTTTTTCCTCTCTTCATTTTCCCGATTCTTGTTCCTGGCAATCTCCTTCTTCCTGGCAAGGTTCCTCGGTTGTCACATGTCTTTGCACCTGTTTGCTGGATGTCGGCTTATCACTTATTCAAGCAGTGATGCGGTGTCATTCCGCAAGTGCCAAGCATCCCCACTATCAGGGGTCCTCATGTTGGCGTGTAGACATCAAGAGAAAGAAGTGTGAGTGCATGAGCGAGCAAGCTAGTGAGTGAGTGAATGCATGATTGAGTGAGTGAGCGAGTGAGCCAGTGCATGAGTGCAGTGTTGCCTGTGAGGATCAGGATGCGGCGCAAGGCTGTCAAAGCTGTGGTCATGCACACCAAGGACTCCATCCAGCACCTAAAAGACGATGATGATGAAATGCTACGAGGTGAGCAAGTCAGTTGTTGGAAGTCCCCTTGCTTGACATCAAAGGTAACCAAAAGTACATCTGGCCATGTCAGATAGTCCCTCTGTGCCACACCAGCATGCTAAAATCTGGTGTCTTTTCAAATTCCTAAGCTCAAACCCCATTGCATATGAGTAAAGCAGCACAGGGGGTTGCAGTTGCTGTCTGATCATCCCTCAATGTGCTGTGCTCTGCTTTTCTGACATGTGACCAAAATGCTGTGCCAGAATCTGTCACATGCTTCTGTGCAGGCGTTGATTGGAAGGTTGTTGGCAAGTACTGTGACGTCAGCAGGTCTTACAAGACCTTCCAAAACCCTAATGATGAGTCAACCTCTGCACCCAAAACCTGGCGTGCTACATTCCTGCATCTCCTCACCCTACCTGGGATTATTCCCCAGAGTGTGTCAAAATTGCCCGGGAAGCTTTGGCGCACTGTCTCAGGGCGGGAGAAAGACATGAAGCTCGGCAAGAACTTCCGCGAAGGTGCATGCTTGATTTTTTTACATATAGCCTTTCATTGTTGTTGTGTATGCCTTGTTGCACTGAAGTGTTTACAACATGCCTGCATGAATGGCTGTTCCAGCACCTTCTTCTGTGCGACAACATTTTCACATGATGTCAACAAGGCATGCTCAACAGCAACATCTGTTGTCACTTGTTCCATGCAAGCGTTCAGATAGCTGAACACTTAGGACTGATGTTTATGACCAGGTCACTGACAACTCTGGCACATCTGTACAACCTAATGGGTTGGCTGAAAATGTAAATCCTCTTCAACCTCAAAGCAGCAATGGAGAAGTTACAGAAACTGTCCCTTTGGCTTGCAGGCTCAGATTGGGGCCATGACCCAGAGCGACACTTTGGGCATGTCACAGTGCGTGTAGACCCAGGAGAAGAAGAAGAGAAAGAAGAAGAAGAAACGCCACGCAGTCGCTCTGGACCGGCAGATCGAGATCTTGACGATGATGATTACGACGATGACAACATCTCTGGGGTGAGCGGAAGCTACGAGGACAATGATGAGGTGCCATTTGGGCCCTCAAGGGCTGTTCCTGGCGAAGGCAAGGGCCAGTCCAAGAGCATTGAGATTTTCAGGAGAGCTACATCCCATGCAAGCTACCCTGACGTGGATATTGAGCAAGGTACGCTGTCATCTTGCTGACCAAGCATGCATGCGCCGCTTAGGCAGCAACAATCTATTCACAGTTCATGATCCGCTGCACTATATGAAAAGTTAAGTATTGTGGTTGATGTTTGTGTGAACCTGCACTGTGGACATGCCATGACAACTGTTTGAATCCATGAGAGCACTCTCCCAGCAGTCATGGGCATTGTATGTGTGACATGAGCTCACTTTTGTTGTATTACACTTGACAAAATTTCCCTCTTTGTCTGATCAAAACTGCAACTTTCTTTCTGGGCAGCAGGCAATGGCTCTTGTTGTTATGCTGGTGCAGGCAAGCACTCCTTGGATGCTGCTGCGGCAAGGCTGAGCCCAGTGAGGAGTAACGATGACAGTGTCATGTCGCAACAGAGCAATGCGTCATCCACCACCAGCCGCCGCCGCCGGTCTTCAGCCCGCCGCAGTTTCAGCAGAAACATGGGTGGTGGAGAAGGCAGGGATGTCATTTGGGTCAACGGCCGACCACTCGCCATGCCCACAGTGGCTGCACAGAACTTTACATCTCCTCCTCAGCAATCCACCAACCTCAACAACCCCACTCAGGGATTCACGGGGAATGATGATGCCATCAATTTCTCCCTGCCGAAGCATATACAGGAGGCCATGGGTAGCGGCGAGAGCCCCTCCGCTGATGAACTGCAAGAGCTGGCAGCCAATGCCCCCACCCCACATAAGTTCACGTCGGTCACTGCTAACACCCTGCTGGACCAGATCAAACCCTTGCCCAGATCAGGACAGGGTCCAGCCTGGCATGCCCATGGGGGTGCTTCTACCGATCCCATTGTGGTAGAGGAGAGTGTCTCAAAGCCAAAGCGTGCGTCCACGGAAGATGTTTCGGCTCAGAGTGTCACAGCTGGCCTTGGCGCTAAGCTTAAAGCTCAGCTGGCAGCCTTGCGAGCAGAGACAGCACCACAACAAGAGGTTGAAATGACGACTGCATCACAGAGTCAGTCACAGCCACCTACAGAGCCTGAACAGACCACGCAACAGGCAGAGGCACAGCACCAGAAGCCATACAGCACTGGACTGGTCAGCCCCCCGGACTCTGTTCAAGGCGATGATGCAGACTCTGATCTAGGGGCTTCTGCTTCAGAGATGACCTGGTCTGCTGGCATGGGGCAAGATTTGGGACGACAGCTGCAAGCTAGACTAGCTGGTGCTAGAAAACCCCCTAGCATAGCTAAGCCTCCTGTTCACAGAGGCAAGCCCACGTCTGAGCAGACTTGGTCAGCTGGTATGGGGGCTGGCATGGGAGCTCAGTTGCGACAACAGCTAGCCCAGCTCCGGGCAGAAGGCAGGAAGGATGCAGGATCCAGTGCAGAGGCAGCACAAGGCCTTAGCAGGCCTTCTGCTGGCCCCCGAGACGCTGACAAATTTCCTGCTCAGCCTACTCGTGTGCCCTGGACATCGCCAGTGCCGGAGTCCAATGAGCAAACCTGGACAGACAGCCTTGGCAGACGGATGCGGCAACAGCTGGCTGGCATTCGAGGTCTGGGCAGCGAATCGTCGGTGCCGCTTCCAACGGCCCAGCAGCGTCCTTCTGTGTTTGACTTATTCGCAGACCAGCCGTTTCAGGACAAGCCGACATGGTCGGCGGGCATAGGTGAGAAGATGAGGAGGCAGCTGGAGGAAATGCGCAAACGGGATGTTGAAGACTCGGCGCACACCGCATCCACTTCTAGCCAGGATCAGGAACTCGCCAAGAGCCCACGACGGTTCAATGCCACCTCACTCCCGAACACCCTCCCTTCATCTGAGCAGACATGGACAGCCGGCATGGGCAATGCCGCCAAGCGGGAGCTTTTGCAGCGGCGGTCGATCATGAAACGCAACAATAGCTCACCAGACATCGAGCAGGAAGGCAAAGCTGAGTCGCTGTCCAGGTCAGGATCCAAATCCAAGCTTCAGACAGCTGAGGAAAGAGACGAAGCAAGCCGTGGGGGCAAGGAGTATCTACACCAGGATAGCCTAGATTTCCATCACTTGGAAGAGATTCCGCATGTAAGCTACTGTTGCTCTGATGGTGTGGTCTCTATGGCTTTCTTGCCATCAGCTTGAGCTTCTAAGCAACCCTCATATCATGCAGATCTGTGCAAGAGCATGACCCTGAGCATTTTCATTTCCAGTGGCCATCTGCATGATGCAAGAGTCATGTATGTTGTGCACCAAGCTTTGTGTGAATTTGTGCAGATTCATGAGCTTGGACCTGAGCTCTTAGCAGATGCCAGGTCTCGCTTGATAGCTGGTCTCAAAAGATACTTCCATGCTAAGCGGCTGGAAGGCTTATTGTCAGCAAAGGTAAAACACAAACTGGTCTCTTGGTACTTTGGTATGCATTTGGATGACCTTTTCAGGGTGCATGTGCATCTTGAGTTGAGAGGCTCAAGATGTCCTCAGAACAGTCAACCTGTCATTTTTTGTGTATTATTAGCTTCTTTGACCACTGGTTTGGCAGTGATGCAAGTGTTTGCAAAGAGAAACAGTATGATCTTAAGATGACATTGACCATGCAGGGCATGAGGGTTCTAGATAATGCCTGTGAGATTGGCATAGACAAGTCTGAGAGGCCTATGCAGCTCTGGAAAACTCTGGAGCAGTAAGTGTGCTCTGCAATAATGCGTTGCTGCGCGAAAACAGACCAGGTCTTCTTATTTTGTGGCATGAAGGGCAGCATATTCTCCTGTGCAGAGCGGCACATGTTTTGTACTTTGGGAACCTACAGAGCTGTCATGTCTAGCTATGCTACAGTTGCTCTCTCTGCTGTCATTGAATTCCTGTGCCACCTGCTCTTCAGTAGCTGGTGGCATGTGCTCAAGTTGTTCAACAAATCCTGTTAGGCATGGCTTCTTGTTGTCGCATCTGACAATCAGGTGGTACTTGCAGAGACTGCCGTGGAACCCTTTTCATAAGGGCAGTAGCCAGGATAGTGTTCTGGCTAAGACAGGTTTGTTGCAACATACACAGTCCTATCTTGGCCTTGAATGGCTGGCAGCATGGCAAATCAACCTGATGTGCTTTCCTGTGCAACCTCTGATGAATGCTGTTTGTTCTTTAGGTTGCTGTTCAGCACTTCTGACACTGCCTTGCATACCGAGCCTTATGACAGCCCAACTTATTCATTGCTCTCACCTGTGCATTCCTCTCGACGCTGCATCTGATTCTGGCTTCTACATTCCAATCTGCATCTTGTAGCAGTTGTAACTTGTGTCTGATCTTGGCTGCAACAGTCGCCTCTGCCGGCAGTGTCTGCATTTGCGACTTCCTCACAGCCTGCAAGCTGATCAAAGCTGAACCATGGCGTTGCTGCAGTTCAACGTCCAGATCAGGAAGCACACCATGAAGACCAGGTTTAGCTGCACGAGGTACCTGCTTCATTGGCCCATCGGCAAGCTGGTCAACTGGGGGCAGAGTTTCCTCAGCAAGGCCCTATTAGTCACCTGTGAAGTGGCCATGGAGTACATGCTGGCGCTTACCTACTCCCCTCAGGTAAAACATCAAGCCTGAGTGTCAGATTCTGTCTGCATGTCTGGCGTCAGCTGCTGCACATGACAGGCTCTGCCATACTGACACACACCCCCCCCCCCTCTTTGCCCTTCAACACTCTTTCAGTCACCTGAGCCAGCTCACAGGTTGGCTCTTCTCCCATGGGCCCCCCCCTGGCCCCCCAAAAACAAAGTATCAAGAGCAGTCTGAGTTTGTACTGTGCGCCAGTTTGCCAGAAGTTTGCACTCTGTTCCAGATCTACTCATTAATGTGGACAGGGAGTGGTATTTGTTTGTTACTCAGGTACTTATGCTTGTGAGAAACTCATCATGTGCCTTTGCCATTGTACATCACCTTTGCCATTGTACCTTTGACCCATGTGCTGAGTGCCAGACCTGTGTTGCAACCAGGTCGACCGTACCACCTGAAACACTGCGTCTGCCCATGCAGGTGCGCTGGCTGCGTGACCACGAGGTGTCTGACACCTTACTGAAGCACTGTGTCCGTCTGTGCAGGTGCACTGGCTGCGTGACCACGAGGTGTCTGACACCTTACTGAAGCACTGCGTCTGTCCGTGCAGGTGCGCTGGCTGCGTGACCACGAGGTGTCTGACACCTTACTGAAGCACTGTGTCTGTCCGTGCAGGTGCGCTGGCTGCGTGACCATGAGGTGTCTGACACCTTACTCAAGAGCTCATGGAAGAGAGCACCCAGGTGTGGTCCTTCATCATGGAACGTGAGATCGAGTCCCCCGAGAGGTTCCAGGCCATCCAGAGCTACCGAGCTGCCATGGCTGTCCTGCGGCAGCAGGTCCACTACATTGAGCAGCTGCGGGACTCTGGCATGATTGATGAAGCAGAGGAGGGGATGCTGCTCAAGTAAGCCAAGACTTCAGTTGGTAGCAGAACAGGCTTGCGTGGAGTCTGGTTGTTGTAAATGCCAAGCCTGCGTATGCTTTGGCAGTGAGGGTGACTTTCTGAACATGTTTGGGCTAGTGCTTTGTGTTGAAGCAGAACAGGCTAACATGGAGTTTGGTCAGGCTTGCGTGGTAAGCTGCCAAACTTGTATATGTTTTGGCAGTGTGGGTGACCTTCTGAATATGTTTGGGCCAGTGTCTGAGCTTGAATGTGGGTCAACACACAAGCTGTTGCATTCTTGAGAGATTGACAGAGATTGGGATACATTGACAGTCAAAATCTTGGGTGTTGGCAGCCATGCACAGGCCAACCTGCCCTGCATGCTCTGTCCATTCCTCTCTTGCCCATTATTGTCTTCTGTCTTCTGCAGCATGGCTACCAGTCTACTTCACTGCCCAATCTTGTGCTAGCTCCAGAAGCACATTTCCTTACCCAGCACCAGGCAGAAAATGTGATGCACAATGCATGAGCGAAAGATTGAGTGAATGAGTGAGTGAACACCTTGATGCACTAGGCAGAAAGTATGATGTACAATGAATGACTGGAAGATTGAGTGAGTGAGTGAGTGAGTGAACACCTGAATGCATGTTGCAGGCCAATAGAGAAGCGTGAAAGGTCCCTGCAGAAAGTATGATGCACAATGAATGCATGAAAGATTGAATGACTGATTGGGGGAACATCTGAATGCATGTTGCAGGCCAATAGAGAAGCGTGAGAGGTCCCTGCAGCATTCTGGGCCCACCTGGAGGGCGCCCATGCTGCATGACACCCTCTACAACCTGCCTTTCCTGCGCCACGCCCCAAGAAAGCTCATTGAGGTAGGCAAAGATGGTAGACAACGATGGTAGACAATGATGGTAGGCAGTGATGCTAGACAATGATGGTAGACAATGATGGCAGGCAATGATGGTAGACAGTGATGGTAGACAGTGATGGTAATTCAGTAGTGACAGGCCTAGTGTACATGGCATACCCCTAGTTGCCGGCATGAAGTTACGTTCCTGCCGAGGCTAAGGCATTACCCTGTGAAGGAGGCATTGGCTCATGTGATCTTGCTGCACTATCAGCTTTGTGGTTGCATGGTGTGCATCATCACAGCCTTGCTCATCTTGAGCTGTGCAGTGGTGATTGCTCCTGTTGATTGACTCAGGCTCAAGTGAGTGAGTTTGCCTCACCTGTGCGAGGAGTTTGTTGTGCTGGCATGTGTCTCCACCTGAGTGTCAATGCTTCAGAGGGCGTCCCAAAAGGTGTCCAAGCAGTATTCCCCTATAGCAGTCTGGAAGCTAGATACCTCACCACATATGCTCGACTTGTCTGCTGTCTGTGCATACACATGTGAGTAGCTGCAAGCTACCAAGGCTGGTGTCTGGGGACAAAGCAGGCTGTCTGGGGTCACAACAAGCTGTCTTGGGACACAACAACCTGTCTTGGGACGCAATAAGCTGCATGGCATAGACAAAAGTGTGCCTGTACACAAGCAAACACACTCTGCAGAACATATAGTCATGTCCAGAGACAAACACGATCCTCTGTCTGCAGGTGTTTCTGACCAACGGGCGCCTTCAGATGTATCGCAACAAGGAGGTGGTTCACAGCGGCGAGGCAGGAGAAGGGGTGTGCTTTGTCATCAATGGCATTGTCAAGGTGGCGTGCGTGGACCTGAAGGACACCCAGGACTACTTTCTAGGCTCAGGTGAGCCTTGCTGTCTGTCTGTTGGTCTGTCTGTCTGTCTGTCTGTCTGCCTGTCTGCCTGTCTGCCTGTCTGTCTTGCTGTCTGTCTGTCTGTGTGCCTGAGCATCTGTTTGTCTGTCTGTTGGTTTGTCAGTCTGTCCGTCCAAGCAGTTGTTCATTGGCATGATGCTAGCACCAATGGGTGATATGATCTCTTGAATGGTCAGCGTCGGCATAGCTTGACAGCTCAGATATTGACAGTGCAGCACCCAGGCGTGGTGATGGGTAGTCACCAGGCTGTGTGTCTGGCTGTCATCCATCCATCTGTCTTTATCTGTGTTTGTGCATGTGTCTGTCTGTGTAAGCCACTAGTTAACTAACCAGTCACAGGCGTGCACAAAAGCTCCCTTGTCTTCTTCACATAGTGCTGCGTGGCTCTTATCAAGTGCTTGCTGATGCCTTGCTATACTGTGCAGTGATTCCCCTCAAGCAGAGCAAGTTAATGCATCAGCTAGAACCCTTGGGAAATATCTGTGTTATCATTCAACATCCTATGTCTGCAGTACCCTGTGCTGTACGTGTTCAGAGCTTTGCATTGTAATATCATTGATAGTATCATTCATGGTATCATTTATAGTATCATTTATAGTATCATTCCCCAGATATCCTACAGGGGGGGTGTTTGGGCTATTTGTGGCTTTGACTGGGGAGCGCATGCCAGGGGGGGCTGTGGCCATGGCTGAGGGCAATGCCCTGGGCAAGGGCCCTGTCATCTTCCACCTGTTCGACTCTGGCATTGAGTACATCAGGGGTCAAGCTGCAGGTGAGCAAACCAGCATTCACTGCCGGCAGGGTTGGTCATTGCATGTGCTGCCTTGTGCCTCTGTATGTTGTGTCTGCTTGCTAACCTTATCTCTGTCTGTCTGTCTGTGTGTGTGTCTGTTTGTCCATCTGTCTGTGTGTCTGACAGTGATAGCTAGCTGAACTTGTTACTGAACCGCGGCATTTGACAGTATGCACTGACTCTGACTGTGCACGGCTGTGTCACTTACACTCGCTTTGTGCAGACAAAAAGGGCTCGGCCAAAAGATGCTTGCTGTGTCGGCACAGTTTGAGAAGAGTCATGTTGCTCAGCAGCACCTCTCTGCAGTCTCTCTATGTCACTTCTTCCACATGCTGCTGCACAAATGAATGACACTAGGCAGGGTTGCTGAGTGTCTGCCACTAGCTATCAGACTTGCTGGCTGGCCAAAGCTTGTAAGCTTCCTCTAACCTTCTATAACCTTTCTCTAACCTTCCTCTAAGCTTCCCTCTCTCCTCTTTGTCTTCTACAGACAAGCCAGCTTTCATTCAACTAGAGCTGGACATGTTCTGCATGCCTGTGCTCTTTGTGGTTGACACCCTCCTCTTTGTCTTCTTCTGCAGATGGCAGGCCGGATTTCATTCAGCTAGAGCTGGACATGTTCCGCATGACGGCGCTCTTTGTGGTGGAGCGCAACAAGGTGCAGCTCTTGGCTGAACTCTTCAAGCTGCTCAAGCTGTCGGCTCAGGCGTCACGCCACGCCAGCCTTGCGAGGGGGTCCAGGGGGGGCGCCATGAGGGGGACCCAAAACAACCCCAACTTTCAGCTTCAGGTGCTTGTCTTTGGAGGAGTCATGCTGTGCTGTGCTGTGCCATGCTGTCCAAGGCTATGTTGTGCTGTTCTGTCCTGTGTCGCTCCATGCTGTGCTATGCTGTGCTGTGTTGCTCCATGCTGTGCTGTGCTGTGCTGTGCTGCGCTGCTCCATGCTGTGCTGTGCTGTGCTGTGTCGTGCTGTCCAAGGCTATGCTGTGCTATGCTGTACTATGCTGGGCAAATGATGCTGCAGAAGCCTGCCCTGCAGGACAGAACACTAGAACAGATGGTATCTTGGCCACCTTCATTCCTTTCTAGATACTCCAGCTCTTCCAGACACTCTTGCACAACAAAAGATCAGAACAAGTTGCAACTTAAACTAGCTGCACTCTGGAGAGTACAGGCAAAGTAGATGTGACCAAACAACAGTGTAGTTTTTGCTAGTCAGCAGCTGTGTACAGCCATGAAGGATACACGCCGTACAGTAAAGAGTTGTCCAGCCATAAAATGCCTTATTTGTGCAGAGCCACGATTCTGAAGACAAGGATGATCCAGAGATCCCCAAGTTCAATCCGATGCTGATGAAGAAGAGGGGCGGTGAGGCACACTCGCAGCGCCAGGCAGACTCAAAGGAACCGAGGCTCGCGACTCTGAGTCAGATGCCGAGTGATGCTGCGAGCACAGGCGGCATGTCTGACGATGACGGCATGTCCAATTTCGAAACCCCATCTGGCAATCAGGAATCCAAACTCAGGTGCTAAATGGACCAATCAGTATTCCAAACTCAGGTACTAAGTGGACCAATCAGGAATCCAAACTCATGTACTAATTGTACCAGTGTTCACCAAAGTTTTGCAGAATGGGCTTACTGACAACACATCCCATGCTTCCTTGCCCAGAGCAAATGCTGTCGTGTAGAAAAAGAAAAGAAAAGACTATGCCACTTATGCAGTGGTGTTGTATATGACGGACAAAGTGTGTGAAACACTGCCCCCTCCGGCATGTATGCTGGTGCCATTTTCTGCACAGCCAATGAGTGGGCATCAGCTCTTGTCTAGAGTCAAATACAATACCCATCAACATCATATGGGTCAAAACCTAAACCCTAAATGCAACCCTAGCCTCTCAGAGCATGCTGATCGGCCGTGTGCTCAAGATCATTGTATGCCCCAAATAAGCAGAGAGATCTGAAAAAGTTGTGAAAAGCAGGAAATGCAGACAGCAGCCACCTTAGAAGCCGACCCATCATCTGCAATCATCATAGTGCAGTATGTCGGCCACACAAGCACAACATACTGTATGATGAAGGTTGCAAACAGTGTTCATGTCTTGGTTGCAATGTGCAGATAGCGAGCTCAGCAGCACTACCAGAAGCTTACAAGGGACTCACCCAGGAGCTAGTAGCTTGTGTCAGCTCCAAGCACACCACTATGTGTATGATGAAATGGCCACTAATGTTGAACTCTTTGTTGCCATGTGCAGGGAAAGAGCCCCTCAAGTTGTGGCGTATGTCAGCTGCAAGCACACCACAATGTCTGTATTGAAATTGCCACTGATGTCCAGCTCTTGGTTATAACATGCAGAGAGCAAGCTCAACAGCACTACCAGAGGCTCACAAGGGACCACATCACACTGTGTGATGAGATTGTCAGCTATGTTGAACTTTTGGCTGTGACATGCAGGGAACGAGCTCAGCAGCACTACCAGAGGCTTACAAGGGAGCTGACACAGGGGCAATTGCTGAGGCTGGGTCACAGGGACAGCTTCATACAGCAGGCCAGCTTTGTGCTGCTGAAGGGCGAGTTGTATGTCAGAGGGGCGACTGAAGGTGACACTCTCTCTGTGTCTGGATGTGATTGTGTTTGGGTTCAGAATTTTCTTGATGTTGGCAGGCAGGCATACTTTCAGAGGGCCGTTTCTAGGTTTGGGTCTGTGTTTGGGTTCAGACTTTCCTTGATGTTGGCAGGCCGGCACATTTTCAGGGGCCTGTTTCTCAAAGCAAACGCATCCAGAAGCAAACAGGTTCTGTAGCAGACAGTTTCTGAAGCAAACGGTCCTCAAAGCAAACAGTGCTTGCAGCAAATGATTCCTATAGCAGACAGGTCTTGAAGCAAAAAGTTTTCTGAGACGGTTGCTGTGAATTTTCATGGCAGTACTTTTGTCCAAACAGGACGAGGCTGCTGCCTTGCAGCCTACCAGGAAGCACAAAGTCAGTGAGCAGGCATCATGTCATGCATGTGTGAATACGCTTTCCAGCATGTGCTGCTACTGCAACCAGCGTACTCATCATGCTAAACATTGCGTTCTGCAGCCCACATGCATTCATGTTTATCTAAACGTCCGCGTCAATGCTGCAGGCAAGTCACAGTCTGTGACGTACACAGCTCCATTTACGTTCCCCTGGTTGGAAACTGGAGCCAGCGAGGGCTCAGTTGGCGTCAAATTCACCGCAGGCAAAAAGGGTCAGTTCTAATTTAGCTCCTTTGCATATGGGGTTTTGATGTTTCACATGCTTGGGCTTACACCACTACGATTACTTGCATGTCTGCCCACTTGCAGAGATGGGCAGACTTGCAAAGATCTGCAGTCTGCCAGGACAGTATCTTGCAAGTTCATCTTATGTTTGCATCTTATGTTTCATCTTATGTTTGCAAAGTCATCTTCCATGTGCTGATTGATGTGGTGAATGCTACTTGGCATTGCTTTTCTTCTCACCTGTGATGTTGAAGCATGGTAGTTTGCTGCAGGTGCCCTTATGATTGCCAGCGCGCATGAAAGCATCCCAGATGACCTCCTCCTACATAGTAGCAGCATTGAACCCAACACCCCGATCTCACCCATCCCTACCCCCACCAGCCAAACCCCATCCCAAGCGCCGTCCCCAGAAGGATCCCAGCATCCTCTGCAGGGACAGCAGCAGAGCGATGGGGACACACCAGAGCGGCCAGATTTGAGGCGATCAGGGTCCAGGCATTGGGAAATGGGGCCACATGGGATTTCTAGACTGAGCTCGGGGCATAATCTGTCCCGGCTCAGTCCAGGCCATCGCCTATCTAGGCTCAGCCCGCTCAGGTCTGTATGCTGACTCAGCATTGCTGAGCACCATATGACCACAATCTTGCTGTTGTGCCGATAGGTTCAGCAATCAAGGCGTATTGTGACAATGCATATCTGCTTGGCCTGACAGACGGCCAGGCAGCTAAAATGTTGTTGAACTTGTATGCTGCTCATGAGGTGCAAACAGGATTGGCCTGTTGCTACTAGGGCTCATGCTATCTGTGCAGGTTCTGCATGCATCAAAATATATCTGGCAAACTTTTCAATCATCACTCCTGCTTCTTTATGGGTTGTGTTTCCTTACTCATGTCGTGCTCATGCTTGTCTTTGTGGTTATCTCACTGTGCTTGTGATGTGTGCAGGGGGTTGAGGAATCCCCAGCAGCGCACTGGGTCCGATGGAACCCCAGCAGAGGCCCCCAGGCAGAGCACAGAAGCTGCTCGCATGGTTGAGCTTGAGAGGAAGAACAGCAAGCTGGCCCGGAGGGCTAGTCAGAAGCTGCAATGGAAGCCATTAGACATGTCTGTCAGCAGTGATGTGGCAGAAATCACGTCTCCCTTCAATAAGGCTGGCCCTGAAGGCAAATAGGGGCAGATGGCCTTTTCAGTAGCTGGCCTTTGGTTCAGCAAGGCTGGGCATGCAGGGAAGCATGGGCTGGGCTTCCTGTTGGTGATGCTGGGACATTAGGGCAAGGCTGCCTTTGGGAAAGGCTCCTCCAGTCGGGAAGGTGGTGGTTGCTGCAGGTGGCCACACACTTAGATGACTGGCTGTGGCAATGCTGTGTGACGCCCCAGCTTCTGGCTGTCTGAGTCAAAGTGCTGGTCAAAAGCAATGTTTTGACAAGCTGCAGGGTAAAATTGAAAGTTCCTTGGATCTGGATTGTGATTGTCAGTGGCTGCTAGTGTGGGCGTGCAATGAGTTTCAAGCCATGCTCCAGAGTTTGTGTAAATGCGACTGAACTTCTGGTTCCCTTCCTGAGCCTTTGTCTCTGTGTAGCTTATGCTTTTTACATCATAGCAAGATTGTACAGGCTGTGCCGTAGTGTCTCAGATTTGCATCTGTGGAAGATGATTTGTCAGACAGGGTTAGGTTAATCCAGCTTTTTATATGAGCTTTGAGGTCTGGTATTATACATCAAATAGCATATTGCCCCCAGCATGTCTGAGCCCTTGTACTGCACTGTATATAGCGCAGTACAAGATCTATGACGATATGCCGTTTGTTTCACATGCTTGACTGTCACACACAGCTGGACAATGTGTGTAACGGTTGAAATGATGCTAATTATTTGGATAGCCTTCAAAAGTTGACAAGCACTGACACCAACGAGTGAAAGCCGTGTTTGGACATCAAATGGTCACCAAGCAGCAACACTTTATGGCTGATAGTTCACGCAATGCGCAATATTAATCAACTTGCTTTCTGGCATTTGCATTGGCCTATGCATCAGATGTAATAGTGACCAGCACCATAAAGAGCTGTCATTGCACACAACTGGTTTACATACTTAGGCGCTGATGGTGTAGACGCAGGGATAGCAGTTCACATGGACCAATAACTATATTGCAGTGACAAGCCATGTTTCACGTGGCCCAAAATTGTTCACTGAAGGGTTGGCATCATGTACGGCCAGCCCAGACTGTCAATTCCCTCGAAGCTGCAACACAATGAAGGAAAACCGTTATAGACGTGTGCATGAGCCCTGTTGCTCTTGAAAGCAGCAGCTGTGTCCATCTTTGTGATATGCAGAGGTCATGACTCACCTTGCCTACGATGTGCAGAAGCGTCACAAATGCTATAAATCCAAGACTCAAAATCATCACAGCAACCTGCAGGTAACCCCAAGGTTGGTAAAATGTGATGCTGGTTGTTCTACCTGGTGTGAGTCCTATCCGTGCCAATATTGTATCAAGCACAGAAATACTCACTGGTGAGACTTTGATTCCTGGTGATTCGTCTGTATAGAAGTTTGTCACCCCTTGCCGAAGGCCGCCGCCTCCCCCGCCTCTTGTGGAAGCTGCAAGTGATGCACTTTTATGTCAGCTGCCTGTATGATGGCTATGGGGTGCTTACAGACAGGAGGTGCTCAGCAATAACAACAAGAGATGCTCACTTGTCCTTCGCCGTAGCGCTCCTTGTGATCCTGATGGTGGGCCTGCAGCTTGACGAGAGCTAGCGCCACGAGGTACAACCTGGCCTGCTTGTGAACCGCTAGCGGCCTTGGCCATCTGCGCTGATTCCCTCCAAAGACAGCCCGATCAACGGCAACTCGAACGTGCCCGCCGTTCTGCAATGACCGGTAGGATACAGCAATTTGTCAGAAGGAAACCGATTACACTTGCTTGTGACCAAACGCGATTTGCCAATCCAAGCAACCTGCAAGCAACTGTGCAGCCTGCAAGCAACTGATTCGGAAGTGAGCAGCGTGATTACTATTATGGTGCAGGTGTCACAACGAGGAGGGGGCAAAGTTTCTCGCAGCAACAACGTTCGCTGCATCAAACAACCTGCGCAGGACTCTGCATCGCTGTCGATTGGCCTCGTTCGCCTGGCAATTTTGATTGGCTTTGCTCGCGACAGCTAGTTCTGGATCGTAGGTAGTTCTCCACAGTTTGTGCAGCAAGCAGCAGAGGAGTGCAAGGCAACTTGCACAATCCTTCAGGGCTTGCTGCAAGTGTTTTGTTCCAGTCAGTATACAAGCTGAATCTCCATCTTTGACAGTACACATACCATCGCTGTAGCTTGACATCATGGTTCTACAAGAGCTTGGAAGTCAGATCAGCAAGGCTTTGGCTGCAGTACAGGAGGCAACTGTCGTAGATGAAAAAGTTCTAGATGCCTGTCTCAAGGAAATCAGCACAGCCTTGCTACAGGCTGATGTCAACATCAAGCTGGTTTTCAACATGAGAGCAAATGTCAAAAAGCGTGTTGACTCAGACACAGGCGCTGGTCTCAACAAGCGCAAGATCATCGAGAAGGCAGTCTTCGATGAGCTTTGTGCCATGCTGAACAGCGGTGCAGAGACAAAAGACACCGGCAAGAAGCAAGAGAAGGACCTGAAAAAGGGCAAACCAAATGTGGTCATGTTTGTTGGCCTACAAGGAAGTGGAAAAACCACTACCTGCATGAAGTATGCGCATTTCTACAAAAAGAAGGGATTCAAGCCAGCCATGGTGTGTGCTGACACCTTTCGAGCCGGAGCTTTTGACCAGCTCAAGCAGAACGCCACCAAAGCAAACATTCCTTTCTATGGAAGTTACAGTGAAACAGATCCTGCTGTCATTGCTGAAACTGGTGTCAACAAGTTCAAGGAGGGCGGCAGAGACTTGATCATTGTTGATACCAGTGGGCGGCACAAACAAGAGGAAGCCCTTTTTGAGGAGATGCGGCAAGTGTCTGTCAGTGTTCAGCCTGATTTGATCATATTTGTCATGGATGGCAGCATTGGTCAGGCAGCCTTTGACCAAGCCAAAGCCTTCAAGGACACAGTAGAGGTGATCCAGCATGCCACAACACCTTTTTCAAGCATCTCACGATGTTGTCTTGCCTGTTTCAGCTGTCTGAATTGTCCTGCGTGCCTTGATTGAACCTGGGGATGCATGACCTCAGATGGGGCATGTTTGTAAGAGTTGCTGGTGTATGCTTTGCAAGCCTACAGGTCGCAAAAGTGAACAGAGCTGTGCTGCAAGGTGTGTTTGAAGCTTTCATGTTTACACGGTGGTGCTTTCAGGTTGGGTCTGTGATCATCACAAAGATGGATGGGCATGCAAAGGGAGGAGGAGCGCTCAGTGCTGTGGCTGCAACTAAAAGCCCCATTGCATTCCTTGGTGTAGGTACGTCATGTCTTCTTATGACAAGCCTTGTCCTCTCCTGCCTTTTGGCTTCTCTTGTTTGCATGCAGAGGCAACCGTCATCATGCATCAATGCGTGCATGCTGCTAGTTTGTTACAATGGTGCAATCCAGGTTGTCCCTTTGGATGTGGGACAACTTGCATGAGCAGGGCTATGACACCCCAAGCACAGCCCGTTTCCATCGCTGCTCACATCTTATCACAAGCCGCGGTTGAGCAATCTTAACTGCTGGGCTGCTGTAGGTGAGCACATGGACGAGTTTGAAAACTTTGAGGCCAAGGCTTTTGTTGGGCGACTGTTGGGCAAAGGAGACTGGACTGGCTTCATGGATAAGATCAAGGTACCTGCTGTCATTGACACTTGCTCCAGCAGCATCAGTGCATGAGTGCTGGCAACAGCCGCAAATGAAGTGTGCCAGTACACAGAGCAGAGCACGTGAGGGTTTTGCTGCATATCGTAGCATTAGTCAGGGGCCAGGACATGCACTGCTATGCACATACTGCTGATGTGTATCTACATCTTCCACTCAGTTGAGGCACGCTGAGACCTATCATTCTAAGGGTTGACAGGACACCTCATCATGTCTGCATGACACTGGCACGTCAATGGCATGTCAATGGCACGTCAATGGGAAGCCTGTTCTGGCATCCTCCCCTCTGTAGACCGTCGCACCAGATCACTAGAGTGCGAGGATTTCCTTGAAGGAGAACACTTCACCTTGTCATCAGCCCTGACGCTGGTGTTTCTGGTGTCACAACTGCTCTCACTCTTGGTTCTGCTGTTTGTGCAGGATGTTGTGCCAGAGGACCAGATGAAGGAGGAGATCATGGACAGCATCCAGAAGGGCAACTTCACCATGCGCATCCTGAAGGACCAGCTGCAGAACATCCTCAAGATGGGCCCTGTGGGGCAGGTCATGGGCATGATCCCTGGCTTCAACAATGCCATGATGCCAAAGGTGCCCCATGCTCCCTCCAATCATGATCATCGCCTTTGACATGTACTGTCTTTCAGAATGCCAACATCAACGCCTGCTTGCTGACTACTACCATTGCCTGTACTGTCTTCCAGAATGCTAACATCAACGCCTGCTTGCTGCATCCTGTTTCTACCGCCATTTGGGTCTTGGTGTTGATACTGGCTCAGGTGTCACTCACCTGCCATCACAGCTGATGCATTGTGTCAGCAACAAAATGTTAGCCTTGTTGGCCAGCCAAAGCTTCCAGATTCTTGTTCCTGGGTAGACATGCAGTGCACTGTGCACTCATGCCTCGCCCTTCCCAGCTTGCCTGTGTAATTTGTGCCTCCCCTCGTCTCTCATGTGTGCATCTCCTCATCTCTCATGTGTGCCTCTCCTCATCTCTCATGTGTGCATCTCCTCGCCTCTCATGTGTGCCTCTCCTCAATTCTCATCCCTCATGTGTGCGGCATGCAACAGGGCTCAGACAAGCAGAGTGAGGTGCGCATCAAGAAGTTCATGACCATGATGGACAGCATGACTGAGAAGGAGCTGAACACCAATGACATCAAGGTGCTCACACAGCCCAGCAGAATCCTACGTATTTCCCGTGGGGCTGGCCGAACCCCTCAGGATTACCATGAGCTCCTTGGTGGGTCTCTTTCTGCTATTGGCTGCGTCCTGGGTTTTCCAGAACCTGAAACCAGCGACGCTTGGGTTTTCAGAACCTGATGCCAGGGACACTTGTCTACTTGAGCATGTCTGTGTTTGCTCATATGTCATCTTTTCCCTTGTCTTTCTGCAACATTGCTTCTACCCTACTGTTGTCATGCTGCAACAGCAGCCTATCCAAGCAGCACAGGCAACAGCCTCACTTGTCATGTTGCCTACTTCAGCCTCTATTGGTATTTGCAGAGGAGTTCAAGCGCCTGAAGATGCTGATCTGTGGTGGCAAGGGGGGAGGAGGTATGATGAAGAACATGCCAAAGAACCTGCAGAAGGGCATGGCAGGCATGAACCCTCACAACATGCAAATGAATATGGCCCAAATGAGCAAGATGCTTCCGCCCCATGTGCTCAAACAGATGGGTGGCCCAGGAGCCCTTCAGGGTCTCATGAGACAGATGGAGGGTATGAAATGAGCCACCACTTTTGGCTCGTTTATGAATGCCAGATCTGTGGTTTGATTTTACATCAATTAGAGTCGATGCGCAGGGTGTAGTCTTGTTAGCAGGTGCATCGTCAAGCCGCCTTTCAAGTTGCCTGTTCCTTGATAGAATGCATAGAATTGCCTGTAGCTAAACAGCAAAGGTGCCCCAATCTTACAGTGATACAGTTCCAGATGCGTGAGCAGCTAAGTCAGTTGAATGGTGTATCATGGAAAAAAGTGATTGGCTTGTGTGCCGAGACAGGCTGTGCGCGTTTGCCTCTGTGTCGCAGCTTTTGGGATCTGACACACGACAAATCAGAGATCCACTGTACATGTAAGCTCAACCATTAACTTGTTCAACATTTTACACAAAATAACGTCGAGCAGATGTCTGCAACAATCACTTTAGTGCCTTATACAAATTTCGGACCGCATGGCATGGATCCGCCAAAATACACGGCGTGTCTCACGAACTGTATGCAAAGCTGGCACTATTCACCTGCATTACATGTGAATAGCGCCATCACATGACATGCAGGTGCGGCGGTTTTGTTGCTTTGACAAACTGTATGTACCGCCTGTTGTTGATGCTTGAGCCATGTCATCCACGTGACACACCAGTCCTAGCCAAAAAGATAGCTACATACATATGAGTACACAGATGCGAGCATATACAATCGCGTTAAAGTGCTCAGAGTCAAAACAAGCCACGCCTGGACAAAGAAACTGCAGTGGCTTTCAGGAAAAGAACACAATTGAAGCAACACAACCCCTGCAGATTCTTTGTGAAAGGCTGTTTAGGTATCAACAGAAAACAGGCAGTTGCAGCAAAAGTTCATGCTACCATCTGAAGCAACAAAAAGCATGACATGCAGACACAATGTAACACTTCAAAACATGTCTACATTTGCTTGTGCCTTTTGCGTTGAGGGTCCTGCTCACTATCAGGAATCTTGCTAGTATGATATGGACAATGAGTCAACTGGTGGTATGATCTCTGTCTGTGTAACCAACCCTTGCTTTTCAGAACTTCCAGCATGTGACAAACACAGGCCCCTCCAAGCGAGTATGCAGAGAGGTAGCAGATTTGCTTTGAACCTTGCGCCTGTAGTAATGCCTGCAGATTAGCAGCCTGACCATATTCAGCATGCATCTGTCCAAGGCCACGGCGACAGAATTGCAAGGTAGCCATGTGATCACGCCAGAAATCTGCAGCCTGACCATATTTGGCATGCAGCTGTCCAAACAGCAAGCTAGCCATGTGATCACGCTGGACATCTGCATATGCCTCTGCAGCCCAATCCTTTTGGAAGCGTATATACTGAAACATAGGTGGAGTTTGAGGTGCTGCATCCTGAGCATAGCCATGGCATGTGACGTACACAACTATTTCAGAGTTTGAATCAGACTGACAGGCTCCTACATAAGCACTGCACACAGACATCTTGGTAGTTGCCAGGTCTGTGTGATCAGCTGCAGTCTTGCAGTCAAGACCACTCAGAGACTTGTTCAAATCTGCCATGTCTTTGCATCTAGCTGCAACCGTGCAATCAGCTTCAGCAGCATCTGGAGCCTGCAGCATGAGGATGCGCACACACCTTGCACGCGGACCAGAGCTGCCTGCACCTGCAATGATTCAAGTGTCAAGAGGGCTGCGTGTCCAAATAGCTTGCAAATGAAGTCATGAGAAATGCCTTGCGTGCCTGATTGATGCAGTTTGCTCACCTTGTGCATGTTGCTTGAGTACTTGCTGCACGCAAGATAGCGGGTCTGTGCTTGCTTCAGCTGTCATATCTGCAAGTGGTCCCTTTTCAGAAAGCCCCCCACAGGTTTCACCTATAGCAGTAGCATAAGCTGGGTTGCATTGAAGCGACACAGCGCCTTTTTGAAAGCAGCAAAACAAGTTGAATGTTGATGCAGCACTGGTGCAAAAGCGTCTTGCGATGGGATTTGACATTGATGCGTGCTGTGTTGGTGACATCAAGCATAGCTTGAGTTGCAGCTGAACAGCATAGGAAATGTATTGCAGCTGATTTGGCCATATGACAAGTCTTCCGTGTTGATAGAAGCAATGGCATCTTGATATGCTTACACAGCACAACATGCCACGTGAGAACAAGGGGAAAGGCTTGCACAGATACATACAGGTCTGCAGCAGGGCAGCAGCATACCAGGATCAGCTGAAGGTGATGTTTGCGACTGGTGACCAACACTTGCCACAGCACAATCACGGACAAGGGGCCGGAAGCGGCTGGTGACCTCATCATCATCAGGGCAGCTGCAAAGGACACAATCATCAACTAAACTGGACATCACAAATAGCTTGGAGACACAATGTTGTGATATTGACAGCAAACTACGCTTGTACATATGCAGGTAGCACTTGGCAAAGACTACTGCTACAACAAAGCTGACTTTATACATGGTCATTGCATGTTGTCATGCTGTATCACACATGAGTGCAGGCGCTTTATTTGCCCACTTGGTATGCTTGAGGTCATCATTGACCTTGCTGCTCCAAGCCTGGACCAGCAAGCTCAAGTACTGGCCCTGCTTGATTGCCACTGCCATCTCCGCCCTGGAAAGACCAGGCATCTTCATGAAAAAATGCATGATTGAGCATTTTGCATGCCAGAAAACAGGTGTATTTTTTCCAGTGTAAGCATGCAACATTTCTGAGCCAAGTCTTGAGCTGAGCTCTGCTGTTGACACGACAAAATGATAATGAGCACTGCGCAATCTTAGCCACCAATTACACTGGGCTCATGAGTGCTCAGATACAGATGCTACTGAATTGGGCATAAGAGCATGCTGGCTTAGCGTACTGATGCTCAAGGACAGCCATGTAACATTTGCAGCAAGCCAAGCATCAAGGCCTTGATAAGCACTGTAAAGAAATACAAGCTTCTCAGTGCTCATGAATAAGCATGAAAGCAAGACGATTCTCCTGGATGTCGTGTGCTGCACCAGGAAGGTGCTTGAGGCCCAGTCCCCATTGCACAACTCTACAGCATCAACACGCTGGGAAGTCTGGACGCAACACCACATCTTGTCTGGAACCTGACAACTCTTGCTGTACTGAGCCCCCACTGGCAGATGGAGAACATGCTCACTGCCGCGGACAAACAAGTTGAGCTGACTATTGGCAGCAGTGTGTTTCAGGTTAAGGCACATTGGGGACTGGAAGGCCCCAATGACAACAGGCAACTGCTCTGATACAGCTGACACATGACCCTCCTCTGGCCTCCATGTTACCAACAGGTTGCCACTCTGCACAGTTAGGTTTGAGGGCTGTGCACGCTGATACTGTGCATCCTCTACCACACGTTTGGCTGTCGCTAGCAGCTGCTCCTTTGGCTGTTGATGCAAAGCAGGCACATTGGTTTTGATGACACATCCAATGTGTTCTTGTCTGCCAGGAAGAAGTCTTCTCAAGGCAGTAGCTGCCAAAGCATTGTTCCCTGTTGCTTGATGGCTCACAGCACGGCTTGGGGAGTCAAAAGAAGCATCGCAGAAGCTGGGTTGCGCACTGCAACAAGCAATCAAGACCAGGTTCTGCTGCCAATCTGGACAAAACCAATGAAAGCCAGAAGACAAGCAGACTTTGGTGTCCAACTGCATCAGCAGACATCATTACCTGAAATCTCCGAATTCAGGCATTGCGCTTGCAGAAGGAGTATCAACATCTGGAAGAAACTTCATGAAATCATCTGCAGCAACACCAGTGGGCATCATCAAGAATAGTCTGCTGAGCAGGCACGACAACTGACATGGACACACTGATGCTGAGTGGATCATGATGATGAACAATCAAGCTGACTGATCAATTGATCTCACCATCATCAGGGATGAAAAGTTCCGGTGACTGTGGCTCCAAAGTGGCTGCATTAAGGTGACTGACATCAGAGTTAGGTTCGTGGGAAGTATCCTGCATTGCTGATACAGGACTGCTGAAGAGGGTGTCCTGAGCTGCATATTGAGCCTCTTGACCATTCCTAGCTGTATCTCCCTGAGCTTGAGCTGACAGCTCAGAAGCCTTTCGTTTGGAGGGCCGCAGGGGCTGAGCATCTATTTGTGCACCCTGTTACAACACATTACATTCAGACTATCAAGCAGCAAAACACGCTGAAGATACACACATTTGGATGTGCATGTAGCAAGCACAGGGCGTTGCATGTCGTCAATGACAGCATGCATAGCATACTGCGTGTGCATGCACAGAACAGCTGTGTGGCCTTTGCATAAACAAACACTCAGGCTAACAGCCTGTTGACTTGAGCAAGACCCTGGAGTAAAAGCCTGCAATTGAGGGTATGCACCATGTGGGACTTTCCTGTCAAAGGGGTGACAGCAAATTGTCCTTGTGACATGACGCAGTCCCATCTGCAGGCTTAAGGAATGGCAGCACGTATGTTCCCTCCAAGAGTGCAGATAGACTTATGATCTATGATCTGGACAGATGATTCATGCATGTGTTCTGAAATGCATTTGCATGCAGCATTTAGGCAAAGCCTACCTGAATTTGCAGTGACGATTTCTCAGCCACTTCTCGGACATTGGTGGGCTCTCTGGCAGCAGCTGATAGTTGCAGGCAGCTCAAAGTCCCGGAACTCATGCAACTACCCAATGTGTCCTGGCCTGCACAAGGGCTTGACAGGTCTGAGAACAAACAAGCAAACATGGAAAGCAAAGCACAGCTCAGAAGCCCATGCAAGCATAAACACTGCACTAAACTTATGCCAGCGGCACTGCTGTCATCATACAGGAGCATAAAGTGAGCAGGGTCATGAGCTCATGCGCAGGGTGAGATTGACAAGCAAGACCAATCCTCACCAGAGGGTGCACCTTGTTGTCCAGGACCTGTGGCTGTGAGCATTGACTGAGTGCCCTGGTGCCGAAAGCGCAGGTACCGCTGCCTCTCACTGTCCACCAGCTCCATTATAGTTGAGTAGAACTCCCGATCTGAAGAGAACATAAAGTGAGTTGTTGCACAGACAAGCACATGCCATGATGGGTTGGGCAGGTCTTGCAGCAGCTTAGCATGGTTGTTGCACACTAGGCATGGTGACCAAGCATGCTTTTATTGCAAGGCACATGCAAATTCCTGCTTGAAGCTGCAAATGAGTACTTCAAAGCTGTCTCTGCACGCCGCCACCTTATATGCCAACTTCAAGGGAACAGAGCTCACCTTCAAAAGACATCTCATTAAATGCTCGTGCAAACTCACATACACTCTCGCTTCCAACGTCACTACACAGTGCCAGCCATGATGTATCACGAGCAACAGCAGACTGCTTTTCTAGACTTGCATTGCCTGCGAGCCCCTGGCTGCCTACAAAGGCCAGAAAATGGGTGTGCTGAAATGCTGACTGCAAGAGGGCCTGGAAGGCTTGAGGTCAAGCAAGCAAAAATGCACGGCTTCACTGTGGTTCACCTCAGAAGCTTGAGCAAGCGTGAACACTGTACCATGCATGTGGCAGCAACAGAGACCACAAAATGAGCACGGTGAACAGTGACAAGCAAAAGCACATACTCACCAGAGGATGCACCTTGCAGCCGTGTGAGTACATGCTTGCTTGCAGCAGTTGTTGACTGAGCTGTCTGTCGTCGAGAGGCCAGGTGCGGTTGACTTAGAATTTGAACTTGCTGCATTGTATTCTTCATGCAGCCCAGACCTGAACATGACACTGCATACGGTGAGTACTTGCGCAGACAAGCACATGACATGATGAGTGAGGTTGATCCTGTAGCAAATTAGTTGTAGCAAATTAGTCAGAGCACATCAAACATGCTTTTGAATGCAAGACAAATGCACCCGTTTGGCTTGAAGCTGCAAATGAGTATTGCATGGCTGTCTGCATGCTGGCACCTGGCATGCCATCTTCGCCAGAGGAGAGCTCACCTATATCTGACATCTGGTTAAACACTTTTAGAGCCTCAAACACATCACTCATGCTTCCAACGCCACTATCCGCTGCCTGCCGTGATGTATCATGAGCAACGACTGGTTGCTGTTCTCGGCGTACACTGCCTGGAAGCATCTGGCTGCCTACAGGTCTGCTGCGATGCTGACCTGCAAGAAGGCCTGACAGGCCTGAGGTCAAACACAAGCAAACATGCAATTGTTACAGATAGTAGCGCCTGCCACTGCATCACACTGGTTTGCATTTTGTTCACGGCACATGCAGTGTTTGTGAAGCAAAACCCTGTGATTGAATGTTTCCCCACATACGCTGTCTGATCATAGTTACACTTTATGTATACCAGCTGCCAAAAGTAGGCAAAAAAAGGTTAAAGACCTGGGCAATGGGCAATTATGCATTCCTGCCAATTTGGCAAATATCAAATAACAGGCTATACATGCAGCAAGCACAGCATCAGTTTGGTGTACTAAAGTAGCCGTCAAGGTACTTTGCATGAGCCAGCAGCAATGCTGTTCTGGCGAGAAGAATAATCTGGGCAATGTGAACCACAACAAGCAAACAGCAGCCTCACCAGGAAATGCATCAAGTCGTCCAAGATTTGCGGCGCCATGATTGCTTGTATTTGCTGGCTGCTGGAACTCCAACTCTTGCACTAGCCCTGAACGTATGAACACTCTGATTGAGTACTTGTGCATACGATGACCTTACATCATGACAATACCTGCAATGTCAGCAAGCATGACAGCCGTTGTCAGGCAGCCATCTGAGATGTTGAGCGCAAAAGGTGAATATGTCCAAGACACACAGTGCAGCATAAACACAATGACATTTGACAAGACACCTATGTAGTCACTTTTCAAAATGCCAAAGTGATTGACAATGATTGGCAACAATGTAGCAGCATGAAAACATTTGCAGGCTGAGCATTTGGCTGTCACCTGCAGCTGACACAGTCCAGCAAAGTTTGGGTAATGTTAAGGGTATGAGAAGCAGCAACAAAGAGTCCCATCATGCTGAGGCATCTCATACTTGATTACACACCTGCCTGTCCATCGCTGGTGCCGCACATGCGCATGCCGCTGTCAGGACCCTGTGTGAGGTCTGCAAGTCACCAGTCAAGGTCAGGTAAACAGCTATTACTCTCAGGAGGTACACCAAGACCATCAAGCGCTGGGTTAACGCAAAGCAGCAAAGTAGCAGCCTAAAGGCACACACCAGCTTGTGAGGCTGCTGCAACATGTAGACTGTTGTGCTGCGCTTGGCAGGCATCTGCTGAATCTACGAGCATGAAAGTTTCAGAAAAGGAAAACGCCGTGAAGATTGCAAGGTTTCAATGGAGTACTAGGCTTCTGCAAGTGAGACACTGGGGTCAACATGGACATAGCGTATGAAATGCTGCCACATGACCTGAAATACCCAACTCAGGCAAGCCATTCAGCCTATCGGACACATCAGGTGTTTTTGCACTTGCAGCTGTACGCTCAGGCATCTGTTGTTGTGCAGCAGTAGACCCCACACCTGCAACAATAGGCAGTAGCAAGATATGTTGGCAAGACGGGCCTCCAGCTGGCAAAGATGCCAAGCACTGGCAGGGCCGGTCAGGCCAGGCCGGTCCAATGCAGTAAAATCAGGCCTGTATTTACGCAGACAATGGGGCCTGGCCATGGCTTACCGGTCCTGTCACCGATGCTCTGCAAGGCAGGCTGCTGTACTGCAGCTGATCGTCCTTCATATTGGTCCATCAGTTTAAACCAGGCTTCTTCTCTCTCGTCCTGCCTGCCCTGCCCACTGCCTTCGCTGCCTCCGACAAGTTTATAGTACTTGATCTGTGTGCTTTTCACGATGACGCGGAGTCCTTCTTAATCGGGAATGAGGAGGACCAGCTCGGGATATAAGCGGTGCAGATCCTTTACCATACACCGTTGAGCCTCTTCTTTAATGGGTTTATCTACCTTCTTCCTAGACTTTGCCACGGCCTCTGTCTTGTGCTGATGATTGTAGACGGCTGACATGATGCAAAGGCGTTGGTGTGGGTTCACATTCACGCGTGCACCCATCTGTCCTTGCGGCAAGGTCAGCGGCTCCTCCGGGAGCCTCGTCGCAATTGTCTGGAAGGAGACGCTGCTGCCTAGACGCTTCCTGCAAGGCTATTGCAGACGAAGTATAGCAAACCGAACAGTTCCGGTGCTCCTGCGGACCAGAGGTGGCGCAACAACAACAGTTTCCGCAGCCAGAACGCAGATACCGCAGACGATCAAGGAATTCTAGCTGGCGAATAGCTTGATCCACATCTGGATCCACATCTCGATACCGAATAGCTTGATCGCGACTAGAGAGAGAGAGAGATTACAATGCTTTAGCCAGCCAGCAAGTCTGATCACATATAGAAGAAGACGAAGGTCAAATGTGGAAAACATCAAGACAGTCTAGAACGAACTTGAAAACCTGCATATGATC
>JAABUP010000970.1_pt1 | contig 61566 bp, 73 predicted proteins | sample 5559201 | NCBI WGS metagenome assembly JAABUP01 (sample SAMN10711887, study PRJNA513373) | rock metagenome | isolation source: Antarctica rocks | place: Antarctica | reverse complement strand
CTCCGCCCACCTGGTCGCCCTAGGTCTAGTTTCAATGATGTTGCTTTGCATGATTGTCAAACCCGTCGGATTGGTAGACCGTATAGAGATGCGCAAGACAGACTGCTTTGGAAAGACAAGACTTGTCCCGCACGTACCTAGCTCATCATGAGCTGGAAAGCGTTGTTATTATTAATATCATTATTATTATTATTTCAACACAGAAATGAACAGCAGATCACCTTTCTTCTTTGTGACTCCTGGTGGAAGAGGGTGCAGATGTCAGCAAAGCGGAAGACAATGCCGCGAGCAATAGTCTGGCAGGGGTCCCCACAGCAAAACAAGCCGTTAGGCTCGCACATCACCCTGCACGCACACACAACCATACAACCACACAGAGTCTCTTTGGGCGGCCGATGGTTGTGGCGGCTCTGGTGGATACATTGACAATCTGCCTGGCCTCTTTCACGAACATGATAATGTCATGAAGAATGTGTCAAACCTCAGGAGGCATATATTTGGTGCTGTTAGACATCATAGCAAGCATGGAAAAGGATGTGTGTGTGCGTGAAGATGGCCTACCTGAGATCGACCAGCAACTCAGCCTGGGTGAAGTCCTGGACCTCATCCCGGGTGATGTTGTGGATAGGCACCCCCTGGTACCCGCTGCCCTTCAGGCTGCGGTAGATATGGAACAGCAGGTCCATGTGATCATACCTACAAAGTCAAACACACATCATGCACAGACTCAGCATGCCAAGCATAGCATTCCATTGTGCGACCTGCAGCTCAAATGACCGTTTTGTTGGCGCACCTGCTGGTGCAACATCTTGTGCGAATATGCAGAGCAAAAATTGACTGACAAACCTGTTGAGCCGCAGCTTCTCCCTCTCGTACTTCTCAAAGATGGGATAGACTTCCCTCCTGGTGTCAGCCGTGAAGTTTGGAGCCCTCTTCCTTCCCACCTCCAGGTAGCTGTCCAGGGACAGCTTGCCATCTGGGCTGTCCATAGCCTCTGCACTGCCCTTCAGGAAGGAGCAGATCTCCTGCACATGGACACCACCAAGATGTTGAACACTAGACACATTACCTCCTGAATAATATCAAAGCCATCCGAAAGACAAATGCAAGCTTGAGGTCACAGGCCTGCAACGGCAACAAGCTGTTGTTGTAACAGTCCAGAACACTGCTGGCGCTCACAGCTGCAGAGAGGGGCAAGCAATGCTGTGGTACCTGATACACCAGATTTGGCGTCATGCGTTGCTTCTCCTCCTTGGTGCTGATCTTTGGCCACATGACATCCACAAAGAAGTCATAGTCTGCCTCCTTCTTGGGGCCCAGCAGCCCTTTCTTCCCCTGTGCCGCTTCAAATTCTTTTGGGCCATCTTCCAAGTCCTCCTCATCACTCTGTATCAGAACAGGCAAGCTTTCCATTGTCAAACTCCCAGCTGTTTATGCATGTAAGAGTACTTTGGTCATGCAAGCATGCATAACAACCACTTTGCTTATGCAACACATTTGCCACATTTTGCACATACATTGCATTGGCCGCATGCTGCATTGCTTGCAGGAATGGCAGCATGCCTATTCATTGCATTGTTGAAAAGGCTTATGCTTGGTGACAGCCTGCAAGAGCAATACCTCATCACCAGAGTCCTCATTATCAACAAACCCAGCATCCATGTCAATCATAGACTCAATGCCTCCCAGGTCCTCATTGTGTGCATGTTCAGCATGCATGAGTGCACCTCCTTCAAGCCTGTAAGCCCCAGGCAAGGGCCTCAGCTTATCATGCAATGCCAACGTGAGAATCCTTTGCGAAGTCTGTGGTGAACATCGAAGATCTGAGCATGCAAACAGACAGGATGTTTGCAGCCTGAAACCCAAGTTCAGGAACACTGTGGCCAAGGGAGGTTTAATGCTTGCATTCAATACCATTCTACACACCTTGGAAAGAAGGGTCCACCTCTCAGAGGCGTGGCTGGGAGCGTTGCATCCACAGCCCTGAGGTACTGCTTGGTGGTCCAGAACAAGGGGAAAGCATCTGAGGGTATGTCTGCCAGGGAAGGGTAATCCTGCTTGGACAGCTCCTCAAGCCGCTTGGACTCTGTGAGGTCACGCAGGATTGCAGCACGCAGCTTGTTGAACTGCTTGGCCACCTCAGAGCGCAGCTTGGGATTGGCAGTCAGGAAAATCTGCATGCAAACAGATTGCACGCTGTGACAGGCAAAACAGGTATTGGCATCAGCAAGCACGTGGGTGGGTTCCCGCCAGCAAGCACCTGACATTTTGCATGTTCACAGGCAACTGGCCCAGTCAATGCATGAGGGAAAGTAAATCATGGCTGAATGAATAATGGTCAGGCTATGAGGCGCTGCATGTCAGCTCACTTCTGTTGGATTGTGCCGACAGGTGAGCTCACAAATCGGCATTGAAGTGTTTCTGCTTAGGGCTTTAGTCCAAAGCAGCTGTCAACAATGACCTGGTGGAATGGCTCAGTGGAATGGTGGCGGAAGGCCAGCCAGCGGAACCACATCTTGTAGACTGCACAGGTGGTCTTGCCAGTGCCACTGCGCCCTACCAGGACTGTAGAGCAGGGTGGATCAGGGTCATTCTCAATGATGGTCAGCTCAGATGGTGACACCCGGAATGGAAAGTCCACTTCATCCTCACCTATCTCCTGCTTGAGCCAGCATTGGGTAAGGATCCTTGAAAGAGATCAGCCTCATGATCCCTAAGTCGATTTACTTACGTCACTTGTGTCTAGGCACCTTATTGCTGTTTCAGCAAGACCGGCAGCAACAAATCTGGCTACTTGCATATCTGTATGCACTTTGGAGTGTTGAAATTGCGTACTGAATGCAACTTGACTCAGGCAAACATGATGGGCATGCAAACCAGCACAATACCTGGAGGAGTGTCTTGATCAGATCTTTGCTGAGGTTGTAGAACTTGAGCAGAGTGTAGGTATCCTGTGAAGAGCTAGCAGCCGGGAAATGCTCTCGGATCTCCACATTCACTGACGGTGCTGCCTTGAGCATGTCCTCTTGCCCATCTGCAACACAATTCATGCTAACTGGCAAGGAAAAGTTCTACATCAATGCGCACATGACAACTCAACTCAAAATTGAGGATCGCCATGACATGCTTTGAGCAAAGACAGACTTGAGGCTGTGAAGAAACCATATGAATGGTCACATGAATATGAGCATTTGACCATGGCATTTGCACAAAGGTATACCTGCTTGCTCTCCAAGAGCCTCATACATTTTGGGGACACGAGCAGTGAGGTGAGATACGGGTGCACCAGCAACTGTCACAGCCCTCAACTTCAGCTTGTCTCGGGCCTGCAAACTCTTGTTGTGGCATTGGGCAATGTTTTCCAGCTCGTGCATGTACTTGTCATGGTCCAGGGTGATTACCTGCAACATAGGACATATTGCTGCTTTTGTAAGTGGTCCCCAGTACAATCAGCACTGCTGTCTTCCAGATGCAAGGCACGTGCATCTAATTGCTTTGCCTGGCTGATGTTCACGGTGCAGAATTGGGTGTACAAGCAGCGCCTCATTGCAAAGTAGTTGACTGAAGGTGGGACCTGCTTTTGGTGCCACATGCTTACCCAGAGTCTCAGCATCTCTCTGTAAGCGTGCGCTGTATGGCTGTACTCAACCGCGACCTCAAAGACAATGCGTCCACCTTTGGTCAGCCTAGTGCGGTACACCTCCAAGCCCCTGCATACCAGCAATCACCATCTGCTTGAGCGCTGAACAGGTTGCACGTGATGTCACAGGACAGGTGACAGGCCTCCTTGATTGGTTATGTTGCTACAAAGGTATGAGTGGCTGCCAGTCCCCACACTAGGGTCAATACGCATGCACAGCTACAGACCATGCAGCACATAAGCGTTTGGTACATGATGCAGATGTGTGCAAGGAAGCTTGGAGACTGCATATGGCCTGCCTACCTGACATCACCCAACCGCCGCTCTGTGTTGCCATCCACCTCCCACTGACCCTGACCTATGCGCTGTAGCACCTTGATCACCTTCTCCCTGCACCAAGCACACAGCCACAATATTTGAAAAGATAAGACAGAAAATCTTGACCTCGCACTCTTTGTGACTGATCGTCGCCATGCAATGAGACGTGTAACAAAATGCAATCTGTTGGGTGTTGAACTGTACTGATGCTGACCTGAAGGGGCGGTCCATTCTTGCCCATTCTTGGCGCGCATCTTTGTTGATGATGAACTCCCAAGGCAGACCTTCCAAGCTGTCCTCATCGATGGGCATAGACCCCTTGTCTTCTGGGTTCAAGCCCTGCCGCTGAAGAGGAAGGGCATCCTTGACTGGAAGCTCAGTGGGCAGATCGTCCAGCAGAGGGTTCACGCCATCATACTCTCCTCCTGGCTTGACCTGCGCACCAACAGAGACTGAACAAGGTATCAGTGGCCTCACCCCTACATACAGACAAAGACAGCTAATGCAGTGTGTGCTCTGCCCAGCTATTTGCCTGAACGGCTTTGATGTCTCATGCATGGCTGAATAGCTGTCCTCACACATGCAATGCAGCAAGACACAGCCAGTTTGGGACACTGTCAACTCTCAGGTGATACATGGTGTTGCACTTCCAACTGGACACACACTACCTTCTCAGGAGAGGGAAGCTCCATCTGCTTGGCCTTGGCAGCTGCAGCTGCTGCGGCCTCAGCTGCCTCAGCAGCTTTCAGGTTGTCAGGCAGAGCCTCCAACAGTGAGGCAATGCGGCGCTGCCTCTTCTCCATGGACTGTTCTGCCATTGCCAACAACAGCGGATTGCTGTTCTCTGCCTCATCTGCGTATGGGATACAGTTGCAAGTTGGTGCTACGTCAATTATGCAGAACTCTGACAAAATCTGCTGGACAATGTGTATAGACATTTCCAGTTGTCGTGCCTAAAAGCTGTTTTGACTAAGAGCTGCAGTGGTTTTCGTCGGCTGCAGCAACTCAGAACTTTCAATGCGCGATGTAAATCTAAGTGCTGTCAACACTGTTCAATGACCCACTGCGCAAAAGCCTGTAACATTCTAGCCCACACAACATGAAGCACTGTTGTTGGCTGGCTCACCGTCTGATGGATTCCCGTGTAAGACTTCATGTGCATCCAGCTCTTTAGACCCCTTGCCAGCAGAGGCCTTGACCTCCTTCTCGAGTGCCTGCAAGGGGCAACAATACACTGCAAGTAGAGCTTGACACTCACCACCTCAAAGGCATTGCATTGCAACGATGACCAATGACTTGCAGCATGACCGTGCTTGTCTCATGCACCAGGAGCCACGTCGGCAGACAGGACAATCTATTGCATGTGGAAAGAGGCTTGTCTGTTCTGGTTTTAACATACCACAAACCACTCCTTGAGCTTCTTCTTGTGCTTGATGGTGTCGAGTGGCGTTTGCTTGCCGGAGCTGTAGTTGGCTACCTGCGCAGCAGTACAGGCGCTCACCACCACAACAATGGTGGCCAACAGTCAATGGTGTGATGTCAGTCTATCGATCATCAGATGTGCTGCTCACACACTCAATCAGTAACGCTGTGTCTTTGTAAAGCATGGCCCACACATGACAGCAGCTAATGGTTTAGACACTGAGCTGGAGGCCTGTTTTGCAAGAGAAGCTCTGGCATGTGCATCAGAGCACTGCAGCACACGGCCCCTCACAGGTTGATAAAGCACACATGACTGCGATCTGAAAGATTGACAGCCTGCCATTTTGCTGTGCAAAAGGATGATACAGCATACCAGGGACAGCGTTGGGGCAGCAGTAAGCAGCGCCAAGGCTATCATGTGCCGCTCCGCCTCATCCTGCATCAAACACTGCAGGTTGATGGTACAGCCAAGACTGCAAATTGTGCCCATTAGCGGTAGGATGCTGACCTGCTGCAAGGCAAACAAGGATAAGACTGGGGTGGCATACACTGGTAAAATGAAGTGGCCGTTGACCAGAGACTTAATTAAGGATCTGAAAACTTCTGGGGTTTTGGTTTGCTTGCCTTGAGCTTGACGGCCATGTGAAGAGGTGTATTGCCTGCTGCATCCTGCGCTGCCAGCTGGACAAAAGTTCTATCAGTTTCTTGACCACATCTGCCCTCCCTGCCTTTGCTGCCTGCAGACATGCCATCATGTGCACCTGTGTCTGGATGTTTGGCTAGTAGCAGCAACAGTCCCAGCGCTGTGCGGCTGGTGCATGTGAGCAAGCTAGAAGTGATTCCAGTGCAAGACTTTTAGTACTGACACTGCCAAGTGTATCAAAGGATGCTCCACTCGTGCCTGCTGTATGTTGATGAGATGTCGTGACATCAGCACCCGTGAAGCTGAAAAACTTCACTGAGACATCAGGCAATCATGGCTGCATCTGAACCTGCTGCCATTCTTGCAGCAGGATGTGAGTTGTCGTTCTTGGAACAACAGCACATGTGCAAACATCTGGCAGGCACTGTCTGTTTGTGACGGGCAGTAATACCTCATGAATGACGTAGGTCTTCAGAACAGGGTGCTGAGTGTTGAGGGCAGTGCCAGCAGCCTTCATCAGAGTGACCAGTAGCTCCAGAGGTGCATCTGCCACGATGCCGTGCAGAAAGCATCCTGAGCAGCTCAGCTTCAGAGTTGGACCCATCACCAGCATCTTCAACAGGCCCAAGCTCTTGGCATCAATGGTCATTTGCACCAGCTTCCTCTGCTGACCCTTACTCTGCATACACAAAATTGTCACTGCCCTTGTGCAGCTGGTGGCTGAGAAAATTTAAATACTGAGTACACCACAGGAGCACTGTGCCGCAGGGTCAGCCATCAGCAAGAGACAAAGACTGCCCAAGCAGTCCTGGTGTCTCAGCAGCTAGGAAGTGAAGTGTGAAGTTGTTGCAAATGACAGCGCAGAATGTTCTGCAGACACTGACAATATACCAGTACCATAGGGGTGCTCACCTGAGCAAACCTGGCGATAGTGACATCTTGATGGTCAAGCATCCACTCCAAAATTATTTGCTGGTCATCAGGGTGCATGCCTGAGTGAACTGCTTTGGCTGTCTTGGAAATGCTCCATGTTTTCAGGACAGCATCCAGCATCTCCCGCACGCTGAAGCTCCTGCTTTCACTTGCCACCATCAAGACACCATCTGTTGCATCAGCCTGTGCATCCTGACCGTCTTCCTTCAGGAACAAAACAACCTGTTGTGAAGATAATGTGTATTCCCACGCTGGCAACAAGACACGTCAGGGTGCCTTTACTCAGTGGGGAGTGTAACATGTCAGGCGAGCAAACAGAGGATGCTCAGTGGATGGTGTGAAGCACTGACAAAATAGCGTCCACTGTGTAGTAGCACAATGTCATTGCAAGGCAGATTTAAACTTGATGCACCTTGTAGAATGGTGCAAGAAAGGTTATTGCTTGGCATAAGAAGAAATCTGCACCTTAGCTGCTTCGATCAACAAGAGCAGTGGAGATGCAACTCGTTCTGTGTCAAATGTGTGAGCTGGGCAGTCCGTCACATCTATGCCATTGTCCACAAAGAAGAAGGCAATCTTGAACAGCGTCACTGGTGCTGCATGGTGATGCTCTGCAGATTGTCTCCATTGGAAAGGACACTACCACCACGCTGCACAAGGCCATTGAAATGGGTGATTCAAAATTCGTGTCACGCTGCACTGAGCTATGGGTCAAGGATGCTACGACAAAACATGCTGCCCCTGTGAAAGTGGATGTCTCCTGTGACGGTGTGACTCCTTTGTTGTGGTAAGCCTTTTGACTGCTGACACTCTGTGGCTGCTGTATGTAGCTTAGAAATATAGCCTGCCATACATCCTCACTGGCAGGCTACATACATCCTCACTTATCTACGTTGCTTGGCGTCATGCTGTGCGTTGCATGTGATTGTACAGCTTCCTGCGACTACAGGTCTGCTGCCAGTCACAGGTTGCCTTCCGCTTTGCAGGGCTGTGCAATGTCAGCAGTTTGGGGTAGCCCTGGGGCTGCTGCAGGCTGGAGCTGATCCACTGCACAGAAGCAAGCATGATGGAATTTTCAGTATAACCCCCTTGACAGCTGTTATGGACTCTATACCGGCAGGTAGCTGCAGCACATAGCTCTGCATTTGCTTGCTGACTTATGAATCCTGTAGCATCATGTGTATGTTGTGCATGCATGCAAGCAACACAGTGAATCAGACCCAGAGTGGCAAGTGCAGTCACTCAAATTACTCACATAATGCATGCTCCACGTGCAAGGTGTATTGTCTTTTGCTTTCCACATATGCTGTCCTACTTGCCATTGTCTAGGTCATTGCAGCTCAGCCTTGGAAGGTTCAGCTCAACAGTTCTGAACGGCCTGTGGTGCACAGAGGCAAACATAACGCATGTGTCACATGCAGGTAACAGGTCCCATCAACAAGCCGGCCTCAACGTCATCAGGCACATGTTGCAGAAAGCTGCAATGGCCAGGGCAGTGCCTAAAGCTCTTGCGGCAAAAGCAGACTTGCTAGCTGCCGAGAAGAAGGTTGGTGCTGCATTTTGTTATTACTTGCCTTTTGCTCCCAGCATTTGATGCCAAGCTACTGATTAGTGCATGATTGCATTATTCGTGGCATGCATTCTCTGCACCTGGTGCGTTTCATGCACAAAATTTGAGCCAAGTGCTTAAAATCAATGTTTGTTTGCGGCGCTGGCCTTCAAACGTTCACGTGACACTTCCGCACTGTCGGCATCTGCAAGCTCCACAGCCCTGCAACAGATGTATCACATCAGGACAAGCCTGAGCGCAGAAACTGCAGTCAAGATTGCTTCCTGTAGGCAGTATTACACACAAATGGTAAGTGGTGTCCAACTGGCTCATGGAGTGCCATTCACCTGTACAAGGCTGTTGGTCCATTCTCAGGTCCTGGCCGAGCAATGTTCACCCAGGCCTCAAGCCTCAACGCAGCTGACCTTTTGGCCTCATCACTGAACTTTGTTTGAGCTGCTGCTTCAGTGTACGACACCTGCATCTGACTGTCCCTGAGCTTTGCCGAGTCTAACAGGAAGTAGGACTTGGCAGATTCAGCCATGGGTTTCAGCCAGCTTGGCTGCCTCAACTCCACTGCAAGCATCAAGGGATACATCCAAGGCAGCTTATTCTCTCTGTTTGTTGCCGCTTGTTGAGGCTTCACAGTGCTGCCTTCTGCTATCTGATTGTCTGTGTTGAGAGGCTTGACTTGGAAGCTTGTGTTCAGCCGTGTCCATGGAATGATCTGTAACTCAAGCAAGCCATGCTTAGATGAGTGTGTTTTGCTAGTGAAGGGCACAGACCTCTCATGCAGAGTGACACGTGTAATAGTTCAGGGGACAGCGTCCATCATTGCAATCCTGAGCAAGCTTGTTTTGGCATACTGCATTACACAGCTTTGACTACTGGGTCAAGTCTGAGCATAATGATGATGCCAGCATGCAGACACATGTGCTCAGTTGCAGCACAACACAGAAACATTCAAGAACATTGTGCACAGTAGAGCGCTGTGTGCTGCTAGCAAACAGCAATAGAGCCTTTGTGCTTACAGCTTTAACTACATCATGCTGCCCAGACAGCATGGCATACGCCAGAGCAGATGCATTCTTTTCCAGCTCGCCAACACCAAGACCACTACGGTACGTTTTGCAGGGCAGGATGAGCAGGTTGACGAGCTCCAAGGGCTTCTGAGACCCTACAGCTGCACATAGTGGAGGCCTGCACATACATCAACATACACTGTGGCTTGTCTTTGAAGCAACTGTTAAGTTTTGGACAAGCGTGTGAAACAGAGGGTAGTGTAGCTTAGATTACGGTCATAAGGTATGGCATGATGCACAAACAACTGCATGTGCAGCATGCTGCAGGGTGGGTCCAGAGGCATGCATGACATACCTTGGACATTGCCTCACAAGTGAGGGATCAATTTGCAGCATGAGCTGGACAGCAGTAGGTTGGCCCTGTTCAATGCCTTGCTGCAGCAGGAGAACCCTAGCTGCCTGCAACTGAGGCCAGATCTCCAACTCCTCCCATTTGATACCCCTGCACCTCGTCAGTAGGATCAATTGTAAAGATGCAATATTGATGTGCACACAATCTTTGGTAAAGATTACAACTATGCTGCAACTCAAAGCAAAGCCAATAGAGGCAAACAGCTCTGCCAAACTGAGAGACAAAGGAACAACGCATATTGTGAGAATGTGGATGCTGTGCTTGGACAACCATTGGCAAAACCTTTTGTGAAAACAAGTCATGTTGGCAGGGCATGTCTGCATCACTCATAAAGCTGCGTGCAACAGTGCAAGCCAAAACCAAGTTGGTGGGCTAGTCAGAAGAGCAGCAGGTCCTTTCTGACAGGCAGCATCATGGTACAAGAGGCCTGCTGATCTGCAGCACACCTGAGTACCCCCATCAACTCAGGAATGGCTTCAGATCTGCCATGGGCAGCAGCCAGCAAGGCCTTGCACAACCCCTTGTTGTAAGCTATGCCAAGCGCTGAGTCACCCTTGAGCAATTCCATGTTGTCCTTATGCACCAGCACCCTGACCCAATTCCTCAAGTTCTCCATCATCTTGGTGGAGTCTGGCTCGCTGGTCAGCATTTCTGGCATCTTCTCAAGGAAGCTTCTGGCTGTGGCAATACGCTCTTCTCGTTCTCTGGCCTCCTGCCTCCTGCAGCAGCAGCACCAGGAGTAATATGAGCGACAAGCATACATTATATTTGTGACTCAGTGTAGAAAGAAGCATACATGCGATTTGTGATTGCTTACACGATGTCTTGATTCTGCAGCCCTGAATCACAGATAGACTGCATGGCTGAGATCTGAATGCAGTGCAAGGTAGACAGCAAGTGACAGTAGTCAGCATATGCACACTACTGAAATCTGCTTGGGTGCTTACACTTTCTCCTGTTGCCGCTGCTTCTTCTGCCTCTTTGCCTCCTGTTGCGCACGCTCTGCCTCAACTGCACGTCGTACCTCCATACTACAGCACACAGCAGCGATGAGCATGCACGTCTTTGACAGTATGCCTGTCCTGCTTGCAGTATACTGCAATGTCACAGCAATTATAATACTAAATACATGGCTGAGGGATGCAATGACTCCAACGAAGAACACTCGGATCAGCCAGAGTCAGGCAATACTGTGTAAGGCAGTAGAGATCCTTACCTGCGTGCAACAAGCTTTGGGTGAAGGTCTTGGCAGTATCTGATCATCTGCACATCCTGGCGCATGCTTGACTGGCGCAACGTCTCCTCAACAAACTGGACCGGTGTTGCGTCTTGAGTCAATCCCACTGACCAGAGAGATGGTTCACTAGCAGGCGCCAACAGATTCACAATTGCTTGAGGTGCCCGGCACGCAATGGCCAGCTGGACAGGATTCCATCGAAGTGTCTCGTCCCTGTGTCCAATACGAAAGACAGTCAAAGCTCAGGCACTGGATGTCTTTGTCATGCTTGCAAACAATGGCACAACGCTTGCAACCTGCTTGAACTTGACCAAAGTATGTTGTGGTGCTAATGGCTGTCAAAATGAGATTTTGCACAGGGAGCCACTAATGGCTGCACAAATTGACACACAGGCCTGACATATGAGTCAATGAAGCATCAAAAATTGTGAAACAAGTTTTATAATGTGCAATGACCTCAAAGACACAGGTAGCTGCAGGGAGCGCTAGAGGGCCGCTGGTTCAGCCTCCCTGAGCTTTTGCCAGTTCCAGCCAGGTGCAGTTTCATAAGGTTTGCTTTATGTGCACTTATGTCTCAAGCAAACGAATTCGACCATCAGCAAAAAGAAGCAAGCAGCTAAGTTTTCTGCAGACCTGGCTTACCTGTAAAGGAGTGTAGCACTGTTCTGGTCAAGTATCAGAGTGGCAACCTCGTACAAGCTCTCCTTGCCGCATCTCATAATAGCTGCATGTAGCAGGAGCCTCATGTGGGTCCCAGAGGTGTGTGCCAAACACGCAGGTAGCTCAAGCTCGGTCCAGCAGCCATGTGACATCTTATGCCAGATGCCACCTGGTAGGACTACAGCCTACATGGTAAAATGCACTATGTCTCAAATCAGCGGAGTTGGCTGGACAGGACATGATGTATACAGCTATTGGTGGCAAGACAAATTCTGCAATCACGTATCTTTATGGCTGCTAGTCTGTGCTGTCGTCCACCTAATGTTGTCTATGACATGTTAGACCTGTCAGCAATAGTCTTGTTGAGTGTGGCGCCAGAAGACCAAACTGTTTGGACACAAATCAATGAAACCCCGAAACAGGCTAACAGGGTCGGCTGATGAGCACATGCAGGAGCTTGCCTTTAGCATCTCAACATCAGGCTCATACACTGCACAGCGCCACACCAGCTCAGCGATGTCTGCCTGCAGAAAGCAGCGAGATGGTACGACCAGATCAGCATCAACGGATCTTACAGTTGGAGGTCGAGATGAGCAAGCTGCCTCAGACTTTGTGGGAGATGCATGATGTAGTGAAGCATATACAAGGCATCATCAGCACTTTTCTGTCAGCCTGCAGGAGCTCAATATGGCATGTCTAGATTTATTTCATCTCTCACCTGGTCATATTCATACTGCAAGTTCCTGTTGTAGAGATTTAAAACTGTTTGTTCTCATTGATGCTCTAGCATTTCCCAAGACATCTTGCATGTCAGTGGTGGTATCATAATAGTTCCCGTATGGGAATGGACCAGGGGCCACCTACAAGCAATGGACCCTGAGAAAAAGGCATGTCTAAGAGTGCAGCCCTTGCATTGATGGACAAGGAAGTGTGAAGTCACGACATGATTGCACATGGTTGTGAGTGGACTGGAACAACAGGCATGTCCAGACACGCTACTTTGCATGTATAGGGTCTCTGGCCAAGTTTGTAGACAGGTCAAGCCTGTTGACATTGTCTCATCGCAGTGTGATGCATCAAGCTGGACGTGTAAACTGGCACGGTCTTCAAGTGGAGGTGCAAAGTGTGTTGACACCTTTGTCAGCAGCTGCGATCAGTACCTGCATCGAGCCTGCTGGCCTGTCGTTGGCGTAGAGTTAAGGGTTTGCAGATCAGGAAGTTGCCAAGAATTTGGATCTGCGCGCGGAATAGAAACACCGGTAAAGCTAGCAAACTCCGGACCGTGGAGATAAGTGTTAGGTCAGTTCAGGTGACCCTGCGCGATTTTGATTGTTACAGAGTTTCTCATCCCGGTGGACTCTTTCTGAGACTTCTCGTTCAACGAATAGACTGCTGGTCTTGACCGCAGAACGCGGAACGCGGAACCTCGGAAGTTGCAACCCCAAGATTGTCAAGGACGGTGATACACTGGCTGGCCAACCGACGTTACATCGCTGGTCCGTGCTGTCTGCCTTGATCAAAGGTAAACTTCAGAAGACGGGAGACACAATGTGCCCCCGTCAGGGGTTGCTATTTCAAATTTAGGTGAGATCGGTGTGCGAGAGTTCCGCGAGGGATTCGGCCTGCAGCTGTCACTTGACAGTCAGCCTAAGGTCACGCGCAAAAGACTGCATATTGCTGAAGTCGAAGGGCTCTTGTCTGCATAAAACCTGTCTTGCTAGTCGCAGCAACACCGAGTGGAGCAATGTTGCTTGCCCTTGCCGTGTTGCACACGGTGTTGCATCCCTTCGGGACCGAATCGTCCCGGATTGTCGACATCAGAACGGGCACAGCATTTTAATGACAGTGCTAGCATATGCATACCTTTTAGCGGCGCTGTGCTTCATAGCTAGCTGCAGGCAGTCGTCTGACCTGTTTTACTTCATAGCTAGCTGCAGTACTGCTGTTTCATAACAGCAGCGTAGCTTACAGCAGCTGCATGAGGTCTACAGCTGCATGAGCTATCATAAGCTAGTACTAGTAGGGAAGTGATTCTTACCGAGTGGCATCTATTGTTACCAACAATGTTACTCTTGGCCTAACAGTTGTAGACGCAGTTTAATTTCTACATGATTCGATCTTTATATCTCGGTGACAGATAGCGGCCTAACGTGACTAGAAAGGCTCTACTAATTCCTGCATGCTGTGGATGATTCTGAAGGAGTGCTGTACTGGCAGAGGCTTGTTGCCAGGTCTGACTGTGAGAGCAACTTGCCAGCCAGCAGTAGCAGCAGCTTCAGCTTCCAGTATACTGTCTGTAGCAAATATAATCTGGGATGGCTTGTCTACACCCATTGACAGTGCAATGTTGTCATAGCTGCTGGAATCCACCTGTAGCAGCATTATCAAGTTAGGCTGAGTGTCAATGATGTCTTCAGCTATGTTCTGATCTGATGCTGCATCTTCAAGCTGAACCTAGTATAGTAATCCTCAACAAGACACCTTTTGGACAGTGACAACTTAGACGTGCAGTCCACTCCTCCCCAATCAACAACATTTGACAGAAAGTCATTGGGGAACAGGTACACACACTTGCCAACCAAGCAAGCATGTATTGAACAAGTAGTAATGGCCAACCTTGGCGCCTGAGGAAGTGTCAAAGAAGCCAGACAGCAGACCACGCAGGTCTCCCATGCTGGTATAGCTAAACAGATTTTTCTGGGCTTGTCTGGAGCCACTGCTGTAGATGTAGGTCTTGAGGCCTTGGCTGACCCAAGCAGCCATGGCAGGTTGTACATCATCATACAAGTCTGCAGTCAGCTCTCCACTGGCAAAACCTTCTTGCCATATGTGACCCTGCAATGTGTACTCAGCTGCTTCAGGGGTGCAGATAGGCCGCATACACAAGGCTTTGGCCACAGGAATCATGATGCCCTACATTATGCACGATCCTGCAAGCCCATCAACTACTGTCAGGAAGTCTGGCATTGAGACCAGCATTGTCACAGCGTTTGTGACGAACAGTATCTCACAAGTATTCTGTTCTGTTGAACAGGCAGCTGACTTGTCCATTGCATACCACAAACAGCATGTTCCTGTGTTGATGCGTCGATGTCAGATTTCATGCTCATACCAATGCGCTCTACCTGCAAATTTTTGAGGATGGTGAGCTTCTTGTCTTGCCGCATCAACTCTCCAACAAACTTCACAATGCCTGAAATGGCTGTGGCCGTATCAGATGACGCAACCTCCTTTGCACCAACTAGTATACTGTCTAGCTTTGCCTGCACATGCACATGGCTTTCATGCGCCGCCTGTAACAATGATGAACAGAACTCAGCAAACAGCCTTTCCTGCATATGTCAACCTTGCCAACAGCATACTGAGAGAAAAGCACACAGCACAGCATGCACAATTGGCATGTGCTGCAAGCAATTGCTGTGACTGCAAACTGCACTGCAAAAATCTGGCTAACCTCTGCCTGTAGCTGTTGAACTTCGCTGCGCATTTCAGCAGTGTCCCAGTTCTTCTCCAGGTAAGACTGCAGCTTCTTCTTGGCATATGGGAACATGACGTCATACACAAAGGAGATAGGTGCCACAGTTCCCTCAATGTCTAAGACCACCACCTGCGGGGCATCTTGGGCCCGGCCCTTGTGCCTCTTAGAAGGTCGCTCAGCATCTGCAGTGATAGGACAGCCGTCGGGGCTATTTGCTATGACAGACATTTTGCAGAGCCCTTGTTGTCAGAACACACTTGATTACAAGATGCTGGTGACATGCTCTCCTAAACACAAAGGCACGGGAGATAGAACTTCTGACTAGACTTTGGAAACCATGTCAACAGGCTTTGACAGCCCATGCAGTGGCAAAGAGACGATGCAGCGGGTCTTCAAAATTAACTGCAGTTTTCGTTTGGTAAAACTTTTTGAATAGTCACAGTGGGCAAAGTAAAAAGCACTGGGCTTGCACACACGCAGCTCACTCACCTGTATGTCCGTTCTGAGCATGCCCATTGTGCAATGCACCCTTGACTGCTGCACCATTGGCACCAGCAGCAGGGGCGCTAGCAGAAGGCTTGGATGTATCAACGCCTAGGCTCCTTAGCTTGATTGCTGACTCAAAGAGGTAGTCATAGCATTCGGCCTGAGTTTTGGCTTGGATCCAAGTATTGCCCCAGACATACACACCATGTCGTCGCACCAGGACAGCTTGAGATTTAGGGTAACTCTTGATGGCTTGCCTCAAGCGATCTGTCAACTCGCACTCTCTGGCTGTGTTCTCAATGATTGGTACAGTGCAGTTGTCATAGTAGCCATGGCCTGCAATTCCCTGCAAGAGTTGACAAAGCATGTCATGGCATGCTTGCTTTGCTCATAAAGCCACACTTCGACCAAGCAACAAGCCAGTGCAGATAAACATGAATCATAACAACCTCCAGCCAAGCTGCAGCTTGCCTTGGCCTTGCCTGTCACAGCCCACCAAGAGCAAGTGTCAGCCTACCTTGATCATTTCTAGATTCGTGACAGTGAACTCTGTAGCAGAGGGATCAAGCAAAGTGGCCATGACTGCGTTTAGTGAGTGACTGTGCATGACTGCACCTGCACCTCTGAGCTCATATGCCTGCAGACACAACAGAATCCAATACCTTCTTCTAGAGTGTCAAGCAATGCGCTGTGCCGATTCAGGAACGTTACTGCCGACACGGGTGCGTACCGCCATGAACAATGGAGAGCATTCGCTCAGCTTTGGGGGTTTGTAAGGAGCCGGCCTGGGTATGGGGTCGATCAAAACATTCCCTTCTTTGTCGAGCACAAACATATCGGCAGGGATCATGCGTTCTTTCTGAACTCCAGACGGTGCCAAAACAATCAAATCATCGGTCTTGATGGACATGCCGCCCCCTGTGCCCCCTACCCAACCCTGCAGGTAGAATGTGTGACACAGCTCGCATATCAGCTGCTTCGCTTCGTCGGTTGCAGCCGTTTGCTCGTCACTGAGCTGCATTCTTGCTGTTATGCTACAGCTGCTGCTGCACTACCTCTTTGTTGTCACAGCGCTGTGTTAGCGAGCGATGCTTTGAGCCAGTTGCGGAACGGAATCCTGACAGCACGTGATCCAGTTGTGCATTGCCATGACTCATGGCCCATGAGTAATGTCTTCCGTAGACCTGCACCTGGAAATGCAGCTCACAGACAAGCAATAGTTGGCGCAAAACACAAACTGGTGTGACGGTCGTACCTGCCGTGTGTCAGCCGGCATCACCTATGGTTCCTTCCTGATCTGCCTTCAACAGGTTGTGACCGTTGCCCGACTCGTTTATGTCCGTAAATCACACTTCTTCTGGTTTCACACCTGGCTCTGGTTGCTGTACAACGCCATAGTAGATGTCAGACATCAAGTCTTTACACAAAACAGCGAGAACGTTGATTCTGAACCTCCGAGACGGCCTAGAGCAACTTGAACGTTCTGAAAACGTGAGTGATCTTGTTGCGTACATAGCTCAGACGGGTTCATTGGCCAGTAAGGCAGTAATCGTCATGAAACATCGGCTCTGAACTGCACAGGCACCCCACTATGGCGTGGCTACAGGTCTGTCGCGCCAGTTGCAACAGAAATTGTTTGACTTGCAAAAGATCAGCTCTCAGATGGAAAGCATATGGCGAATGCAAGTGGTCAAAGAAAGCACAGCTAAGCGGGACATTTGGAAGAGGTGAGCATTGTTTGGCTCTTCATCAACCTTGTCGGGTGTTGACAACATGTCCTTGCAGAAAGGTGGAACAAGTTTCAGAGGAGACGGACGCACTGCGTGTGGCACTTGACAAGCACACTGGCCGGCAAAACAGGTGCGTGGCAGCTCATCAAGAAGCCTCTGGCATTCACCTGCTTGAAGTTTGTAGTCCAAACAAAGGCAAGTTTCAAATGTGGCACATGACACACAAGCTGTGTATCATGCAGGAAACAAGTGGAGGAACAGCAGAGACAAGAGCTATTGCACAGATCCAGTGGGGCCACAGATTATGCAGCACGAAGAGATGCTGATTCTCAAGGCATGAGCTATGTCAACAACTCCAAACGTACCCTAGAGGAGGCCTTTCAGACTGGCACAGCTGTCTTACAAAATATGAGTGGTCAGCGTGAGCGTCTGAAGGTGTGTTCTGTTGCAGCTTGCTCAGCAAGTCTTGTTGATCACAAGGGCATTTGACTGTCTCACACTGGAATGTGCTGCAGGCTGCCAAAACGAAAGCCCTGGACGTCATCAATAGTCTTGGCCTGTCAGACTCTCTGCTTCGTGTCATTGAACGACGGCAGAAAATGGACAAGTGGATCACTTATGGAGGCATGGTGAGGTCCTGAGGTCCACCGCCGGTTCTCTGCTTGTGATTGGTGCTTGCTGGTGCCAGGCATGTTGTGTTTGCAGGTGGTTGTAATAGTGTTTCTGATCCTCCTCTGGCGGTGGTTGAAATGATGACACACATGCAGCAGGAGCAGTAGCTCAGGTCACATCCAAGAAGCAAAGCAACCTGTCTACTTGCATTCACAATGTCAAGCAAAAGCAACAGGTCTGACAATGGTCGCCCTCTGCAGTGTTCAACGTTGTGTCAGAAGTTGCAAGACCACTATGCTGCTATTGCAATGTCACAAAGCTCATGTGAATGATGTATGTGCATTTACGTTGTCACTCTCGCAACTTCTGACCTGCTTGTTGATAAGCACAGTGTCTTGACCTGGGTACAAGGGCCAACAGAAGCCTAAAATAAACTCTGAAGCGTGATCGCGAGAGATCGTGTGTGAGCAGGGCCAAAACAAGTTTGCAGCACAGTTGCTGGTCTGGCTCATAGCCATTTTTGGATACCTTTGTCAGGCTAGTTGGCAAAACAGCTTGTAGGAGAGCATCCCATGGGCTCATGCATTAACTGCTTTTTGTCTGCATAACTAATGGGCAGGAGAGTGCATCAAAACATTGACTACAGCATACTTGATAGATACATGTGGAGCGTCAACGGGTTGTGAGCACTGTTGTTGAGTCAGTTTGCCTATCTACAATTGTGTGGTAACACGGGCATAGATCCTATATTACGCACATGCATCAGCCAATGTTCGAATTTACAACTGCTGTGAAACTTAGCTTGATGAGTTGCTTTACATTCACATCAGATGAGATGTGTAACCAACTGAGAAATTAGCCTGGTTTCTCTGCCCAGTGTATAGCCATACGTTCTGACAAACATACAAGATAAATTTTTGTTGTAGGCAAGTTGACTGTGGCATAGAGGGGTCACACGAGCAGCAGCCTCCACTTGTACAGGCCGACGAATGGGAGTGTACAGGCTCACGAATCCTGCAGGATTGTTGACTATGCGGGGGTGGGTGCGTGTGTTGCTGAAGCAGCTCTCGCAGGTGAAGTTATAGACCAAAAACGAACTCTGATACTTTGGACCATCCGCTTTTTGGTGGGACTGGGAGCAATACATCCTGCAAGAATATCACATGTCAGGCACATTCCAACAAAGCAAGCTTTGCAGCTTGCCTTGGAAGACTTTGTGGCCTCAATCCAAGCAACAAACTCACTTTGCTGGAAAGCTCTTGTTCTTTGAGAGAAGATGGAGGTATACTCATGCTAAGATCTTCAGAGGTGCCGTCAAAAAGGGGTCTGAACTGGCTCGCAAGTGGTTGCACACCAATCATGACTGAAGCAGACAGCACCAGGCCATTCTTCAGCAGTGCACGCTGAGCCTCATACTTTGTCTGAGCACATCAGGCAGTTGTAGGAGTCATGTTGTACATGTGCAAAATTGTTGACAGCTAAGAAAGAGTATGCAACATAAGGCAAGTGTCAACTCACCCCATACTGTATGTGCATCCAATTGCATTGCTTGTCCGAATGGTATCTAAGTATGTCCCCGCATTTGCCAAACTCTTGCAGAACCAGATTTCCCGTGGCTTCATTGTTTGGAAAGCCAAACACTGTGACCACATTCTCCTTGCCTGCATCCAAGACAAGCGCCTGCATACAAACACTACTCAATGTCAGGCCAGCTTCATCCTTACTCAATGTCAGGCCAGCTTCATCGTCTGTGCTGCTGAATAGCTACAGTTGTAGAGATACAGTACCTGAAGAGCAAGCTCTGTGTCTGGCTCATGCAGCACAAGCAGCAAATTCTCTTTGTTGCCTATTTGTGACACACCTGAAAGTCAAGTTGCAAAGATTTGCTATGTCAAAGGGTATTCTGGACACATGCTGAGTGACTGCAGTTTTTTGGTATCATGCTTCACAGGACTGCAGCACACCTGAGGTATCACTGTACAAACTCCTTGACGGGGGCTCAGCTGGCTGCAAAGCAGTGCTTCCTGTTGGAGTCAGACTACGCCGACGTTGTGCTCCTGCACCTGATGCCATCCCAGCTGAGGAAGGCGATCGTGGTGACCTTGAAGGACGTGGTGTTGTGTATGAGGTGGAAGGCTGGTCCTGGTCATCTTTCTTTTTGAAAAGCAACGGTGTGAAGTATGATGTTTCTCTTGAGCTCTGCATGGGACCCCCCTGTCGAGATCCACTCGCAGGTCGGACCAGAAGCCAGAGTCCTTTGTTGTTGCTGCTTTTACTCTTGCCTTTTTTAGATGCCTGCTGTGCTGTTCGACAGCGGAATTTTGACAGTGGCAGATGCAATTGGTCACCCAGCAACGAATATAACTTTCCTCAATTCGCGAGCTTGCAGTCACTTGTGCAAACGATCACGATTGGGAGGGTGGCTGCGTTGATCTAGATCTACAGCTTGCTCAGCCCAAACTCAGATTAGCGCTTACTTATAATGATCTGCTACTTGCTTTGCGAATCTCATGCGCCCGCAGAGTAGGGCAAGCTGGACAAGTCGCTTTATACAGCCATGTTAGAGAAGATGAGCAGACACTGAGCAGTCAACATACACAGTCAAAGCGAAGTATTGCTGATCGGCCTCGACAGCTTGCTGGCAATCACTAAACCCTCTATCTGCATTGTGTTACAACACTGTAGATGGGTTCGGGTCGCGACAAGCGAAAGAAGGCGAAGCCAAAGGCTCCAGGGGCAGGAGCAGAGAAGACTTCACGCAAAACAGAAAAGAACGAAGGCAAAGCTGTCAAAAGGGCGGCCAAGGCGGCCAAGGTAGCAACTGCTTTGCAGTAGGCATTGGGTGATGCTCAGCTTGTTGCCTGCGTTCTATGATGCAGTGTGGCATATAGCTGAGCCCCCGCTGCTTGTCTAGCTGGAGGTTGCCTTTGCCTGTGTAGCATCTCATGAGCTGCTGTCTATCACAGGGTGGTGATGATGATGTAGATGCACTTCTTGCCCAATTCGCGCTTGAGGAGAAGGCAAAGAACAGCGCAGATATACGCGAAGATGTTGCGCCCCCTTCAGCCAGGGTGTATGCCTCCTTCACAGCTCATCCCACCTCGGTGAGATTCACACCTCTCTTGCTCTTGCTGAGTGCGGCATCAGCAGCTAGTCATCTGACTTAGCTTTGTTGCCAATGTTCTGTCGCAACGTCCTCACAAAGACAGCCACATGATGCTGGCAACATCAGCTGGCCTGTCAACTGAATCAAAGTTATGAGTGCAGGGTGACATATACTTATTTGGAGGCGAATTCTTTGATGGGGCTGCAGACAAGCTGTACACCTTTGCTGATTTGTACAAGTATCAGACAACTAGGAACAAATGGAGCCGGATCATCATACCAAAAGGGTGTGAAGCCAGCATGGAATTGCAGCATGATAACTGCATCTGCTACCAGCATTGCATGCCTGGCTGGTTGTCACCTGATGGCATCTTCCCTTTTTTGGGGAACACAAAGACATCAGTATATTTGCCCAGTCTGCTCAGCATTTGATACAGTCATAGAGAACTGCACTTCAAAACAGCATTCACCATTGTCGGAGCCTCTTGTGCATGTGTGCAGGCCTGCGCTTAGGACATCACACCAGACTGTTCTGCTGAAGCAGTATCTTTATGTCTTTGGTGGAGAGCTCACCTCCCTCAATCAGGTATGCAAATTCATACAGCATCTCTTCTGGCAGTTGCCCCTTCGCACCAGGTATATCTTGCCCATGCCACTGCCCCCTGATGTCCTGCTGCCCCTCTGACCTACAAATGTGCAACATGCGTGCTTGTACTGGTTCAACCATGCACAATGGACTGTAGAAAGATCTGGAGGCAGCCAGTATCTGTGTGATGCTGCCTGGCATTGCTGTTCAAGACTGCATGTGCATGTAGAGCAGCTTCAAGCACTATCGGGACCTGTGGAGGCTGGACCTGGAAAGCTTCAAGTGGGAGCAGCTCTCGTCTAAGGGTGGCCCCATTGCACGCTCCGGCCACAGAATGTTAGTCTTCAAAAACAAGCTGATCGTTTTTGGCGGCTTCCATGATGATGGCACTGGAGACGCCAAGTATTGCTCATCTTGTAGCTGTGTCCCCATGGTGTCGTTTTCAGCACACCTGTGCTGTTGTAAGTATGTCTTTACCTGGCTCATGATACTGCCACTTAGCACCATCCTGCTGTGGTGCACATTGCCTCCTGCACTTCTGTCATTTGTCGGGTGTGTACTTGTTGCATAGAGCGTTGGTCAATGCTGTTGTGCAGGCGACTAAACAGATGCTGCTGATGCAGGTACTTCAATGACGTGTGGGAGTACAACACAGAAGAGCACACATGGACATGTAGAAGCAGTACTGCTGCTGCTGGTTGCCCCTCCCCTCGGGGTGGTTGCCAAGTTGCCCTGCATGGATCAGTCCTGTTTATGTTTGGTGGGCACACAGCCTGGCGAGAGGGCAAGCAGGACGTGGAGAAGGTGCATGATGATGTGTGGGCTCTGGACCTGCAAACATGGCAGGTGATTTGTGCTTGGGCGGGACATTTCTGGGAGTCTAGCATTGCATCGAGGCTTGTATGTAACCCACCTGCTCTGCTGCAAACCATGTGCTGCTCTATACTTGCCCGTTATGTGACTTGTGTGTCTCAGTGTACTCGCTAGCATTGGTCCCTGTTTGTTCAAGTCAGGCAGGCATAGGCATGTTTGGTATAGGAGCAGCCATAAATCAGTTCAGTCTAAAACATGACTGGCTTGGGCTGTCAGTGGCTGAAAGTCATCGTCTACCATCACTTGCGCTTGCTGATCCTGCAATGCATCCAGCAGGCACAGTCAAGCAATGGATCTATGTACAAAGCAGCAAGTTTTGGTGCATGCAGCACAGTGTATAATGCATGCATTGTCCTGATGCAGTGGGAGAAGGTGAAGAAGGGCGGCATGGCCCCCACCCCCAGAACCAGCTTTGCCCTTGTCACCCACAAGAAGCGCGCCATCATCTTTGGTGGAGTGACAGACCAGCATGGCAAGGGGGATCACATGTTCTCCACCCTGCATGATGAGCTTTACCAGTTCAACTTTGACAGCCGCAGGTGGTATCCTATAGCAGTCAAAGTTTCTGCCAAACAGCTTGCAAAATCCAGCCAAGATCAACAGCCTGCAAGCAGCAACGCTAGTCAGCAAAGCTCAGAGGGTCAAAACGCTGTCACTACTGGTCAGGGCAAGGCTGAGGGCAGCAGCCCAGGGCAGTCTCAAGCTGTACAGTCAGCTCAGCTTGCAAACGACTCAACAGCACAACACCCTGCTCAAGCTAGGCTTACAGAAAATGCAGAGGGAGACCCAGGTGTGCAAAGTGCAGATGGTATTCATGATGCAGCACAGCAAAGTGGAGAGTTGTTACAGCCTGATCTACCAGACAAGCTAAGTCGTGCTGGGGTGGACAAGGAGTCAGCCTTGTACAAGGCAGCTGCCAGAATCCAGTCCAGGTTCAGAGGGTACACTGTGCGCAAGGTGAGCTGTATTGAGTCACAAACAATTGACAGCAGAAATGCTGTGCAGTCATTGAAGAGCCTAAGGTAGCTTGGATGCAGGACACACCAGATGTTTCTGTCAGGACACGCGTATGATATGTGCAATGCAGGTACAACAGGTGGCACAAACTAGCTTTTTTGCACTTGTACGCGAAAAAAGCTGCATTGTCAGCTTTGCACATCAATAGTTTTATTGAAAAGAGAGATGTCATGGGCTTTGCTCATACAGACGCAGCCAGCATTGCTTGTAGCTGATTGCATCAGCTCTTGCTTCACAATGTGCAGGTGAGCTGACTTGATGTTCGTGGCGCAGGCATATAAAGCATATAAGCTAGGAGGCAAAGTGAGCGAGCTGCTGTATTCACCGGCATTGTATGGGATAGATCTGTCTGCACAGAACATGCCAAAGCCTCGAGCCAGGTGCAGCCCCATGCTGGCAGTGGTGGGCAACACTCTGTGGCTCTTTGGAGGCACAGTAGAGGTCAGCACCTACAGCCCAACTGTGAACACACCTCAAGTCCCCGGAACAAGACACTCCTTACCTAGCGTTCATCATGTGCATTGGCAGCAAACATTTGCACTTTTATGATGCAGGGTATATGTGTGCAGCAGGGCACAATGAGCTGATGGGCATCTGATGTGCGATGTAGGATTTTGCCCTAAAAACACTATGCTGATTAGTATGTGCAGGCTGTTTGGCCGGTACCTAGCTCAGACTGTCTGTTTCACATTGTGAGGTGGTAGTTGCTCGTGAATATGCATGAAGCCTCTTGGCTGTTAAGTCTGGAGATCAGCGCAATGCTTCTGTCATGCTGGAGACGAACATGCTGTGGTCTTGCAGATTGCTTTAGATGATATTTCATTGGATGACCTGTGGGCTTTGGATCTGAACAAGCTAGATGGGTGGCGCTGTGTAAAGGAAAACACCACTGGCGAAGTCAAAGAGACAATGGATTCAGATGGAGACAGTGACAGTGGTGATAGCAAGAATGACAGCGCGTGACTGTGAGGTCAGGCTGTTCAGGCCTGCTGTCAGGCTGGCTAGCTTGAGTGGCAGTACTGGCAGACTCACTCCTTGCACAGGCTCTCCATGCCAATGAAGCTGTCTACCAGAATTGTGCATGCAAACATCATGTGTGGTTGAGCAAAACAGGAGTATACTGACATATAGTATCATGTGAATGCTGTAAATACATCATAGGCCTTTGAAAAGTATTGCAGCTCTGACACCTGTCAGCAATATATATCTACATTGTAACAGTGCAGGAAATTAGCCTCCTGACACGCTAGCAATGCACCTTTTACCTCAGCTCTGCTACATACATGTGCCATCATGCGTCCCATTTGTTGGCAATGAAACTGCTGCCAAATCAGAGTCATTCAGCTTCTACCCTGCTGTTGTAGGACACAATTCTATACACGACCGTACAAATGCAGCAAACTGATGGCGTTTGCTGTGTTACTGCTAACTAATGACCAGTTGATAGATTGTCACATGCATCTGTTGTTGCTTGAGGCAGCAAATCACGGGCCAGAAATCTACATGCACTATACCTGAAACATAAAAGGGAAACAGGGTCACTGTCCAACACCACACATACCAGAGTTAAGCAAACTTGAGGGCGAACTGTAGACAAAGAATACGTCACGACCGACTTCAACTGCGGTGTACAAGAGATGCAGAGGGAGGAGGATTTGGCAGCGGTTCTTGTGCAGGAAGCAGAGCTGCTCCCTCCTCAATATTGCCCGCCTGCTTTGTTGATGATGCAGCATTTTCAGTTCTTGCAGGTTGTGGTCGTAGCTTGAGCTTTGTATGAGAGTACATGCAGAAGCCAATCATGGCCAGGGTCACTCCAACTATCATCTTTCCTGTGAATGCCTTCTTCTCACCTGAACAGCCAGAACCCAGTGGAATATTTGCATGATAGCACATGACTCGCTTCACAGGCATGCATAGGTCCTGGTTCCTCAGCAACACTGCTGAGTGCAGCTTGTGCAGACACAGGACACGATGAAGTGAGAAACATGTACAAGATGTTTGGCTGACCTAGTAAAAGCCCTGACAGCACCAACAGGCCAATGATCTTGACCTCTCCTAGCACAGTAGTAGTCACGGCAGATGTCTTCTGGATCATCAGGGAATGAATCACGTTATAGGACAGCGCCACGATACTGCTGCAGACTAGCACTAGCAACACTCCAGTGCTGTGGTCCACCCAATAAACAGCAAATCTTTGACTCTGCAAAAGACCACAAGCTTGCACACAGCTCTATGACATGCCCAAAGATAACCATAATCACTCTTGTTTGCCCATGTGCTAGACTGATGCTGGGGCTGATACGGCTGATGAAACATCGGAAAAGGCAAATGTATGAAGCTTGCACAGAAAATGCAATGAATGCGCCACACCAAACCCACATTAAGACACAGCCAAAGATTTTTGCGACACCTGGGAACAGTGAGTGAGGCAAAGCCATGGGCTGCTGCCGAATTTCATCTTAGGGCTGTGCAAGAGAAGCCAGCCAAGAAGCAAAGCCAAACGCACCTCTCTGATGAGAAACAAAGGTAACAGTACCGCGCAGGAAACTGGTGCTGTGTAGAAGGTCAGCCTTAGCACATCCACCTTCTCAGACATGACTTTGCCAGCAGTGGACATCATAGCTGCATTGCAGACAGTGCCAGCACAGCACAACAAGAGACCAGTGACACTGCCTGAAACCGAGCCCTCCCAAACTGCCACCATCACACCAAGTGTCAAAACTATCAGCCCTGTTGCTTCCTCCCCTGTCGGAATCTTCTTTTCAATGAAGACAGCTAACACAGCTGTGCACACCGGAATTGCTGACCTGTAGCACAGACTCACCTGGTGACATGTCAGAAGCTCAAATGAGGCATGCAGCATAGGCAGCCATACTGACGAGGTTGAGTTGACTGGTTGTGCTCAGCATTGCCATATTTGTCAGTGTGCCAGCAGGTTTGCCAACATGCATGTCTGGCACAGGGCATGCCTAAAGCAGCTCACCTGATAACCTGGTTCAGGGAAAGTGTAATGAGCACTAAACTCAGGTTGTTCAAAGAGACATTGGCTGCCATGTAAACACCAATAGCTACCAGGCCCTTCCACTGCTTCTCAAGTGTGGCGCGATGCTTGCTTCTGAATGGCTCACGAAGCATGAAAGGCAAAAGCACGCAGAAGGAGAAAGCCATATGGCAGGTTGTCAGAAGTAATGGGAAGGTGAAGCCATACACACCCAGAGCCCATTTGTTGGTCAAGTTGAGAATCGAGTTTAGACCCAAATACGCTGCTACAAGTAATACGTTGAGAGCTAGCTGACCCTTATCGCTGGTATCAAACAGGTCAGACATGCTGTACGCGCCGAAAACGGTCAGCACAGCTGGGCCTCAGGCTTGTTTCCCACGCAAACCTCAGCCCTAACTCTAAACGATATGAAAGGAGGGGGCTCAGTGCAGCAGTGTCAAATCCCGCAGTTGATCGTTGGTACGAGCTGAATGTAGGCGAATTTGGCGATTTGCACGGACCAGACCAGATGCAACACGCAACCACACTGGAATCTTGCGAGCAAGGGGCTGACTACAGTATACGCATGGGCAGCGCAGATGCAGCGCTGTTAGCGAGATGATTACATATGCACCAGCTTTACAATCCCCTTGGAAGCGGGCCGCAGCGTTGACTTGAACCCCCTCAGCTTCCTCGGGCACTCAGCCGTAGCATGCATGGTGTGTGACAAACTCAGCTACCTGTTCAGCAGGTCGTGTGGACATGTGCCGATGAAGGCCATATCCTTGAGTCAAGCAGCGTGCAGTTGATGAATGCTCTCAACTGGAGTAGCTACAACATATTCTGCAAGGCTCGCTCAGAGCGTACACTAGTGTCATTAATTGCCCTACAGCACTCTTGTCCTATGTAAACCTTCGTGGCAAAACAACATCTGTTTTGCATAGCATTTTGCACAGATTGCACCTCACTATTGAGTCATGCCTAGTGCGCATTTTGACATTTTGTATTCAGCACCATACACACCTTATACACATCACATTGTATCATGTCCAATGCAAGCATATCGTAGGCACAGAAACCAACCGCAGATTTGCTTTAAATTTAAATTGAAGAAAGCTTTGCGCAGATCATCACGCAGCATGCGTTTGCAGCATCAGCGCACGCCCATCAAGTGCTTATTTTTTCTATCACGAAGGTGCATCGCGCAGAGTTACTTTGCGAATTCTTGTATATCAACACAAACTCGGAGTTTTGATACAATCAGGGCAAACTAGGCAATCAGGCAGAAGTCTGGCGGAATATGCATTAAGCATCACGCAGGCACACCCCGCAGAGCACCCAACGAATTGTTTTCGCATCATGCAGGGAGCAACTGTTTTTCTGACTGGTTTCTGTACCTACAATATTAACATATGTGGCATATATGGCATGCAGTTTCCCCCCTTATGTAGTCTGGTGTTCTACAATGAAGCCAGTCAGTGAAGTTCAATGTCTACATGAGTTATTGGTACGATGAGGCTTGCAGACTGGTCAAAGCGCTATTGCTGCAGTTTAACATGCGCAGACACTGGAAGCAGGTACTGACAACCCCAGCAGAAAAACAGCTACACCCCTGCTGCATGCATATATCCCCACAGTGTATTGCGACGTACAAGCAGCAATCCAGATTTTTCTAGTGAAATTATCATATATATGGAATGACCTGCAATAAATCAGCTGCCAGGCAACCAAGCTGTCTTCTTTGCCATGGCTCCAAGGTCATGCCGCATAGCTCTAATCTCATCAAGCATAGCTGAAATTTCCACTGACATCTGCGGTAGTGCCTTCACAGCCACACCAGCTGAAATGGCCTGGAGCCTGACAGCTTGAACAGTCTGTGTCATCTGAGTTTTTGGAAGAGCTGGAGCTGCTGCCACAAGGCATGCAAGTGCCACAAGGTCTAGCAAGCCTATACCAGTACTTCTGAGGAAATACAGCACCTGCCCGGCATGGTTGTATATCAAACATGCTGCTGCAAGAGCTAAAAGATAAAGGCGTACGGTATCGGACAGCGGCTGTTTCTGCTGTTGTATCTCAGAGCTTGAGGTTGGTGATGCACCGTCTTGCGCCTTGGTCTGATCTTTGACGGAACTCGCAGGGCCAAGATTCGTTTGTGCAGAGGGCAGGGGGCTGATGGGCTCTCTGGCTGTAACTTGTACAGACTCGGTCAGCACGGTAGGTCCGCGAGACGTTTGTAGCTCTGCTTTTGTCGTGGTTGTCGCTCCGAGAGGAGTCTGTGCCGACCGAGCGAGCTGATTCCTTGTCTCTTTGGCCTTTTCACTGAGCACTTGCAGAAAGTTGGCCATCAGCTTGTTGGCGATACCACGCGCTGTGATCAGAGATCTTGCTGCCGGTATAAGCAACACCTGCTGCAACCAGCACAACCGCAAGGCCCTCGTGTACTGGCACTGGAGCAGGCACTGGAGGGAGGGAGGATCATGAGAGTCACGGACGCACGTTCGTACGTACGATAGTGATAAAGGCATTTTGCTGTGACATTTGATCCTCTATATTTGGTTAGCTTTTTGAATTGCCTGTGTTTTCTTACTTCCTATCATTCCATCTACTGTCATTGTGAAAGACGACACGAGTTCTCTTGAGCCCTTTGGTCGTTTCCTAGGGTCTTTTCTTCTGACCTATACGAGAGAATGATCTGCACATACGTATACCTTGACATGTTCTTTTGCCTTTGTAGGTTTCAGTCACCAAACCTGAGGGGGGCGAACCTTGGTGCAGTGACATTGCATTGTCATTTGACTATCTCATGGAACGGCTGTTTCTTTGTTGCTTGTCTTGTCCTATTTGCATGCATGGAGGCCAATAGAATAGTATGAATGCTACTCTGCTATGCCTTGTGTGCCTGAGTTGTTGGGGATCACCGTTGCCTGCAGACAAATCCGAGAGGATGTAAAACATTTCTCACTCTCTGAATCAGCGCTCTACGCATCAAGGCTTGCATCGAAGGATAGCATTAACTGACATCGTGTCTCAAAAAGCTGGTCAACATGACCAGGACAGCAATCACAGCTTGTTACTAAATCAGTTCTGGCCTGCAAAGCTACACCACAGTAGCATGGAATAATAGTACTTAATTTGGGTCCATACATAGTCAGACACTGCTTGCAAAGAAGGCAAGCCAACAGCAAAGCCAACATGGCCTTGAGTTAAAAAGTGTGCAGGCGTCTCCAAGTTCGCCCATATTTGTACCAGCTAAAGGGCATTTGCCTTTTGCTACCTGCTTGCAGCTGGGCCCTACCAGAATTTACAAGGGTGCCAGCAGGACCTAATGGATGAGACTCCTGGAGAGTACTGCCATCTGCTGGGTTTTGCAGCACAGGGGTTTTAGGTGATCCAACAAGAGACGCAGGTCCTGACATTTCAACGTGATGTAATGCAGACATGTTGGTAACTGCGGCTGCTGTATCTCTGTCAAAGTCAGCAACATGGGCCACCAATTTCTCACTTTTATGATGCTGAGCTGCTTCTGTAGAGCCACCTTTGCCTACATGTCGACCTGAGGCTTCCTTTGCTAGATGAATTTGAGACTTTATGTGTGCAGCTTGATCTGCAACCACATGTCTACACTCAACTGCTGAAGCACCTTGATCTACAGCAAGCTCAACCCTGACTGCCTCAGTTGTGACTGATGGCGGGTTGCACTCTCTGCTGCTGTCTTTAGGCAAGACATCGCTGTTCATATTGCCAGCCAGCTTTGCAGTGACATTTTGCAGATCTAAATTGCCGTCTTGTGATCTTGCTTGCAATGAATGAGTAAGACAGGCTGCTTCGGCTGAGGGTACTGCATCTGACTTCATTCTGTTATCCACTGGCAGGCCACAGTGTGGCTGTATTGCAGTTGCGTTGTCAATCAGGTTTGGCAGTGCAAGTGCAGCTTTGCTGTGATCATCGGAAGGCTGAGACTGTAGGTGTACATCTTCATCTGCTGACCCTTGCTGCTGAAGAAGATCTGTCATGTTGGCATGCACACTCTGATTGTCAGCAACATGAGCTGCAGGTGTCATTGTACGCTGAAGCTGGCTAGCTTCCAACAATATTTCAGGGTGCTGTGACATCGTAGGCTGTGACTGCACAGATGCCGTGGTCGCTGGCAGTTTATTGGCCTTTTGTCTGGACACATTGGGAGATGTCATTTGTGGCAATGGAGCCAACTTTGACTTTGGAAACATCTGCGTCCACCAGACAGCCTTTATCAAAGTGTTGTCATGGATGAATGGCAGATGAACAGGTTTTACCTTGTGAGCAGCATCCTCATTCACAAAGGATTGTGCCAAACTGCCTCCGCAGACCTATAAACACAATAACAATCCATTTGGTCAACCCTATCAACCTTGCCAACCATGTCAACCTTGCCAATCTCGGCGCAGAAGGAAGTTGGCACATACCTGACAAGGACATACAGCAGTGATTCTATGCCCAGTGACCCTGCATACAGATGTCTCTTCTCTTACTGCAGACAGGGCAAAGGTGGCAATGCTGTTGCCTTTTTAGCTGTAAGCGTCTCACTTGTTTTGCAAACCCTGCTGAGTTTGCTTTTGACGCCGGCGCTGTTTGCGTGACACCCGGACTAAATATGCTGCATCCGACTTGAAGTGGGACCCACAACGACGGCAAAGGTGGCCGGCCAAACCTCTTGGCAAGGCTAGTTGCTTCAAGTCAGCCCACTGTAGACAGCAACCGGAAGTCAATCTGGTGGCACTGAGACGTCGCGGTGCAGCTGCAAGAGCCAGATGACGTTTCAACCTTTAATGCCTGTGATCCCAGGTGGCTGGAGACAACAGGTAAGCTCTGGGCAAATAGTTGCGAAGCTGCAAGCAGGAAGCTGAGGCGGTTTGTCTCAGGCAGAGCAGCCACGTTCCTTTTGTTGGGAGTCCTGACAGGTGCTGGAGTCATGACGGGGAAAGGGTGGCTCGGACGCGCAACAGGTTCAGCTGGCCAAGGGTGCAGCGCCAAGCTTTTACTAAGCGGAATTCAAACTGTAGTCAACCACAAAACCGAAGCATGCTTCAGGCAAATTTGCACACCGTCGGGCAGGATAATCGCTGATCATGTCTGTGGCTTCAGCCATTGACCTAGAACAATTGCAGCACGAGTTGCAGTCTGCTAGGGGTGCCTTCGATAAGTGGGCCCTTAACACGGTGTCAGCAGCTGATCTGTTGCGCGATACTCACGCAAAAACCGTGTCTGAGCTGCGAGGTGCGCATGATGTTGTGCTGAGACTGCCCTGATGCCTGACAACATATAGACCTGTTTCGGCGCATTCAGGCGACATAGAATTATTAAAGCAGCGTCAACAAGAGCTCAGCATACAGGCAGAAAACTTGAGGCAGCGTAAGTTCATTAAACTTTTTCAAAGCCTGTCGTTGGGTTGCACTGAGGCAAGCTCACTTGCGCCTGTAGGCTTGTCTGTAGAGCACTCTCAGGAAGAAGCTCTGCAGGCAGAGCTAAGTCTAGTGCAAGCCGAGGAAGCTGCCCTGCCCCTCAAAATCTCCAAACTACAGGAAGCTCTGCATTTAGAAAGTTTAGAGTTGCAGCGCAGAGAGTCAGGTGCATACTTGTGTACTCATCACATTCACTTGACTCCATGTGACTTGGCCCACAAGACCTGTCTTCAATGCTTACAAGTGTGGCACTGCATACGCAGCCATTGCCCAGGAAGAGACCACAAAGCAAAAGACTATGAGCCTTCTTCGACATGATTTGGATACATTCAGGACAAGATTGGGCCTATCCTTCAGAGGAGTGCCTGGTATGCATTCAGCCGTGCAACTTTGACATCAAAATGCGCTGCTAAGTTGACAGATTGAGCAGACTGTATTTGTGCAAAAGCTGCATTACTGATCACAGGGGAAGAGCTGTCGTTTGTGTTCACAAGCATCGACCCCAAAGACCATGCTCGCCAGTTTGCCTTCGGCGTCAAGGTACAGGAGGGCCAGACATATACAGGTAGGCTTTCTCAACACTGTCAAGATTTTTACCTGCCGCAGCGGTGCACTCACAGCAAGCACATCAAGCAACGTACATTGTGTTGTGCAGTGACAACTTGTGAGCCGCCTATCAATGTACTGGATGGTTTGGTGCAATCCTTGAACAAGGGAACCATTCAGTTCAGTGCATTTGTTCAGAAGATGAGAAGGCAGTTTCAGCATATGTGCTGAGTGTTATGTCTCCGAGCAGCTTTGACAAAGCTGTTATTGCAGCCAATGCTAGCCCTCTGTGTAATCTTCTACATTGGATTGCAGCCAGGCACAATGCAGCTGCACAATCAGTCAAGTGCTGGATGCAATTCTGTATCAGCCACATATGGTCTGTGTGAGTGCCCTACACAAATGCAGAATTCACAAGTCCAAGTGGCAACATGTCAGCTAAGTCATAGTCAAAAGCAAAGTAGAAATGCAGCTTGCAGCAGATACATTATGGTACACAGGTTTTATGCATGTGCTGGCAGAAGCATGCTTCATGTAGGTAACCACACCACCACTATCCCACAAACACAAACATTTGCACCTATCTTAGCACTCACACAAAAGGAATGAAGTCTAGCTGCAACATTACATTATTGGGTTGCATGTAATGATGATGGACTGCTTGGTCTGCTGCTGATGACAAGCTTCAGTGGAGACCCATTTTCAGAAGATGGGAGTATAGCCCCGTCTGGCAATGCACTATCTAAAGATGCCCAGTCACCAAACTCATCAGTGTGCTCTGCCTGCATGGGCTCTGCCTCGCCCAAATGCTGGTGCATGGTATACTGGAGTAGTTCCTGCACCAAGAGGCTTGTCAGCAGTCAGACTGGCTACCAGAGCAAGCCAGAATCATTCTTGTTTCAGAAGCAACAACACAAGAGATGCAGATTATAGCGTGACATACAAGCACTAGAATGAGCCCAAGCATGTTTGTTCATTGTCAGATGGTAATCAAGGCTGGACACGAAGAAGCGTACGATGCCAACTTCAACAGACAGTAATAGAGCACTTGCACAGTATGGCTTTCACCTGAAGGCCAGTGTTTTCTCTGGCAAGACGAGCATTTTCCTGGGCCAGATGTGCCTTTTCTGTCAGTAACGCCTGCAGTTGCCCTGCCACCTGTGTAGCACATGCAGTATCATGTCTCTTTCAACTGACGGTATGGCATAAACTTTCACGGTGCCATTCAAGAAGGACAATGAGGTCATATTGCAACAGCGTTCTTGTAGGCAAATTCACCTGCGGCCAGATGGCAGACATAAACCTATCCTGTGCAGCAATGCACAGCAAGCAACATTTGCATGACAAGTCTTATTACAGATGTATGCAGTCACCTTGAGCTGCATGCAGCTACCCAGTAGCACCACAAAGCTCATGTATGTGCACAAGCCTGATCAGCATCTGTTGCACCACACATCATGTACATTATTTCTGCAGCTAGGGTCATGTGGCATGCAAGTCAGGTGCAGAAGGACATACCTGATCAGCAAGGGGGTCAGGGTCAGGCAGGGTAGCCTGTTGGCGCTGCAGCAAGCCCTGGTGCTGTTGGGACAGCAGAGAGCACTGGTGGCTGGCGGTGGCCACTTCCTCCAGAGCTCCCTTGATTTCACTCCTGCACTCATGAGACTGGATTTGCTGTGAGTCATGCTCTTCAACGGGCAAGCACTTGCCACAGCATCTGGCTTACAAGCAAATGTAGTTGAGACATGCACTGCAAGGTTGTGCATCTGAAGTCATGTGTGTGCTCGCAGTGCTGTTTCAAGCAGCCTACAAGGATCAGATCCCTGACAAGCCTGCATGGATGCAAGCAGAGCAGAGTACAATGATTGTGCATGCAGCTATTGCATGCATGCAGTTATGACTTTTCATGTTGCATTTTTCTGTACAATCTCAACAAAAACCTGGTTGCAGGGGGCATGACTGCAATGCTGCACAGTAAATTGCTGCACCTGAGCATGTCCAGGCTCTCAGGTGGGGCCTTTGTGTCCTGCAGCTTGTCCTGCAACTGCACCACACGCTCCCGCCCAATTTCAGCTGCTTCAACTGCACAATACCGCAACTTTCTTTCTGTGTGGCAGCTTGCACTGCAACAACATGCTTGTCAATACATATAACTCACAATCTACAGGCCAGCAACAGTGCAATACTGTGTCCAAAGGTGCAAGGTGGAATCAAGAGAGGAAAGTTGCATCTATAGATCTGCTTCTCTGCATGCAACAGGGGCTGAACATGCCAACACAATGAAGACTGCATATTGGGTTGCAACAATGGACACGTGTCTTGCCATTTCCCTGCATGTGATGAGACACTTGAGCAACAGCAGTCCCTGTGCATGCCATGACATTAAAGTAGGTCATCACCTGCTGCTTGCAGCTGCTTCTGTGCATTCTGCAAAGCCTGAGCAGGGTCTGTGCATTCTGTTTCTCCCACATCAAAGCTGCCAATCTGTTGTTGGCTACCTGGTACATCCTCTGTGGTGGTGCAGCAGGAACCTTCATCTTTCCCAGTCCTGGAGCATGCTCAGCAATGACTGTGCTTGTCTTGTGGATGTGTTGCACGTGTATGTTCATTACATGTGCAACCCTACGCTGTTTTCAACACAGCTTCCCAGTCAAATAGAAAGATTTGCACTACTGAAGGCCTTATACAGTGCGCGTCAAGCAATGGGAAGGCTGAGTTTGCATTTGACTGCTCATACCACGTAGCCTTGTTGGCACAATACGACAACTGACCTAGGGCGTGCCATGTCAGTCATCACATTGTGCCTCATGTCAGAATGCTGCTGCTGCTGTGCACCATTCATTTGATCAGCATGCCAAGCTGGAATGGCGATCCCGCATGCATCTCCACTGCGGCTCTGGCTGGACGTCTCAGGAGAGGTAGAGCCGCTGTCAAACGGACTGTCCCACTCACCCCAGCTGTCACATGCACCCTGATCAGCTGTTTGGTGGGTTGTAGATGGCTCAACAGTATGAGCATTAATGCTTGTTGGTATGCCTTGAGCAGCCGCAGCACTGAGTTTTCGGCTGTGTGCTGAAGATTTGTGGATGCAGTGATGAACAGATGGATTTGGAGAGGACTCATAGGAGGCATGATCTGCAGCAGGGGGTGCAGGGGTCCAGCCCACAAAGAGCTGCTCAACAGCTTCATCTAGGCTTGTTGCCATGGTAGTTGCTGTGCTGGCAATGCCATCTGCTGCCTTTCGCACCACCCCCAGTGCTTCCAATCCCTACAGACGTAACCCTGCTGTTACACTGGCATCTTCTGTCATCACAGCTACTTTGAAAAACCAAGGCACCTTTTCTGACTGAGCACATGGTAAGCACGCGTGTATGAAGCAACATTGTCCCTGCTCATGTTGCTTTTGACTAGTATCTACCATGACTGACTGAAGTCGCTATGTCAGCATGGCTGCATGAACTCTATGCAACACAAGCCCATGTTACCATTGGGCATTGCATAATGCACGATGAGCACTGTACAGAAACACAAGAATGATAATTAATTCCACAGACCAACCTTTATTCTGAAGCTGGCATGACTGTGGTCCTCAACATCATCAGGCGCCAACAGCTTCCAGGTCTTCAGCAGACTCCAGCTGCTTTGCTTTGCCTCAGAAGTGAGTTTGCTGGCCCCATTTGCTGCAAACACTCCTAAGTGTCAGTGATGAGGTGCAGCAATTTTGCTAAGCCTGTTTTTGACTTGAGTATCTTTGAGAAGGCATCTCAGTCTGTGTGTTGTACACAGACTGCACAGAATTATTTGTTTGGATGTCACCTTGCAGTTGGTTGCAGTTGTCAACTGTGAGGCTGAGTGGAGCAGCCAAAGCCTGCTGCTGCTCTTTGCCATGTTTCTGCAATGCAAAATTGCAAAACATCTGAGGGCCTCTGGCAGAATGAATCTCATAACAAACTAGCGACGTACCTGTCGTTGACCTGCTTTGCTGCTGGCTGAGGGAGAAGTTGAAGGATCTGCATCAAGGGTGAAGTCACAGACCTGAGATGTGTTGACCCAACACATGTAACGTTGCAAGTAAGCCCAAGATCGTACCAGGCCCGCTCGGCTGACTCGCTCTGATAGCGCCCAGTCTTGGGCTTGAAGAGCTGCTAGATCGCTTGTCTGAGAGTCGCCGCTTCAGCTGGCCTGTGGACGCCATTCACGTATGCGCCGCTTTCTATGCTGCGGCCGATGAGCAGGCTATAGATGGAAGGGTCTGTCTGCTGATCTTCACAGGAAATCGTGGCAATGATGGGTCCACTAGACTTTTGCCAAGAAGCCTTTGTTGTTAGGGACTCTAGAGCAACCATATGGCCTGCCAGAGGCAATGATGGAAACGAGGTGGGGGATTTCGCGAAATCAAATTCGGCAGCCTGAGCTGAGTTCTTCGCGTTGTTGAGCTTGTGCACCATGCGCCATGTGCGCCATGATGGCTGTCATGTTCAAGCGAAGCTCGCAAGGCATCGACAATAATAGCCTGCTGCTACGGCCCCGGTGAGGAGCATATGATTGTGTCGAGTTCGGTGACATCAGCCTTGCTATCGTGATTACTGCACTGCTTGCGTCCTTCGACTGCCATGGCTGCGCCGATCAGCAGTGGTCTGTTCTTGCTCGGGGGCGCCGCATCAGCAGCCTTTGCTGTAGCTAAGCACAGCTCTGGCAAGAAAAAGCAGGAGTCGAGGCCACCACCCAGCAGCGACATTGCCTGCCCAGCTACTCCTAGTACGCCATATCCTCGCAGCACAGCCAGCTGGCTGCGGGTGGCTGGATCCAGCAGCCCATCAAAAAGATCAAGCGGCAGCACGGAGGCATGCCGCAGCCCTACTGTCACTTCGGTCAGCGTGCACCAAGAAGGCATACCCATGAGGGCTCTTGAGGCTGGCAGTCTAGTTTGCTTCTATACGTCTTTGGGAGAACTCGTAACTGTGAAAAGGGAAAACAAAACTTGGGAGCTTCACGCTTGTCTGGCTCCCAGTCCACCAAATGCTGAAGGTCTGTGTCACTACCTGTAATGCAATTTTCAGCCCTCAGTCAAACATTTCAAGGTTTAGTGGATTCCTGTCATTTCACTACATGTATCAGTATGTCTATGCAGGCAGTTTTAGACTGCCGTACTTTCCGGCTGAAGCTGTTTTTGCTGTCACCAGGAACGGTAGCAAGATAGGCTTCCGTTCTTTAGGGTAAAGGCACTGTGCAATCATCCTGCTTGATGGCATGCGTCAGCTGCCCAACTAAGGAGGTTGTGCTGCAGAGCTGATGGCCGCAGTTTGCAAGCTGTCAAGGCTCCAGATGCACCACATAGAGTGGCCAATCACAACTTTGGCAGCTGGGAGTCATGGGAGGTCACATCATCGGGCCTTGTGAATGTGCAGTGGCGCCACAAGGTACACACAACTCTTGTTGTCAGCTATGTCTAGTGCTTTCCAACTCAAGCTGAAATGCAACAAAGCTTGCTCCTTGGCCCGTCACAATGGTTGGGAATGTTTTTGGTCTGAACCCTGCTGGGAACCCTGCTGGCTCTAAAGCTGCTGTACTTTTAGGTGCTGGGATTGGAGATTAGAGAGGTCAGGGTGGTAGCCAGGGAAGATATAAGGAAGACAGAGCGTCAGCAGATGCATGCTAGCCGTGACTCTCGCACACAGGTAACCTTTTTTGGTCTTTGTCATTTTGCACCTGTTGCACTGCACGTTTGTGAAAATTGGACAGGGTTTCAGCGTATTTTTGGCTGAAACTGTGCAACTGGTAGTTTGATTTTTGATGATGCACCAGCTTTCGTGCAAGAAGCTACATCATCTACTGCCCCAGTCTGTGGTTGCTCCTGCACAGGTGAAGTCTTTGGACAGGCAGCTGTCTGACACAGAAAGACGCTTGCAAGAGATGGTCTCAGCCTCCCAGAGGCAGACTAGTCTGGCACAAAATGAGGTGATAGTCAGCTATGACTCACATTGGCACACACAGTATCAGCAAGCCTTAGCAGTGTCTTCAGTCTGCCGTATGTCATCAGAGTGTCCAACTGGAGGTCACTGTGTTCAAGTCTTACCAATGCCCAGCTGGGTCATGACCATAGCCATACATGCAGATTGAGAAGCTGCAGCAGCAGTTGAGTCAAGCCGTAGCTGGTAGGAGGAGTGCCGAGGCAGATGCCATGCGGCGCGCAGCTACCCTAAAGCAGCTGGAGCATCGCCTGGGAGAGCTGTCTTCTGAGAAAGATGTAAGCGCTTTTCCTGCACCAGTTTTCAACCAAAGCTAATGCAACAGCAGTCTGCTATTGTTCTTATACTCCTGTTTGGGCACTAGACTTGCCCAATTGCAACCTGTTTTGCCGTAGCATTTTCTTCCACCATTGAAAGTCCTGTCACATTGTGCAGAGCGCTGATGATGCATGCGAGCATGTGGCCTTGCGCGCGCGCGACCTTGAGGCTGAGATGAGGGAGTTGCGTAGCAGGCACGCAGACCAGGTAGCCAGCCTGCACCATGACCAAGCCAGGTGGGACACTGAATAGTCTTCTTCATGGCATATGAATTATCATGTCAGCTCAGCACTCTAACCAGACTGCCACAGCAGGTAGTCAGACTGTGACAGCAGCCTTACTCAGTGAATTTGCTTTAACTCAAGTGCGGTGCTTGATGGAGGAAATGTGAAACAAGGTGTATGTCTTTGGCACCATGGAGCCAATGTGCACAAAGGCTCTGCAATGCTTACTTGCTCTTCTTTCTTGACTGGGTGCATGCACACCTGCAGGGACGCGTCAGCAACGCAAGGAGCAGGCATGACAGCATTACAGTTGCGCCTGGCTGAGTCAGAGCGAAGAGGCGCTCACAACCGGCTGGAGCTTCAACAGGTATACTTTTGCTAGTCAGCAGCCGGCATCCAAGAAGCAACTATTTCATGACGCAATTTTGTTTGCACACTGTGTCATGGTGGGCGCAACACCACATTTGTTAATACAACCAGCAGATGCTGCCCTCCACACTGTTGCTGATGCTTCCAAGCAGATACACATATGTTGCTTTTGTGTGACAAATGCTGGCATTAGCAAAGCTTGGTAAGGTGTATGCAGGTGCAAAGCCAGGCAGCTGCTGATCAGGCAAGTGTTCAGGCACAGATGCAACGCACGTTGCAGGCCAAGGATTCTGAAATCCAGGGACTGCTGGCTGATAGAAGCCGTCTGGAAGCAGCGCTTTCCTCCATCAAGGGGCAAATCACAGCTGCAGCCTCACCAGCACGCTCAGCGCCACCACAAAACAAGGCTCTGGTCAGAGCTTCTGTTGATTCTTCTACTCTTAGGTCAGACTGGACGGCAATGCCAATCTTGTCGAATTGCTGGAATGGCATGATCATACTGATGACGCCATTGCCAGAACCAAAAAGGTTGCAATGCGGTTGCCGCATAGTGACAGCCAATTTGCATGCAGTGCCAGATGCAGGTGTAGGGAGGTTGCAACATTGAATGATACAATCTTAGCGCACTGCAGCAATGCTTCATGCGTGCACCAGCCTTGTTACCTGCAGCACAGAACCATATACAGTTGCATGCGCATAGCTGACTGAAAGCCAAAAATGTGCAGGGGCTTGAGAAGAGCGCTGGAGGAGGCAAATCTGAACACGGCCACGTCCAGTCCAGCAGGCAGGTCAAGCCAGACTCCCTCTGCACTGCCCAAGCAGCCTGCCATGAATGAGCAAGCTTCAACTGCTGATGCAAATCCAGCTTCTGACTCAGAAAACCAGCAGCCAGGAAACAGTCAGGTATATGATATAGACATGCCTTGCCTGCAGGCTCTGCTACTCTGAGCTGCTGCATGTGCACACTGCAAAACCTCAGGCCTGGCTTGTCTCTGTGTGCCTTGGCCCATATGCTGCTGCTCTGTTTCCAATATCACCCCATCTTGTGCAACTTTGTGATCTGTTGTTGCAATGCAACTGGCATCAACACACCATCCAGGATCAGACCTTAGTAGCATACCAGCAGATTGATGTGACTAATCGTCACTTTTTACTAAGGTGTTGCAAAAGTCTTCTCCTGCCTCCATCAGCCCTGATGCTCCCAGGCCTGCTAGTACCAGCCCCAGGCAGCAGGCCCCAGTGCCAGCCCCTTCTGGCCAGCATAGCAGTATGTGGCCAGCACCCCCTCCCTCTGTCAGAACACCCACTGGCCTGTATGCCATGCTGACCCCTGGAGGCACAGGCCAGTCTGGCGCCCTATATGACTTGCTCAAGAGTGCTGACAATTCACCTAGGTGACCATAGCATTGAATGGCTGCATTGATGGACATTAACATCCCAGCAGCAAACAGTTTTGTCAACAACCTACCTCTGGACAAGCCATATGCTAGTAACAATCACTGTTTGCGCTTGCTAAGACAGTCTGCTAGAACCTATCTATAAGATCTGGAAAGCCGCATGGAAGGATTGCATGAATAAATTGCAGCTGAGATCACTGCAGCAGGCAGGTCCATTGTCATGCATGTTCCTTACCTGATGCAGGTCTTCATATGCCACGCCGCGTATCCTGACTCCCAATTGCACTCCCAGAGTAGCTGAGGCACGAGTATCAGATACCGTCATCTGGAAGGATTCTGTGGACAGCAGTGCAGACAGCCACGTCATGACTCGCCTGCCCTCCCTGCCCTCCTTGCATGCCTCTGCTGATTTGACACACCCCCACAGTAAGCTCTCCATCTCAGGGTGCTAAGTGTTGCAGTGATGGCTCATGCTGAGGTGGCTCTCAGCAACTCAAAGTTGCAGTTGCACTGAGCAACATGATGGGATTGTAATTGCCATCTGTCCTTTACAAAAGGACCATTGTGTAGTTGTCATGGACATCAGGTCAGCAACATTCACATGAAAAAGCTACAACAACTTTTCAGAGAGTTTACAGTGCAGGGCACAAGGGTGGCAGCTTCAGTCTGAACCACTCAGTGGATGCTGCAGATCTAGTGCCAAGCGAGGCATCTCACCACAGGTGAATAGACATCTCGGGTTATACATCATCTGCTGTTACTCTCTTGCAATGAATCACAGATTTTGTTCACAAGAGAACAGCTATCACAGGCAAGATGCACATTGCCAGCAGCTCCCTGATTCTTTGTGACATAGTATGCTCACTAGATGCCAAATCATTTGAGTGTTACCATATGCTTTGCACTGTATCTTTTTTGCCTTTGCGCAATTCAGTATCTGCAATCTTAGCCTGCTATACAAGCCATCTCAAATGGCATATTGCATCAGACTCTCCATGATCCAGGCATTTTACCAGGCTCTGCAGATCAGTGCATTCCCGAGAAGGTTTGTCTGAGATCTGATCTATGAAGGACGCCAGATCAGTTGGCTTGTTCATAGGGCTATCAGTAATCGATCAGTTGCTGGCTCCTGGGCTGCGCCGCACAGGGGGGCAGAGTGGCAATCAGGCAGGGAGGCCTCTGACAAGACCCGCCTGGTGCAGCACTTTGGTCCACATGCTGAAGACGTAGAACACATGGGTGAGCGGTATGTTGATGACCAGATGCCAGGAGCTGTGCATGTGCCCCGCTGTGAAGACCCTAGACCCAGGTTTGCCTACATCTCTGCTTCCTGCAACCTGCTTCTATGCCAAACACTCTGCACCTCTGAGTCAGGTTCTCTGAGGGTACCCATTCTGCTCAGGGCGTGATGTGCCTCTGGTCTCAGCAAAACATGAGTTTTGACTTGAAAGCAGTTCCGGTGGTAAACTGTCATAGATAAAACTGGCATAGTTTGTCATCAAGGAGCATTGCCGTGCTACCATGGCCAAGAAGATGTCACTGCTGGCTGAGACTAGCATTGGCCATGGGCTTCTTGGTTACTGTGATGTCATTGCATGCGCATGCATTTCCTATTCTACCACAATGCAGTCAGTAAGGAAGCCTGGCAGCAAGTTGTACGTAAGGCTTGGTGCATGCAGATTTGCAGAGTTTGCATTGTTGGAAGAGCTCAGCAGTGAGTCTCTGGGGCAGGGCAGGCCTCCTGGCCCCACCCAAGTAGAGATTGTAGTGCAGGTCAACCTTACTGCCCTACTGAATTGCTGATTACAGTCTGCTTGTTGCCAAACATGCATAGCTGAGCGGTACACATGCACAAAACTATCTCACAAACGACATGCATGCAAGGGCTGCTCTGTCCAATGTGCTGCTGTCAATTATGTTTACAATGTCGTGACATGAACTCAAACTTTACCGCTAGAGAGCAAGACTAGCTAAACTTTCTGACAGTAAAATTTGACAAGCAATGGTGACGCTCATTGCTATGGTCCTGACAGCTCTGCATTTCTTACGTATACATGCAGAAATAGAATGCCCGCAACTGCCTACAGGGGCATGAGGAATTTGATGATGAGATCACGCTAGCAGGGTCAGGGCGGGTGACACCCTCTGGTGAGTTGATGCAGCAGGTGTCCCAGGCTGCCAGCCCTGCCAATGATGCTATTGCTCCTCCAAATGCATCTGAGCTGGCTGGACCACAACAGCAGACATGGTCAGAGCAACGTGACAGGTAATAATGATTGGTGCGTGCAGACTGTATTAAAAGTTTATAGCAGTTCGTCAGTTGCCAGCCACCTAGCTGTGCAAAAGTGAATGGCTTGATGCAACATGCAGGGGTGAGGTATTCGCTGCAGCCAGCATGTCTGCTCATTCTGAGCCACAGGATGGTAGCGACCATCTGCATGATGCTGCTGAGCAACAGCTGGATGGTGATGATCATGGACGCACTGATGTTGCCTCCCCTTCACAACCAGGCATGCCATAGCTGTTCTGTGCGCAAGGCCCCGCTTGTTGAATAGCCACCAATGCAAGACTTACAGATCATGATCGGTCCAATGCTGTATTCAGGAGCCTTAGCATATATGATATTATATAAATGAACTAATTACTTGCACAAGCATATGCTAGCCAAGCAACAAGCAGAACATTGACTGTGTGACACAAACAGGAGTTTCACTGTATTTTCCCATCCAGGGAGTGGGTCTGTGGGCAATCAGGATCACACAGATGCGGATGTGCAGGAGGTACTGGCCCATGCCGAGCAGCCTCTGCCCTCGCTCACGCCCTTCCGCAAACCTGTCCACAGATCAGCCAGCCTGCGCCACAGCTGGTCACAGCAAGCATCGGTACGGGCACAGGCCAGCTGAACAAGTTTGCATGACTTCAGATGACTTGACTGCATACACTCATGATTGCTACGATGTCTGATGTTAAAAGTACTAGGGAATCACTGATTTCCAGGAGGTGCAGCCTGTGCTGTACAGGCCCCACTTCTCCTTTCATTTGCATGCCTGTGTTGCGCAGCCCAGTAACAGCGCGGGAAGCGATGAGTACATGAACAGCAAGAAGCGCAGCAGCTTCCTGGGAAGACCACTCAAAGAGCTTGAGGACTTATGGTGATCTGGCATGCATGTGATGTGCATGCATGTGTGGATTCAGCAATGTCTTCGATCTTTGTCTTCAAATACAAGATGCAGCACCCAACATGGGCAAAGGTGTGGTCAGTCACCAGCCAACAGCATGCATGTGATGCAATGTGCCTAGCCAAACAGTTTCAAAAAGCAGTTGTAAAGGCAAACAAGCGCTGAGTGTTACAAAGATATCAAAGAACCCCTTCTGCCCACACAGATTCTTCACTTAACACCTTGACATGAAGAAGCCCATTTTGCCTGTGGGGTACCGCTGTCAAACAGCTACGCACTAGCTCCTGAACACCTGCAAGGCAAACCAGATCAGTCTTTCTTGGTAACGCTGCTAAACACAAGATTCCTGCCTTGCTAAACATATTCACCATGTTGTGCTTGTGGACCCAATTCCTGTGCCCCATCCTTGACCTCAAGTTGGCACAGCTCGCAGCTGCCTTCAAAACAGAAGTCTCTGCATGACACAGAAGTGATTACTCATTGCTGATAAGACCAGCCATGCCCGACCTGCTTGCAACCTAGCATACCTGTTTGGTTTGACAGCACCTGATAGCTCTGCAGCTTGCAGCAAGCTACTGCCAACAGGAACGTGAATGCCCTGAGACCAGCATATACATGTGCAGAGGTATGTGACGATACTTGAAGTGCTATAAGACTCTACTGGAAAGGCAATCTTCTACCAGCTGATCATCTGTGCCAATCTGAAATTGAATCTCTATGCTTTCTGCACATTGGTCGTTTGGCCCAAAATATGTTCCTGGCAGAGCACCGTCCTGAAACCTGCAAAGCGACTGTATCAGTCGATGTGCGCTAGGTGAAACAATACAGCTGGCCCAGCTCACCTTTCCGATCCGACAAGACCTGACCTGAGCCCACTTGCAGCTTTTGCTGGTGAAGGTGAAAGAACTCTGTGCGTCGGGCAGGCCTGCCGGTGCAAAGCTATTGAGCTGAAGTTTAGTAAGCAGTGTTGGCTTGTCGCAGGAGAGAATGCGCCTGCTGCCCTTGTCGCGGTCAAAATCTTTCCGGACAGAGAAAATCGTGAAGCATAAACACGAGGCTGCATGCGATCTGATTTGCTCAAGTCGCGCGCTGACTGCGTTTGACCAGTACAAGTTGATCAAGTGCCGGCTTCATTCGTTTTCGCTCGTATTCAATCAATGACTCAATCAATCAATCAATCATTGCACTGAAAGAAGAAAGCTAAGCTTTCAAAGCTTTGGCCAGCCGCTGATCGCTTGTGGCAGAGTCTCAGCAACCCTGCCTAGTGTCATTCTTGTGTGTCAAACTAACTATCAATGAGTTCCAGACAGAGCCTCGTCATCACCGTAAGACGGAATACCGTCACCGTTTTCGTTACGCAATTAAATACGTAGCAGGCAGGCATGCTTGTTCATAATGTCCGCAATTGAGACTTGTACATCACATGCGCCTGATAATTACATCACATCTGCGAACTGACTAGGGCGCACCCAGTTTTGGCAAGAAAAATAATCGCCTTATGTCCTTTTCAAGCATTCGATCAAGCAGCGCAGCATGAACAGGACAATCAACAGCTGGTCAAGTAAGCTACAGCTATTTGCTGACCGCTGTGTTGCTCAAGGTAATTGCGCAGGACGTACCTGCAGTCCATGCACTTGCAGCGTATGCCCAATTGGCAGCACCACACGTCCCTACAATCAGCGATGCAGTGCCATGCCAGGCTGAGGTAGACAACTGGGTTTGTCCTCGCAAGACATGCAAAGCAGAAGCCGCACGCTTTTGAAGCAATTGCCAAGTCCCTTTGCGAGTATAGGGCTTGCGGTGAGTATATGTCACCCGGCCATTACAGCGAGCGACTCGATCTGACCAATATGTTACTCAGGTTGCTCAAGGTGGTGCGTGTTCCCTTGGAGCCTATTTAATTTTTGGGCTCTTTTCGGCAATCCCTATCTGCATAGCTTTGGCCATAGCTGTTGCGAAACAAGCACGCAGCGTGAGTTGCACAGCGTGCTTGAGACAATACATACCGCAAAACTTGACAGGGAACTCTATGCAACACAGGTTGAAGAACACAGCACACAACAGCAGGCAGGACATGCACTCGAGGTAAGCGTGCAACGCCCATCTGCGTAACGTTGTTTGCTACTGCCATCTCTGCCATGATATGCACAGCAGAAATATGAGCTGGGTACTCTGACAGCGCCACTCAAGCTGCAGTTGATAAATTGTGTTGCCATCACCCAGACAACAGGGCATGCACCGCAATCTCTTGCATGTGTCTTTCAGGTGCAAAAGCTGAATCTTGCACTGAAGCATCAGCAAGAAGAGCATTTGGCTGTCATCAGAAAGATGAAGCTGGAGCAGAATGAAGTATTGCTGAAATATCATGAACTGGAGGTCTCCCTCAGGCAGTCAAGATAACAAACTCTGCGACTTTTTGAATCGCAAAATGTGGCAGAACATGCTGTTCCCAGCTCAGTCTGCAACAGCAAATTGACACACACAGCAGGTTGGCCACTGCTGTGATTACAGCTCACGTGCTACCAAGTTGTGAGCTTGGCAGCTCTTCATGTGAGGAGTAGTACTGGACATTGGTGCCATGTATGTGTGTTGTAAGAGCTGAACATGCAATAGGATCACACTGCCACGCACAACTGAAAACAAAAAGGGATGGGCTCAACATACTGCATGGTGACTGGTTAACATCCTGCACACAGGACGGTTTCACGACAGGTAGTTTGATGTATGTGAGAACTGATGTCGTTTATGCCTCAGTCGAAAGATCTGTTGGATGTGCGCAAGCTAGCAGTTCGGTCATCATCAAAAATTGTCATTGTTTGAACGCTAACCGTCAGGCAGCACTTAAATGTTAAGCTCGCTCAAGTCAGAGATGATGACTAGATGCCTACTCACAGAAAGACAGTAAGTAAACTTCATATGTGTCCCAACAAGGCAAACTTGGAAGACTCAAACACAACAATTTGATAAAGCTTCAATACAAACTCCTCAGCCTCCAGATCAAGAATGGGACCCAGCTCATTTAGTAAGGCATTCGGTGTAGAATGCTTGTTTAGCTCTCCCTGGACGAAGTTGAGCAGTGTGGCTTCTTGCTGTCCCAGCAGCCTCTCAATCTGCCCAGAAACCCACTTGCCAACCTTTTGACCTATCTTGGGCTGACCAGCATTGTATGCATCCCAGTTGATGGCTGTTGTAGCAAGGGTCTGCATACTACGAGGTATCTGCTTCTTCAGCTTTTCTATCTCCTCATCCTTGTTGATCACTGGGGCAGCTACTATGGGAGCAGCTGTTGCTGCTGCAGCTGCCTGTGCAGCTTTCTGTTCCTCCTCGCTGTAGTTGAGTGGAATGAGCCTTCGCTGAGGCGCATCCTGATCCTCATCCCCACCAAAGACAGTGTGCCAGCCGCCCTTGGCAGGGGGGGCTGCACCTGGTCTGCCTGCACTGCTGTCTGGAGGCAAAGTGTCAGCTGTAGTGAGTGGTGAGGGGCTGGGGTACTGCTGATAGGGGGAGACAGAGCGCGGTGGGGCCTGAGCTGCTGCCATCATGGCCTGATAGATGGGATCATTGGGGTCAACCTCTTCCTCAGCGCCATTGGCCATATCCTGGTCATTCTCCTCAGTATCTGACCTGGCTGCTTCCTCTGTGTGTGCCAGGCAGGACATGGTCAGAGCATGTTCAGCTAGGAAGGGCATTTGCTGATGCCTTTGATATGGTTTGCAGATTAGGTGAACACCATACTTGCCATAAATTTGCATGTTTGCAAAGTTACAACAGTCTTGTGCTATTGATGACAAAAGCTTGAGGACTCACATCAGCATGGCAAGGATGCTGGGCTGCTGAGAAACACACATCTTTGTGCACGATGCGTGAGCATTGAAACAAATGCACTGGCTAACAGGCAACCCACAAAGAGAGCAGATTGAACAGGAAGCTGACCATCAGCTCTGAGCCGGACTTCCTCTTGCTGCTTCTGGTGAGCAGCAGCGCGCTCTGCCTCCTCAGCCTCCTGGTCAACCGCATCCTGTCTTGCCTCCTCCTTGCGCTTGCGTCGCCGGCTCTCAGCATGGCGACTGCATGAGTAACAGTTGCATGTCACAAGGAAACAACAAGACCCAACATCACTTTCAAACATGCGTCATCTCTGTTGATGTTGATATTCTGGGCGCATATCAGCACAGAAAGCAGTATCACTCTGTCCAGCAAGACGCCAGCAAGGTGTGGTGAGCCTGGACACTTTTGGCTGCAGTTACAGAAGAGGGCATGAAGGCTCACAGCATGATAAGAACACACTGTGTGCCGACCTTGTGTGAATGGCCTTGCGAGCCCAGGGCTCATCGTCTTCGTCCTCATCTCCAATTTCGTTGTCGGTGCGGATAAGCTTGATGCGATCCTTTTCTGCTGCTTTGCGGTCTTCCCGCTCCTTCTCAATGGCTTTTTCACGTAGCCTGCATTATGATGACATCAGAAGTCAGAGCAGGAAATCAGCTGAGTATATGAGTTGAGTATATCAACGACATATCCACATGCAACACCTATGATGAAAGCACAACTGACATGCAGCTGCTGCCATTGACATAATATGTTCAGATGTGCCTGCAGTTGCAGCCTAAAGAAGCAAGCCCAAGCCCACAAAGGGACTTGCAGCATCAAAAGCGTGGCATCAATGCTTCGTTATGACTTCAGCATGTGACATAGCAGCATGAGACATTGCACATTCCCAGAAGGCACGAGCTCACATCATACACAGAGCACACACTCATGGCACAAACCAGCAGGCAACAAGGCATGATGGCATTGAGATGCCCACATACCTTCCAGTGTGGATTAAGCTTGCATGCTGCCAGTCTACATATCAATAGCTGTGTATGCGGTACAGCCAGCATTGCTGTGCAGCTTGCGACACAAATCAAACTCAACACCACCTACATGCTGATGTCATGTGATGTGACACATGTGTTGCATGTTTGCAAGTTACTAGACGCAACAAGCAACCTCCAACTGTACAGAAGTGGTGTGTGGCATTTTAGTGGTCAGGAACACAGATCTGCAGATCTTTGACCTGCTCTGCAAGCTACAAGTATAAAGACTGGCATTGCACGGTAGTTGTTGCCTCAGCAGGAGCCTCAAGCTTGGCACATGATAGTAAATGGAAGCCCAAGAGCAAGATCAGCTTCAAGCAGAGTGCAACTCATGGACTTGTTGCATTGGAGTTGCTGGAGAAAGTATAAGAGGACTATTTTGCTGTCATCAATCAAGAGACATAACAGGCTTACCAGGTAAGCCTGTCAGACATGAGTCACATCACTCTCAGCTGAGGCAGGCAACCAGCGCATGTCTGCAACAACACCCAGGTGTGTTGTCAACTGTGAATGTCTCTGCCGACACCTCACACGCATTATGGGCCCTGTAACATGAAGCCGTCTGACCACAAACACCATGCTGGGCAGATTGCCAACATGCTGGGACTGATTGTGTTGGCCCTTAGTTGGCATGGTACCTGTGCTTGTTGTCCGGACGGCAGGAACAGAAGATACCTTTCAGTGTGTTCCCATTCTTTCAGCCTTTTCTGGTAAGCACGCTCCTGCTCAGCCTGCCGCATCTCTACTTCCCGCTTCTCACGCTGCCTCTCCCTCTCAAGCTGGCGCTCAGCGTTCCTGTCTGCGCTTGTGCCTCTCTCCTGTTCCCTACTGGAGTGAGTGCGCTCCTTGCTAGCTGAGAGCTGATCACGCCCAAGCGATCTACGGTCACGACTCGGAGGCGGAGGCAGGATGTCATTGAGCAGGTCTGTGGCCTGATCAGCAGCAATGCTACCTGCCTGCTGTGCTGCTCTGTCGCTGGCAAGTGCCATAATCTTGGCCAAGATGGCATCATCTTGCTGATCGTCAGTCTCCTCTGTCTCTGCTTCAGCTTTGACCTCTGCATCGCCATCTGGTTGGGATGCCTCCTGTTTTTTGCGCTCTGCTTGCCGCTGCTTACTTGTCTGGTAGTCGTCAATGTATCGCTGCGTCGCAGTGTTGCACTTTAGGAGCAGCTCCTGGCCATCTAGTGAGAGGTTGTGCAACAGCCGCAAGGCTCTGAGCACGCCCTCTGCAGTTTCATACTCACAAAAGCCAAAGCCCTTTGACTTATTTGTCTCTGGATCTTGCATTGGTTTCCAGGACTTCACAGGGCCACAGGCTGTAAGCAGTGTCTGGATAGTCTCATCTGATACTGAAGATGCAATTTTCCCAACATACAAGGTTGTGCTTTTCTGTGCTGGTGCTGGTGAGGGGTTGCTGCCTGAACAAAAGAAAGCCAGAGGGTCAAGGCTGCTACAGCCTCGCAAAATAAGACAAAAGGACACAGGCAAGCCTGCAAAACAAAAAGGTATGCTCATACCTGGTGGGGTCAGCACCACCGGGCCGACAGGTGGAGGCATCATTAGAGGTGGACGCATCAAGTGTGGCGGAGGCATGCCTGGCACAAACAGGTTTACAGAGATCAGCCTAGAAGCCTAAGTGTCACAGAGCACAAAGTGTATGCTATGTATTGCACCTGGTGGCATGGCCAGACTGCACTCTCATGATTGACCTGAGTACAGCGGTCCTTAACCCAAATACTGCAAGTGCAATCAAACCTCACAACTGTCGTCTGGGAGGCTTTCTTTGCAAGATCGTGTTGCACACTGTTCCAAGATTGCACATATATCGCACATGGTGTTGCAGCAACCCAAAAGCTTGTTTGTGCCTGTCAAACATAGATTGCACGACAACGTCAGAAATATTTGCAACTGCAGCACTTCACTCTCCCTCATCAGAGTCGCTAGTATCAGATTGCTCATTATGCTCAAGTAACTCTTGCAGCTGGCTGTCCGCAACAATTCCCTTTGACTGCATATCTTTGCAAATTTCTTGGGCCAGAGGCCTGCTGTCATTACTGATGCAGACTCTTGCTGCCCTATGATACATGTTGCATACAGAATCTGGATCATAGGTCTGTAGCACCTCATGCCATGACCTGGCTATGTCGCGAGCAACAACAGCATTGCCCTCTGCTTCACAGACCTGAAACAAGCAGGAACCCACAGTTTTGGCTTTGCAGTCTGCAGACTCTTGCTACAGGCAGGACTGCCATGTGAAATTTGCTGGCCAAACAGAGCAGGTGGACAGCAGCAAGGAGCTGTGACAAACACAGCATGTACATGGAGATCATTTTCTTTGCTGGCACAGTACTGTCTGCTGAACCCACTCACAAGTAGATGCAGTAAGTGCCAGCCAAAAGAGCTAGTCCATGTAATGTATACCTGCAGAATCTGCTTATAATCACCGACTGTAGCTGCACCCCCCAGAGTCTCGCAGATGCACAGTAACTGCAGGGCAACATCTGCTCCAGCATCTGCATTTGAGACAGGGCGACGCGCAGCTGCTGCTGCAGCATTCCGTTGGCGCGAAGCTGCGCCCTTGCCCCTTGAGGGCAGCTGGTCACCCATGGCGTCTTCGCCATCCTCCATCAGAACATCTGGGCTATCATCATCTCCGACTACGTAGTTATCATCTTCAACAGCTGTGGCTGTGTTAGACGCCTGTAGGTACAAACGGCACCCTGGAAAGCTGCTGACTATGCAGAAAACATGGTGATCTCAACCCAGCAGCTCAATAAAGTCACAATCAGCTTGCTCACTGATGGGCAGTTACTCGAACTCTGTGGTGTAAGTACATCAGTTCTAGTTCTTGAGCCAGCTAGGCCTTCAAAGATTCCTCTGACTTTGAAAAACTGCCAATTTACAGCATGCTTGTCCGGGGTGCAATTCCAAGTACAGCAAAGGCACCTGCATGGGGTCCACAGTTGTGTGTTCGATGGCCTCATCATCTGGAGTGACGCCCTCTTCCTCATCGTCCACGACCGCCTCAAACTCTTCCTTGACTGTTGACTTGCCAACTCCGTACGCCACAACCTGTGTGACCAAGCAAGAACACATTTAGGTGATTGAGGGATGGAGGCAATTGAGCAAGGAGTGGATGAGCAGGTGAGAAAGTAAGGGAGCAAAGGCCAGGAAGTAGCTGATGCAATGACTCTACGAGCAAGGTAGGCAGAACAACAGCCAGCGGGCCAACTGATGATTGGGGAACTAGGTGTCTACAGGTGGCAGTAGCAGGGCAAGTGAGCACACCTGAACCTTGGCCTTGCGGTCATCAATGGAGCCAGCAGGGGCGGCCTCCCCAGCCTTGCTGGCGGCTGTATCCTGCTTCATGGCCTTCTCCAGCTTGTTGCGCTTAGCATCCCGTGCAGCCTCTTTCTTGCGAATAGCTTTAGCCATGTCAGGGGGCTCTGCATTCCTGGCTGCCTGCATGCACAAAGCAAGAGGATATAGAAGCAATGCAAGCAGTGCAAAGAGATGCGGGCCCAGCACATCTGCAGCCAACCATATGCAAACAACCTCAAAAGGGCATTGCCATCCATTCTGGACTCGCACAAGCTGAAATTTGTGCAAAGCTGGCATGCCTCTAGATGCAATCACATTGCAGACTGCAGGGAAGCTTTGCATGCATGAGCTGTTCATGCATGCCAGCAGAAACTATAGGAAGTGTTGCTTGAAATGCAATAGATGCATAAATGCATAAGCTATGAGCAACAATGACAAGCTACAGCTGACAATGAATGCCGTCATTCCGAATGATAGGTGCATAGCTGCACCATCAAATAACTATGCAGGCTGTAAAGGTTGCAAGACACAATCACATCACAATGACTGACCATGACTCGTCTCTTCAACTCCTCTCTATTGCCCTCTGTTGAGAGATTGCGAGCTGTCAGCTCTGCCTTCAGCTGGGGAACCTTCTGGCTGGAAGGCGACAAGATCTTACCCTTGGCATTAACAGCATACTTGCCCCCCAATATGCTAACACCATCCACTTGTGTGATCTCATCAACTGCATCCTTTGGCTGAGCCATAACCCCTGCGTACATGCCCAGTAAGGATGTCCGCCCCAAGCTAGACTACCAGTGCAACTCCTACTGCTGCATATTTTGTGGTCTGCTGTCTTGTCAGCACCAAGTACCATGCACCATCGCAGGAGTTTTCCTTGACAACCAGATAGACCAGCATTAAGGTGTGCCATGCATTTGTCAACATTGATCAGGCAAGTCTGCATGTTGGTCAGCCACACTTCCATTATGCAAAGCAGCCACGGCCATTGGGAAAACAAACAAGCTTGCATGTCAGAGGAACAGGCAGCACCTTCAAAGCTCTGTGAGGCAGTGGACCGGGCGCCGGCAAGCCATGAAGTCAGCAGAGAGCTGGCAGCATTGTCCGTGATACTTTTGTCAGCAGCAGGCATGCGGCGTCCATCCACGTGCATGGCATTCAGCATGCGCAGCAGCTCTGCTGGCATGTTGGCTGAGCTCAATTTCTGCAGCAAGGTGTATAGGACATTGTCTGGCAAAAGTTTCATCACTCCTCTGATGCGTCCAGCTGTGCGCAAACTCTGAAATTGAGCAAGAGCGTCCTGCAGCATCAGCGTTGTCTGAGCATCAGGCAGCTGTCATACTACTGGCATCAGTGCTACAGCTTCAGCCATGGTAGACACTGATGCAGATCACAGTGATTTCAAAGCTGCCAAAAGTTCAGGTTCGCTGACAACTTAAGCAGATGCACATGTTCACGTAATCAAATTTGAGGAAAAGTGGCCGCTTTCTGCTGTCCAGGACAAGGAAGAAAATGCAGACATGTCTACAAGCTTAACAAGAGCATGGGTGCTGTCAGAAGACATGCCTCCAGATTATTATTGAGCAAATTAGCCTCTGCTATAAGCATCAAAAACCTCTTGCTGGGTCGCAGGCCAGCTTTTGACATATCACTGGAGACGCTTTGCAAGGTCTCCACCACCCCATCTTTGCCTGACTGGATATGTGCCTACAAAATTAAGAGCTTGATGGTGCGTGACAGCCAGTAAATATGCTCAGAAGTATGGGGAGAGCTTGCAGCTCATCGACGCATGCACAGGCATAGCTTTGCTTATCTTACCCGAGCAACAAGCTCAAAACACCTGGCATCAGGTGCGACATCTCGACTTCTGAACATGTCTCGAACAAATGTTTCTGCGGTTGAGCTTGCCCCTGTCTTAGCATATGCTTCCAAAATGGGGTGCACATGACGTAACCCTGGAGCGACACCCCTGGCCTGAAGCACAAGCTGCATCAGCGTTCTGCTGCACACGTACATGTTTCTGCAGAGGGCAGAGCTGATGCGTACTACCTGTGTAGCTTGTGGTGCAAGACAACAGGTACATAATCGTCAGGAAATAGCATGTATGTGTTGACTGTTTCCTGAACCAATTACCTTCATTTCCTCTAAAATGTTCAATGCGTCATCAAGCTGGTCGACAGCAGTCTCTGATGACTCTGTTGAGGGAGCTGGATCTGCTGATGTTGCAATGTAAATGGCAGGTTTGTCTGCGCTGGCTGAGCATGCTGACTTGATGATGTACACATACAAATCAGCGTCGGGCTGCCAGTCAGGCTGCCTGTTCAAGAAAATCTGATCTGCCAGGTCTTGCTGGCCAGCATTGTACAGCTGAATTGTGATAGTGAGCCAGCCTGGATATGCGCTGATGCCTGATGCTCGCATGCTTGCAAAGACTCTCATGGCAAGGTCTAGCTGACCGTCACTCACAAAGCTATAAATCACTGCACAATAGCTCTGCGCCACAGCCTGCAGCCCTGCGCAGCACCACATGCCATGCTGTTCTGTGTTTGCTGGGGCCACAGACCAAAATACAATGGCAAAAAAATTGTGAGTCAGCTCTGTGGTTGTACATACCTAATTTGTGCAGGAGCTTCATGACTGCAAGGGCCTCGTCTGAGTCCTTGTTTTTGACATGTGCAAAGACCAGTGCATGGTATGCGTATGGTCCTGGCTCAAGTCCATCCTCTTGCATCTCGTCCAGAATCTCACTGACATCTGATGCTTGTCCATTTGCAGCAGCCTGCATCATCCGCCTGCAAAAGGCAAACCAGCGTGTTTGCAAAACATCACAGGAATGGACTGGTAGCGATACATGATCAAAGTATAGAAGATGCTTGCTGCACCTGTGAAATTTATGCCTAACAGGCTGATCTTCATCAATGTGCTTAATTTGTAGCGGCTTTGCTGACTGCAGGCGCTGCAGCTGCGGTTCCTGCTCCTCTTGATGAGCCTCGTCTGCCATTTCAGACCCTGTGTTGAGAGCTCAAGTCTAGGATGAATCGAGCACATGTGAGTGCTTGTGCAGATGCAAACAGACAAGTTCTTGCAAGGTAATATACCTTGATCATCAACCCAGGCAACACCCTGATAGCGAGAGTCAGGCTGTGCATCTAAGTCTGCACGACAGCTTAGCAAAGTGACACAGTGCTGGTCACGGCAACGCTATTGCTCTGAGTTTTGTGACAAGACTTTGCTCGTACCCTGGTCTGTCTGTTGTCGCAAGGTGGCATCCTGGGACTGGATTGCAGCTGCATGGACAGCTCGGCATCGACACGATTTGCAACTAAGTCGTTGCAGCTGCAGCTCGTCCCTGTCGCGGCGCAAGGCACTCGAAGTCCGCCAGGGGCGTCGTGAAGGTGCCGTTGCAAAATGCACAACATTCGTCCCTTGCAGGGCATGCTGACAGACTACCATTGCTGTACTAAGTAGGAGCTGCGATGGTCAACAGCAGTACGCGCTCGGCAACGTCCACATGCAACGATCCTGACTTGAGTCGACTGTTGACATCTGCGTAAGCATGTTACGTAGCACGCCTGGTAGCACGCCGTATACGGCGTCAGTTCAGTTTCAACGCAGATTGAGTGACATTCACAGCGACAAGTTGCACCCTGCAAAGCTTGGCTGGCGAGCAATGCCGTTCGATGCGATATGTTATCTGGTGGTGTCAGCAGCCGGAGAGCAAGCTCATATTTTTCCTGGGACGTCTAGTCAAGAGCACCTGGATGTACCCAACCTGTGTCGCTTGATAGCGTATCAGGCTCAAGCCATTCAAGGCAGCAGCTCAGTATTGGATGCAGCCAGCTTTACCGTAGTCAGTCTCACTTGCAGGGGCTTCATTGTGGCAGCTATAACACAACCAAGCTATATTATAGCAGAAACCCAGTTTGAGCTGCAGCTGCTGGCAGGACGAGTCAGGCTTGCCAGCGCGACAGCTGTGCCCTCTGCTGGAAACAATGTGCAGATGAATTATGTGACTCACAGCTTACAAGAAACAGCTGCGCAAGAAAAGCTAGACATGCAGCAACTCAGGGATGACTGGCAGTCTTGCTGGCAAGGGCTGAGGGCAATACATGAAATACAGGGCGTTTTTGGTGTTCAGATCAAGCAGTACGACTTACTGGGAAACCTGTCCCAGGTTGCATTCTGGGAGCTTGCAGAGAAAGCCGCAGCTGCAGATTCACGTGCACTTTGTCTCTCTGGTTTGGAGGCTGCTATTGAAGTTGCTTGTCAAACGCTAATAGGGGCGCCAGATGTGAGTTCAGTGAGGCAGGCAAATTCAAAGCAAAGCAACGGCTGTATGCCGCTAGCAAGCATGCATATGTCTGGAAAAAGAAAGGTCAGTTTTGCTGCTGCATTCTTTGTGCAGAATGGCAGTAATGAAGCAGCTGCCATCAAATGTTTGAAGCTGTCACATGAACGCATGTTCATCATAGCATGGTTCAAGCCTGCAGCACATCCGTCTGACGTGGCTGGACAGCAGCTATCATCGATTCCACATGTGCTCACGGGGAAAGCTGCCGTGCCCATTGAGCTGCGAATGAGTTTAGCATGCTGCGCCCGCTCATTGAAAAGGCTGATGTGATGACTACCAGCTTTGTGGGTCATATACTCAACTTGATAATACATGGCTGGGTGCATATTGATGTAACTTTCAATGAACGTACATGCAGTTGGACGCATTTTGTTTAATAAAGTGTGCGTTATTGTGTTACGAGCATTAACGCTCAGACAATATGGTCTGTGCTGCATTCATTGCGTCGTCATGATATGGTGAAACGTCAAGGCTTAAACTTTAAATTACACCAATTTACACCAAAAACTTTAAATTACACCAATTTACACAAAAATCTTTAAATTACACAGTATAACTAGGAAATTCAGATTTGCACTGACAGCCATGGTTGAGATGGCACAAGTATTTTATTGATGCAGATAATGCTTGGCAACTCCGATGATGAACTTCAGTTTTCATCTAAACAACTGTAAAATGCAGTCGCATGGAATTTTTTTGGTTTTTGTGTTGGGTTACAGGGGAATTGTCCACCCTCCGTCAGATGATGAAGGTACCGAACAAACCTGGTTTGAGCCCGAACAACGGCCTAGAAAACGCGTTCCTAATCGATCAGTCCATGGCGATCAATCCCCGCGAGGGGCAAGCAAAACGTATTGGCGCCAAGACGACCAGCCCTGATGGCAAGGCTGGTCATGTCATGACACATGTGTGTCACCGTGTAAGGCATGAAGAACGGCAAGTGTGACCCTGTAAGTGCCCATGCAGGAAACCTGCACCTCGGCAACTGGCACAGCGCCTTGGCCGGCTAAATTGCCGGGCCAAGCAATGTCAAGTAAGCACGTCGTCCTAGAGCACGGTGGCCTGTGAAATCATGTGAGAAGAGAAACAAGCAAGCCAAGCTGGATGCACTTCGTAAAAGTGGGCGTATCACTATGCATAGCCCAACTCGACCTCCAAGAAGCATCCACCGAAGCATGTAGCACATCACCGGGATCAGGATCAATGCGGGGCTGTCCCTACCGTCTGTTACGGCCTCTGTAGCTGGTCCCCTTGGGGTGACCAAGGCCCCCTAGCTATTGAGGGGGGTTTGACTGGTCCCCCCTCGGTGAGTGCGTTCCACATGCTTCAGCATCAGACCTCCCATCAGAAGAGCTGGCCAGACAACAGCTCAAAACCCCCTTAAACTAGGTACCCTCCAGCAAAGCAAACTGCACTCATGAAAGTCCACTCCAACTTGGCAAGCCACAATACCCTATTCACCGTGATAACATAATAATATAATTTACAGGCGTTCCAGCTAATCGTTGTTGCCAGGTACCTACTAGGTGTGCCTAAACCCTAGTCCTGTGAGCCAACATGCACTAACATGAGACACTAGTTGTACCCAAGGGGTGTGCGCTGACAGGGCGAGTGCCATAGACGCATTTGCGAGGCAGAAAACCTCACCGTGATGAAGAGGAAAAAGCCGCCAAACTCGAAACGAAAAACACTGATGAAAATAAAGTTATGTATAAGCTCACACAACAAATTGTAGGGCATACTATAGCATCGTGCTAAGGCCGTTTAGCAATGTGCAAGTATGTGCAAGCATGTCTCAAGTATCTTCTAAATGCTGGAGTGATGCTTGGCAACTAGCAAAGTCAAAAATGCAGTACTTCTGTGCTAGCGGCGTGTACTACATGATGCTAGCTGCCTGCAAAGGATGCTAGACAGATGCTAGAGTGTGCTTAGTTTGCTTGGCATGAATTGATACAAGTGTACACAATACTAGTCAAAGTCAAATAAGCAACATTGCTTCTCAAGAACTTTGTCTGTCACCACCTACATTGTTACACACAGAAATCCCTTCACAGCTACCAAATTCATACAGCCTTCAAACAGAGTCAAGCTCACGCATAAAAACAAGTCATATCAAACATGTCATGAAAATCTACAGGATTGTGGAGGCCAGATCATCGTGCATGACAGTCTGACATATGAAGAGCTAGCTACTTGCCAACCTATGGGGAGCTTGTGATGGAGGCTGTAACATGGAAGACCGAAATCTGCTGTTGAAGAACTAAGTGGTTGTGGCCAGAATGGTGGGGCAGATGCTGGCCAGAATGGTGGGGCAACGCTGCTAGCTTGCAAGGGATTAGCTTCTGCACAGGCCATGGATTGCCTTTGGGATGATCAAGTATGCCTATTTAGAAATCCAAAAATCTGAATGCTCTTCTGAGCTGCAACATTGGTTTTGGGCACTTGAGCAGACAATTTGACATCAGCAATGTTGCCCTCATGCTCAGGGGATGGGTCGTATCCTGGTGCCGAGTGAGACACAAATGCATTAACTGTGCCAGGAACAAGCTGGGTACTGCCCTGAGACATGATGATGCTGTCACAGACTTTTTCACAACAGCATGGTGCCAACTATGCTGACCCCACTCTGGCATGATCAGAATTTTGTAAAATGTGGTGGGACCCATAGCAGACTCAACGTGATGTCTTGACAGCAAGCCTGCTGCCGTCTGCTTTTGTACCCAGAAGTGCCCATTGCTTGCAAGAACCTATCCCACAGAGCTGAGGGGTTGGGACACCACACGTGCTTTGCCAGGGCATTCAGCAGCCCAAGTCAATAGCCTGCATCACAAAGCTTTGTTTGTTGCCAGAGACATTGTCTAGAGACTACCCAATGCCTTGTTATGTGGAACACATTGCACAAGAACATGTGCTCAATTTGTAAGACCCATGCAAATCATGGGAGCTGTCACTTTCAGTCAAGGGTCAACAAGTCAGCAGCTTAGATAAATCAGGCCAGTGTAGGTACGCGTACAAAGATTGTGCAGCTGTGCAGTATGCAAGAGTGGGCTAAGAGACAGTGGCAGAAAGATAATGCAACTTACTTTGCAAGGTGAGGCTGAGCCCACAGGTGTTTGGCATACTCACATATCTGTGTCTAGCCTGGGTTGTACACAAATGCGGCTCTGGAAGGATGCCATTGCTCCTCGTCATGTCAGCGAGGTGAGTGAGTGCCCCTAGCTGCGCAGGAAGGACATTGCTCATGATCTGCAAAGGGGCCTCTATATAGAGTGGGACAATCGGGGCACCTATCATAGATGTGGCACAACTGCCCAAGCCGTTTCTGAGGCCTGTGTTCCAATTGTCTGGCACAGTCTCTCTGAATGCTGGGTCAATGTGTCATTGTGCAAATTTGGTACATGTCATTTGTCATGCTTCAGTGTCATACCTCTTGCCTGCTGAGCTGTGCTGAAACCTGCTCATGATGCCAGTTGCTGCAAAGTCAACCAAGTCTTCTGTCAGCTCTGGATCCTGCTCCTCGGCTTCTGCTTCAATGCCTCGATAATATTAACAGCTGCAGCAACCATGATCAACACTTTACCAAGCTAGAGCACTGTTGCTTGCCACGCAATGTGGCTACAAATGGTGCCAGGTGTTTCAGCTCACAGCAGAGTGACTTGTGTGCATGAGTACACACAAATACAACTCCAAATGCATATGAATCTCAGTACCTTCTGGGGCAGATACCCGCACAACTTGAGAGGCATCAGGACCAGGAGCCCGCTGACGCAGCAGCTTAATGCTGAGAGCCTCCTGTTCAACTGCATAAAAGTGAAGATAGCCATGCTCTGCACTGACTGTTGACTGGCAGCGTTGTAGACCAGAAGACGGTGAAGAAGCTTTGTCTGTACATTGATCAGCAAGCTGTCCACCAGGAGAATCCAGCATCGGCTTGGCAGGTTCTGATGGGCTGCTTGGACCTATGCAGGCCAGGCAACAGTATCGATGAAGAGCAAACATGGTTGCGCTAGCCGATGCGAAGCACAAAGGCATTCATGCATCAGTAACGGTACTGACGGTGATCACACGGAAACCCAGTGCTTAAAAGAGCAAATGCTAGCATAACAGCACCGGGCATGTAGCTGACAGATGCAACTGCAACTCCAACCGGTCCTCAACGTCTCGTGACGGCGACGTGACAGACGCCAAAACATTGTTATGGCACCACAGACTTTGAAAAGCAGCCAGAGTCATGCTGGGATCCTTCCCCCTTAACCAGCTTGAGCAGACTCCAGAAATCTGCTTGATGTTATCATTGCATTTTGTCCAGTCATTGCGAATCATGGCCTTGACAGTCTTCAACGCAAGTTGTCTCGCTAAGTGGCCGTGGTGTGAGGTAGATGATGATGATGATAGTGAAGCTTGATGTGGCGAAGGAGTTGACGCCATGATTGTGTCTGGCTCTGAGGCATATGAAGGTTGTGTTGACCGGCTCGCCTGGGCAATCTGACCCAAATGCTGTGCAACACTGCTAGCCTGTGTCTGTGCCAAGTCTGCAGGAGCGCATCTGACGGCAGCTGCTCAGATGGCCTGTCTGCCGCCAACAAGCTGGCAGCTGAGACCACAGGCAGATACCCTGTCATAGCTTGCCAAAGGCGGCATAGCCAATCAGTGACTGTGGCTGCAACTGGGCATGTGATGAACAAGTGGCTGACGGTCTGAGGCTGACTGGGGTCGATGCAGCAAGAGAAAGGGCAGTTGGCCTGTGTTGGCATGGCCCTGCCAATGTATGCTTTGTAAGCTCCACACATCAAGCTGCTATGCAACAGGCGCCACCAGAGAATCCTGTGCTGCCTGTCCAGGTAGGAAGCGCTGGCCAACTCCCAAATGTGCCGCCACTGTGCCTGCTGA